>Ga0310690_10008167_pt1 | contig 13339 bp, 20 predicted proteins | sample AusTroGonzalo_MG_2_FD_207661 | JGI IMG/M metagenome (GOLD analysis project Ga0310690, IMG submission 207661) | Bovine rumen microbial communities from tropical cattle in Woodstock, Queensland, Australia - Gonzalo_04 (v2) (version 2) | ecosystem: Host-associated > Mammals > Digestive system >... | reverse complement strand
CGGCGAGGGCCTGCTGCTGATACGCCTGCGGTATCTGTTCCGCCGCCCTCTGGCTCTCCGCTCTCGACATGTTGTACTGGTTCTCCAGAGCAAGGAGCTGTGCGTCCCTCGCGGTGTCGTACACGTTTCCAACCTGTTCGGCCTGCGCCCGGTAATACTGGAGCTCGGGAGCCTCCTGCGCCGTATACCCCCGGAGGGTATATCCCTCGGGAGAGACGACCCGCCCCGCCGTGTTGGCAGGAGCGGCGCTCTGCGCGACACCGGCCTGTACAGACCCGGAAGGCGTGGCGGAGGGAGCGGTGGTCGGCGCGGTGGAAGGTGCGGTGGGAGTAGTAGAAGGAGCGGCGGGAGCAGTTGCGGGAGCGGTCGTCGTGGTCGGGGCGGTGCCTGCGCCGTTGGAGGCCCTGTTCAGGTCTGCCACGGACACATAGCCGTTGCCGGTGGGCTGCGGTGCAGGGAGACGGTCGTTCACGTTCAGCGTCGAAGCCTGATCGAAGGACGGGCCGCTCGGCGCTGTCCACGCGGCTGCTCCGCTTCTGCCCGCGCCGCCTCCGGCCTGACCGCCGTTGCCGCTCGGAGCCTGTGTGGGAAGCGTGGCGGGAACCCACGCCGCGGCCTGCTGAGATGCCGCGGGAGTGATGGTGACGGGCCGCAGTTCAAGCCCCTGCGTCTGTGTTACGTTTGGCATTTCTCTTCCTCCTGATTAACCGTCGGCTTCTTTCCAAGTGCCGTCCTTAATGTGGACGGACTTTGCTTCCACCCAAGTGCCGTTGACTTTGACATACACAGCGTCGCACTGTTTCCAGTTTCCGCCGACTTTCACATGCACGCTGGGCGCCGCCGCCGTGATGTCGCAGTTTGCCGTGTCCACCTGGAACACGCCGTACTGCATCCCCATGTACCCGACGTTGCTGTCTGTGGTCTCCACCTTGATGGTATACGCCCCCGCGGCGAGTGTAACCCCCGGCGTAAAGGTCAGGCCCTGCACACTGCCTGTACTGGTTGGCTTGGTGGCTGAAGCGTATGTGCTGTTGTTGAGGGTCAGACGATAGGTCTTCTGCTGCCCGGATACGGACCAGCCCTTGAACGCCAGTTTGGTTATGACGCACCGCTTGTTCAGCGTCAGGGTCACTGTTGCATAGCTGTCCGTCTGGCCAGAGCCGGTCTGTGCTTTCCCTATCCACGGATGTGTCGGGTCATAACTCGTATCCGAATGGGTCAGCGTACCGAAGCTGTAATCCGCCATACTCCACCTCAGTTCGTGTACTTGATCCACACGTCGCCGTTGCTGCCGCCGGAGGGGTTGCCTGTGGAGATGTAGATTCGCCGCCCGGAGAATTCGTTCAGCGTGGTGTTGGCCCCGGTGATCTTGCTCCCGGAGATGCCCGAGGCGACCTTCGCGTTCGTCACCGCGCTGTCCGCGATGTTCGATGTGCCGACCGTGCCGAGGTCGCTCAACACAATGGTCTTCGCCGCGCTGCCGTCAAAGGTCTTCGCCCCGAAGGTCAGCGCCTTGTTCACCTTGTTGGCGTTCGCCGCCGTGCCGGTACAGGAGCCGGAAGACCCGGTGACATTGCCCGTGATATTGGCAGTGATGGCAGTGGGGAGTCTCAGCGTTACGTTGGCGCTGCCGTCGAAGGAAACGCCCGTTCCCGCTCCCGTGCCGTCGCTGTTGCCTATCTTGATAGTCCGCCCCGTGTAGAGCTTGGAGGCGGTGGCCGAGTTGCCGGTGCACGTTCCCGCTGTGGTGGCCGTTGTCGCCGTGGCCGCGTTCCCCGTACATTCCGCCGCCGTGTCCGCCGCGTTCACCACGCCGTCGCTGTCCGTGTCATACAGAGAGGCCAGCATATCGCCTGCGCCCAGAGGAGTACTCCAGGTCACGGTGCCGTCGCCGTTGGTTTCCAGATACTGCCCAGCCGTTCCGTAGCTTCCGGGGGCGGCCATCTTCCCGGAGAGCTCCGTGTCCACCTCGTCCGTGAGAGTGTCGTTGATGTACGTCTTAATGGTGTTGCCGGCCTCGTCGAATTTCGCCTTGAGTTCCGCCGCAGACAGGGGAGGGGTGCCGGTGTCGTTGGGCAGGTCGTCCAGAGCCTGGATGATGTCCAGATCATCCGTCAGTTTCGTTATGCTCATAATTCCTCCTATTTCGCGTAGCCGATGAAGCGGACGCGGATGTCCGCCGCGGTGACGGTCGCCGTCTCGTCAAGGGAGTCGTTCTCAAAGACGAGCGCGTAGTATACGAACTTCTTCGCTTTCAGTTTCAGCCGGTACAGTTTGGGTCTGTAGTTGGTCAGGAACGACCACGCGCCGAAGTTGGCGTGGGCGAAGGTGCCGAGAGAGGACGCGATGATCTTCTCGCTGTACTCCGCTTTCCTGTCCGTCCTGATCGTCACGGTGACGCTGGAACGGCCCTCCGGCTTCAGACCCACCCAGAGCACGGCGGAAGACTTCCGCATGAACTCCTTGCCGAAGGCCATGCTTCCGCTCACCCACTTCGCTTCGATGGCCTCGCCGTTGTTGGATGCGTGGCTCTCGTCCAGTTCCATCACGTTCCCGTCCGGCGTACCGTAGTACACCTTCCCGTTATGGGAGCACATGCACACCACCGGGAGAGAGTCGTAGAAGTACCATGCGTCCACCGCGTAGTTCCACACCAGAGCGGAGTCGTTATAACAGATGTAGAACTCCTGCCCGTCGTTGTCGTCCCAGCAGAAGCAGGAGGAGAGGTCGTAGGAGGCGAGGGTCGCGGCCACTCTGTCAGAGATCCGTTTCACGTTCCTCTCGTCCTGTACCGTGGTGGAACGCCATTCGTAAGCGTCGTTCCCGTGCAGGGTGACCGGGTTATTCAGCACCAGCCTCACCTGTCCGGGGGCGGCGTTCCCTATATCTCTGTTCAAAGGTGTGGTGTAGAAGGCCGCGGCTACGCTCCCGTCTTCGAGCGCAAGCGTGCCGTACTGAACGAAGTATGCCGCGTTGGTCTTGAACACGGCGAGTGTCGAATACTGTCGAACCATGGCGGTTATCGGCGTATTCGCCTCGCCCACGTCCAGTACGTTCAGATCGGGGAAATAGTCCGCCCTCGACTTTCCATTCTCGTCCAGGCCGGAGTAGAATGCCTGATTGCTCCCGTCGCCGTACAGAAAGAGCCTGTTGTCGTTCGCCCCGTTGTAGGTCTCCGCGTACTTCATCGCCACCACCTGGCTCCGGTAGTCCGAGGACATGTGGTACTGCACTTCCATATAGCTGTTGCCCGCGGAAGGGGGAGAGGTGAAGGACACCGTGCCGTTGGTGTTGTTCTTTGTCCAGCCGGTCATGGCGGAGCCGGTGGAGAGGTTCGTCACGCTGTCGATATCCCCCAGATTCTTCTCCGGGAGCTGGAACAGTGTGCTCGTCCCGTCGGGGGAGAAGCGCACCTTCCTGTAAGCCGACAGCTTATTTATCTGTTCGTAGGTGATGCCGCCCCCGGCGGGGGGTACGGCTGTCGCCACAACGGGGATGTAGCCTGACACGGTGGACAGGGTCGTGCCGTTCCACACCCTGTACTCCGCACCGTCCAGAATGTAGAGGTTGCCGCCGTAGCCGAACATGCTCACCTGTCCCGTAGTAGAGATCGCGCCGATATTCGCCGGGAGAGTCCAATCCCCGTCTGCCCACAGCTTCCAGAGTTTGGAGTCACACGCCGCCACGAGATAGTCCTTGCCGCTGACCGTGCCGCTCCACACGCCCTGAACGGGGGTGTCACCCAGCTCCGCCACACTCAATGCGCCGGGGCGTTTCTGGAGGTTGCCGTCTCTCGTCACCCGCCAGTTCTTCATGACGGTGGCCTCGCCCAGCTTCAGTTTGGTGTCGCCGTCCGGGCTCTCGTTCAGGCCCAGCCACTTGTCTATCTTGAAGACTTTTTCATCGCTGCTGCCGCTGATCGTAGCCATAACTCACCACCGCGAAAACTCGTTGTATTCCGTGCCGATCCCGTAGATGTCGATGATGCTCTCCGAGCCGTTGGAGAGAGAGTTCTTCGCCAGCTCCAGCATCTCCTTGTATCTCTGATACAGATAGTTGGCCGTGCCGGTGTCCTCCGTCTTCAAAAGCTCCGCCGCGAGGCCGTAGGGGAGGACAGACCCGCAGATGAAGTCGTCCATATCCACGTCTTCGGCCAGCGAATAGATGGGGTCGAGCACCCCTCTTTTGCCATCCTCCGCCGTGAACGTGTCCGACCAGGGATAGCACTCGTTGATGAGGACGTTCAGTATCCCGACGCTCTTGACCTTGTACTCCTGCGTATCGGGAGTCACGGTCGCGCCGGTGGAATCGTCGCTCTCCGCCATCAGATGTATGGCTCTGTCAAAAATCTCTTGACCGGTCATGTCGTCCTCCTTTGAGGATAGGGGCGGGTTGCCCCGCCCCTCGGATGCTTAGGATACGCTGGGGGCCGCGCTGGAGAAGGCGGCCAGAACGCCCTTCTCCTTGGTGGTAAGGACGAAGGCGTCGTGCAGGAACCGGGCCTGCACCACATGGCCGTCGATGTCGGGGTGCTCGTCCAGGATGCGGTAGGTCTCCACCTTGACGGGGGCAACCACGCAGCCCTTGGTGACGATCATGTACAGGCAGTTCGTGGGCATGTAGGAATCGGGAACGATCCTGATCTGCATGCCGTCGATGGTGCCGATGACGCCGTTGACGATGACCTTCTCGGCGATCTTGTCCACGCCCACGACCTGGTCGGCCAGCTTCATCTTGATAGCTTCGGTCTCGCCGATGTAGAACACGCGGCCGGTCTTGGGCACGTTGTAGTTGCTCATGCCCGCGCCGGAGGTCATGATGGTCTCCAGAATGGTATTCTTCGCCAGGGAAACGTTGTACTCCTTGATGCCCGCGTTGGTGGCCCACTTGTCCAGACGGTACTTGTCCACATAGGGGATGAGCACGTTGTCGGTGTTCTCGCGCAGGATGCGGGAGGCCGCCTTGATCTGCATCTGAGAGGTGTTGTTGCCCTTGTCGATGGCGCCGTTGAAGCTCTTGTCGTCCTCGACCTTCATGGTCTGGACGGTATCGCCCACTTCCTCCAGAGTGCCGAAGCGGGGAGTGGAGACCTCGTCGCGGTCGTAATCGTTCAGGGTCAGCAGGTCGGTGGTGTACACCTTGACGGTGTCAACGCCAGCCCAGTCATAGCGGGCGTTGGACAGGCCCTGCGTAACGGACTTCAGGGTGAAACGCTCAACTACTTTCGGGGATGCCTTTTCGGCAAGATTGATGGACATAGTTCATTACTCCTTTTAATCGTCGTCCCAGACAGAGTCGAAGTCGTCCTTTTCCTGAGCCTTCCCGGCTGTGGTGACGCTGCCTGTGGATCTTGATTTGTTTTTGCTGTTCTGCTCCATGGCGGACACTTTGTCCTGCAAGGCTTTCAGCTCCTGCTTGAGCTGTTTGTTCTCGTGCTCGGCGTACAGGGATACCAGATCCCCGCCCTGCGCCACCTTCCCCCAGATCTCCTTCGGGATGTCCTTCACATCCACGTCGGGGTACTGCTGGGCAAAACGGCGGAAGGATTCCTGCCTCGCCTCGTCCTGTTGCTTCGCCTGCGCGACGGAGCTCTGCTGCTTTTCCAGGGCCTTTCTCTCCCTGTCCAGCTTCACGCGCTGCAACGCCACGCCCTCGTCGATCCCTTCCCTCTGGGCCTTGAGCCGTGCGAGCACACCGTCCATCACGTCCTCGATCTTCTCGTTGGGGCTGAGTTCTTTGAAGAAGTCCTCATACTCCTTGAGCTTGTCGTTGGCCTGCGCGACGGCGTGGTCGTAGTTCATGCCCTTCTGGGCAAGGGTGATGACCTCGTCCCGATTCACGCTCCGCTTCTCGCCGAGGAACGTGAGTTCAAACGCTTCGGGGGCTTCCTCTGCCGTTGGTGTCTCGGCAGGCTGTTCCTCCTGCGTCTCTTCGGGTTCTTCGGTCTCCGGGGCTTCGGTCTCTTCGGCTTCCGGTTCTTCCGGCTCGGGAGCTGGTGTCTCTTCCGGGTCGTTCAAGTCCCAGTCGTCAAAGCCGTTGCTCTCTTCCATGATGATTTCGTCCATAGTTTTCCTTTCTGCGGTTGGTGTCCCCGCCCGTTCGGTTTTGCCGTTGGTGTCCCGGCCGTACAAAAAAGAGCCGAAGATTAAATCTCCGGCTCTAAGGCTCTACATTGTTACGGTTATTTCTTTGTGGTCTGAATTGAGCGTTATCGTGTGCAATCGGTGAACGCTTGGCATCAGCATCTTCTGGGCGGCATATCCACCATAGTCCATCCAGCTCGTCATTGATATGACGTGGAAGGGGAGGACGGACACTTTCTTATTGTGGGTGTCGATGTGTATCCTTCCCGATACCGTGGTAAAGGGCTTGTGGGTGTGCCCGACGATGAGCGCGTCACAGTCCACGACGTATGCAAATCGCTCTCCCGCCAGCACCGCCCCGGAAGTCATCCTGCCCCCTCCGGAACCGTGCGTCACGACAAGGGTGTAGGATGGCCGGTACTTGCCGCAGACCATGTAGTCCGCTTCCCGGTTGCACAGCATGATATTGACAAAGGCCACGTTCTCCCTGTGCCTGTCCTCAATATCCAGCTTGCACATGATGTCGTAGCACGGGTCGTCGTCCGCGTCCTTCCCGCTCCGTCTCTCGTGATTCCCGGTTACGGAGCAGAGGATCTTGTCCCGGACGGGCTCAAGGATCTTCGCCATCATCTTCTTCTGGTCGGCGGGGCGCATGGTCTCCTCAAAGATATTGGACACGCCTGACCTTGTGGCATTGTTGATAAGGTCGCCGCCGAGGATAAGATAGACATTCGGCTTGTCCTTGACGGAGTCGATGAACTGCATGAACTCCTGTTCTCTGCACTCCCTCGCCCCCAAGTGTACGTCCGAGATGGGGATGATGGTGATGTCCTCCTTGAACTGGTGGACGATCATCTCAAAGTCAGGTAACATAATTAACCCTTATGTCAAGAGCTTCTTCCAAGTCCTCTCGCCCACGACCCCGTCCGGGTCTAAGCCGTAATGGCTCTGGAAGGACTTGACCGCCTTCTCCGTGTTGGGGCCGAAGTCGCCGTCGGCTCCGTCCGGGCCGCAGGATGTGGCCCACTTATTGATTAATAGTATCTGGATGGACAGCACCGCTCCGCTCACGTCGCCCCTTTTGACGATGGGCAGGGAAGTGTCGGTATCCGAGCTTTTCTCGTCATCCGCCTCTCCATACTCCGGGCGGTACGCGCCGAGGATGTCCGGCATCCACCGGGTTACTTCCGCAACCGTATCATTTACGTTCCCCTCGATGGCGTAGGCGTACTCGTCCGCGGCGTAAGTGCAGAAGCCGATATGATCCGCCACCCCGTCGTGGTTCCAGTCGTACAGAAGGAGGTCGCCCTTCCTGTACTGCCCTGTCACCCACGCGTTGTGCGCCCTTGCCCACTCCACAACGAAGGGGCAGTAGGCTGTCTTCGCCCCGCCGCAGAACAGGGAGGAAAGCCCGGTCTTGTGGAAACCGTCCCAGATGAACGCGCAGCACCAGGGATACTGCGCACCCTGTACCGGCGCACCGTAGTAGTCCTCGTTGTAGACTACCTTGTTCTCGCCTGTCTCCCGTGTCCCGATCTGGGCGCGGAACCATTCTGTCAGTTTCTCAAGCGCCGTCATGATTAACCACCTATCAGGTCGATTAGCTTAATACCGTACACCCTCGCGGTATATGTGCCGTTGAGCGTTCCTGTGTTGTTGCTGCTGTATCGGTAATACACCGTCATCGTCAGCGTGTTGTTCGACGCGCTCACCGCGTTGATATAAACGCCATACTTTGAAGTGAGGTACCGTGACGATGTCACGCCGCCCGAACTGCGCTTGGTGACCCAGACGTTACCGGCAACGGAATATGAGTTTTTGGTGTCAATGTCGCTTTGGCCGGTGATAAAAACAGACGAAACGTCTGATGTGTGCCTGCCGTTTACCTGACTGTCTGTGCTTATGACCACAATTAGCAAATCGTAACCCTGCCACCCGGTGGTTGACGCAAGGGAAATCGTCTTGCCTGTATCGGTGGCGGTTGAGGAGGAGGTGGACAGCGAACCAAGGGCTGTCGTCTGGATTAACACGAGTCTGTCGCCGCCTCCGCCGCTCGCCGTCCCCGCCGTCCTCACGCCTGCAGAGGTATAGAAGTACTTCCCGCTTGCCACATCCGCCGCCGCCGCCGTGGTGTCGGACACGTCGAAGAAGGAGGACGTGCCGCCACCTGTCTTGGGGAGAATCAGGGATGGGACATCGGAGTACGATGCGCCCGCTACGGTAACGTTCTGTGCCATGCTCTCTCCTTTACGAGATGCTCAGTATCTTCGTCACACCGTCCTGCGAGATGACAGCCGCACTCAGACTCCCCGTCACGCTGGTCACACAGTCGTCGTCCGCGGAGCACCCCACCTTCACCGTCACGCCGTTCGCGATGTTGGCGGAAGTCAGGTTCGTCACCGTCACCGCGCGGATGGTCTGCGCGCCGGAGAGGTACTGGCTGGCGTTGATGGTCTGGTCGGAGGTGCTGGGATTGTACGATGCCGCGGCTTTGGACGTGATGTTCCCCGTTACTTTCACGCTGTTCACATACGCCGTCTTGCCAGAGAGCATATCCCCCGCCGTCGCGTCCGCGTCCGTGGTGTCCATGAACTTCGCCGTGCCGCTGCCCGAGAGGGGAATATTGACCTCCGGTACGTTGTTATACGTCACGTTGTTTACAACTACATTCTGTGCCATGTTTACCTCCTACGATACGGTCAGCACCGACCCGTTCCATGTTATTAACCCGTAGTTGTTCGGGATGGGTTCGATCACGATGTTCCCGCCGACCACCTTTCCGCCGGTGTCAAGGGTCTGCGTGTCCTCCGTCGGCGTCACGATGAGCGGGCCGGAATATGTGGCAGGAGGGCGGATGATGTCTGCGCCCACCGTCATGCCCACGGACGGCTGCGTGGACACCGTCATTTTTACCGTACCGGGGCCGGAGGCGTTGGCCGGTACAAATACTTTCAAGGCAATACACTCCCTAACAACTGCTGCGTGAACTCCACGCTCGTCACGTCGGACGCGCCTCTTGAACCGTCGGGATATACCCAGTTGGCCTGCATCTTGATCTTGCCGTTGGGGAAGGCAAGGGTGTCGGACTGGGTGAGATACACGTTGATCTGCCGCTCGTCCACTTCAAGGTCGTTGTCGGATTTTGTCATCGGTTCGCCGCCCACATTGAACGTGACGTAGACGTGGCTGGCCTCACGGAGGTCAAGGTCTTTGTCGTCAAACGTCAGTACCAGTGTCGGCGTGGTTCCCCTCGGAACTCCCATATCAGTCCTCCACTTCCGGCAACCCGGTGGCGATGCTGTTCAGAATCGACAGCAGCCCGGCCAGCACCGCGGAGCTGCCCACCAGCAGCCAGTTCACTTCCTCCAGTACAGCCGTCGTGCCGATGGTGGCGATAGCCGTCTGGCATACCGTGCGCGCGGCGCGGATCAGCGCCGCTTTCCAAAAGCTTTTCATGGCATTCTCCTTTTAGGGCCGCTTCAGTTTGTGCGGATTAATCTCCACCCGCGGGATAATCGTCTGCGGTTGCCGCAGTAAATGCCATAGCGGAATCACCGTTCCAAACATAGAAGTTGAAACCCGCATCGGCATAAATTACAGGCCACGCAACGGAATCGGCAATCGAAATAATGATGTTTTGACCGCCGTTGATTGCCGCCCACATCTCTCCTGCTGTCGTGCCGCATATAAGCACACCATCTACCAATGTTGCTGTGACCACCAGTGCGCCGCCGCCACCGCCGCCGCCGCCGAAGGCCTTGGCGATCATGATGTCTCTTGCCAGACTCATATCACACCTCCAGCCACGCGGAACCGGCCTCGTTGAAGAAGAAGCCCTTGCCCGTGTTCATCTCGATAAACACACTGCCGTTGGAGATGTTCTCCGTGGGCTTCGCGTCCGTGGACAGGCCCACCATCTCCACATACCTTCCGTTCCCCGCGGGGTAGCTTTCCATGATCGTGATCATTTCATGTCCTCCTTAGACTTTGCTGACCTGATTCGCCGCCTGATCTCTCAGAAATGAACGGTACGCCTCTCTCGCTTTGGCGGCCTGTTCCCTCGCACGCTCCACATTGCCGTTGATGGTGCCGCCCTGCAGAGCGATACACAATACATCGCACATTTCAGAATTGGTGAACATCATGTCCATACTGAGTCTGGACTCCTGCGCCCTGCGTGCGGCGCGCTGTTCCGTCCGTTTGCGTTCCCTTGTGCCGCGGACTTCGATGATCGCCACGATGATAGCGGCAATAGCCGGTATGATGTACTGCGCCATGTCACACCTCATGCTCGTAGTGCTCGGCCCGGATTGTGTCGGCACTGCCTGTTATAATCATTGCGGAGTGGACAGGGAGCGAACTCACGGCCGCCGCCGCAAGAACAGAGTGGAATTTGCTCTCCGCCTCGGCCCTGTCTTCATACGAATTGACCAGCGTTCCTACCTGACCGTTCGGGTTTGTCTGGAGTTCAATCACAATGAACATATCGAATCCCCTCAATCCAAAAAGTAATCTATATTTATTACGCAGTTGGAAAGGCTCGCCGACGATGTGTTGGTGGTGTCTGTCAAGAGTTGGACATATCCAAGCGTGACATACCCGGCTGAGTTAACATACGCTCTCGCGATATATCTGCCATTACAAATGCACCAGTCGTACACAAGTTTCCTGTACGCCGATGGTATGGCGTTGTCTGATAATGTAATCACACTCCCACTGTAGGTGAAAGCAACACTTCCTCGCACATAGACATGGTTTCTGTTAACAACCCGGTAATACAGACCGCCGCTCTTTTCCGAGCCATCGCCGCCAGCTGTGACATTCGCCGCCAGGCCGAGAGATATCCACCCTGTATCGTCTATCCCGGTGATGTATCCCGCGTCGTTTACCAGTTCGCTGACGTTTGTCGGCACGTCCGCGGATGTGATATACCCCGCGTCGTTCACAAGGTCGGAGACTTTGGTGGGTATGATAAGGCTCTCCACCTTCTCCCTGACTTTGTTCACCAGAAGGGCCAGCGCGTCAACCGTCCACATCAGACCACCCCTTCAGTCGTCCCCGTTTCGTTGATGACTCTCTGGAGATGCCCGTAGCCGGGGCCGCCCATGACTTCCGGTGCGCCTGCCTCTTCTTGGGGCATCTGCTGCGCCTGCGTCATTCTCTGTTTCAGTTCGTTGATGAGCTCCCTTCTCCCGGGCACGTACCCGTCCGGGACTCGTTCAAGGAACTGCACTCCGTCTATCACGCCCTGCTGGAGCAAATTACTCAAGGTCTGGATGGAAGCCACCTCGGAGTAGTAAGAGCTCGCGCCCACGTCCAGCTTCAGGGTCATGGGCATGTCCTTCAGCTTCTTGAAGTCGAACTTCGCCGCGATCTCCGCAGGCGGTTCCTGTCCGGCGAAAGCGTACTGCTGCTTGATCTCGTCGGTGGGTTCCATATCCACGGTTCTCTTGCCGTAGTACTCCGCCATGAACGCCACGTAGATGCGATACAATTCCTCGATGCTCGCGTAGATGTTCTGCTTCGTTCTTTCGGAAGGTGTCGCCGCGGCTCTCTGAAGCGCAATGATCGCGCTTGTGTTGTCCGGTCTGGTCTCGCCCATGGCTACGCTCGTAGCGCCCAGGGTGGATTCCGTCTCGGATTTCGCCAGCTGGAGGAACTGCCCGATCTGGGGGCTGAAATTGGCCCCCTCCATCACTCTCGCGGCGTTGTTCACGTCGCCCGCAGTCCCTATCGCCGCGCCTACCCGGTTGTCCCACTTGCGTATCCTCGATTTGTCGTAAATGATCTTCGGATACGCCATGGTGAGAAGACTCAGCATACTCGCCGCCCAGGCCTTATTAATAAAGATCTGGTTCGGGATGAGGCCGGTGATCATGGCCTGACCATGATAAGAATCAATGATGTAGTCCCAGTTCAGCCAGACCAAAGGATACAGTTTGATGCCCAGACTCCACGGCTCCCTGACCGCGCAGTTCTCCGTGAACTCGTAGCACCAGATCTCCTTCGTCTCACGGTCTCTCCAGAACAGGAGACACAGATCCACCTTGTCGTCCGTGTGCTTGACGTAATCACCTTGAACCGGGTCGTCGGTCGCCTGGATGTTCTCCCAGTCCTGGCCGTTCTCCTTGGCTCTGAGGATGACTTCGCCCCTCAAAGCTCTTTTGGAGATGATGATCCACGGCTGGGACTGGACATGTCTGTCCGATGGATTCCCGAAATGGACTCGGGTGTTCTCCACCACTTCCGTCTTGATGCCGCCCTTGGCGTCCTGACCCGTTTCTTCCTCGTCGTCCCAGTAGGTGTACAGGCACCCGTCCCCGTCCACAGCGGCGTTTCTTGCATACTCGCCTACCAATGCCGGAATCCGGTTCCGCTCGGTCAGAGCGTCCAGCTCCTCGTTCACGATCCGCGCCGGTTCGATCAAATCCTTCGTGTTCGCTGTGGCCGCCAGAGGCGCAGCGTTGACCTTCAGGTTATCCGAGGTAATACTTGCCACGATGAAGGAACAAGTCCTTTTGAGCACGTTAAATACGGGCGTGGGGAGGCCGTTGGACACAACTCCCTCCCACTGCTTGCCGATGAAGAAGTTTTCGTTCACCTTCACCGTGTCGTATAGGTTGATCGCCCGCTTGTAGTCGATGCCCTTGTTGTACAGCTTCCACGCGTACTCGGGAGTCAGGTCTACCTTCTTCCCGTTGAGGGTGTCCAAAAGGTTACTCATGCTTCTCAGCCTCCAAAGCCGTGGCGTAGGAGTAGTTCATCATGTTCGACATGCCGGTGATGAGCTTTTCATACTCGTCGTCGTGCTCTTTCATGCCGTACTGAAGGTCGTCCAGAACCTTCTTCAAATGCTCCACTTCCAGTTCCAAGGCCTTTACTCTGTGTCTCAACATGCTAAGTAGCCCTCCGTGATCTCGCCGCCCGTCATGTATTCCTCATACGGGTCGACGTATTCCTCTTCATCCTCCGGCTCCGCGCTCAGTATCCTGCTGATGCAGTAATACCGGACTCCGTCCACAGTGTGCGTGATGTCGTGGGGTTCTTTGGCGCAGTCGTTGGGGTCGTTGTCGTCGTGCTGGATGTCCCGGATATCGTTAATAATGTTCTTGCAGTTCTCGAAGAACACCATTCCGGGCAAGGCGTCCGTCTGGAACAGTTCCTTTACGTAGGGGTCATGGACTTTCTTCAAAGCCAACGCTTCCTTCATCAGCATGTGGCCCTGCACCCGGTTGTTGCTCGCCCTCACTAACCCG
>Ga0310690_10008166_pt1 | contig 13340 bp, 13 predicted proteins | sample AusTroGonzalo_MG_2_FD_207661 | JGI IMG/M metagenome (GOLD analysis project Ga0310690, IMG submission 207661) | Bovine rumen microbial communities from tropical cattle in Woodstock, Queensland, Australia - Gonzalo_04 (v2) (version 2) | ecosystem: Host-associated > Mammals > Digestive system >... | reverse complement strand
GATTACATAAACTACTATAACAACGACAGAATCAAGTTAAGACTAAATGGAAAGAGTCCGGTGCAATACCGAACTCTTTACCATGATAATTAATGTTTAACCGTCCAACTTCTGGGGGTCACATCATTTGTCACTTTTTTTGTTTATCCGACGGGACCGTCGGTCAGTTCCTTCAGTCCTTGATAGCCTATGATGCGGTTTGTCCCTTTAGGCACCCGCTTGATGTAGAAGCGTTCGTCCTCCTGCACAAACTTGAAGTGCAGCAAGTCGCCTTTCGGGAAACAATTGACGAAGGAATAACGGCTGGGGCCGTTGTCCGACTGGTATGAGAAGTCCGAGGTCTTCACGAAGGTGATACGATGGCCTCGTTTGAGGATATTGGTCGTAAAACCGTCAAAGAAATTACGGTTGGCCCATTTCCCAGCAAACTGTTCGGGTTCCTTCAAATCGTAAAGATAAACACGGAACTTCTTGCTCGTTCTTGGACGCACCTCCAAGACTTTCTGGAACACAACCTTACGGTCGATAGTAGCCTCCACATACATCCATTGGAAACGGTTGCCCGAGTTTTCCCAAATAGGGGTGAAATGCACCATTGCGGTAGTGGAGTCGTTCACCTGCATGACATAGTCGCCCTGCAAGGTACGATAGAACTGCTTGACGTCTTCTTCGGTGAATTTTTGTGCAAAACAACCGCTAAACGTCATAAAAACAGCGGCCAGTATCAATGCAAATCTTTTCATATTTTCAGTTTTTCAGTTTCGTGTGACAAAAATAAACAATCTCTCACATTTTTCCAGTTCCTCTATTTGATTTCATGCCAAACCGGTTCAATTTCGATAGGTTCCCCCAGCTCTTGTACAAAACGGTCAAAGTCTGCTTCTTCGGCATCCTCATCGTTTAGCATGAAGCTTTCATACTCCGTTGCCATGTCTTCGGAAAAGATATCGAATTCCTTATACTTGAAGGCTGACGCTACGATGCAGCTCTCATTGAGCACACAGTAGCCCTCTTCAGCACGACCAGGCGAAACATAACTATTATAGCCTACAGCATTCTTGAAAAAGACAATAGAGCAACAACGATCGGCATAAGCCAGAAACACCACACTGTCGCCTTCGATGGCGAACACACCCTGCCATGACTGCTCCTCGTCGCTACGCACCCACAATTCCGGTTTCCCGTCTTCATCAATGTCAATCAAGGCGTAATCCACATAATTCAACGCATCGTCCCAAAGACATTGATAAAAGGCTTCCTTATCTATGGAAGCTCTGTATTTGTCGAAGTCGAATGAGTTGTCTTCCTGTGCCCGAGCCAAACCGGCAAAGGCCAACAAGACCATGACGATGAGTTGTATCTTTTTCATTGAAGTAGTGTTTTAATCGTCAACAGATTCCACTTTTCTGCCTATCTAACATTTCCAACAACACAGCTTCATCCTATTCCATTTGACGACATCAGAACGACAAAGTCAAGCCGAAGGTCGGCAGGATAGGCAGCTGACGCGCCACGTCGCTGGTGATCAGGTTGACATAGAACACGTTGTTGCGGTTGTAGACGTTGGTCACACTCAAGTCAGCCTCAAGAGTCACATTCTCGGTGAAATAGAACCTACGCTTCAAGTCGATGTCGAAACGGTGGTAGGTAGGCAGACGGCCACCGTTAAGCTCTCCGTAAAGCACGCCCAGTTCGCCATTGGTGGTGGTATAGTCGAAGTTGATGCCGTCTTGGAAGGAATAGTACTCATAGAAGCCCTGCACCTGAGTGAACGGGAAGCCCGTACCGAAGTTCCAGCGGCCGCTGAACTCCCACTGGCGCTTTGAGCCAGCCGTATAGGTCAGGATGAGGTTGATGTTGTGACGACGGTCGAAGTGGGGAGGATAGGTCACCATTTCGACACCGCCTTCCACGGCTTTTTCGTACTCACGCGTCACGAAGCCCAAGGCGTAGACCGCCCACAGGTACCAGTGCTGATCCTCATATTTCAGCGAGACATCGAAGCCGTAGGCCTTACCCGTCTCCTTGGTGAAGTCTTTCTTCAACAGGTCGGGGATTTGTGCATTGGCCGGGGTGTCGGCATAGATCTTATTGCGGTTGATGTTGGTCAGCTGCACGAAGTCCTTGAAATAACCCTCAATGTTCAGAGTGGCATTGTTCGACAAGTCGACCTCGGCACCCAAAATGGCATGGTTGGCTTTTTGCAGGTTGCTCCTGATTGCATCGCCATTGTAGGTCTCCGGGAGGTTGTCGATGCCCGAGAGGAAACCGTAGAACAGGTTCACCACGTCGCGGTCGCTGGTGGCAGCCACGAAGTTCTGCGAATACATACCTGCCGCAGCCTTCAGGCGCAGACCGTCGCTAAGATTGTACTTGGCGGCGATGCGAGGCTCGGGCGAGAGGTCCGACAGCGAGGCGTACCACTGCAAGCGGAAGCTGGGTTCGAGCAACAACTTGCCCAAAACCGCCTTGTACTTGGCATAAATGCCGATTTCCGTCGAGTTGACCTTGGCACCAATCTTATTGTGGCCATAGACACTATAGGTCTGGTAGTCGGTGGTATAGCCCAACATTTCGATACCGTATTTCATCGTGTTCTTACCCATGAACTGACTGAAGTCGAAGCCCATGTTGAAACCGTTGATGTTGCTGTAACGGTCGGGGCTGTCGGTCTCTCTCATGCGTGACGTATAGCTCGAATAGGCGATGTTACCTTCGATCATCACAGGCGACTTGCCAGGGATGACGAGGAAGTTGGTGCCTGCGCCATACGACTCCCAGCTGAAATCGGACAGCGACATGTAGTTGTTCACCTGGTCGTTGAACGAGAAGCCGAACAAGTTGATCTTGCTGCCGTTAGGGGCATTGAGCGACACCTTACCGTAGATATCCTGGAAGTTGAAAGGCAGGCCTGTTTCGGAGGCGTAGGGATAGAGGTACTGGCTGGACTGTTCCAGATAGGAGTTTTTGGCAGAGAGGATAAACGACATCGTGACATCGTTGGGGTCTTTGGCTCTCAACAGCGGTCCTTCCAGCATCACCTTGGCACCGAAGCAGTTGCCACCGATCTTACCCGAGATGCGTTTCTTGTTACCGTCGCGGGTGGAGATGTCCATGATGGACGAGATACGTCCGCTGTATTCCGCGCCGAAGCCGCCGGTGTAGACGTCGGCGTTACGGATGATGTCAGTATCAAACACCGAAAACAGACCGATGGAGTGGAATGGGTTGTAGACCACCATACCATCCAAGAGCACCTTGTTTTGGATAGGCGAGCCGCCACGGATGTAGAGCTGTCCGCCTTGGTCACCCGTGAAGATGACACCCGGCACCACCTGTAGGTATTGAGCGAAGTCGGCCTGACCGCCCACGCTCGGGATTCTGGTAATCGTCTTGGGCGTCACCGTGATGACCGACGTCTTGGTCTCGGTGCGTGCCTCGATCTTGTCGGCGGTGATGGTCACCGTCTCCAACCTTTGGCTGGCCTCCTTCAGATAGTATTTACGATTGAAGACCTGTCCGTTCGCGAGGTTGAACACCTCCGTGATGGTGTCGTAGCCCACACTCGTGATCAACAGGGTATAACGTCCGTCGGGGATGCGATTGATGTTGAAATAGCCATTCACGTCGGTCGAGCCACCATAATTGGTGCCTTTGAGGTACACATTGGTGAACATCATCGGTTCGCCCGTCGACTCCTCGTAGACAAAGCCTTTGATGCTATTGTCCTGAGCCACAGCCGTCAAAGCTGCGACAAAAAGGAGAACAGCAGTACAAATAATCCTAGAAAAATAACGATTACGCATAGCAATATCAGATAAATTGTAGTTACACTTCGTTCAATAAACGAATGCAAAAATACAAATTATCTGAAATCACAGCCCAAAATAGTAAAAAAATTGTTTAAAATGGACTTTTTTCGTGTTGTTACGACTTTTATACCTGTTTCGCAATCGTTTCAACCTGTCCTTTTCCGCCTTGCGAAAACTGCCACTGACAATCGCTTCTCGAGCCCTCGTATTGGTACAAAAGCACACCCACAAACAAGGTGGCTAGCAGCAAGAGGGCTTTCACCCATTCCTTTACCGGCAAAACCAAAACACCGACGAAGACGAACAGCAGAGGCCACAACTTCGCGGCGATGTGCCAGTTGAAGTTGACGACATCAATGGATACCAAGAGGGACACAACGCCTATGAAGAGGACGATGATGCCTAATAACAAGTTCCTGCTTTTCATGATTCTTTCTGTTTAGAAGGTAAGAGCAAAAAGATGCCGAGTACGATGAGCAGAATGGGCCACGCCGTGCGCCAGTTGAACTCGGGGACAAACCTATGCAGCAAGCCGAGGGCGCCGATGCCGATAAGGATCAGACCTGCGATAAAGCCGCTTTTTTTGTTTGGGTCGGGGTCTTTTTTCTCCCCTTGTGGTCCCTCTTGGGGCACTGTCTCAGCCTCCACCTCTACCGCGTCACCGTTGGGTGTGACAACATAATCGGCCTGCTTGAGGACAGTACGGCCTGCGGGAATGACGATCCACATGATCAAATAAATCCAGAAGCCCGTGCTGAAGGCGAGAAAAGCGATGATGAAAAGCAGCCTGACCAACACCGCGTCGATGTCGAAATAATTGGCCAAGCCCGAGCATACACCTCCGATGACCCGGTGTTGTGTGTCTCTTTGAAGTTTCTTGACGTTTTCCATTTCCTTTGTAAGTGTTTTTTGGTTGACAAGGACTTTTATACAAAAATTATGCCGCTCTTTCGGAGCGGCATAATGAATTTCCTATCCAAATGCTTTGACTATTTCTTGACGACGAACTTCTCCGTTTTCAGGGCCTGTCCGTTCACCACGAGGTTGCAGAAATAGATGCCTTCGTTGAGGTCGGCAACCGAAATCGCGACCGAGCCTTGCAGGCTGTTCAGTTGTTGGTTCATCACCTCCTGACCAAGCAGGTTGTAGACCGAGACCGAAACCCTGTCGCCTGCCGACAGTGCATAGTCGAAACTCACCGTCGATGAGGCCGGGTTGGGATAGGCATGGCCGAACTCAACCATGTTCTCGTTAACGCCCTCGCCCGACTTACGGAATTTCACAATGATGGAGATGCGCTGGCTGGGATTGTCTTCCGTATAGGCGTAATACCTGATAATGTCATCGCCAAAAACATCCTCAGGATAAAGGGCATGGAACGAAAGCTCGTCGGTGTTGAGGCTGTTGGCACCGATTTCAAGCGCCGTAGGGCTGACCATGACACCGGGGCCGAAGCACATGCCCCAGCAGAAGGTATTCATCACACCATCAAGGGGTTCGACGAATTCCATCTCGACCAGCACATTAACCGGCTCTGAGGTGAGGTTCCTAAGCTGCATGTGCTGGATGTATTCTCCGTAGCCATATTCGTCATTGGTGCATTCAACGGCTTCGCCATCGTAATAGACATTGCCGTCTAATTCAAACTGCAAGGTTTGTGCTGTTACATAGCTCATTAGAGCCATGAAAACAAAAGTAAAGATAGATTTTTTCATATTAAAAAGCGTTTAATTGTTATCGACTTCATTTACTCTGCAAAGATGCAAATCTTTTTTCAATCCTGCAACAAAAACATTGCCAATTTTTGAAAAATATCTAATTTTGTGCTGAAAAACACCTAAATCCTTAAACGAATGAAAAGATTTACCGTCATTTTGGCATCCCTGCTGATGCTCGTCTCTTTACAACTCAAAGCGCAAAACGAACGCATGCTGCTTTTCGAGTGCTTCACCAATGCGAGCTGCGGCCCCTGCGCCCAGCAAAATCCGGCCTTGGATGCGCTCATCAACGCCAACGCCGACCGTGTGGCGGCCATCAAGTACCACATGAACTGGCCTGGCGAGAACGACCCGATGTATCTGCACAATCCAGCTGACAACAATGCCCGTCGCGGCGTATACAGCATCAACTCGGTGCCGCACACTGTGGTCGACGGCACCCGTTTCTCTAACATGCCCAGCTATCTCAGCCAAAACACCATTAACCAATGGCTAACCGTCACCTCACCTTTCGAGATGCGTCTTTCCTACGACGTTGACGAAGCCGCCAATCTCATCACCGTGCATGTCATGGGTCGTGCCTCTGAGGCTGTAGCCGGCACCGTCAAACTTTATGTCGGTGTCATCGAGCGTGAGATTCACTATAACTCCGCCCCAGGCACCAATGGCGAACGCGACTTCTACAGCGTGATGAAGAAGCTCCTGCCATCAGCCTCCGGTCTTTCCATCGGCGAAGTGGAAGCAGGCAGCTATTTCGCCTATTCCTTCACCTGGGAATTGGCCAATGTATACAACAACGACCAACTTGACGCCATCGCATGGTTGCAGAATTACAACACCAAGGAAGTGTATCAGGCTTGCAAGTCGAGCGAGACCCTTGTGCCATTCTTCGCCAATGAAGCCATGGTGAGCGACATCAGCAACGCCAAGACAACCAACTGCAGCGGCGTTGCCCATCCCATGGTGATGCTTACCAACTACGGCAGCAACGACCTGACCTCGGCCGAGCTGGAAATGTTGGTCAACGACGAGCTGCTCTCCACCGTATCCTGGACAGGCAACCTCGCCTCTACCCAGTCGACCACAGCAGACTTGGGTGAAATCGCCTTTGCCGTTGAGAATCAGAACGACCTTGAGGTACGCATCAAGACCGTCAACGGCGGCAACGACGAAGCCCCCGAAAACAACGCCACCACCTTTGAAATCAAGGGCGCAAGGGAGAATGTGAACACGACGCTGAAACTCAGCATCCGCACCGACACCAACCCCGAAGAAACCACCTGGAAAGTGACCTACATGGCAACCGGCGAGGTCGTGCTGGAAGGCGGTCCCTACGACACCCCAAACCATTCATACACTGAGATTCTTGAAATCCCGGCTGACGGCTGCTACGACTTCACCATTTACGACGCGGGCGGTGACGGACTCACCAGCTCAGGCATCTATGGCTTGAAGTCGAACGGCACCACCCTCTTCAGCGGAAAGGAGTTCGGCTTTAGCGAGAGCAACGAGTTCTCCTATACCGTGACCGTGGATGTGGAGGAAGGCGAAAACAATAGCACTTGCGTCTACCCCAACCCCACCGACGGCATCGTCAACATTTTTAGCCAAGGGAAGCAAAGCGTCGCTGTGTATAACATGGCCGGACAGCGCATCTATGAAGGCGTTTGCGAGGACAGGATACAAATCGACATGAAGCGTTTTGGTGCAGGCATTTATGCCATCCAAGTCGGTAGCGAAACGCAAAGAATCGTTGTGAGATAATGCTCAATTACGTTCATTTAGAACACGTTGACTCGACTAATGCCTACCTGCAATGTAAGCAGTCAGAGGGCGACATCCGCAACTGGGTGGTGAGTGCCGACGAGCAGACCGCTGGCAAAGGCATGGGGAGTAACAGCTGGGAAAGTGAGGTTGGAAAGAACCTCACTTTCTCTTTGGCTTTGGACATGGGTTTTCTTCCCGCCGAGCGGCAGTTCCTGCTCTCCGAGGCCGTGCCGCTGGGCATCATTGATGTGTTAGACGAAATTTTGCCTTCGGAAAAGCTCAGCATCAAATGGCCGAACGACATCTTTTACGAAAACCGAAAACTCGCCGGCATCCTCATCAACAGCACGATAAAGGCAAACATGATGGATATTTCTATTATCGGCATTGGACTGAATGTCAACCAAATGCAATTCCAAGATTGGCCCACGCACCCGATTTCGCTGAAGACAATTACCAGCAAAGATTACGATTTGCAGTCCTTGTTGGAGCAAATCGCGGTGGGTATATTAATAAAGGTGGAGCAATTGAGAAGCAACCCCACCTCTATTGAACAAGACTATCTGACAAGGCTATTCCGTTACCGCACTTGGGCGGAGTATGAAGTTGACGGGAGGGTTTTGCGGCTGTATATGACAGGAATAGACGCGTTTGGGCGGCTGCAATTGGTTGACGAGCAGCAAAAACCGCACTGTTTTGATATAAAGGAAATTAAATTTGTGTTGTAACCACTTTGTCAACACGAATTGCCATCAATGTGCCACGAATTATCATATAAATTTCTAATAATTCGTGAATAATTACATGATAATTCGTGTTAAAAATCAATTCCAACGGTCGCTCCAGGCCTGCTGGTCTTTGCGCCATTCCTTCAGTGACTGCACATCCTCTTCGGTAATGTATTTCTCTTCCACAGCCTTGTGGATTAGCGTCTCATAGTTCGACAAGGTAATCAGCTGGCAGTTCTTCTCCTCGAAGTTTTTCTTGGCGAGGTCCATTTGGTAAGTGAAGATAGCCAGCATGCCCTTCACCTCGGCACCTGCCTCGCGCAAGGCATCGACGGCCAAAAGGCTCGACTTGCCCGTGGATACCAAATCCTCGATGACCACCACCGACTGTCCCGCATTGATGACACCCTCGATCTGGTTCTGCATGCCGTGCGATTTCTTCTCGGAGCGCACATACACAAAAGGCAGTCCCAGTTCCTGCGCCACCAACGCGCCTTGGGCAATGCCGCCCGTGGCTACACCTGCGATTACGTCAGGCTTGCCGAAGTTTTGTATCATTTTCTCCACAAACTGTTGGCGGATATAGGTACGCACGGCAGGATAGGAAAGCGTGACGCGGTTGTCGCAATAGATGGGGCTTTTCAGTCCGGAGGCCCAAGTGAACGGGGCGTTGGGGCTAAGTTTCACGGCCCTGATTTGAAGCAGATGCAGGGCCAAGGTTAATGCTGAATCTTCGTATTTCATGGTTGCTCGTTTTGATTCTTTCATTTTGACGGCTGTCACAGCGTGACAGTCTTACATTCAATGAATTTGTGTATCTTTGTCGCTTGAAAACAACATAAACTGACTGCAAATGTACAAAATTTTTCACGAAGACAAAACACTGATTTTTCCAAAAATTGAGGGCGATGCGCTGAAATTCGATGCAACGCCCCAAGAATCTGACAGATACGAAGCTGACCTTTTGTGCGAATTTTTACCCGAATGGCTCGACGACCGCGACCCGAGCGACACCTTCATCCATGACATCGGAGAAAACGCGGTGGCACTTGCCTTGAACGATACCTTCAGGATGGCGCCGGCGGCAGGCGGTGTCGTCATGAAAGACGGAAAGTTCGTCAGCATCGTGCGTCACAACATCCCCGACCTGCCCAAAGGCCATATAGAAAAAGGTGAGACTCCCGAAGCCGCTGCCTTGCGAGAGGTGGAAGAAGAGACAGGTATAAGCAACTTGCAGATTGTCAAAGAATTGCCTTCTACATGGCATTGCTATTTGGAGCATGAGGTTTGGACGCTGAAGCGCACCTATTGGTACTTGATGAGCACAGCCGAGGCCATTCAGCCCAAGCCACAGACCGAGGAAGGCATTACCGAGATCAAACTAATTGGAAATGAAGAGATTGAGGGATTCTTGAAAAACACTTTCCGTTCCATCAGTGAAATTCTTGGAAAAGAATTGCGCCAAGTCGTTACAAAGTAATACTTTTGCAGCCGGAATAAGGACAAGAGACTACGAGACTGCGGGACTACGAGACGGCCCGAAGTCCCGAGGTCTCGAAGTCCCGAAGTCACGAAGTCAAAAAGAATAATCATGAAAAGAATAGCCGTTTTCCCCGGTTCCTTCGACCCCATCACCTTGGGTCACCGCAGCATTGTTTTGAGAGCTTTGACCATGTTCGACGAGATTTACGTCGCCGTCGGTATCAACATGGAGAAGCGTTCTACCTTTGAACTCAAAGACCGCATCAAATGGTGTAAAGCCGTCTTCAAAGACTACCCCCAGGTGAAGGTGAAGAGCTACGAGGGCCTCACCGCTGACTTCTGCAAGAAAGTGGGTGCCAAGACCATCATCCGCGGCCTGCGTTGCGGCAGCGACTTCGAGTATGAGAACATGATCGGCCATGCCAACAAGCGCCTGCACCCCGAGCTGGAGACCATCTTCCTCCTCACCGAGAGCGAACTGGTGGGCGTGTCGTCGAGTGTCGTCCGCGACATCTACAAGAACGGTGGCGACACCTCTAAATTCCTGCCTGAAGAGGTGAAGTTGCCGAAAAAGCAATAATTCTGCCCTATTCTCGTTTTCAGTTCATGAAACGAAGGATTGTTACATTCATTTTATTCCTACTCTTCCTCTCGGTAAACGCCCAAAACGTGACGATTACCGGGCGGAGCAACAAGACCAACACGCTGATTCGGCTCTTTGCCTACGAGGACCTCGTCAACGAGACAGGCATCCTTCTTGACCAAGGCCAGACCGACGCCAATGGGCATTTCATCTTGGAAGGCAGCGTGAAGCAGGTCCTGCCTGCGCAAATCTTCGTCGGCCTCGAGTCGGTTGACCTCATCCTCACCCCCAACGCCACCTACGACATCGAAATCATCGTGCCCAAGCCAAACGAGAACGTCTCTTATTTCGAGAAGGAACTGCCCACCATCCGTGTCAAGCATGCCACCGACCAGGGCATCTATCGGCAGGTTGTCTATTCCGAGGAGATCATCAACGGCTACATGATTGATCATTTCAACCAAATCTATCGCGGTCGCCAGTTGCGCTACATCGACTCCATCCAGAATTCCATCAACCGCGAGGTGCCCGACATCAAGTCGGACTATGTGAAGAACCACAACCGTTATAAGATTGCCGCTATCAAGCTGGGTATCAGTTCCGACGGTGGCAAAAAAGTCATCAATGAATACTTCGACGGACAGCCCGTGCTCTACACCCAAAGTGCCTACATTGACCTGTTCAAAGAGCTGTTTGACGGCTATTTCAACAGTGCGGCTTACGACAGCCACCTGCTCAGCGAGGCCTTTGCCGAAGGTCCTGCACCTCTCAAAAAATACCTGGACACCGACCCGCTCATGGCAAAGAACCCACAGCTGGCCGAGCTTATCACCATCTATAACTTGCAGAAACTCTGCTACGGTGACCGTGGCACAAGCCGTCTCGCCAAAGACCATCTGAACTATCTCAAGAGCCAGACGAAACATGCTGAACACAAGACCATCATCAGTGATTTCTTCGCAAAATATGAACGTCTCGCCCCCGGTGCCGACGCGCCCGGATTCAATTTGAACGACAGCAATGGCAAGACTGTAAGCCTCGCCGACTACAAAGATGGTTTGGTGTTGCTCCAGTTCGTTGATGGCATGTCGCCCGTGAGCGAGCGGCAGTTTGCCGAGTTGCGCAGCCTCCACCACCAATGGCAGGATACCATACAAATACTGACCATCGCCCCTCACAACAAGATGGAGGTTTTCAAGCAGCAGTTTGCGGAGAAAAATCAAGATTGGCCTTTGCTCGACCTTGGCGACAACATCCTCCTTTTGGAGGCTTATAATGTGCGCACCTTCCCGGAGTACATCCTCATCCGCAAGGGCAACAAAATTGGTGAGGCGCCTGCGCCAAGCCCGGAGAGGTATTTAGGCGAGCGTGTGACGAAAATGTATGGGAAGTAAATCTCCAAAAAATGGAAAAAGTCCCTTTTTCACCCCTTAAAATCATGGAATAATTCCCTTTTTTAGGCCGATATTTTCGGAAAAAGTCCCTTTTTTATGCAAAAATTTTCGGTAAAAGTCCCTTTTTGTTGCAGGAATAAATTGATTTATATATTTTTGCAGCAAAATAACAAATTATGCTGTACAGGAAGTTTGAAAAGCGCATTGAAGAATTCTTCCGCAAGGAGCCAAACAAGATTCTTTTGGTGAATGGTGCCAGACAAATTGGCAAGTCATATCTCATCCGGTATGTCGGCAAGAAGCTGTTCAAGAACTACGTCGAAATCAACCTTAAAGAAGATAAGGAAAGCTTGGGCGTATTTGCTACGGTGAAAAGCACTAATGACTTTTACATGCAGTTGGGTGCCATTGCCGGAAATCGTCTTGGCACCAAAGAAAGCACCTTAGTCTTTTTGGATGAGATTCAGAGCTATCCTCACCTGATGACTATGCTAAAGTTTTTGAACCAAGAAGCCCGATACACCTATGTAGCCAGCGGCTCGCAGTTGGGAGTGGCTTTGTCAGAGACCGCATCGGTGCCCATTGGGAGTGTCGAAATCGAAGAGATGTATCCTCTCGACTTCGAAGAGTTTCTACTGGCTATGGGCTGCGGACAAGAAACCATCGATGGCGTGAAGGAAAAGTTCCTTGCAGGGGAGTCGCTCAACGAATCGTTGCACAACTACATGTTACAGCAATTCAAGGTCTATCTTCTTGTTGGTGGTATGCCCGATGCTATCAACAAGTTTCTGGAAAACAGGAATATGGCTCATGTCAGAAAGGTGCATCGTGATATCCATGAGCTTTATAGAATCGATGCCTCGCAATACGATACGGAAAAGAAGCTGCTGATCAGGAAGATTTACGACATGATTCCGTCCATCATGGAAAACAAGAAAAAGCGGATTGTCGTGAAGCGCATTGAGGATACCGCTAGCCACAAGCAGTTCAGCGACTACGCCAACGAGTTTGAGTACTTGACCAATTCAGGAATTGCCCTCGGTGTGCAAGCCGTCAGCAATCCCAGGTTTCCTTTGGCAGAATCAGAAAGCAAGAACCTGCTCAAGCTCTACATGAACGACGTCGGTTTGCTAACGAGCATCTTGTACGGCCTCAACATTAACGCTGTGCTGCAAGATGACAGGAGCATCAACCTCGGTTCGGTGTATGAGACGGTGGTGGCTCAGGAGCTTCATGCTCACGGCTTCGCGTTGCATTATTACGACAACAAGCAAAAAGGTGAGGTGGACTATCTGATTGACGATTACGAGCACTTGACCGTGCTGCCCATCGAAGTGAAATCGGGCAAGGATTATACCGTTCACAGTGCACTTGACAATTTCGTGAACACGCCCGACTACCATATCCAAAAGGCCGTGGTGTTGAGCAATGAGCGGGAAGTTTCGGTGAAGAACGGCATTACTTATCTGCCTGTTTATTATTGCATGTTCTATCAGAGGGATTTTTTTCGGGATGAGGGGGAGATGATTGTGCCTGAGATAAAATTATAGTTCAGGGAAATACTTTATTTTCCAATTATAAAATCTTCGCCTTCAACAAGCTGGATTTCTTCTTTTTTTGTTTCTTTTGTGTTATAGCAGTAAATGGAAATTGATACTAGCCCGCTTTTTGAGATTTCTACATGGCCTTTGAAACGCACCTTGCCTTTTGGCAAACAAGGCAATTTGTCAAATTTTAGTATTTCTATTGTGCTCAAATTAGTTTCAATAGTAAAGTAACCATTGTTTTCCTCGTAGTATTTTTTCATTTCACAACTTATTACCGCATTTTCACTATTATCACTATTATCTTCCGCA
>Ga0310690_10008165_pt1 | contig 13341 bp, 14 predicted proteins | sample AusTroGonzalo_MG_2_FD_207661 | JGI IMG/M metagenome (GOLD analysis project Ga0310690, IMG submission 207661) | Bovine rumen microbial communities from tropical cattle in Woodstock, Queensland, Australia - Gonzalo_04 (v2) (version 2) | ecosystem: Host-associated > Mammals > Digestive system >... | reverse complement strand
TCCAATACAAGGTCAACGAAAAGAAAGGAGTTACGACTTACAAGCTGAAGATCGCCGGTGAAAACGGCCTCCATACCATGTTTGATCCTACGAGCTCCGTCCAAACGACCCATGTCTTCCTAAGGGGCCCGCAATGCGTCAGAGCCAACATCGACTGCAAAACGGTCATGAAGGAAGGCAAGAGCTTCACCGTGAAACTTACCAAAGAAGACAAATAAAAAGGCCTGCTCCTTTCGCAAGCCTGAAGGCATAAAAAAACCACACCGGCAGGAGCCGGTGTGGTTTTTGCTTTAGCTATCGCTTAACTTGTTAGCGCCTGCGAAGGAACGCCACGAGAGCGATGAGGCCGAGAGCCAGGAAGCCCGGTTCAGGAACGCCGAAGACCCAAACGTTGGCGTGGCTGACGAAACGGGGATTGCTGCTTCCCCACCAACCATGGTAGAAAGCAACCTTGTCGACCGTGCCGGAGATATTGTCGGTATAGCCGAAGGTGTGGTCCGGGGAATGCTCGAAGTCGTAGCCGCCGATAGCGCGGAAAGCGCAGCCCATGTTGCCGGTGTCGATGCGGCCGACCCTGTAGAGCGCGGAATCCTGGTTGAAGACGAAGGTGCTCTGGCACCACTTGTCGATGGGGCCGTCGTTGCCGAACTGGATCTCTTTCACAGTGTCGCCGTCGACCTTGAAGGAGGTCTTCCAGTGCCAGTTGTCCCAGAAACGCCAGAAGGTCATACCGCCGCATCTGATATCGCATCTCCACTGACCGTCGAAGTAACCGGCCGCGGTGCCAATTTCGAAGGCGTAAGTGTAGCCTTCGTATTTGTCAGCTTCGATGTCTTCAATACAGAAACCGGTATCGGCCGTCTGATTCAGATAGAGACAAGCGATCCTTTCGCTGTTGAAGCTCAGGTTGGTGATGTAGCAGTCGGTAGCGGTACCGAGAGCGCTCATCCATTCCGGGCAGATATCAGCCAGGAGCTCGCCTTCGTTATAGTCGTTGAAGTCGATGGAGCGGACCAGCTTCTTAGTGGTCTCAATGTACTGAACACTAATGTCATCGTAATAGACGCCCGGGCGGGTCCTGTCGGCGCCGCCGGTGCCGTTAGCGAAGACCAGGTACTGGAAGCCGTCGCAGCGCTTGATGACCAGCTGGTAGGAAGCGGCGGACTGACGCACGCCGTCGATGAAGAAGTCAATGAGACCGGTGGCCAGATCGATGGAGAAGAAGAAATCCTGCCACTGATCTTCAGTCACGGCGCCGGGATATTCAGTTGTTTTGCCATTCTGAGAATCGGGAGACAGATCGTAGCCCTGATTGAGGAAGTTGAGCTGAGTGCCGTTGTTCTCGAAGTTGATGACCGGACGCTTGTAGGTGTCACCGGTGTTCGTGGCTTCGTTGTTGGCGTTCAGACGGAATTCGCCGTAGTTGTGGCCGGCGTTCTGGAAACGCTTGAACTCGACATAAAGGTAGTTGCCCGGTTCGAGGACGATGCCGCTGGGATTGATCGGGATGGCGATGCCGCACTGGCCGCAGCCTTCGACCTGGGTCACTTTCAGGACCTTGTTGCCGTCGATGGTCTCGATGGTCGCGCCGTCAGGATTGACCGCACCCCACTGGGTACCGGGGGCAGCGATCATGCCGGCCTGACCGAGGGCGGGGCCTTCTTCGCAGCTTTCGAAATCCTGGTTGACGAAGATGGCGGATTCAGCCAGAGCCAGGGAAGCGGACAACACTAAGCTAAGAGCAAGAAATTTTTTCATGTTGTTTTGTTGGGTAAAGGTTAGTTGGTTTTTATTATCAATTTTACGTAGGGGTATTATACCCAAAAGGCGGTTTGAATTCAACGCCATTTCGTTTTTGTCCCCTACTCCCTCAGAACGCTCCAATCCTGGACGATATTCGTTGAGAAGTTGCCGTAAATATCCCTTTCGAGATAAACGCGCCGGCCGTTCGCTAAAAGAACTATTTCATAGATCCTGCTTCTTTCAAATTCTTCTAAATGCATTTCAAGACGATAGCTCTTAATACACCAGCTGCCCCTTCTCCAAAAACCTCCTTCCACCAGCAGAGGATCATCGGTACCGGGGCGGGCCTTGGCGTTGTAAGCCCAGCCTATGTGGTTGGTATTGAAATCGTCGATGGAAAGCTCCTTTGAAAAAGCTTCATATTTCCTGCCGGGAGGCTGCAGAAGCACCTCAAGTCTGGGATGGCGCTTTTTGTTGTTTTCAAAAAGGAGGTAGAGATCCCTGACGCCGTAATCATCACCGTTGGGGTCAAGTATGGGATAAGCGCCGTGCTCCCTCTGGTAGTCGTCCAGAAGGTAGTACATTCTCTTAAGCTGGGAGCGGGATTTTATCTTTGGCAATTCGTCTTTAACGTAATCGTGAACCACCAGGCCGATAAATGGCAAAACAATGAACAGCGGAAAGAGCAGCGTGCAAACGAAGGCGGCGATAAAACAGCCTTTGGAAGCCTCTTTTTCCTCACTCGCTCCCCTAGCCAAAGCCAGATAGCCCAAAAAAACGAGCCCCGTTACCGGGATAAGGAGCAGCAAGGTCCACCAGCCGGAATGCAAAGTGTCGTGCAGCCTCCTTACGCAGAGCGAAATGAAAGGCAGGATGAAGACGACAACGGCAATCAAAAGAAGCGGCTCGACAATGTCGTCGTCAACGTCCAGGACCTCTTCCAGAAAGCAAAGCGAGATGACCAAAGCGAGAAAAGCCAGGACAGGAATCAGGAATTCCTTCCTGTTGGACTTGCCTTTGTAATCAGAGGCCCTCGTGAAAAAACACTTCAGTTCGTTCATAATCACACCAAGATAAGCGTTAAAACTTTGCTCATCTATTTTACAAAAAAAGGAGGTCGGTGACGACCTCCTTTTTTTTGCAAGCGCGAAGTTGGTTGGCTTATCTCTGTCTGCGGGCGAAGGCCAGCGCCAGGGCCGCCAGGATGGCCAGGAAGGCCGGTTCCGGGATGGGAGGCACGGTCTGCTCGAGGCACAGGTAGCTAAGAAGGACGTAGCGGCCGTCGAAGTTTTTCCAGCCCTGGACCTGGATCGCGACGTTGTCTGGAACGTCCGGAAGATGCGTGTTGTAGTACTGGGGCCATTTGAAGCTCCAACTTGTATTGTCTTCCTCGCTGCTATGAACATCAACACGGTCAAGGTACGGTCCTTCCTCGTCGTAGGCCAGCGTGATGGCGGTGGTGATGTAATGATTGTAAACGTACCTTTCCGAGCCGTCGTAGCGCGGTTCGAATTCGTTGGTGCTCCAGGTCGTGAACCACTTTGTGGCGGAGTGGAAGCCGTAGGTGGCGACGGGCGTATTGCCTTTCCTGAACATGGTCCAGCAGCCGTTGTCAGGAACGAAATAAGTGGCGGTCAGGCGCAGTTTCTGGCCGGGCAGGAAGAAGGTGTTCGTGGGGAGATCCATCGAGATGCCGTCTTTGGGGAATTCGTTGTCGCCGGGCTTGCCCATGAAGAGGCGGGCGACGTAAATGCCCAGCTCATTGGTCTCGATATTGTCGGTGTACTGTTCCCAGCTGCCCAGTCTCTTGTAGAGGGGCTGCTCATTTGCCAGGGATTTTCCCAGTTCGTACTGCTGGAAGAAATCTTCGTACAAGGTCTCCCATTCGTCTTCCGGGGACTCGTATATGTAGAGTACCTGAAGATCATCGAAATCGGCGCCGTCCCTATTTGTGTCGAAGGTGTTGCCGACGGCCGTGAACTCAATGTACTCGGGACGATCCAGCATGTAACGCAAGTGGCAGATCCTGCGGCCTACGTATTCGAATCCGCTGTTGTCGAGGGCCTTGATGTAATAGGATTCCACCTGGGCGAGATCGCAGTCTATAATGATCTCAAAAAAACACCAGGTGCTCATGACGACGGCGTTGGTGGTGTGATACCAGGTCCTGCCGGATTCGGAGTTGATCCAGTATGAATTGCCGGCGTTGGCGGCGGATTTGTTGATGGTGGAGTTGTGGTTGTAGAAGTAGGTCTTGTAGTCGGAGGAGTGAGGCGTGAAGCGCAGCATCGGCTTGTCATCCTTCGTGGTCAGCCTGATCTCGGCGTAGCCGTTGCCTTCCGGTATCCTGGTCTTGCCCGTTATCCTTATCTTGCCGTTTTGGCCGTGTTTGTAATCAAGGCGTCCCCAATCGAGAGGAACTTTGACGCCGCGGTCCATTTTAGGCGCTGTGACGCTGGCGGGAGTTTTTTTCCTGCCGACATGGAGAATCCAGTTATCTCCATCGTTGGTAATGTCCACTTCGCCGTACACAGGCTCTTCGCCCTCGCAGTTGACAGTTGACTGCATGACTTCCGTATTTCCCTGTCCGAGCCACTTTCCGAGGTCGTAGGATTCAAAGTCGTCCTGCCATAGAACGTGAGTTCCGGCGAAGATCGTGGTTGTGCCGATAAGAGCGATAAGGAGTAATTTGCCGCGCATAGTGTTACCTCACTTGTTTTGCTTCATTTATCTTAACAAAAGGATAACTGATTTGCAAATATAAAGTAAAAAAAAGGACGCGCGTCGCGCGTCCTATTTCAGCATAGCTAAGCTTACTTATTTGGTCTCTTCAGCGGCCGGAGCGGCGGCTTCAGCAGCAGCTTCTGTAGCTTCCTGGGCGGAAGCTTCAGCTGACTCTGCGGCGCTCTGGGCGGCTTCAGCGGCCTTGGCGGCGGCTTCATCAGCCTCCTGCTGAGCCATTGACCTCAGGTTCTCCTGAGTCTGCCTGGCGGGCCTTGAGCTGCTCTGCATAATGGAAGCGCTCCCGTGTTTGTACAGGATGGTTGCCACAAGGCAGAGAACGATGAAGGAAACCGCGAGGACCATCGTGCCCTTGGTGAGCACGTCGCCGGAGCGGTTGCCGAAGGTCGCTTCGCCTTCAAAAGCGTTGGTAAGGTTGTTGCCTTTGCCGGACTGAAGAAGGACGATGCCGACCAGACAGATGCTGACGATCACTAAAAGGACCAATACTATCGTGTATAACATAAATCTCCGTTGGATATATAAGGCGGAGGCATCATGCGAACATGTGTCTCGCTTTATGCAACCCCGCCAGGATTTGAACCTAGACCGAGAGTACCAAAAACTCTTGTGCTGCCATTACACCACGAGGTTATGTCGTATAAGAATCGGTATTAGTCTCTTTCGACCTGATCCCACTTCTGCCAGACAAAGTAAGGCAGAGAGGTCGTCTCGTAAATGCTGTACATGTCATCGACGCTGCCGATCGTGGCGACATCAAGAGTGCCGGCGACAGCGCGGACGCCCGTCAGAAACAGACCTTTGAAGAGGCCTTTGCAGGGGCCGAGGACGGCGTCTTCAGTCGTTTCGACATAAATGGAGCGAGGGAGTTCCACCCAGCAGGTAGCGGCGTTGACGAGACCGCGGGTCATCTTGAAGCCCCACTTGCTGCCGAAGAGGTCAGCAGTGTTGGCGGTGCGGGACATATTGGCTTCGTCAGAAAGAGAGCTGACTTCAGCGGCGGCAACTGTTCCGACCAAAAGAAGGGCCGCGATGGCTACTAACATGCTTTTTTTCATTTTGTACTCCTGGTTGAGTTTTAATTGAGTTGATTAATAATTATAAACTTTTATCACATTGCCTGAGGCAAAATGATGTCGATCTTGTGTTCCTCCACGCCGGAAAGCTCGTTCATATTCTTGGTGGCCAAGCCTTTCTTGGCGTCGGAACGAGGAATGGATTTCAGGACTATGCGGACTTTGGCGGGCATGCCGTTCCTCTGGAAGGAGTCCCAGTTGCCGGCCACGAAGCGGCCGTTTTTGGTGCTCCAATAGAGTACGCGGAAACTGATGATGTCGAAGGCGAAGGGCTCGACCTCCTCGGTGTCGTTGACATCGAATTCGGGCCAGTTCTTCGGTTCGTTGAAGTTCCACATGCCTTTGTCTTTCTGCATACGGACTAACTCGTAATCGGGCCACTGGGGCTGGTCGTCTATCTTAACTTCGCGCATGGCGTAGGCCAGTTCCTTCATACCGCGCTCGGTCGTGCAGCCGAAACGGATGACAGACTGGTCCGGGCTGAGCTGCTTGATCTGGAAATAGATCTGCTCACCCACCGGGCGGTTGTTGTTGACGAGAGCCTGGGAGAGCTCGCGGTTGAGCTGGTCCATGACGGAACGAACGTTCTGGTTCATCTCGGCCCTAAGCTGGGTCTCCGTGACAGTGTCGAAGGTGGAGCGGAACGCAACCATCAGAGACGACATCAGGATGCCCAGAACGCCGAGAGACACAAGGATCTCAATCAGTGTGAAACCCGCGAATTTACTTCTTAGCGTTCTTGCCATAGGTTATTGCCGGATAAGGGTTATGTACTCGGAAGATCTGACGCAGGATCGGTTTGTTGACCTGGTCTTCCTTGACTCTTGAGTGATCGAGAGGAACAAGTTCCTCCTGGATCTGGGAACGGTCGTAAACGTTCATCTCTATTTGGAAGAAGACGCCTTTGACGCCTTTTTCGCCAATTTTGGTGTCGCCTTCCCTGCCGATGTCATGGACGGTATACTGCCAGAAATAACGGGGATTCTGTTCGAAGGGGTACACTTCCGAGACCATCACAGGAGAGGAGGTGCGCTTCGACTTGTCGTCTTCCGACATGTAGCGGGCGAAAGCCGTGTCGGCCTTCAGGTAGTGCTTGGCGATCCTGGTAGCGTTGTCGCCGCGGCCGATGGGGCTTCCCAGTTCGTAGGTCAGTTCGCTGACCTTCGAACGCATAAGGTTGGCAAGGACCGTGTTGTCCCTGGCCTTGCGGAAAGACTCCATGCCGGCCGGGAAGACAGCCATGATACTGCTCATGCCGATAGAGAGGATGGCCAGCGCGGCCATGATCTCGATCAAGCTGAAACCGTATGTCTTAATCTTTTTCATTAGTCAAGTCCTAAGGCCTCGAAGGCTGCATCCTCACTTTCCACCTGCTTGTTGTCGACGGCCTTAGCCTGTACCTGCTTGTTGTCGTCGGGGAAAATGCGGTTTATGGGTTTTACTCGCGCGATGCCCGCCGCTTTGTAGATCTGAACAGGCATCTCCCAGATCTCCTGAAGATCAGTCTTGTCTTCTATCACGATCGGGTTGTGGGAGGCGTAGGTTATTCCTCCTTCCGGAGAGAATTCTATCTCTATGGGCGGTTCCGCTTTTATGTTCAGGCGATGGTCGAGATAATAGGGCCTGGTGTCCACGGTGAGGTCGTTCTCGTAGTCGATGACGTTGTCGGAGCCGGAGTCGAAGGTCTGAAGCTTCCAGACTTTCCTGGTCGGCGTGACAGTCATGCGGATCGCGAATTTCCTGCGCTGGGTGATGGCGGAAGTGCGCGCGTAGAAGATACGGTCCTTGATGGCGTTCGCCGCGCTCTCAATGCGCATGTTGCGTCCGACCGCGGAGAAGCTCACCACGCCGATCGAGCTGATAGCGCCGATAATACCGATCACTACCAGAAGTTCCATCAGCGTAAAACCGCTGTATCTAGGGCGATTCTCGTTCATTGCGCTATATGTTTCAGTTACGGTCTGACGTCGTCCTTGAGACCATTGTCGTTGTTGCCATCGGGGCCGCTTGACCACATGTCAAACTTATAAGGATTGAGCTTGGGGGCCATAATGTTGAAATTCAAAGGATTGCCCCAGGCGTCGGCTATGGCCTGGTTGTTCTGGCGGCGATAGAAAGCTTTGGGCTCGGTGGTGTAGTAGGGGCCCTTCCAGTTGGGGTTCTTGTAATATTTTTCGTCGCGCTTATCGGGCTCATCCGTGAAGCCGGTAAGGGCGTTGGCGATTTCCTTGGAGTCGTCGGTCTGGGGATAGATGCCCATGTCGGTCTTGTACTGTTCCAACGCGAGGGAAACGTTCTGCATGATAGTGGCCGTCTGGGTCTTTTTGGCCTGTTTCTGGACCATGGAAGCGCCGGCGCCGCCGAGCGTACTGAGTACGCCGATAATGGCGATGACGACGAGCAGTTCAATTAAGGTAAAACCTTGGATGCGTTTCATACTTGACTCCTCAGTGGATTTTTTCTTGATCATTCAATGATCCAGTTTATGATGTTGTCGCGGTTGTAGTCCGCGCCGAAATCGATTGCTTCGTCTCTTGTCATCTCGGTCGCCTTGTTGTCGGGGCCGCAGGAGTACAAGAGATACATGTTGCCGTTATAGGGGCAGCGGGGGCATTCCCTCTGGTTTTCCCAGTAGCGGTAAGGGACGTCCCAGGGATCCATAAGCTTGCCGGCTCTGACAGGAAAGCTCTTGTCGATGTCGATGTAGGGCTTCTTCCAGCGGGGGTGGTTGGCGGGAATGTCGCCTTCGTCGCCGGTGTACTTGCCGTCCTGGTTGAGGTCGCCTGTCAGGCAGCCGATCATAACGGAGTTGTCGGCGGCGTCGCTGCCGGTCGGAGGATAGCAGCCGAAATCGTTGTGATACTGGCTCAGGGCAAGTTCCAAACGCTGGATGACAGCTTCAGCGGCGGAGGATTTGATCCTGGCCTTGGCGACAGTAGCGACGCCAACTGAAAGCGTTGAAAGGATGCCGATAACGCTGATGACCACCAAGATCTCTATGAGGGTGAAACCCTTGTTAACAGTCTGTTTCATGGCTTTCTTTTATTCCTGTTGCTGTTCTTTTTCTTCTGTCGCTTCTGGTTTCTCGTTTCCCAGAACAACCACTTCCTGGAGTATCTCTGAGAGTTCCTTTATGGCCTCCGCGGGGACGATTATCGTTCTCTTGGTGGCGGAATCCTTTTCGCTGATCTTCAAAAAGCGTCCGCGTTTGTTTTCTTTGTAGTCAACGTAGAAGAGCTTGCATTCGCAGACGATCTTCTTTGTCAGGATGAGCTTTTCGTTGGCGTTGTAGTTGTTCTGCTTGGGAAACATGATTTACCTCGTTTCCCGCCAGGCGCCGTCTGATCAGCGGTAAAGCTTCATCAGGCGGTGAGCGTTGCGGCGGGCGGCTTTCTGCTTGCGCAGTTTTTTCTCGCTGGGCTTTTCGTACTGGGCGTGCTGACGCACGACTTTAAGAACGCCTTCGCGATCGACTTTCTTTTTCAGGCGACGGATCGCCTTGTCAACTGTTTCGTTTTTACGAACCGTAACTGTTAACACGTATTCCTCTCGGATTTAATGAATGTACATGTGACCCTCTCCCGCAAGCGCACCGTGCGCCTGTGGTAGGGTAAAAATTATCGTTAAGAATTATATTCAAACGCCTTCCCTTTGTCAAGGCGGAACCGACCTGGCAAAGGCTTAGCGTTTCATCGCCCGGCGAACCAGTTCCTCAACGTAGCCGAAGAGATAGCGCTGCATAAGCGAAACTGTTTCCAAGGGGAGCTTGTCGTGCATGGCCGTCTGCCAGAGCTTATGCATCTCCTTGGTCGAAACTATGACTTTGTCAACGTGCATTATTTCCCTGCTGCGGGAGAACTGCTGGTCAATGTAACGGTTGTAGAGGCGATATCTGGCGTAAAAATAGACCAGATCCAGCATATCGCGCTGGATGTGCGGCTTAAGAGCCTCGGCCATCTTCATAAGTTCTTTTGTAGCCTTCGGATAATCGTCCGAATCGCTGAGGTGGAAGTTCTCCATGTAAGAGGAAAACTCCTTGACTTTCTCGTTTTCGGAACCGAAATAGAAAATGGGCCAGCCTTCCTTGAGATTCTCCTCTGTGGAGGTCTTGCGCCACAAAAGCGAACCCGCCCTGTAAACGGCCTCCCAGGCGAGGACTATGGGCATTCTCATCGCCCCCTGCATAAGCTGGGGAGCAAGCGGCGTGTCCAGCCTCTGGCAGTTGTGGCTGCTGTAAGCCAAGACTACTCCGCCCTGCTCGTTTTTGTCCTGCTTGATGCTCCAGAGAGCCTGGAGATGTGACTTCAGGCGTATGCTGACCTCGGTGGCGGGGAAAGAGAGGGCGTAATAACTGTTAAAGACGGATTGGCCGGCTTTTTGGAAACGCTCCGCGCTGTCTAATTCGCGGTTGTCGCGCATTAAGACCGCGCCGCCCTTGGGCCACTTGTCGAGGAGATCGCCGTTTAAGATGTCGGACCAGGTGATCGGCAGCTTGCCCTCCTCTTTCAAAACGTCGCAAAGCTCCAGGGCGTATTCCTCCTGAGCCTGGCTGAGTTCCTGGGTGAAGGAGTTGTCCTCTTCCCGGCCGGCGAAATCAAGGAAAACATACTGACCGCCGTGAGCCTTGGCAAGGTCGCGGCAAAGCCCCTTCATCAATTCCCTGGCTTCGGGCAATTCGGCCTTGACCTTGGCCAGGCGGTCGTTCTTCACTTCGGGCAGATCAGAGATCCAAATATAAGGTTCCAGTTCCCAGATGAAGTTCACGCTCCTAAGGACAGGCAGAAGCGGGATCATGGTTATGCCGAGCCTCTTTGCGTAGGCGACCATTCTCGACACCTGTTCCCTGCTGTAGCCGTAGAAAGCTGAGGCGTACGGCAGCGAATACGGGAACATTCCGCGGTAATCGATAATGACGGCGTTGTATTTCAGGGCCGCCAGCTTGTCAAGAATGTTCCTCACATACTCGATCTTGTAATTGTAAACCGAAAGGTCCAGATGAAACGCCCTGATCTGACAGTCTGGCGAGTCTTCTATCTCCATGCAGCGGATGCTATCGGTCGTAGAGTCCAGGATCTTCAGAAAAGTCTGAAAAGCTCCGCACAAACCTTCGTAGCCGCCGGCTGAGACCAGCACTCCGTTCTCCGTCACTTTTATGTAATAGGCGTTTGGCGCCATGTTGGCGACCTCGAAGAAGCGGATCTTGATGCCGTTTTCCTGAAGCGTCTTCTCCGCGGTGTGCGGGAAGTCGTGCCAGGCGGTGGCGATCTCAGTGCGGAATTTTTCGCTGAGAGGCTTCTTGATGGAATAGTTTTTGTCGCCGTAAACTATGCGTTTCGGTTCAGGGATTATTTTGTAGTTTTTTTGCATTTTTCTTCTTCTCGTTGTAATCGCTGCGGGCGCGTTTTAAAAGTTTGTTCCAATCCTTCGCCATGTCGGGATTAAGAGTCAGGTAAGCCGCGTCGAGGCGGGCCCTGTTTTTGTAAATGTCCTCAAGAGACATATAGCCTTCCAGAGCGTTGGGCTCTACGTAAGGGCGCGGGAATTCGTCGTGGGTGAAGCGGTAGATCCTGTCGTAATACCACCAGCCGTTCTTCAGTTTCAAAAGCACGATGCGGCTTTTCTCCTCTTTGGGGAGATTCTTTGAGGCGCAGCAGGAGAGGTAATCGTAGACGGCCCTTTCCAAAAGCGTGACGAGCACCGGCTTTTTCTCCTTCACTTCCGCTTTCATTCCCGCGTACCATTCGTTGACGAGACGGTAGGCGTAGAACTCCAGTTTGGGATCATTTAGGATGTCCCCTACCGTTGGAGTGTAAACCTTGGATCTCTCCACGGTCTTGGCGATGGCGTTCGAAAAAACCGCTTCCTTGTAGCCCGTTATCTTAAGCCCCCTCTCTATCAGGTGGTTTTCGTACTGGATATGCTTGTGCAGGTTTGACCAGCGGAAAAGGTGAGCCGTCAGGTACATGGCGTCCGCCAAAGTTTTGACTTTCTCGGCCGAGCGGCACATGATCATGGCGTTATTGTCGTTCACGTCGGAACCGAAGGCTCTCATGTCGTGGTAAAAATAAGGCTTGAAGCCGCTGTTCGGCCTGTACATCAAAACCCACCAGACGTAGCTTCCCTGCTTTTTGATCTTATCCTCCATGAACGGCAGATAGATCGATTCGGAGACCACCCAGTTCTTCGTCTCCGGCCGCAGGCTCTGCTCGTAGAGACAGTTCTTGTGCACCCATGAATTCGGCTCCGCCTGGAAAATAACTATGTCTCCCGGCTGGTAGGCCGTCTCGAGATAATCGAAAACGTAGCGCACGCCCTCCAGCTGCTCGTTGAACAGCTGCTCCGACTCCGCGTAGGCGTTCCCTTCAAAACAGATCAGAACGGAAAAGCCGATGATGGTGAGAGCCCGGCCGCAGGAGACGATCGTTTTGCGCCAGGTCTCGTTTTTGCTCAGCAAGATTCCCGTCAGAGTCCAGAGCCACTCAACCAGGCAGCTGACGGCGGCCGTCATGACCAGCATATCCAGTATGAGAACGAAGATGATGTATTTGTCCCTGAACTGTTCGTAGGTCAGACGCTGCGTGAGGATCCTCAGCAGAACGAAAGTTGAGAATTTCACAAAGAAGCAATAGACGGCCACAAGCCTAAGCCTTGTGAAAAGCAGAATGGCGAAAGCCAAAGCGAAAAGAGCGAGAACGATGTGGGCGAACGGCGCGCCTACCCAGAGCCTTTCGCAGATGCCGCCTATCACGTCGAAGCCAAGCCCCGGGATCAGATGCGTGTCGCCCCGCCCGGTCGGCGTGTAAGGCTTGTCCGCGCCGGTCACCAGAATGAACTGGTAGCAGTACACAAGGCAGGGCATGACAAGCAATACCAGCTTCTTGTAAAAGACTTCGAAATCCTCCTTGAAAAGCGAAAGCGAGCCTTTGAGGCCGAGATCCCTGAACTCTTTTCTCTTGTCAATGCCGACATACAATAGCGGCATGAAAGCGAAGAGGCAGAGGAAAACGTTGGAGAAAGCGAAGAGAAAATAAAAGCCCTGGTGCGAACCCATGCCTCCGATAGCCGCGAAAGCATACAGGGCGTAATCCCTCAGGGAATCCCTGCCGCCGGGAGCCTTCTTGAGTATCCTGACGACTTCTATGAGCAGGAACGTCGTGAAGAAGCAGACAAAGGAATAATAGCGCGCCTCCCTGGCGTGGGTAAGAAGCAGGAAGGATACCGTGCCGACGGAAGCCAAAAGCAAGCCGTTCCATTTGTCCTTCAAAGACATTCCGAGGAAAAAGAGAAGCGGAACCGTAAGGAAACCGAAAACAGCGGACGGCAGCCTGACCTGCCATTCCCTCAGGACATCCGTCTTGGTGAAGAAGGAGAAAAGGTGTCCGTTCAGGTAATAGATGACCGCGTTGACAGGCGCGCGGCTGGTAATGTAAAAACGCCAGAGGCGCCACAGCGACCAGTGCGACCTTTCTTCCGTCAAACATTCGTCGTAGGTCAGCCCGCGCCAGGAAAGATGGTAAAAACGCAGATAGAAGGCGAAAGCCAGCAACGCGGCAAGCAAAAGATACGGCCAGGCCTTTTTCAGAAAAGTCAGGACCTTCTTCATGCCTTCTCCCCCTTAAGGACGATCATTACCGCCTGACATAGCGAACCGAAGATGAGCACGGCAAGCCAGAGCCAGGCGAACATCCTCAAAATAAGGTAAGAGCCGTTCAGCTTTACCAGCCTGAAATCTTTCAAAACCACCAGTTCCCGCTGCACGTTTATCCTGATGTTGCTGAAA
>Ga0310690_10008163_pt1 | contig 13342 bp, 23 predicted proteins | sample AusTroGonzalo_MG_2_FD_207661 | JGI IMG/M metagenome (GOLD analysis project Ga0310690, IMG submission 207661) | Bovine rumen microbial communities from tropical cattle in Woodstock, Queensland, Australia - Gonzalo_04 (v2) (version 2) | ecosystem: Host-associated > Mammals > Digestive system >... | reverse complement strand
GGGAGACCCATTGGGACTTATCCTTGAGGTGCGTCCCCTGCTCCGGTGGTGCGAGCCGGAGCTCCACGCCCAGCACCTCCTGCACCTCGGAGAGGTAGAGTTCCTTCTCGGCGTAGAAATTCTCCAGCAGCGTCGTAACCTTCTTCGTGGTGTCGGCTATGGCCTCCTCCCCGGTCGGGAGAGTCTTGGTCAACCGCCACTCGGTCGCAGGTACGCGGGAAATATAGGCGTATGCCTCGTTCTCGAGGTCAATAAGGGTGGGCTCGGGCAACTGCTGTCCGTGGCACTCAAAGTAATACTGGAGTGCGTCGTGGTATGCGTTCCCGGCGATGCTTCCTGCGCTCCGCTTGGACTTCTCGCAGTAGATGATCTCCTTGGCAAACCAGAGCTCGTTCCGCCCGAAGAGTGTTACGGACGAATACGACCAGGAGTTGACCAGGTAGTTGGAAAGGTGCTCGGCAAGCGCTTCGCCCTTCAGTTCGGAGTAGTGATTCATCAGAAGCCCTCCCCGCTAAAGGACGGCATATCGTCATCCGCAGACACCGGCTCCTGCACAGTCTCCTCCTTCCTGGCACGCATCGCGGCCTTCTTCGCTTCGATGGCGTCGGCCTTGAGGGTGCGGATCTCCTCCGGCTGGGGCTGGTCGTCAACGGTCTCGTTGGCGGACTGGACATCGCCCTCTCCCATGTCGATATTGGTAAGGTACTCATAGAGCCATTTCTTCGCCCTGCGCTCGGCCTTTCCCTTTAACTGGTCCGGGGTGGAGTAGGCGTCGGACTTGACCTGCACCGGCAGGGTGGTGGTCTGCGTCTCGCCCTTGTAGTTGTAGGAGATCTTGCACTTGAGGTTGGAGAAACCCTGCATGGTAGCCTGCTCGACCGAGGTGGAGATCTGGTACTTCACGCCCAGCTTGGCGAGAAGCGCCGTGAATCCCTCCTTGGTGGGGTACATGCGCCCGGCGATGATGTTGAACTGGTTGCCGGTGGGCAGAAGGCCGTGCGAGAGTGCGTCTATGAGGCAGGTGCGCACCTCCTCACGGGAGTAGCCGACGGGGGTCGGCTGGCCGTTTCCCTTGGGCCGGCCCGTGTGGTCGGTAAGGAAACCGATGGCCGTGTTCTGCAACGGCATGATGTACTCGTCGAGGAACTTGTCCGAAAGTACCTCCTTCAAGGTCTTTACGACCTGCACCGCCCCGAAGGCGGCGGCTACATCTTCGGTCAGCTGGAGGGCGGACGCCTGCTCGCAGGCGACGATGAACCTCTGCTGTTCCGGAGTGTAGTTCATGATGTCTTGTGTCATAAATGGTGTGTGTTTTATTCTGGCGTCGTTGCCATTGTTCCCGGGGACGGACTCGGACCGCCTATGCTCGGCTGACTGCTACCGGCATGCACCAGTTGCTACCCGGGTGTGAAAGAAGGGATGCACGGATCACACATCCCTGGAAGAATTGAAAACCAAAAGTAATCGCGTGTAAGAGTGATGATAGGTATGAAGCATTAAACGATAGCTTGCACAGAGTGTGCGTATCCGTTTCTACCGGCCCTCACGGGCGGGCTTGTCCGCGACTCCCGTCGCAGGCGATTTCTTCTTCGGCCGGAGGTACATGCGGTCGATCCTGTCCTTGAAATAGATGAAGCGGTGCGGTGTCGGCATTGTGAAAGTCCCGTCAAGCCATCCCATCTTCTTGCGGTAGGATACCGCCTGCTGGGTGATGCCGAGGTATTGGGCGAGCTCTGCGTCTCCGAACAGGAGATCTTCCCTCTTGTAGTCCGCGAAGCAGAATGGTTCCTCCGTCTTTGTCTCGATTTCTTCCGGCTCCCTGCGGTAGCCCCTGGACTGGAGGAAGTCGTCCAGTTCGTCAAGGGTGCAGTCAATCAGCCGTTTAAGTCCTTTTTCCATTGTGGTGTGAATAGTTGGTTGATAACTTTATTTGTTTTTCAATCGTATTATCTTTATAATTGTCTTGTGCCGGTCGGTTAGCTACCTTTTGCCTTATTCGGATTTCAAAGGTATTACCTTCGACAAATAAAGATATTATTTTTCAAACAAACAAGTTTTTTCAAAAAAAATCGCGTGTAAATGGAAAAGATTACGAGTACCGAGCGCTTCCGGCTGGACAATGCGCTCACGAAAAAGAAGCTGGCCGCATACCTGGGTGTATCCGATGTGTTCATCGGAAAGGTGTGCGCCGGTGTCTACAAGTTGCCGGAGAAGCATCTGATTGCGCTGCTTAACAACGAGGAGGGCTGGAACACGGCTGCCCTACTGGAGATTGATGACGGAGAATCGACCGTTGCAAAGGTGGATGTGCCCAGGTTGTATGCGAACAAGGAGGGGATAGAGTTGGTCGAGGAGATAAAGAATACTCTCCATTCCGTGCTTGAATCCCAGTCCGCAATCATTGAGGCCCTGCGCAAAAAGGACGAGCAGATCGCATCCCTCATGCGCATCGTTGAAACACTCTCGAAGAAATGACCCCATATACCATCGCTTTCTTCGTTGACAAGGAGGCAGGCCGGACGGACGGGAAACTCCGTATGAGGGTGCGCTGGGGAAAGGATAACCGCGTTTCGGTAAACCTCGGTTACCGTGTGGAACTGGACAAGTGGAGTGCCGATTCGCAGAGGGTAAAGGCCAACACCACGCACGGAAAGAAGAAGATACCTGCCAGCCGGATCAACGCGGACATCCAGTCATACGAGCGCAAGGCGGGCGATGCGTTCCGCCGTTTCGATTCCCTCGGTGTCGTCCCGTCGGTGCAGGAGTTCCGTTCGGAACTGCGCAGGCAACTGGGCCGGGAGGATGCCGGCAACGGGGAGCTCTTCCGCATCGTGTTCGATTCGTTCATCAGGAAGGAGTCCGTCCTGCGTTCCTGGTCAAGGCACACGGAGGATACCTGCCGTGAGGTGTCGGTTTCGGTGGACCAGTTCTCGTCCGACATAGCCATCGGTGCGTTTGACGGCAAGGTGTTCGAGGACTACTATGTCTGGATGGTGGAGAGGGGGCTGGCTAACCGCACCATACGCCAGCGCATCCTCTATGTTAAATCGTTCCTGCGCTGGGCCAGGGAGGAGGGACACCAGGTGGATGACGGGGCGCTTGCGTTCCGGCCGAGGGTAAAGGTCGCGCCAAAGACTGTCGTGTGGCTCACGATGGAAGAGTTGCAGGCCCTTATCGCCCATGCGGATGGCGGTGCGCTTCGCCCATCCCAAAGGGCCGTGCTGGACTGCTTCCTGCTCTCCTGCTTCACCGGCCTGCGCAAGTCGGACATAGAAAACCTCCGCTGGTCGGACATTTCGGACGGCACTATCCGGGTCGTAACCAGCAAGACATCCGTTCCGTTGTTCATTGAGTTGAACAAGTACAGCCGTGCCATCGTGGAACGGCAGGCCCAGGGCGATGCGGACGGCTTCGTCATGCCGAGACTGGGCTCACTCAACACTCCGTCCATCCTCAAGCGGATATGCAGGGACGCAGGGCTGGATGCGGAGGTAACGATAACGGAGTACAAGGGCAACCGCAGGGTGGAATCGGTGCGCAGGAAATGCGATATGGTCAGTATGCACACGGGCAGGCGGACATTCATCTGCAACGCCCTCTCGCTGGGCATAAGCCACCTTACGATAATGAAATGGACCGGGCATACGGACTACTCCTCAATGAAGCCGTATGTAGACATTTCCGCTTCGGATAAAGCAAAGGCGATGAGTTTGTTTGATTCGGTATAAATGCCTATATTTGCGCATCACTTGTGTTTCTTAATGCTTGTGTTAAAAATGTTGTTGTGCCCGATGCGCAGTCGATGCGTGTCGGGTTTCTTTTGTCCCCGTTTTTGAAATCGGGGACAAAATCGGCTTGAGTTCCAGTTTGTCGAAGATTGTCAAAGGTAAAGCAAAGGTCGGCATCGGCTGGGGAAAATACCGCTTTGGTTGCGTTCCGTTGGTGTCCTTGCTTGCGGAGATAAAGAAAACCGAAGGTTATCGGTATGATTTAGGTTAATGAGATTAGTTTTTGGTTAATTAGTGTTAGATTGGTAAAAAACCTGCCCCGATGTGAATCAGGGCAGGTTTTTTGTTCGGTCGGTGTGCGCTTCGTTGGTGTCCTTTTCGGGGTCGGGGACAAAATCGGGGACAAAGGAAGAAACACAAGTGCGGATGGATCTATTCCCCAGTCAGCGGAAGGCCGAGTGTCTTGCAGAGATCGCGGATCGCGGAGAGGAAAATATCCCTTGGTTTGAAACCTCTCTCGTTCAGTTCCTGCACGGCCACCTTGGTCTCGGCAGGTACGCGGAACGCGATGGTGGCCGTGAGTTCTTTCTTCTTCCGCCCGCTGCCCTCTCTCTTTCCGCCCCAGTTGGCGGAGTATCGGTGCTTGAGTGGGCGGCCCATCGGCTTTCCGTTTTTGGATAGTTTCGGCTCGGGTTGTCCCTCGCCTTTCCAGTCGTGCTTTACTTTGTAGGGTTTGTTTGCCATATCGTATCGGTTAAAAGTCAATTTCGTTCAGCTTGAGGGGGTCAAGCCAGTCGGGCGAGGGTTTAATCGTCTTTCCTCTTGACAGGGCGTCTGCGGCCTTGTCTGCCCCCTTTGCGGTCAGTCTGCGCACCTCAAACCAGTTGCATCCGTCGTGGTGGTGTCCCTGGACGAGGATGGAGCCGTCCATATACTCCACCTCGCAGGTGTCGGTGTTCCCACCGAGGCACTCATCCAACGCGCTCACTATCCCCTCGGCCACGAAGGGCCGGAACTTGCGGTGGCTGTTGTACCACCCGATATGTCCGGTAACGAGGAACTTGGTGTTCGCATCGTTGAGTTTGGAGTGGCCGAGGTCGTAGAAGAACTCTTCTCCCTCCACTTGATTGACCATCTCGTTGAACTGCCAGTATTCATCGGTCTCGTATCCTGGGACTGGCTCTTTCTCCGTGTCAAAGTAGTCATCAAAGATGTCGTAGAGTTCGTTCCGCCCGATGCATCGGGCACTCTCAAAGATGGTGTAGACTGATGTGTGCATCTTGCTTGGTGTTTATAAATGGTGGCTCTCCCTATGCGGAGAGAGCCACCTTGTCGTTCTTGGACTTGCGTTGCTTGTCCAGTCTCTTGATGAGGGCCATCTTGCTATTGACCAGCGCGACAATGTCATCGTGCTTTTTGGTCGCGCAGTTGTTCACGCCCCTTGACTGGATGATACGGAACTCGCCAGTATTGACCTCAATGGTCTCCAGCCGTTTGCCTTTCTCATCCCTCGCGGACATAATCAATGTGTCATCCTTGGCGTAGTAGCGGTTTGTGAACACGCAATGGTGCATCGCGTTGCCCTCTTCCATAAACTCATCTACGGACTGGAGTGGCTTGATGGTAATGCCCTTGCCCACGATGACAAGGCCGAGGAGTGCGCCCATACGGCCTGCGTAGGTCTCCGCAATCTCCTTGTCTTTCTTGGCCTGCTCTTCTGCCCTGCGTTCCCTCTCCAGTTGCTCTTGCCGTCTGCGTTCCGCGTCTCTGCGCTGGCGCAGTAAGTTCGCCCGATGCATAATCGTATCGTGCGCCATCTTCCAGTCGGCTGGGGCGAGGTACTTGGGGGAGTGTGTGTCCAGTCCAAGGTACTGCAAACTCTCGCAGTAGTCAAACCAGTCGCCAATCTCTTGCAGTTGTTTCCAGTCAAAGCCGTGTCGGTTGGCCACCAGTAGGGATTTCCACCAGCGGTCAATGTTCCTGCGCATCCAAGGGGAATAGATATAGCGCACTCCGCAGTCGGTCAGTCCAATCTTGCAGAGGGTCTCGCCCCTGACTGGTATGTAACTGCGCTCGGTCATCTTGAAGCAGTCCTTACGGCTGATGGGCGCGTAAATCTCGCGCTTGCCGTCAATGGTATTCTCCTTGATGGCGATACCGAGGTCTATTTCATCCTTACGGCCGATGAACTGGGCGTATTCCCTCATAGACGGGGCGATGCGCCTATCGGGTACGCACCCAGCATCATCAATGTAGAATTGCTGACGACCGCCCCGAGTATAACTGGCGTTCCATCCCATAAGGGAGAGTTTCGCATCAAGGCAGAACGGCTGGGCGTTGCGATACCAGCACATTTGCTTTTTCAACTCAAAGATATGCAGATGCAAAACGCCATCCTCAAAGCGCATCCACCTCTGCGAACACTCGGTCAGCGACCCAAAGGTGTAGCCGTTGCGCGAACACTCGGTGTGCAGGATATAGTAGCGCACCACCTGCCAGTTACGGCAGGTGGTGGCGATGGAGTAGTAGTCGTAGTTCACGACCTTACGGCCACTCTTGGAGTAGTCCGCAAGCACTCGTTCCTTGCTTTGTCCAATCATCCAGTTGATTTGCTTGACGGATGGACTGGGCAGGCGGTCGTGCAGAGACTGCACGAGCCGTTCTTCATCGTTCCTGGGTTTCATAGCAGGGGTCTTGTTTCAATCTTGTAACTGGCGTGGATATTGCGCCCTTCATAGTGGTACTGGTCGTTCCAGTCCTTGCAAGTTTCTGCTCCGAGGATTTCAGCGTCCCTCTTGTCCTTGCGGACACCGATGACCTCAATCTCGCAGTCTCCAGTAAAGTGTCGCTTGTAAACGACAACGATATTAACAAGTTCAGTAGCCATAGGGCGGTGGGTTAAAAGTCAAACAACGAGCCGACAAAGTCGGTGTTCTTCTTGGTCTCTTTCTTCTCGGCCTTGCCCTTGGGGGCAATGTCCGTGAGTTTCGGTTTCTCCTCTTTCTTGGTCTCTTTCTTGATGGATTCCAGCAGGAGGTTTTTCTTGACTGGTTTCTTCTCCTCGGCTTTCTTGGTCTCGGCCTTGGGGGTCGCGGTCTTGCTGGGCGTTGCCTTGCCAGTCTTGGGGGTCGCGGTCTTGACCTCTCCGTTGATGGGTTTGATTTTAATGTCATCCTCATCAAAGTAGTGGACAGCCATAGCGATGACATCGGCTTTGGGCACTCCCACGCAGGCGGTCTGCCCATCCTTGTTCTTACGCGCTTCCTCGGCCAGTTCTCCGTAGATATACTTGGCGCACTCGGAAATGCTCTTGTTGGGTTTCTTGAGGGTCTCCGCAAAGAGGGAATCCGTCTTGGCTCGGTCTTGCAGTAAGGCGAGCAGGGTCATTTCAAAGGGGTTCATAGTGGTTTGATTTTACAGTTTGGCGATAGGTTTGTCTGCATCGCAGAAATAGACTGGGACTGGCTCATCATCATCCACGCACATATAGGAGATGGAGTCGAGTCGGTAGTCGAGGTCGATGAGGGAGAACTCCGCAGGCTCATCATCGGGGATGATTTCCACGCATACGGAGAGGGTGTTGTAGTCGAGTACGATTGCTTTCATCATTCAGCGAGTTTGGTGGGGTCGGTCTCATTGTATTCATCCCAAAAGTGGGTGTATCGGGGGCGGACTGGCAGGTGGTAGGGGTCGTAGTTCGGTCGGCCCACATACCTCTCAATCCGTTCCCTATTCTTGGACTGGCCATCTTCGTAAAGATAGATGACCTTGCGGTAGTCGTTGGCTTTCCTCGCGTTGAGGAAAAGGATGAGGAGTAGCACGATAACGGCTACTCCCCATTTCTTGTCGTTGGTCTTGCGCTTTGTCATACCAAGGCCCAGTTAGGTGTTCCAGAGTGTGTGCGCCAGTCAGTCCAGTAGGCGAGGTCTGCATCGTAGAGTGCATCGTACTCGGCTGGGGTGTACCGCCTGCGCAGGCAGTCATCCGAACAAAAGTGCAGATAGTCATCCACGACATAGCCATCCAGCATAAAGCGACCGCATTGGTCGCAGACCTTGATGGTGTAGATGGCAAACCAGTCCAAAAAGTCCTGGCGTTGCACCTTGGTCGCGCCCTCAAGTAGCCAAATGAGCAGGCCCTCAAGGGATGAATAGTTCGTGATGGGGTCTGCATTGTAGCCAAACTCGTTCTTGATGAACGGCTTGATAAGCGACCGCTTGGTCGGGGTCAGTTCCGCGCTGATGGCGGTGCGGAGTTCGTAACTAAACTTGTCCATCTTCGGTGTCCTTTGAGAAAGTGAGTTGTGAGAGGGGAAGGTCAACGGCATACTCCCACTCGGCAGAGGGGTCGCCATAAGCCGTGATGCTTGTGCAGGGAACAATCCAATGTTGCTCCAAATAGGTCGGGATTTCTTGGTCTTGCAGGGCGATGACTGGATAAGTGCCGTAGAGCCATAGCTCCTGCCCTCGTTTGATAACTTGTGCCATAATGTTGTTGTATTGGGTATTGTGTATTGTCAAAAGAAAGGGCGCACCCAGTAGAGTGCGCCCGATGGTCTTGGAGAGACCGAGCAAGTAGGGGGCAGAGAATCTGCCGACCGCACCTTTTTGGGATGGTGGTGCGAGTGTCCATCGGGTAGCGGTAGCTATGCAGGGTTGTAAGTGCCAAAGGAGTTCTTCAGCCCCTCATAGAAGTCGCATATCTCCTCAATCTTGTCAAGGATGGGCGTTATCTCCAGTTCGATTTTTGTCAGTTCATCAGCAAGTTCCTTCTCTTCATCGGACTGGGGGAAGAGGGTCTCGCCCTGCTCTGCGGAAGAGAGGGTGTCAAGGTTGTCTCGGAGTTCCTCTGCGGACTGGTGTATCTCGTTGAGGATGAACTCCACATATTCAGTTCGTACCATATTGTCTTGCTATTTCAACGAGGGTGGGATGATATTCGTACTTATTGAGAGAAATCTCGAAGAGTTCTCCGAGCGGTGTAGTAGGCTTCTCCTTGTAGGCAAGCAGGGAGACATCGCCCTTCACTCCAATCACATCAACCCAAACGGACTTGATGTTGGGGTCAAGAAGGAGGTCAATCCAGTTGACTTGTGCCCCTTCTTCATCGGTAAACAGTTCAACGACCTTGTGCTCCAGTTCCCAGTAGAGCATCTTCTGCGGTAGTGTAAGTTCCCAGTATCTCATTTGTCATCGGGTGTTATGTAGTCAGCGATAGTCAGTACATCATCCTTGTTGGCGGTAGCCCACGCAGCAAGGTCTGCAACCTCTTCTGGGGAAATGCCTTCGACATAGAGGGTTGCAGCAGCGAAAAGGGTCTTGTTCATAGGATGGTCTTTTTGATTTCTTCGATATGATTGACCAGTATGCGGTAGGACTCAATTTCCCTGCCTGCTATATCAATGTATTTCTGCGCTTGTATGCGCCCCATCACTCGGAGGTTAGCACCCTTCTTGATGCGTTCATCCTCTTCGTTGCACATATAGAAGCAGTTGTGCCAAGTGGTTTCGACCACTGGTGTGCCCTCGCTATCACGATAGGCGTAACTGGTAGCCATTGAGAAGTTATAGGCGTAGGATACGCCTACCTTGTGGGTACGGACATTTCCGACCATACCCACAAGTTCTACTCTATTAAGTTGTTCCATTTGAAGTATTGCTTTAAGTGGTTATTCATCTTTCATAGCGCAGTAGCACTTGTAGGTGGCGCAGGGCTTGCCGAAATCGGGGCAGGGGTTGAACTCGGTGTAGGAATCGGGCTCTTCTTCGGGAGGGCACACCCAAGCGATATGCGCCCTATTGAGCCAGTCCTCGCAGGACTGGATTTCATCATCGGTCAGCCCAGTCGGGTCGCCATTGATAAGGTAGTTGAGTGACCATTCGGGGACTGCGCTGAAGAGTTCAAATCTCGGTGTCATTGGGAATAGATATTAAAAAGGTTGTTGTTCTCGTTGTTTTATTTCTCGTTCAGTTCCTTGTGGTTGGAGACCAGCAGGGCGATGATGGCGCAGAAGATTGCGACCTCTATAAGGATATGTGCTATCATAAGGCGTAAAGAGTTTTGATATATCCCTTTCTCGGCTCGGTCTTTCCGAGCAGGCAAGCGCCACAATAGACCCAGCCGTCGGGAGTCATTTTGAAGGTGTCGTAAAGATACCTTGAAGGGTGTTCAAGGTCGTTGTCCTTTGCTTCCCCGACTTGGAACAATCCGCCACCGAGGTGTGCAGGGGGAACGCAGTTGATGAGTTGGAAAACAATGTCATCGGCAACTGGCTGGCCGAGCGCAATATTCAAAGAGCCGTCTCTCTGCCAGTCTTTCATCGTGTAGGTAGTCATAAGGCGTGTGATAATGGAAAAAGGGCCAGCGGAGACCGCTGACCCCAATATCCGGCGTTTCTCGTTGTTATTCCTCGTCCTCGTCATCGGCATCAACCAATTCAATGCCGAACTCGTCTGCAAGCCACTCCACACTCTCTTCGTAAAACAACTCTTCCACCTCGTCCAAATCCTCGTAGATACTGCCGTCAATCCTCTCAATTGCATCCTCCCAGTCGGCAGACCTATCCGCCAACTCCTGCAAGGTATCTTCGCTTTGTGTGCGGAAGAAGAACTTACGCACGGACGGATTTGCCCATAACTGGCTAAATGAAATTTCCGCTTTCATAATTGCTTGAATTTTAAAGTGTTAAAAATGTTGTTGTTGTGTTGTTGTTTGTTGTTCAAACTTGGCAGGCGGTGGTGCTTCGACTGCGTACTATCATAAAATAGCCACCGCCCTAATTTTTGATGATGGGGATTTTCTCTCGTTCACTTGTGTTTCTTTCTCGCCTTTCCCTGCTATCTTGCAGTTACTTGCCCTCTCTCGTACCTTATCGGATTTGGGGCTCAGCGCTGATTTAGACCTCTTCGGTATTGAGTGTTCAGCCACCCAGCATTTTATAGAGTTTGCTCTCTTGATTTCTATCGCTCATCTGCGGGGCGAACAACTGCGGGGGTTGTGGTCTTGCGTCAAAGGTCGCGCCCTTTATTCCGACCTTTCAAAAGCAAAGGTAGGGTTAATAAAATTAAGATGCAAACATTTTTCAAGATTTTTTTCAAGAAATTTGCAAAAACGCCTTTCTACGCACCTGCAAGGCCGATTTTTCTTTGTACTCCCTATTAGGCGCAAAAAAGACTTTTCTCCACGCGCCTACGCACACAAGGAAAACTGGCGCAAAGTGCCAAATTTTGGCCGTTGGATGGGATGGCTGGGGCCCCTCTCATAAGATATTTCGGTTTTTTTCCGCGCCCCGAGACGGCCTTTCTGCGCCCTTTTTCGGCCGTTTTTCCAGTTGTACGCCAGTCATCCGCCTGGTACTCGCATCTTGCAAAGATTATGATGAGCAAGCCGACTATCTGCCTACCTTGCGCACACTTATAAATGTACTGATATGGCACTTTTGACCGCATTGGGCGCTATCGGTGGAATCGCATCAAGCATTGTATCGGCCATCGGGTCTGCAAGGCAGGCCAACAACGCCCTCAACACCGCAACGAGCAACTACGCAGACATCGAACGCCTGCTCAAGAGCCGTTATCGTAGCGACTACACCAAGCGCAGCGACTTTCAATCGCTGATGACCAAGCAGAAAGAACTGCTGGATGCCCAGTATGCCCGTGAGAAAGGCGTAAATGCGGTAATCGGTGGCAACGATGCGGCCGTCTATGCGCAAAAGCAGGCAAATGCCCAGTCAATCGCCAGCACAATGGCCAATTTGGGGGCGCAGTCGGCCAATTATAAAGAGGGAGTGGAGGCCAAACTGGTCAATACCCAATCCCAAAAGGCCCAAACCATAGCAAGTAACCAAACGAGGATGGCTCAAACCATCGCTGGCGCTGGCGGAAACGCGCTGAAGGCGATGTTCGGACTGGCTGACGCGGATTATGGGCAGATGGATGGACTCCTGAAACGCAAGAACGGATGAGACGGGGCGTGTCCCAAAGGGGGTCGTTGAGGACTCTCCATACGGGCACGAATCTATAAAAGGGGAGGGTCACGCAACAAGATCTCTCATAAGAAAAGCGGATGAAAATCAACGATTGATTATCAATTAGTTACGAAAATGGCTGAGATATTTTGCAAAAAGGTACTGTTTGGGTCCCATAAAAGCATGCTTGAGGACTCTCCATATCGGCCATGCCAGGATTTTTCCGCCGGACTATCCCCCCGTCAATAATCCCCACAAAACCAATGTTGATAGACCAAAAATAGAAGATATATGGCACGAAAGATTGACCCTGAGAGGGCGAAGCAAGCCCAGGATTATGTTTTCAACGGCGGCGCCTTTGATCCGTTGAAAGGTGGTAGCATCGAGAAGGTGAAAACCAGTATGGACGAGAAAGGCAGACCTGCCGGCCCGGTTGAGCAGTCGATGAATCAGGCACCGTATGAGACCGGAGCTATGGTAGACTCGAAGATGTTGCGCGAGCATGACAAGACGGAATCCACGAAAAGGGCAGAGGCGGAGGTTGCTTCGGCTGACAAGGAGCGCAAGCAGGAGCAGTTGGATGCTGCGAGGGCTGCGTACGACAAGGAGTATGCTGCGAACCGGAAGAAGGTTGTGAACGGTATGGATGCTGCCATCAAGGCCGGCAAGGGTTTCCGTGAGCACGAGGGCGACATGATCAGGAGTGGTAACGAAGCCTGGAGCAAGTCTGCATCGGATGGAGATGCGTCGCTGTATTACCAGATGAAGCACGGTGTGAAGGGGAGTGACGAGGAGAACAGGCTATTCGGAGACCGGAACGAGGGCCGTTTGGGTGACATGGAGCATTTTGCCGGTACTGAGAAGGGCAGGAGCATCATGCGTGCGATGTTGAAGAAGGCCGAGGCTGATTCTGCGAGGATTTCGGATGAGAGGGCTGCCAAGGCGCGTCAGAGCATCTATTCTGGCGAGGCGTTCAAGAAGAAGGAAGAGGAATAGCCGTATGGCTCGGTACTTTGAGTTGAGAGAGTTTTTGAAGAGCGACACGGCGAAGTGGCGGGGTATTGACAACACGCCGGGCTTCGAGGATGTGGAGCATCTTCAAGAGCTTGTTGAGAAGGTACTGGATCCGTTGCGGGATGCATGGGGCAGTCCGTTGACTGTTTCGAGTGGTTTCCGTTGCGAGAAGTTGAACAGCGCAGTTGGTGGAAGTGCGACGAGTGCTCATTTGAAGGGATACGCGGCTGACATAGTGCCGAAAGTTGGCACTTTGAAGAGTTTCATTGATTTCGCGGAGCGGTGGTTGCGGATGAACGACATTGCGTTTGACCAGAGTATCCGCGAGGTAGACAGGAAGGGGAGAGAGTGGTGGCACATCGGTTTGAAGAATAACGCGGGGCAGCAGAGACGGCAGTTTCTGGCCTTGACCAAATACTGAAATGTATGCCTACGAAGGACGAGAAAGACAAGAACGAGGTAACGATCCATGTTGACACGGGCGGGGAGGAGAAGAAGGAGTCTCCATCGCAGGGTGTCCAGCAGGAACAGCCGGTGCAGCAGCCGGTTGTAGCGGATCCACTCGGCTATGCCCAGCAGAGGGAGGCCGCGGCGACCGGTGCCGCGACTGCTAGTCCCGGCAACTTGCGTGGGAT
>Ga0310690_10008162_pt1 | contig 13345 bp, 4 predicted proteins | sample AusTroGonzalo_MG_2_FD_207661 | JGI IMG/M metagenome (GOLD analysis project Ga0310690, IMG submission 207661) | Bovine rumen microbial communities from tropical cattle in Woodstock, Queensland, Australia - Gonzalo_04 (v2) (version 2) | ecosystem: Host-associated > Mammals > Digestive system >... | reverse complement strand
GCGCGTGTGGAGCAACGTGCCGAACATCCGCACGAACCAGACGATCGCGGTCGGCAACATCGAGTTCTGGCCAGAGGGCTTCACCGGCACTGTCAAGCGCGGCCTCCCCGGTGCGACGAACGTGTACGACTTCGACGACACGCCGACGAACGGCGAATACGGCTCGATGCAGGTGCACGACACCGAAATGCTCGCGAACAGCTGCATCTTCACCTACAACCGATTCCAGAAGAACGACACGACCGAGCTGGGCATCGGACCGATGCTCAACGCCACCAACAACGGAACAGACTGGACCCAGACGTACAACGCCGGGCAGTATTCCCTCCGCCACTTCCAGGTGTACGTGCTGCCGGAGCCGACTGCCGGAGCCGCCCCGGAGGTGGTCTCGACGACGCCGACGATCGGAAGCGATGACATCGTGGTGGAGGTACAGTTCTCGACTGACGTGCTGCAGGATAGCCTGTCTGGCGCGTTCACCGTCTTCGGCGGACGCGTCACGTCCGTCGAGCGCGACGGTACCGACTTCTCTCTCGTGCGCGTCCACGTGACGGGCGTGACGGCGGACACCTTCCGCCTCGCGATCGACGGCGTGAAGGCCAACACCTCCACCGCCGCGCCGATGGCGGCACCCGTGACGGCGACGCTGGACAGGCCTCTTCCCGCGGGCATCGCCGAGCACGTGCCAGCGAACCTGCGCGCTGGCTACATGCTGCTTTACTCGCTCAACGACATCGACCGGCAGAAGCACAAGGTCAACTGGCGCAACGGCGTGCCGTACGACGTGGACGCGACACATTGGTTTGCGGGAGGCGTCGAACGCGTCGCCTACTACATGGAGATCGTCTCGGGAGGCGGCAGCGTGACGAACTTCGCCTGGACGTCATTCGACGCCTGGACGGACGACCCGACGCTGCTCGGCGTGCCGGTGAACGACGCCATCGGCTTCGGACAGAAGTGGGTCACGAACCAGGACGTCTTCTCCAACGTGGACGGCATCGTGAACGGCACGGGGATGGACGGCGGCTTCCTGGAGTTCTGGCCGCATAACTACGGCGGCAAAAATGTCAACAACATCCCTTACGCGACGAACGTGAGCGACTGGGGCGACGAACTGTCGAGTTCCGGCTGGTACTCCTGCATGCAGGTGCACAACGTCACGAACAAGCAGACGATCATCGCGCTCAACAACTTCAACGGCAACAACGACAGCGGCGTCTGCGCCGGTCTCGGCAACAACACCCAGTATCCGGCGAACGACAAGGAAGGCAGCACGATCAACCCCGACTGGACGCAGGCCTACGCGCCCACGCGCACCTACTCGCGCATCACGCTGCACATCCTCGCGAAACCGAAGTCGGACGTGCCCGCGCACATCGCGGCGAACGTGCCGCAGTCGAAGGACTACGCGCTCCTCTACCAGATCGACGTGCCGACGCCGTTCAACAGCCACGACCCGGCGCAATACGCCGCCGCGCACACGATCGACCGCCGCGCGCACTACGCGGGGGCGCATGTCGCGCGCGTGGGCTACTACTTCGAGCTGACGACGGCGGACGAAAATCCCACAACCACCTGGTGCTGGGCGGCATTCGACGGCTTCACGGACGACCTCGCCTCATACTCGTTCACCACGAACAAGAACATCAAGCGGTTCGTCTCGAACCTCGACGTCGCCTCAAACGTGAGCGGCGTCAAGACGGGCTGGTACGCCGACGGCAACATCGAGTTCTTCTTCTCGTCGTACGGCAAGGGCAACAGCCTCAGCATCGGCGCCAATACGAGCCGATACGACTTCGACGACGCACCGAGCTCGGAAACGGCGGCCGGCTACAGCTGTCTCCAGATCCACAACTACAACGAGTCGCAGACGCTGATCTCCATCAGCCGCCTCCGGCATACAAACGGCAACACGGACGTGGGCATCGGCAACTGCTCGACGGCGGCCAACCAGGACTGGACGCAGACATCCAAGGCGTCGGAGTATTCCGTGCGCCGCCTCTACGTGTTCGTGGCGTTCGACGCGACGCCGTCCGCGATCTTCCATGCCGTCCCGAGCCTGGACCGGACAAAGGTGAGCGTGGCGTTCGACGAGACCGTGCCGTCGCAGATGCTCGACCCCGCGGCGTGGACGTTCACGGCGGGCGGGGCGACCGTGGCGTCCGTCGCCGCATCGCCGCTCGATCCGCGCGAATTGGTGATTACGCCCGCCGCGCCCCTCGCCGCCTCCACGAGCTACACGCTCCAATGCGCCTACACGTCCGGCGGCGAGGCGAAGACGGCGAGCAAGTCCTTCAGGACGGTCTCGGACGATCCTTTGCCGGAGCTCCTGACGGCGGAGGCCGTGCCGGAGGCGGGCGACTACACGCTCGTGAACCTGCTGAACATTCCCCACACGACGTTTAACTACACGTGGCGTGGCGTACCCTACGCGGTGGACGAGTCGCGTTTCGGGAACATGGCCTTCGACCGCGTAGCCTATCTGCTGCACCTCGTCGGCACAGACGGCGTGGAGCAGTGGGCGTGGGCGTCGATGGACGCCTTCACGGACGACCTCTCCAAGATCGGCGTGCCGACGAAGCGCCGTCTCAACGACTTCCAGGAATACGTGGCGAACCTGTCCGTGCGCGCGTGGAGATCGGACAACAACCTCCGCGTGACGCCCGGTGAATTCTCGGAGGGTAACATCGAGTTCTGCTGGCATGACTTCAATCAGGCAAATTCCATGGGGATTCCCAATGCCAACCCCAACGGCAACAATGTCTATGACTGGGGTGACTCGTGGAACTTCACGGCCAAGCCCGGCTACGGCTGTCTGCAGGTACACAACTACCTGCAAAGCCAGGTGATCCTCTCCGTGTCCCGTACGGGATCGTCCGCAGGCCCGGGGACGTTGCGCACGGCCTCGCTCGGCATTGGCAACCGCAGCGATCAAGCGGACGCCGAGAAGGACTGGACGACGGCCGGGAACGGCGCGAACTTCACGACGAGCGACCTGTACGTGTTCGTGCGGCCTGCCGTGGCGTCTAAGGGCGACGGTCCGACGTTCACGATACAGCCGGAGCCGGCGACTGTCCGCAAGGGAAGTCCGCACGCGCTCCACGCCTTCGCGCCCGGCGCCGTGCGCTACCAGTGGTACAAGGGCACGACGCCGATCGCCGGCGCAACGACCGCCTGGCTCGAGCTGGATACGAGTGCGCCGGAGGATGTAAGATATTCGGTGATCGCCTACGCGGACGATGCGAACTACACCGCGTCCGAAACGGTCACGGTGCGCGTCTACCATAACGGCACGCAGATCATCATCCGCTAGACTTGATTGCGCAAGCCCGTGTCGGGAGGGTCGCGCTCCGTCGCGACCGCATGGACACGCATGCCTCAGTTTCTCGAAATCCCCGCTTGTCCCGGGCAGAGGGATGGGATATAATAACGGTGTTTCAGAAATGTGTATGCTGGACGATGCACGCCACTCTCTCTTCTGCGCCAAGGGTGTCAACGTGCGAACAAAAGGCGTGGGATATCTGAGAATGCGATGATGAAGAAAATGATGATGTCGATTGCTGGCGGCACTCTGCTCCTCACATTGCCGCTTGCGGCGGCAACGGCGACTGTGGATGGCATAACGTGGACCTATACGGTGGCGAATGGCGCCGCAAGCGTTGGTGACGAAAGTTCATCATCGACCGCCGTCCACATGTCCACTTCCGGAGCAATCTCCATACCATCGGAATTAGGCGGTTATCCCGTGACGAGCATCAGGGATTATGCGTTCTCCGATTGTACGAATCTGACGAGCGTGACGATTCCCGACAGCGTGACGAGCATCGGGGAGGGAGCGTTCCAAGGGTGCAGCGGACTGACGAACATATCAGTTGGCGTGGGCAATCCGATGTATTGTTCGGTAAATGGTCTCTTGCTGACGAAAGACTGCAAGACCCTTTTGCTCGGCGTGAATAGCGATGTGACGATTCCCGACAGCGTGACGAGCATCGGGGAGGGGGCGTTCAGATGGTGCATCGGACTTACGAGCGTCACGATTCCCGACAGCGTGACGAGCATCGGGGAGGGAGCGTTCGAAATGTGCAGCGGACTGACGAGCGTGACGATTCCCGACAGCGTGACGACCATCGGGGATGGGGTGTTCTGCATTTGCATCGGACTGACGGGCGTGACGATTCCCGACAGCGTGACGAGCATCGGGGCGGGGGCGTTCTCCGGTTGCAGCAGCCTGACGAGCGTGACGATTCCCGACAGCGTGACAAACATCGGAGAGCAGGCGTTCGGATGGTGCGACGGACTTACAAACGTCGTGATTGGCAGTGGAGTGACGACCATCGGAACGAGTGCGTTCTCCGGTTGCGGCGGCCTGACGGGCGTGACGATTCCCGACAGCGTGACGAGCATCGGGAATCGTGCGTTCTATTATTGTCGGGGCCTGACGAACATCATATTTGAAGGTAATGCGCCAGACCTTATTGGCAATAACATTTTTGACGGAGTAAATGATGATTGTACCGTGTATGTTCGCAAGGATTCGACGGGCTGGGGCGTGAGTATTCCCGGCAAGTGGAACGGGTTGAATATCCGATACATGACACCAGAGGGATCTGAGGAAGACATAACATGGAACTATAAGGTTGTGAATGGAACTGCACGTTTGTCACAGCCTGCAGTTCCTTTGTCCACTTCCGGCGCAATCGTCATACCATCGGAATTAGATGGTTATCCCGTAACGAGTATCGGGGATAATGCGTTCTCCGGTTGCACGAATCTTACGAGCGTGACGATACCAGACAGCGTTGCGTTCTCATACGGCGGAAGTATCGGCTACGGCGGAAGTATCGGCATAGACAGCGAAGGCTGGACGACGACCTGGACGACGACGGTGACCGTTAACCGCGGTCAGGAGCATACCTTCTGGGTGTCAGGGCTTACAGCCGCCACTGCCGTATCAAGCCTTTACGTTGAGGGTTCGTACACCTACACGAAGGACGGAGAGAAGTGGGAGGACTGGGTTTCGCCGTCGGAATGGACCGAGACGTACGACAGCGACTGGAATGTCACGGGGTACTACGTGCTTCTCACCGCAGACGACTGGGACCTTGTACCCACGTCCGTGAAGTCCGTGAAGTTCAAGGTGACGGTGGACGGCGTTTACGACGACGCGACACCCGCGAACAACAAGTTCACGTTCCACCATGCTGCTGCAGGGACAAGCATCGGGGCATGTGCGTTCTACGGTTGCAGCGGCCTGACGAACGTGATTTTCATGGGGAATGCGCCAATCTTTATTGACAGCGTCTGCTTCTACGGAGTAAATGATGATTGTACCGTGTATGTTCGCAAGGATTCGACGGGCTGGGGCGTGGACATTCCCGGCACATGGAACGGGTTGAATATCCGATACATGACGCTGGAAATGGAGATCGCCGTGGCGAACGAGGCCGGCGGAGGAACGGTAGAGATCGACGGGGAACTTTCAAACGTAGAAGTGGCATCGGGCGTGACGCTGATTGTAAAGGGCGAGAATCTTGATGCCGCCTCGCTGGCGAAGAAGATAACCCCCAAGCCGCATGAGGACGGACAGTCGAAGGATTTCTTCAAGGTGAAAGCAGAAACCGTTGCAGGCGGCGTGTCGCTTGCCGTGGTGCTGGACGAGGCAGCCGTCGACCCTGACGAGACTGCAGAAGAGATCGTAAACGCGGAAACCGTGGCGGCGTTCGGCGCAGCGGCGAACGGCGCGACGGTTTCGGTGCCGCTGACGAGCGCGAAGCCAGGTCTATACTACGGAATCGCCGCCGTGAGCGACCTTGCGCAGATGGATGCGGCGACGGCGAACGTGCCGCTGGTACGGGCCGATGCCGGAGGCGTTGCCGTGCCTGTCGCCAAGCCTGTCGGCACTTCGGCCTTCTTCAAGGTGATTGTGAGCGACCGCGTGCGGTAGGCATCAGATTGAAACCAACATGACTTTGCGCTTCCCTGAGACGGCATCACACATTCGTTCTGGAATAGACTAATTGCATGCGCAGGGTTCGGCTTTTTGCTACACTATCCGCATGAGCAAAAAGTCCAAGTTCCTGACCGTGTTCGCGTGCGGGGCGGCGATGGCCGCCAGCGGCGCGACGTTTCATGTTGATCCTGCGGCGGCACCTGGCGGCGACGGTTCGTCCGCGAAGCCGTTCGCCACGCTCGCGGCGGCGCGCGACGGCGTGCGCGCGGCGCGCCAGGCATCGCGCATCTCACCGGCCGAGGCCGTGGAGATCGTGCTCGCCCCGGGCGACTACGTGCAGACCGAGAGCTTCGCGCTGGACGAACGCGACGGCGGCACGTCGGATGAGCGGCACGTCGTCTGGAAGGCGGCGAAGGCGGGGACGGCGCGCGTGGTGGGCGGCGCGCGCGTGCCGGCGGGCGCGTTCGCGCCCGTGACGGACGCGGCCGTGCTCGCGCGCCTTCCCGAGGAGGCGCGCGGCAAGGTGCTGTGCGCGGATGTCTCGAAGATCCTCCCCGGCAACATCCCGCCGATGGCCCTTGCGTTCGGCGGAACGCCCACGGCCCCGATGCTCTTCCTGAACCACCGCTTCGGCACGCTCGCGCGCTGGCCGAACGCGGACTACACCTCGTTCTCGAAGTGCGTGGACCACGGCGCCAAGATCAAGATGACGTCCGGCGGCGGTAGCGTGAACAAGCCCGGCGCGTTCATTTACTCCAACCCGCGCGCGAAGCGCTGGAACTTCGCGGAAGGCGTGTGGATGAACGGGTACTGGACGCACGACTGGGACAACCACTCCGTGAAGGCAGCGTCCTACGGCGCAGAGAACGGCACGAACGACGTGATCCGCCTCGCCGCCACCATCCCATACGGCGTGATGGGCCGCACCTGGGGCCGCAAGGAGCGCCGCTTCTACGTGTTCAACCTGCTCGACGAGCTGGACGCGCCGGGCGAGTGGTATCTCGACCGCACGCGCAAGGTGCTTTACGTGTATCTTCCGCCGCCTGGAAGGCGGCTCTCCCAGTCAGATGCGCCGGAAACGTGTGGAGGATTGGACGAGGTGTTCGTGGCGATGTTCAAGGAGCCGCTAGTCTGGGCAAAGAAGATCGCGCACGTCCGCTTCGAGGGAATCGTCTTCGAGTACGCCTACGATACCGGCGTTGCGCTCGCCGGCAACGACATTCAGCTCGTCGGCTGCCGCATGGCGTGCTGCGGCGGCTCTGGCGTGTCGCTCTACGGCGACGGCAACGTGATGCGCGGCTGCGAGGTGACGCAGATCGGACGTTCGGGCGTCTCGGCCGGCGGCGGCGACCGGAAGACGCTCCGCCGCGCGGAGTCCGTGTTCGAGGGCAACCACATCCACGACTTCGGCGTGTTCCAGCGCACGTATGCGCCGGGCTTCGGCGTGAGCGGCTGCGGCATCACGCTGCGCGCGAACGTGATGCACGACGCGCCGCACTCGGCCGTCCTCTACGGCGGCAACGAGCACCTCTTCGAGTACAACAACGTCTACCGCGTGCTGCTGGAGACGGGCGACGCTGGCGCGTACTACACGGGACGCGACTGGACCACGCAGGGCAACCTGCTGCGCTTCAACTACACGCACGACCTCGGCGCGGAGGGCGAAATGGCCAACACGATGGGTTTCTACTTCGACGACTGCGACTGCGGCGACGAGGTGTACGGCAACGTGTTCCACAACGTGTCGCGCGGCATCATGGTGGGCGGCGGTCGCGAGCATCCAATCCGCAACAATATCTTCTCGCGCTGCCTCGTCGGGATGTCCATCGACTGCCGCGGCATGACGTGGAAGCACTGGAACAGCGCCGAGCACGGCGGCAGCTCGTGGCTGCTGGAGAACAAGGCCAAGGCGTTCGGCTACACGAACGGCGTGTGGGCGGCGCGGTACCCGCGCCTCGCGGACATCATGAACGACCACCCGCGCGAGCCGCTCTACAACCCAGTGGAGAACAACATCTTCATCGACTGCAAGCAGCAGGTGCTCGCCCTCGGCAAGGAGGCACCGATGGCGCGGATGGCGCCGATCGCCAACAACGTGGTGGTGAACACGCGCGGCACGGACGGCGTGAAATGCGCGTCGGTCGACGCGCGCATCGCCGCCGGCTTCACGGTCCTCAACGGCTCGACAAACGCGCCATGCGCGTTCGGGTTTGCGGACGCCACGAACGGCGACTTCCATTTCCTGCCCGGAGCGGAGATCCTGAAGGTCTGCCCCGGCTTCCAGCTCCTGCCGCTCGACCGCATCGCCCATTGACACGGCCGTTTAGGAAGGAGAAACGCGATGAGAAGCCTGCTGCAACTGCTTGTGGCATCCGCCAGCCTGGCGATTTCGGCCGAGACGGTCATCGACATCGACTTCACCAAGGGCACGCGCCCCGTGAACAACGTCAAGGTCGGCGTGTGCCGTGGAGTGCTGCCGCAAAACGTCAACGACAACTTCTCCAGCTGGAGCGAAGGCCAATGCGAGACGAAGCTCATGACGGAGGACGGCCGCACTTTCCTCAGGTTCGCCGCTGACGCCGACAAGGGTACCGTCCAGTTTTCGATCCCATGCACGAAGCTCGCTCCGCCATCTTACTTCCGCATCACCGTCGAAGGCCGCACGCGCGGCCACGCCCTCGGCATCGGCTTTCGGCTCAATCCCGCCCCCTACACCACCTTCTCCTCCCACGACTTCAAATCGGCCGGATGGAAGACGGAAAGCTTTATCGGCATGATCCATGCGAAAGCGGACGCCAGCATCGGGCTCTACCTCTACCCTTCCACTGGCGAGACCGACCTCTGCCGCCTGAAGGTCGAGCGCGTCGACCGCAGTGCGCTGGCGGCGACGATACCGCGTCCACCCAAGGACCGTGTCTCGTTCATCGACCGACGATTCCCGCTCGGCCTGCCGAACGGCTGGAACCTCGACCGCGATGCCGAGACCGGCACTGCCACCGCAGCGCAAGACGCCGATTCGCCGGTTCCGGTCCTCCGCCTCGCATCCGTGGAAGGCGAGCCGTTCGCAGTCTGGAGCGAACCATTCCAGACGAGCGAGCCTTACACGAACCACGTCGTCTCGTTCCGCTGCCGCGGCACAGGAGCATGGTCCGCACAGGTGTTGACGGAGACGCGCGCCTGGGTGAAGTCGACCAAGATTCCGGTCTCGTCCACATGGCAGGACTTCTCCTTCACCTTCCGTCCGCAAGATCTCGCCAAGGCGTTTGCAGTCAAGTTCACCGGCTGCGGCGAGCTGTTCCTAGACGACCTTCGCGTATGGTACGGGGCGAAGATGCCGCCGCGCCCCTTCCCGTCCGCGCTCGCACTCGGTCCATCAGGCGGCGAGATAGCGTCCGACACGCGCATTTTCTTCGCGGACGAGAAGCCCGTGCTCGCCTGGGCCGCGACAGACGTCCCTGTCGGCGCTGTACTCTCCCTCTCGCTCACGGACCTCTACGGGCGGACGCGTCCGCTGAAGGACATCCCGCTTCGCGAGGGCCCATTAGCAAAAGGCACTCTTGAACTGGCGCAGACGCTTGACGGGCTGACGGGCCAGTTCCGCGTGACGGGCGAGGTACGCGCAGGCGGCAAGGCGGCGTCAGATACGGACGAGTTCGTATTCACCCGCATCCCTCGCCCTGTCGGCTGGGGACGCGACCTGCCCGACTCTCCGTTCGGCATCCACATGGAGCCGCGCGACGCGATGATACGCGCGATGAAGGCTGGCGGCATAAACTGGACGCGCCTGCACGACGCGGCGCTCAACTGTTCCGGCTGGTGGAACCTCGAGAAGGAGAAAGGCGTGTGGTCGTTCCGCGACGCGGCGATCGCGAGGTTCCGCAACCACCACATCAAGATATTCGCCCAGCTCGGCACGGCACCTGCCTGGGCGACGCACTACCACGACCTCGGCTGCAAGCAGATGGGGTACTTCGAGAAGTTCCTGCGGCCGGTGGACACGAACGCCTGGCTCAACTACGTGACAACGTTCGTTAAGCGGTACGACGGCGTTATAGACGAGTACTTCGTGTGGAACGAACCTTGGGGCCGCTGGTGGGAATCCGCCGCCGACATCAAGTACTACGACAAGAGCCGCGCCGCCGAGGACTTCGGCGTGTTCCAGAGCCTCACCTACAGGGCGGTCAAGGCCGTCAACCCGAAGATTCTCGTGAGCGGCTTCAACACGTACGCCGCGAAGACGGGCGGCGAATGGTCGCGCGGCGTCGCGAAAGGCGGCGGCTGGGAGACGTGCGACGTTCTTGACTACCACATCTACACGCCGCACCCCCGCGCCACGCGCGGGGACTCCAGCTTCACCGAGAAGGCTTTCGCTCCCCTTCTCGCAACGCATCCGTCGCTGGACGGCAAGCCCGTGTACATGAGCGAAGGCCAAGGCACGAGCTCCGGCAGCCAGAAGGCCACCAAGCACATGAGCGGACTCTACGACAAGCTCGTGCCGTGGCCAGCGGAGACGCCTGCGGACATGGCTTCAAATGCGGACGCCACCTGCCGCTACACGCTCTCCCTGCTCGCAGAGAGCAACGCACGCATCTTCCTCTACACCGCGCACGGCTACGGCGGACTCGTCTCGCCGCCGAACTACATCACGCTCGTTGGCGCGGACGGGTTTCCCTATCCGTCGTTCGCCGCCTACGCCGTCTTCACGCGCGCGCTGGAGGGGCGCCGATTCGTATCGAAGGCCGACCATGGCGCAAAGGGCTGCGTTTTCGAGTTCCGCGGAAGCAACAGCAGCGTGAGTCTGTACACCGACCTATCACCAGACGAGGCTGCGGCGCTGCACGCGCGGACTCCGCTAGTCGACCTCTACGGCAACACGTTCGATCCGGCGACCTGGTTCCCCGGTACGCTTCTCTACATGGCTGTACAGGATCTTCCCAAATCCTTGTAGATCTTGTAGCGCGCATCGTGATTGCGGGCCGGCTGCGGACGGTACGTCGCGCACGACGGTGCGCACATCCGCTCCTGCGCCTCGGCCACTCTTCCGTACAGCCCGGCCGCCACGGCGGCATGCATGGCCGCGCCGAGCGCGCAAGCGTCACCCGTGGAACACACCTCGAACGTCTTTCCCGTAACGTCGGCGAGCATCTGCATCACGAACGGCGACTTGCGCGGAATGCCGCCGATCGCCACATGCCGCTCCGCGCGGATTCCATTCCGCTCCAGATGTTCTACGATCGCCCGGATGCCGAAGGCTGTCGCCTCCACGACGGCGTAGTGGAGCCGAGCCGCGTCCGTCCCAAGGGACAGCCCCTTGATCGCGGCCGTAGCAGACGCGTCCTGGAACGGCGAGCGCCGTCCGTTGAACCAGTCCGTCGCCACGGGAATCGATCCGTCAAGCCGCAACTCCGCCGCACGCCGGTCCAGCTCGGCCTGCGGAATCGAGACGAGCCGACTCGTCCACGCGTAGGCGTCGCCGAACGCGGACTGCCCCATCTCGATCCCCTCAAGACCTTCGACGATGCCGTCCGGCACCTGTCCGAACACGCCCTCCACCTGCCGGTCGCCGAACGACTCGCGCGGCACCGCGTACATGATACACCCCGAGGTGCCGAGGATGAAGGCGGCCGTGCCGGCGTTGCATCCGGCGCCGACCGCGCCGGAGTGCGCGTCGATGTTACCCACGCCAACCGCCACGTCCGCGCCGAGCCCAAGTTCGTCCGCCCACGCCGGCGAAAGCGTGCCGGCGCGTGCGGTGGACGGCGCAAAGCGGCAGCCAGACAGCGCGTCGCGCAACGCCGCGAGCCGCGGACCGCCCAGCGACGAGAAGAACGACGCGGGCGGCAGGCCGCCCCACGCGGCGCTCCACATCTGCTTGTACGCCGCCGCGCACCGCGAACGCGGCACGGTGTCGCCAGCGAGCAGGGACGTCAGCCAGTCGCACGACTCCACCGTCCCCGCCGCCGCATCCGCCACGGCGGGATTCGTCCGCAGGATGTGCCACACCTTCGCCCAGAAGTTTTCGGGGGAATACGTGTCAGCGTTGTGCCGGCAGTAGCGGGCGGGATCGGCGTTTGCGGCGGCGGCGATGCGGCGCGCCTCCTCCTCGCCAGTGTGGTCCTTCCAGAGGACGAACATCGCATCCGGATCTTCGGCGAACTCCGGACGCAGGGCGAGCGGTGTGCCGGACGCGTCTGTCAGGCACGGCGTGGATGCCGTCGCGTCCACGCCGACGCCCACCACTGTCTCGCGGTGCGCGAAGCCGTCCAGCACGCCGTGCAGGACTGCGCGCAGCGCCTCCTGGTGATCAAGGGGATGCTGGCGGAAACGCGCATCGGGCGGCACACAGGCGAAGCCACGTCCCCAACGCGCATACAAGCAGGAACTGGAGGCGAGAATCTCGCCACTCCCCGCATTGACAAGGACGGCACGGGCCGAGTCCGACCCGAAGTCCACGCCGATCACCGTCTTCTCTTTAGCATTGTTCGACATAGTAGTTGGCAGTTGGCCGAATCTTCGTCTTCCAACTTTCACTCCCTTTCCGAAAGCTCCAGCCAGCGCGTCTCCAATGCATCGAGTTCCTCGCGCGCAAGCGGCAGACGGGCAGTGAGCGATTTCGCCCGCGCGCTGTCGTTGGCGTAGATGGCGGGGTCGGCCAGGGCGGACTCTATGTCCGCGATCTCCTGCTCCAGCGCGGCGATCTTTTCAGGCAGCGCGTCCAGCTCGCGCTTCTCGTTGAAGGTGAGCTTGCGCGGCTTGGCCGGCATGGCGGCGGCTTGGACATTATTAGGGTCTTTAGGGCCTTTAAGGTCGATAAGGTCTCTAGGGTCTTTAAGGTCGATAAGGTCTCTAGGGTCTTTAAGGTCAGTAAGGTCTTTAAGGTCTTTAACGACCTTATCGACCTTAAACTCCTTCACGCGCCGCAGGAGCCGCGAGGCCTCCGCGTATCCGCCCGCGCACGTCCGCACCTCGCCGTCGCCAGCGAGCACGTACGAGGAGGTGACCACGTTGTCAAGGAATTCGCGGTCGTGCGAGACGACGAGCAGCGTGCCCTTGTAGTTCATCAGCTGCTCCTCGAGAAGTTCCAGCGTCTCGACGTCCAGGTCGTTCGTCGGCTCGTCCATCACGAGCAGGTTGGAAGGCTTCAGGAAGAGGCGCGCGAGCAGCAGGCGGGCCTTCTCGCCGCCGGAGAGCGCCTTCACGGGCGTGCGGGCGCGCTCGGGAGTGAAGAGGAAATCGGAGAGGTACGCGAACACGTGCTTCGTCACGCCGCCAACCGTCACCGCGTCGCGGTCCTTCGCCACGACCTCCTTCACGGTCGATTCCGGGTCGAGCTGCGCGTGAAGCTGGTCGAAGAACGCCATCTCGACGCGCGTGCCTAGCGTTACCGAGCCGGCG
>Ga0310690_10008160_pt1 | contig 13348 bp, 27 predicted proteins | sample AusTroGonzalo_MG_2_FD_207661 | JGI IMG/M metagenome (GOLD analysis project Ga0310690, IMG submission 207661) | Bovine rumen microbial communities from tropical cattle in Woodstock, Queensland, Australia - Gonzalo_04 (v2) (version 2) | ecosystem: Host-associated > Mammals > Digestive system >... | reverse complement strand
GTCGCCGGGCCCCTTAATTCGTCGCCGGACAAGGGGGGCTTGCCGCTTCCACGTGGCCAAACTCGTCCACGATCCACCGCTTCGCACTCGCGCTGCTGTGCATCTCCGCGTGGCAGGTCGCGCACAGGAGCACAAGATTGTCCCAGTTGAGCGCGACCGCCGGGTCGCTCACGTTCTCCTCTGTCAAGTGCACCTTGTGATGCACCTGCAGCGGGACGTCCGGGCTCCCGGCGTTGATGATCCCGCGGGCCAGGCATCGCTCGCACAGTCCGCCGCGCGAGCGCAGGAACCCGTCCCTGCACTGTTTCCAGGCGCGGCTCCTGTAAAATGCGCTGATTGGTCCTGTGCTCACGCTATGCCTCCCACCTCAGCAGACGCCCCACCTCACGGCGCTTTTTAGGCTGCGCGCCAGCAATGTCTGCCCCGTGCGTCCGGTGGAGGCATGAACCGGCGCACGCCCTCAGGATGAGAAAGAGCATGGCCCCTGTCCATCTGGCCATGCTCCCCGATATCATATTAGCACAGAATGAGTGCCCCGCGAGTATCAATCGAGCTCCCGGTTGAGCAGGATGAAAAACTCGCGCCTCGCCTTGTAATAGTCGTTCCTGTTGCTGGTAGGAAGGATCGCCGGATCGATGAAATGCAACGCCTTGCCCATGCAGATGTTTTGAATCAGCGCGGCGCGCCATCGTCCGCCGTCCACGCAGTCGGCCACGCGCTCCACCTTCGCGCATTTTGCGACGAGCTGCTCGCGCCTCATGACCGCCCTGGCGACCGGGTCGCCGACCTCAGACCCGTGCGGCATGACGCTGTACTGCTGCGCACCCACGCCCAGGAGGCTGGACGCCTCGGCCATCCATTCGCGATACTGCCGGCAGTAGTAGAGCAGCTGCCGATATCGGTCCCGCGAGATCCCGAAGTCCGTGTAGTCGGGTTGATACGTCCTCACGCCGCCGGCCTCCTCGTTATGTATCATACAAGATCCTGCTCAACTCGAGATAGGTCTCGTTGTTCAGGTCGCCAGAGCGGCACCGGCGGTCAACGGCCTCCTTGAGTCGGCGCAGCTGGTCCCACTGCCTGGAGATCATCTTATCCTTGGACTCGTCCGCGTTGCCAGTGAGGTAGTTCTCCAGGGCGTTTTGCAGCACCTGATACTTGTACATCGTCCGGTCAGTGGAGGCGCTGCCGGAGTACGCGTAGCGGTCCTGCGCTGCCTGCCAGGCCCGGCCGAGGCGCTCGATCTCCGCCTCGATGATCTTCCGGTCTTCCTTTGTGATCATTTCCCGTCATCCTCCAGTCCGTCCACATACTCCTCGTACTCGCGAAGCGTCTCCTCGTCGCTGCGGATCACCGCGGCCGCCACCCTGAGGATCTCCGAGCGGTAGAAGTGGATGTTCTTCGCGTCGCTCTTGCAGTCGCGCATCCGGTCCTTGAAATAAACCGCGATCTTCTCGAGCTCGTCCGCGAGCCCTTTTCTGTCTGTCACGCGCCCACCTCCCAGTTATGCTCCCGGAGCCAGTCCAGCTCCTGCCACATCTCGTCCTCGTAGACCCTGAGGCTGTAGTTGGCGTTCAGCCCGGCGGCCTTCAGCGCCTCGGGCGTCGACATCCCCTCGTCCCGGAGCCGGATCGCCGTGGCGCTCTTCGTGCCGGCGACCTTCCTGACTTTCGCCAGGAAGCGCCGCCTGGCGTACTCCCGCGAGCACTCCGCGGAGCACAGCAGGGTGAGGTAGCTCTCGATCTGGCTCTCGCTCGCGTTGTAGTAGTAGCCCCATTCGGAGCGCCGGCAGTAGCGCGTCCACTTCGTCCCGCAGACCGGGCATGTCTCTTCCGGGTACATACGGATCGTGCCCGGAGTGTCCTCCCGGGTCCGCGGCCGGCGCAGTTTGCCGTAATTGATCATTTTGCGCGCCCCCTTTTCTGTCTCTTCATCGCGTCCCGCATCCGCCGGACGACCGCGTCGCTGCGGATGGACCTGACGCACCAGATGATCTCCCGCTCCGCGCACCGGCGATCCATGACCATCCTGAACTCGCGGTACTTCTCGCACTCGGCGTGGCAGAGCTCGTGCCGATCCGGGCACCCGTGGCAGGGCGGCCTCACGACGCCACCCCCGCGAGCTTCGCCAGCTCCTGCAAGATCCACTCGTGCGGCACCGCGCTCAGGTACTGCACCACGACCGCGCCGGTGGAGCGGCTGCCGGTCGCGTGCGGCCTGGTGATCTGGCCGGCGTCCATCATGCACTTGTAGGCCATGAGCTTGTTGTGCGGGATGCCGTCCCGCCAGTAGTCCACGCACCGGATCTCCGGCGTCGCTTCGGTCATTTCGGTCCGCCTCCGATCTCTTCGATCTCGATGTACACGCCCGGGATCGCGCTCCAGGTCTTCTTGGCCAGCTCGACGCACACCCGCGAGTCGTCCACCCAGAAGCCGAGGCGGGTCAGGCAGTCGCGGAGGCCCTTCTGCAGGTTGTCGAGATCCGGCCGGGTGATCCTCCACTCGCCGTCGCTGTGGCTGCGCCCGGTCGGGAACCTCCACTCGACGTAGAGCGCGATCGGCCCGTCCAGGGGCGCGTCCGGGCGGTACTCCGCCAGGGCGTCCTCGAGGATCTTCTTCGCTTCCTTGACCTTGGGCGGGTCGTACTTCCGGGGAACGCCCCCGCGGACGGTCGTCTTCTGCTCCTGGGCGGTCGCCGTCGGCGGGTCGATGTCGAGGTAAATGCTGAGTCTCACGTTTGTCCTCCTCTCATGCGGAAACCTCTGCTTCCGCTTTTGGCGCTCTTCGCGCGCGTCCCACGACCGACGAGGAAGAGGAAAGGCCGATTTTTGAGGCCTTTACCTTACCTCGGTCGTGGCAGTCATAACCGGAAGGAAACCTCTATATATAAACTGAGGTTTCCGCTTTTTTCCGGTTTTGGTTCCGGTCAGTTTTCCATCTCGCGGAGGTACTTCCGCACGGTCCGCGCGGAGATCCCGAGATCCTCCGCGTACTCCTCCTGCGTCCGCCGGTGACCGAACTCGTCGTCCTGGCGGATGAGATCCGCGAGCCGTTCCTTCATGGATGCCTTCTTGACCTTGTTGGCGTAGGCCCCCTTCTCGCGCCCGTCTGCGAGGCTCCGCTCGGTCTCGGCGAGGATCGCGCTCTCGAGAAGCCCGTCCTCGTCGACCTCGTGCAGGGGATAGGAGAAGATCACGTTCACGGGGTCCTGCCGGGCGAACTCGCGCAGGGTCATGTCCATGCGCCAGGCGGTCGCCTTCTCGCCGTACCGTTCGGTGACGGCGTCGCGGGCCTCGTCGGGGATGCTCAGCTCGATCATGTCCAGGAGCGCGTCCGCGTCCCGGGCGAAGACTCCGCTGCCGCTCGCCCTGTCCATGGCGGCCTTCTGCCCCTGCGCGCCCTTGGAGTGGTGGTGCGCGTAGATCACCGAGGCGCCCGTGTTCGCCAGCTTGTCGATCGCCCCGCAGAAGCGGCTGACCTGCTCCGCGGCGTTCTCGTCGCCCAGGCCGAGCTTGTAGATCGGGTCGAGGATGATCGCGGCGTAGGGCTGCCGCTTCGCCGTGTGAACGATCTGCGGCACCAGCTTCTCCAGGCTCTCGGTCTTGCCCCTGAGGTGCACCATGTCGATCCGCTCGGGGTGCGGCGCCTTCAGCTCCAGCGCGTCGTAGGTGTTGCGGAAGCGGTCGTCGAAGCTCGCCTCGTCCAGCTCCATGTTCAGGTAGAGGACGCGCCCCTGCGCGCAGCGGAAGCCGAGCCAGCGCATCCCCTCGGCGATCGCGATCGCGAGCTCGATCAGGGCGAAGGTCTTCCCGGCCTTGCTCGAGGAGACGAGGAGCATCTTGTGCCCCTGCCTCAGGATGCCGTCGATCAGCACGGGCTTCAGCGGCGGGAGGTTGTCCCAGATCGCGCCGAGGTTGACCACGTCCAGGGGCTCGACCATCTCGTCCTCGATGTAGTGCTGCCATTCGACGAAGTCGCTGCAGCCCATGTCCTTCGCGACGATGTACTGCCGGCGCCCCGCCCTCAGGAAGCCGGGGAAGCGGCTCAGGCGCGAGGGGTTCTTGTCCTGGGTGTCGACGTGCAGGCCGTGCCGGCGGCAGATCGTGTACAGGAGATCCACGCGCTCCTGGTACTGCTTGTAATCCACCGCGTCCACCCGGACGATCGCGTGGAGGCTCTTCCCGCCGGAGTGCACCAGCATCTTCACCGGCAGCCGGAGGTCCTGGATCAGCGCGTACTGCGTGTCGATGTCCTGGTCGTCGCTCTCCACGAGCGCGTAGCGGTGCGCGGCCACGTTCTTGTTGTTGCGCCCCTCGCCGTCCATCGGGTTGAAGCACACCCAGACGCCCGCGTCGGGATTCGTCGTGCCGAAGGTGTCGCTGAGATCTCCGGGATGCCGGCGGAGGCTGTCGAGGAGGGTGCGGCAGGTGCGCGAGTGCACGCCGCCGTAGGGCTTCCACTTGCCGTCCTCGTCCTGGTAGGCGGTCGTCACGTAGCAGACCTTCTCCTCCGGCTCGAAGAGCGCGGAGAGGTAGTCGGTGATGTCCTTGACCGCGTTGTAGGTCTCGGCCGGCGGGGGAGGCAGCTGGGAGGCCGTGTCCTCCTTGTGCCAGCCGCCGGTGTCGACCGGTTCCTGGCCGAAGGTGATCACGTCGTCCCAGCCGTAGGTCTTCTGTCCGGCCGCTGGGTTCCAGCCGTTGTCCACGGCCATCTTGTGCACGGTGCCCAGGGTGACGATCGTGGAGCCGTTTCCGAACGTTCGCCATTTCCGCTCGCACTCGCCGGCATGGTAGCGGCGGTCGTCGCGGCTCCATTCATCCCAGAGGGAGCAGGGGAGGCCCTCGTGGTGGAGGGCCATCCCGACGTCCACCCACTCCTGGTAGGTGCAGGAGCCGGCGGGGATGTGCGCCAGCATATCCTGCACCGTGCGGAGATCCGTCATCTCAGAACGTCCCCTTCGCCCACTTCTTCGCCGGGGCCGGGGCGGCCTCGCCGCGCTCGTCGGGGTCCGGGTCGAAGAACCGGTCCACCTTGTTGTTCTGCTTCTGCTGGCCGTCGCGGCCGGTGAAGGTGTCCACGTACACGCGGCAGCGGCCGTGCTCGCCGTCCACGTGGTCGATCATCCGCCACTTCAGCGGCTCGTCGTGCCCGCGCATCCCGACGGAGCGGAAGAACGCCGCGGCCTTCCACGCCTGCTTCTCGCACAGGAAGAGGGTCTCCACGGCCAGGCCGGTGCCCAGCTCGCCGCCGTCCAGGCGGAGGAAGACGTCGACCTTGTTGCAGGCCGGGATCTTGCTGCCGGGCCGCGGCTGGTAGAAGCCCTTCTCGGTCTTGATCACGGTGAAGTCATAATTCCCGGCCGGCAGCACCACGGTCTCCGGCGCGCTCTGGCCGTCGTCGACGATCTCGTCGTCCCAGTCAAATACCTTCTGTTCGGTCTCGCTCATGTTCGTAAATCTCCTTTCAGAACGGCAGGTCGTTGTCGATCGTCTGCATGAGGCTCCTGACGCTCTCCCAGGCCTCGAGCAGCACGTCGGTGATAAAGTCGGTGTCGTAATCCTTCGGCTGGACGTTCGCGTCGTAGAACCCGCGCTTCGCCACGGCTGCCTGCAGCAGGAGCGGAGCCGGCACGTTCGCCGCGATCATCCGCTTCCAGAGCTCCGCCAGCGCCGCGTCCTTCTCCGGGTCTCCGCTCACCATCGGCGCGGGCGGCGTCTCCGCCACGGGGACGGGCTTTTTAGCCGCCTTCTTCGCGGACGGGTTCTTCTTCGCCCCGGCCGCCGGAGCGGGCCCGGGGGCCGCGCCTGCCGCCTCCGCCGGCGTCTCCTGCGCTTCTTCCGTGAACAGGTGCGCGATGGCCTCGAACTCGAAGGGCAGCTCGTCTGGGAGGCCGAAGCGGTTCTTCGCGTCCCAGGTCGCCGCGTGCGTCGTGTACATCACGCGCTTCTTGCCGCCGGTGGCCTTCTTCTTGCCGTCCTGCGTGGTCACCACGTCCGTCCGGTAGTTGGCGAAGAGGATCATATCCGCCCATTCCTTCACCAGCGGCGCCGTGTTCTTCTCGTTCAGCTTCAGGGCGTACCGGTCGAATGATCCGAGCTCGTCCGGCATCTCGAACTTGCGGACGATCGCGTGCGCGGTCAGCACGATGTTCACGCCCTGCGCCTTCAGCTGGTCCAGCTTCTCCAGGAGCTCGCGCACCAGGTCCTTCACGAACACGTAGCCCTTGCCGTAGGGGATGTCCTCGATGCCGTCGACGTGCTTGGACGCGCACACCGAGCGGATCGCGAAGGCCTCGGCCCAGTCCATCGTGTCGATGACCAGGGTGCCGGCGCGCCCGGGGTTCTGCAGCAGCCAGTTCACCGCCGCCATGATGTCGGACCACCCGCGCGGGGTGTCCAGCCGCGCCACGTCCATGTGCACGGTCGAGCCCTCGGTGTCCAGGAAGACCGCGCCCGGGAACTTCGACGCGAACGTGCTCTTCCCGATCCCCTCCGGCCCGTAGATCACGACCTTCTTGGCCGCCGGGATCTTGCCTCTCTTGATGTCCATGTCTTGCCTCCTGTCACTTGATGATCGTGCTCACCCGTCCGACCAGCGCCGCGCCGGGGACCTGCGTGCCGCTCTGGATGAGCCGCCGCACCTCGGTCTTGCTGATCTCGGGCTCTTTGTAGCGCAGGATGTCCTCGAAGCGGTCGTCGCTCTGCGCGAAGCGGCGCACGCTCTCCTCGTCGGAGATCTCCACGGCCTCGGTCGTCCGGTAGCTGACCGAGACCCGCGGCGTCTTCAGCTTCTCCCCGTTCAGGATCTGCTGCAGGTACTCGCGCAGGCTCGTCTCCCTGCGCTCCGCGGACCTCAGCCTGGCCGTCAGCCGCTGGATCTCCCGCTTGATGGCTTCCTGTTCGTCCTTCAGGTCGAGGGCCCACAGGGCCATGTTCGCGGCCTTCTCTTCGCGCTCCATCGCCAGCGCCCGGAACTCGTCCAGGTCGAGGATCTCGCCGTCCTCGTCCACCAGCTGCAGGAGCCGCTCGTCGATCTCCCGGAATGTGCTCATTCGTCTGCCTCCTCATAAAACCGGCACCAGGTGTGCCATATGTTGTCGATGACCTTGCTGTACCAGTCCTTGCCGCCCGTGCCGGCGTGCATGATCCCGTACAGGCACCGCTTCCGCTTCGTGCCGGGGAAGCAGTCCGTGATCTCGTCGGCGTGCCGGCAGGTCTTCATGCAGTCCCAGACCTCCGGCGGCGGGATCGCGTCCGGCACGATGTCGGTGATCCGCAGCTGCCGCTCACACATCGATCCTCCCAAGGATGAACCCCACCACGATTCCAATCATCGTGCAGATAATCGCCAGAATTGCCTGATCGCTCATTCCCCGTCACCTCTCTCCGGCACCGCCGGCAGATCCATCCACCAGAGGATGTTGTTATTCCCGCCGCACACCCAGTAGGGCTCGTTGTTGTAGGTCTTCGTCGCGAAGTCGTAGTGCGGATAGTCCGGCAGGCACCGCGCGATGCAGATATCCATGTGCCCGCTCTTCAGCTTCTTCACGGCCAGCACCTGGCGGTCATCCTCCGGCAGCCGGTCGCTGACGCTGATCCACTTCTGCTCTTTCGGCTCCATTATTTGCCTCCTCCCGTCGTGCGCTTCGCGATTGCGAAGCCGTCCGTCTGCAGCTGCGTGCGCAGCAGGTCCACCTTCCGCGGGTCGGGCTCGCCGCGCTTCCGCGTGCTCAGGATGATCTTGACCTGGTCATAGGTGAACGCCTTCAGGCCGTCCGGCAGCTCGCCGCGGCCGACGCGCGCCTTGTAGCGGCTGGTGATCTTGCCCATGTCCTGCCCGGTCGCCACCGAGATCTCCTTCGCGGTGAAGGTCATCGTCTTGTCCACCATCAGATCACCCCCGCCAGGATCAGCCACACCGGCAGCGTCAGGACGAACGCCCCGCCGGCCGCCGCGGCCAGCACACCGCGCACCTTCGGCCACGCGCTCGCCGCGTGCTTCGGCCTCCGCTCCATCAGCAGGCGCAGCGCGTAGGGGAACCACCGGATCACGCCCATGGTTTCATCTCCTTCCCGCCCCGCATCCAGGCGATGAACGCCTCGCGCGGGATCTTCGTCCTGTTGCCGCTCCGGATGAATGGGAACGGCAGCCGCCCGGTCCTCGCCAGCACGTTGATGGCCTGCGGGTGGCATCCGAGCACCTTCGCCACGTCCTGCGGCCTGAGCATCGGCTTGTCGCTCTTCAGGATCTCCTCGAACGTCATGCCTGCGCCCCCTTTCCGACCGGCAGCACATACGCGTCCGCCGGCTGCGGCGCCGGGTAGCCCGTCTTCATCGTCTCCGCGCGCACCAGCCACTTGCCCTCGGCCAGCTTGGCCAGCGACAGGTTGAAGTCCTCGTGGTCCATCAGCTCGACCAGCGCCAGGACCGCCGTCCCGATGCCCTCGGCCTCGTTCGCGCTCACCGGCCAGGCGTTCACGTCCCCGGCCTGCAGGGTCGTCACCGTGTACATCCCCTCCGCCGCCGGTCTCTCGTTGGAAAAGTCGACCACTTTTGTGCCTCCTCTCGTCATGATCGTGTCGTTTAGGACACTTCAGCCTCGAAAAAAATCGCGTAGATGGTCTGCGGGTCCATGCGCAGCGCGTTCGCGATGCTCGTGATCTCGCCCTGGGTGAACTCGCTCGACCCGTTCAGCTTGCGGTAGAACGCGCTCTCGCTGATCCCGATCATGCCGGCCAGCTGCGCCGCGCTCACCTCCTGCTTCACCATCTCCGCCTTCAGCAGGTTGCTCCTCATGCTTTCACCTCCTTCCTCTGTCCGTTCACGTCGAAGATCTCGCACCAGGGCGTCTCGCTCAGCACCGGTGCACCCGCGATCGGTTCCTTGGCCACCAGGACGATATTGGCGATCGTAAAGCGCCCGTCCCTGTCCACCACCGAGAACCCGTTCTCCCTGTCGTACTTGCGCATCGCCGCGATGGCCTTCTCGCGATCCTCGTCGCGGAAAATGCACACGTCCGGCCTGGAAGACCCGGGGAACCGCTTCAGCATTACAGAATACTCGACCATGCTATGCCTCCGTTCTTGGTGTCCTATCATGTCCTTGACGATCTGTGAAGTGTCCCAAAGGAAACCGTCAAGGGGATAATACACCCATAAAAGACACTTGTCAAGCGTTTTTGCAAAAATTCTTGCTTTTCCGACACTTTCGTGATACAATGGCCGTGGAGGTGATCCCCATGGATATTGGAATGAAAATCAGGACACGCCGCCAGCAGCTCGGCCTGACGCTTGAACAGGTGGGCGAGGAGTGCGGCGTCGGCAAGAGCACGGTGCGCAAATGGGAGTCCGGCCAGATCCGGAATATGCGCCGCGACAAACTGGCCGCCCTGGCCTCGGTGCTGAAGCTGGACCCCGTCGAGCTCATCGGCGCGCCCGAGCCGGTCTCCGATCCTGACCGCGAGCGCCTCGAAGCCCTCCACCAGAACCCCCGCCTCGGCCTGCTGTTCGACCGCACCGCCCGCATGGACGAGGATGCCGTCGAGGCCATGATCCGCATCGCCGGCGAGATCCTGAAGGAGCGTGATACTGAAAGTGACTGACCCGGAAGAGCCCATTATCCGCCTGCAGGATCTCCCCGTCTCGGTGCGGGGCTTCTGCTACCACGACGACGACGGGCGCGCCTATATCATCCTGAACGCCCGCCTGACCCGCGAGATGAACGCCGGCAGCTACCTCCACGAGCTCCGGCACATCTCCCGGGGGGATATGTACAATCCCGACTATCTCGAATACAAAGGGAGGCGAAACTGATGTACCTGACGCCGCAAGAGAAGAAGACCCGCACCCTCAAGCGCGTGATCATCGTCCTGGCCGTCGCCTGCGTCCTGCTGATCGCCTGGCTGGTCTTCATCTACTCCACCTATATGTTCGTCCCGAAGCCTCAGCTGAACCTGTGAGGAGGCCGCCATGATCTGCCCCCGCTGCCATCGCGAGATCCCGGACGACGCCGCCCTCTGCTGCTACTGCGCCCGGGTCCTCGTCCGCAAGAAACCCGCTTCCCGCACGCCGTCCGGCACCGGTACGACCTACCGCCGCGGAAGCACCTGGACCATCCGCGTCACCCTCGGCTGGGACGTGACCCCGGAGGGCAAGCTGCGCCGCATCGAACGCGCGAAGGGCGGCTTCGCCACGCGCGCCGAGGCCGCCGCCTACGCGCCCACCCTGGCCGCCCAGGCCGAGCGCAGGAAGAAGGCCCCGGTCCTCCTGCACTACTGGGAACTGTACGAGCGCGGAGATCTCGAAAAACTCTCCGGCAGCAAGGCCACCGCCTACCGCGGCGCGTGGAAGAAGCTGCACCAGCTCGCGTACCGCGCCGTGGACACGCTCACCGTCTCCGACCTTCGCTCGGTCGTGGCCGAGCAAGCGAAGACCTACTATCCCGCCCGCGACATGAAGAACCTGCTCTCGCACCTCTTCAAGCTCGCCGGCGCGGACGGCTGGGTGTCGAAGGATCTCCCGTCCTACATCATCCTCCCGGATCTCCGGGAGACCGAGCGCCGCCCCTTCACCGACGCGGAGCAGAAGGCCCTCTGGAAGCTCTGGGAGTCCGGCGACACCAACGCCGCCCTGCCCCTGATCATGATCTACACCGGCATGATGCCCGGCGAGCTGATGCGCCTGCAGACCTTCATGGTCGACATCAAGGCGCGGCAGATCAAGGGCGCCGGCATCAAAACAAAAACCCGGAAGGAATCGCCGGTCTACCTTCCGACCGCGATCCTCCCGGTGATCTCCGCGCTCATGGAGTCCAGCCGCGACGGCTGGCTCGTCCAGCGCTCCGAAAAGCCATTCTACACTTCCTACTACGCCGCCCTGGAGGCCGCCGCCTGCCGCCGCCTGGAGCCCTACTGCTGCCGGCACACCACGGCCACGGCCCTCGCCATCGACCGCCAGATCGCCCCGCAGACCGTCCAGCGGATCATGCGCTGGTCCTCCACCCGTATGCTCGACCGCTACGCCCACCCCGACGACAGCGCGATCCTCGCCGCCCTGGACCCTCCCAAAGATGCACAAAACGATGTACAAGCCACCGCCGAGCCGCGCTAACTCTCACTTTCCCGCCCCCCTGCTAAGGGAGTAGTCGGGTTAAACCGAGCCCGGGTTCAAATCCCGGCTTCTCCGCACAAAACCCCGTAAACACTACGTTTGCGGGGGTTTTCATTTTTCCTCTCGCTCTCTTCCCGAACCTCCCCAAACCTCGCAACGATGTACAAAACGATGTACAAGATATACCACTCCCCTGCCAGGGGAGTGTCCAAAAGAAAAAAGAGCGGAGGCCCTCGCCCCCGCTCTTCGCGTCGGTTATTCCTCCGCCTCGTCCTCCGCCTCCGGCAGTCCCGTCAGCGCGAGCAGCCACGCGCACACGAAACCGAACCCGCCGGCGCTCAGCGCGGCGATCCAGTTGACGTCGCCCAGGACGACCGCCCCGGTGCCGATGTAGGCCAGCGCGGCCTCGGCAAAGGTGCGGATCGAGCGCACCAGCGCGGCCTTCGCCCATTTACCCCAGTTACGCATGATCTTCCTCCTTTTTCGTCGTCTGCGTCGGCAGGCACATCATCTGGTCTCGGAGGTTGGTAATGATCCCGTTCCCCCCGAGGCGATGATAAGCCTGGTACATCTGTTCGATGGAGGTCTTGGTCTCCACCGAGGCAGTCCCGGCGGCGATCACAGCCTCGCAGTCCTGCTGGATCTGCCGCATCAGCAGCGCGCGCATACCGTCGCGCATGGCCTCGTTCTGCGCCTGCTCATTTTTGACCCGGGTCGTCGTCCTCTTGACCACCCAGGTCAGGACTGCAATGAGCAGGCCGAACACCCACTCGATCCAATACTTTGAGATCCACTCCGGCATAGCCTGTCACCTTTCTCTCTCCGCTTCCGCGAGCGGGCAAATCTCCAGGATGCGCCTGTACTGCTCCCATGTCACGCCCTCCGCGCGCACGGTGTAGGTGACGGGATCGGCCGGCGCCATCGGCGCCTGCGCTTCCGCGATGTCCAGCGCCGCCCAGGTCTTCGGCCCGCAGACCCCGTCCGGGTTGAGGCCGGCGTCCGTCTGGAAAAGCACCAGCGCGTTATAGGTCTTTGTCCCGAAGATCCCGTCCGCGGTGCCGCAGTTGTAGCCGATCACGTTCAGGATCTCCTGCAGATCCAGCACATACGGGTCACGGCTGCCCTTCCTGAGCGTCGGCCTGACTTTGGTCACGGGAACGTCCTCCTCGCCGTAGAGTCCCTTCGGAATCGCGTAGTGCGTCCAGCCACTCATACCGACCGAGCGCACGTTGACGGAGCAGTCGACCACGAGCCCGCCGCCGACGTGCATTCCGGTGTGCTCCATTTTGTTGCCGACTTTGCGGAACACACAGCACACGCAATCCGGCATCTCGCTGATCGGTCCGCGCCTGATCCAGTTGCTCGCCGTGTTGTACTGCGTGGTCGCGCCGTCTCCGTAGAGGTCGAGGCCGAACTGCCGGAGCAGCCATGCCGTGAACCCACGGCAATCGTACATCCGCACCCGGTAGCCGTCGGGATACCATTGGCATCCGTCACAGGTTTCTTTCCGGTTGGTGTCGCGGAGGCATTGGCATTTGGACTTGATGGTCGGATGGGCGTCGCGGGCGCGGCGCTTGCGGTTCGCCGGGGTGCATTCTTCGCCCCATGCGCCAAAGACATAAGGCCAATCCAAACAGGCGAGAGCCAGTTGCCGGATTCTCTCCGGCAACGGCATCCCTTCCTGCTCCATCTGCACCCGGAGGCTTTCCACCTGTTCAAGGTTATTCATCCGGGTCATCCTCCCCAAACTTTTCGACCCTGCACCCGTCATCAGGCGGATGCCTGCGGTAATACTGCGTCTCAAACCACCGCGTAACAATGACGAGCAGGGCGCAGACCACAGCCATGACAGCCATCAGGATGTATGCCGCAACGCCCATAATCTGCCCCCCCCCTTTCGTCACTCAGCCTCGTGGTGGTACGCCTGAGAGTTGATCACCATGCCGTCGGCGGTCAGCATGACAGCCGCGTGAATCTCCACGGAAGAGACGGCGGCGGCGGACAGGACAAGGTGGTACTTCTGTTCGGCCTCCGCGCGGGTGGCGTAGCTGTTGACGATGTTCGCCGTGGTGTTGCCGTTGGTCTGCAGTTCGATGACGATGTACATAGTTTAATCTCCTTTCTATTGTCAGGTGTTCGCCGCTTCGAGCGCGGCGATACGGCTTTCGAGGTCTGCGATGATGTTGGTCACCTTAACGGCGGTCGCGTGTTCGCTGATCGTCTGGCCGGTCGTGATGGCCTCCGTGG
>Ga0310690_10008159_pt1 | contig 13348 bp, 18 predicted proteins | sample AusTroGonzalo_MG_2_FD_207661 | JGI IMG/M metagenome (GOLD analysis project Ga0310690, IMG submission 207661) | Bovine rumen microbial communities from tropical cattle in Woodstock, Queensland, Australia - Gonzalo_04 (v2) (version 2) | ecosystem: Host-associated > Mammals > Digestive system >... | reverse complement strand
ACTATATATGTGAACGTTGCGGCGGCGTTGCCGTGATCTGCCACCACAAGACCTACTTAACGCCCGACAATATTAACGATCCTACCATAGCTTTAAGCTGGAGCAATTTAGAAGCACTATGCCAGGATTGCCACAACAAAGAGCATATGCAGCAGCATAGCAAGGCTTACTTTGCAGACGACGGCAGCATAGCAAAGGTAAAAGAGGGCAAGGAAATAACCGACTTTAAGCAAGCGGCAGCAGCTTTAGACCAGCTTTTAGAAGAAATGAAGCCGTAGAACGCCCGTAGAGGGCTTAAAACGGCGCAAGGGTAGAAATATGCCACTATGACACTAAAACGGCTGTACGGGGCAAATAGACGGCATAGCGAGGGATCGGGAGAAGCCCCGCACTACCCCTTAACGCAAAGAGACTGGGAGAACCGTCGAGGGGGAGTTAAGAAAACCCCTACGGGGTGCTATAGGGGGTGGGGTATACTTTGTAAGCCGTGTATACCGTGTAAACAGCGTATATTTACAAGAAAGTAGGTGTATTTAATGGCACGCAGAAAAATAAGCACAGAGCTTAAAGAAATATTGGAAAAGATACCGACAGATAAAAAGCCGATAGCTGCACGCCTGGCAGACGAGCTTGTTTTTATGCAAGCAACCCTGGCAGAGCTTAAGCAACAAGTAAAGGAAACGGGAACGCTTGAACACTTCCAACAGGGCAAGCAAGACTTTATGAGAGAAAGCCCAGCGTTACGCAGCTACAATAACACGCTTAAACAGTACAATAGCACTTTTAAGCAGCTATGCGACCTTTTACCGAAAGAGGACACGACACGCAGCACGGGCAACCCGCTTTACGACTTTATAGAGGATAAGGACGGGTAAAGCCTATGAATTATATTACTGAATATGTAAACGAGATCAGAGCGGGCAAGTGCATTGTAAGTAAGAGGGTGCGCAAGATATACGAGACCCTACAGGCAGAAATAGAGAACCCGCAAGACCCGTATATTTACGACGAAAAGAGAGCCGAAAAGCCTATAGAGTTTATAGAGCGTTTTTGCAGACACAGCAAGGGCGAGTGGGCGGGGCAGCATATACAGCTTGAGTTATTCCAAAAGGCTTTTATAGCTGCACTTTTTGGCTTTATACATAAAGAAACAGGCTACAGGCGTTATAAAGAAACGCTTTTCTATGTAGCCAGGAAGAACGGCAAAAGTACTATGCTTGCGGGGCTTGCCTTGTATTGCTTAATTGCAGACAATGAGCCAGGCGCAGAGGTGTACAGCGTTGCCACAAAGAAAGACCAGGCAAAAATAATCTTTGACGAGCTTTGCAATATGGTTAAGCAAAGCCCCGAGCTTGCGCAAGCGTGTAAGAAGCGTAAAAGTGATCTGTACTTTGGCTACAATATGAGTAAGGCGCAGCCCCTGGGAAAGAACAGCGACACTTTAGACGGACTTAACAGCCAGCTTGTAATAATAGACGAGCTGCACGCCGTAAAGGATCGTAACTTATATGAGGTTATGAAGCAGAGCCAAAGCGCAAGACGGCAGCCGCTTTTAATTATGATAACGACAGCGGGAACGGTGCGAGAATGTATTTTTGATGATATGTACAAGTACGCTTGCGACGTGTGCGACGGCATAATAATAGACCCTGGCTTTTTGCCGATCCTTTACGAGCTGGACGACAAGAAAGAGTACTTGCAGCCGAAAGCCTGGGAAAAGGCAAACCCTGGCTTAAACCGTATAAAGAAGCTGGACGACATCATAGAAAAGGTAGACAGAGCAAGGCAGAACCCGAAAGACTTAACGGGCTTGCTATGCAAAGATTTTAACGTGATCCAAACAGTAAATACAGCCTGGCTGCAATATGACGAGATCGAAAACGCCGAAACGTTCAGCTTAACCGACTTTAGGGGCTTTTATGCTATAGGCGGTGCCGATCTGTCGCTTACGGGAGACTTAACTTGCGCCACGATCCTTTTAATGGACGCACAAGAAAAGCGGTACGTTACGCAAATGTACTTTTTGCCCCGTGACAACTTCTTACAGCGAGTGCAAGAGGAAAAAATACCGTATGATAAATGGCTTGAAGCTGGACTACTACGGCTATGCAATGGCAACCGCATAAACTACAGCGACGTTACGGCGTGGTTTTTGGAGATCGTAAACGACTACGGCATAACGCCCGCCTGGATATACTACGATAGCTATAGTGCCGTTTATTGGGTACAGGAAATGCAAGCCCAGGGCTTTAATATGATTAAGTGTATACAGGGCTATAAAACGCTGTCGCTGCCTATGCAGACTTTAGGGCAAGACCTTAAAGCAAAGCGAGTAAACTACAATAACAACCCGCTTTTAAAGTGGTGCTTGACTAATACAGGGCTTGAAGAGGACCGAAACGGCAACCTTATGCCAAAGAAAGCCAGCAACCCTAAATACAGGATAGACGGCACGGCAAGCCTTTTAGACGCTTACACAGGGCTTGTAAATCATTACCAGGAATACTTAAACACAATCAGAAAGTGAGGGCTTAATAATGGCTAATCAGTACAGTTTAAAGGACAAACGCTTAAGCATATGGAGCTATACAAGCAGCACAAGCCACGGCGTAACAACTAAAACCTATGTAAAAGAGTATTCGCTTATATGGGCTTACTACAGGCACAACGGCGGCAACGCCACACTTACGGGCACAAGCATTAAGGTTTACGACGAAAACGCAGCCGCCCTTTTTGTTATCAATAAGCGACCCGTAAATATTACCTGGCTTGTAATATACAATCATAAGATATACGAAATTACGAGGGTAGACGACTACGAGGGCTACCACGACGACATAAAAGTATATTGTAAGCTGGCTGCAAATCAGAATTTTGCAAGCTATAACGGGCTTGTAGATGATTGACAAATAAGTTTACATTGTGTACAATGATTACATAGTTTACATTGTAAATTAAGTTTGCTGGAGAGCAGACGCAAAGCCCTTAAGCTGGACAGTTTAAGGCGGGTGCTGGAGAGCACCGACAGAAACCGACCTTTTGCGATGGTACGCCCGTAAAGCAGAGCCGTAGAAGTAGGGACAATTCTATCTAAGTTAATCATTGAAGCGTTAAAAAGTTTCTTTTCAAGAGTTCTTTTTTCTCAACGCATTGCCAGCTGGAGAGCTGGCTAACTCCTAAAGCGGGGCGGTAGTTCGTAAGGGCTGCCGCCTTTGCTTTTATTTTTTTGTTTAAGTAATGCAAAGATTACTATTGACAAGTAATGCAAACATTACTATAATGTAAAGCGTGTGGACGATGTTTACACAGAAAACAAAGAAAGAGAGGGCAGACAATGAACGCAAAGAAAACAGAAAGCACGGACGGCAGCGGGCGTAAGGTTTCTTACTCACTCACAGCTATAAATGCCCGAGAGTTTGAAGCGTTATGCCGAGGGCTGGAGCTTGTAAAGGAAACGCCAGGCGACCCCGTAAGCATACTTGCAGAGAATATGTTAAGGCGGCTGGACGAATTAAGAGAAAGAGAGGGATAAACTATGCGAAACATTGAAAAGACTATTGCCAGGGGCGAAAAAATATCAAGAGAAAACCCCGCAGCAGCAATGCTTACTTGCACGGACTTTTACAGGATCATTGAGGACACGCCCGAACGTGGCGAAGCCAGCTACAAGGCTTTTATGGTAGGGCTTGCAATAGGCGAGCGTATAGGAAAGAAGAAAGCGAGGGCGAGAGTATGAAAAGAGATTTTAGAAAGCAAATTACAGAGGGCGACAGGATCATACACGCACACGGGCAGCTTGATATGTTTACCGAGGATTTACACTTATTACTTGATAAGGCAATAGAAACGAGAGACGCAAACGACATACTTTACGCCGTTGTAGACGCTTACAAAGCGGGGCTTGCTATCGGCACCAGGCACGGCAAGAGAAAGGCGGCGGCTGTATGAAAGTAATCAGTTTCATAAATCAGAAAGGCGGCACGGGCAAGACCACAACGGCAATAAATGTAGGGGCTTGCCTGGCAAATAAGGGCTATAAAGTTCTTTTGGTTGACGTAGACCCGCAAGGATCACTTACGACCAGCACGGCTATAGACACCAGCGAAAGCGACACGCTGTACGAAGTCTTAAAGGGTGCAGCCGATGTAAACACAGTAATAAAGGTACACAATAACTACAGCGTATTACCTACAGACTTGCGGCAGAGCGGCGCAGAAATGGAGCTTGTAAAAGAAGTAGGCGCAGAGCAGCTTATAAAAACAAACGTAATAAACCAGCTTAAGACCGCTTACGACTTTGTTTTACTTGATTGCCCGCCCGCCTTGAGCCTGTTTACTGTAATGAGCCTGGCAGCCAGCACGGGCGTAATAGTACCCTTGCAAGCGCAATTTTTACCGCTTAACGGCATTGTACAGCTGCAAAACACGGTAGACCTTGTAAAGAAACGCTTAAACCCAGCTTTAGAGGTTATAGGCTACGTTTTCACGATGTACGACGGCAGAAAGAACCTTGATAAGCAAGTTTACGACCGTGTAGAAGCTGAAAACCCAGGCAAGACCTTTAAGACCACAATAAGCAGCAATGTAACGCTTGCAGAAGCCCCAGCCTTTGGCAATGATATTTTTGAATACGATCCGAAAGCCAAAGGGGCTATACAGTACGAAGCATTAACCAAAGAAATTATAGAGAGGATATAAGACAATGGCAAAGAAAAAGGACTTTAACAACACTTTCGACAGGATCACGGGCAAGACAGAAGAACCAGCAGCGGCACCCGTCGCCGCCGATCCTGTACAGGCTGCACCTAAAAAGGCTGCAAAGACGGCAGAAAAGCCGCCCGTGTTTTCTTTCCGTATTGACACCGAGACCGCAGACAAAATAAAAGATTACGCCTACACAAAGCGCATAAGCATTAAAGAAGCTGTAGAAACAATGGTAGACGCTTTTATTTACGATTACGAGAGCGACCCCAACAACGAGCCGCTTTTAAGCCACAAAAAGTAAGGGGGTGTAGATGATGAAAGAATTTTACACCACAAGGGAAGTAGGCGAGCTGTACGGGCTGAAAGAGGGCACTATAAGACAGTTTATTTTTCGCGGACAGCTTGAAGCTACCAAAGTAGGCACAACCTATATTATTACACCCGAGCAGCTGAAAGCCTGGGAGAGTACAAGAAAGCCGAGAAAGAGGGCGAAAGAATGAAAGATAAAAGCGAAAACGTAGTAGAGCTTTTGCGGGCTTTCCTGGAGAAAGAAAAGGCACCCGACGGCGACCAGGATATAAAAAACCTTGCCGTAAATATTGTTGATATGCTGCAAGAAGAACAAGCCCTTGTAATACCACCTGGAAACGATGAGCTTATAGAACACCTTAACGAAACCGTTTACAAGGCTATTAACGATCTGTTAAAGGAAAAACCCAAAGGGATAAACAGAACCAGCAGCGCAGCGCACAAGGCGGGAGCCTTAAAGGAAATGCCTACAGCCCTTGCCGTGCCGACGCTTGCGGGGTATCAATATTCTTTGAGCTTGCACCAGGACAAAGAGGGCGGGGCTTATTTGCAGCCGTTCAGAAGTTTAGAGGGCTTACGCCTGGAAAATGGCAAAATGTTTATTGCCGACACGACGGACAACCCGCACTTAAGAGAAATAAGCGAAGTAGAGCTACAGAACCTACAGACCAAAGAGGGCATAGACAATATAGACTTGCCGCTTTTGGGCTTGTTTTATACCAACATTCTTTACGAGTTCTTAAAGACAGGCGGCAGAGAGCTTAAAGACGTTGTTGTAATCTATATGCCCGAGCTTGCCGCCCGTATGGGCTGGAGCAGCAACCAAAGTAAAGAGACCGTGCAACAGATTTTAAGAAAAATACAGAGCTTTCACAATGTAGTAGGCGTGCTGCACGGCACCAGGAACGGCAAGCCTGTAAAGAGCTATTACCAGGTATTAAACTTTGAATATTACGACGACAAAACAAACAATGTAGCCTTTTCAAGCCCTTATATGAACAAGGTTATAAGCACTATTTACAATCTATCTATGCAAAAAAAGAACGGCAAGACCCTTAAAAAGAGCAACGGCGACCCGCTCTTATTGCCTAATCACTCTTATATGATAGATAGCACGATAGTAAAGGAAAAAAACAAAGTAGCAGCGCAGAACGTAATTTTAATAGTGCAGACCATAGAGAGAGCGGGAGACAGCATACCACACTTAAAGGCAAGCACGATCATAGAGCGCAACGAGCAGCTACAAGAACGCCTGGAGAATACCAAAAACAAAAGGCTTATATTGCAGCGTGCCTTTTCGGGCACCTGGGAGCTTTTGAAAAGCAAAACCAGGCTTGCGGACTTTTACGACGGCATAGGGGTAACGTCGGACTTTGACAAATTGAGCCAGGCAACGCCTTTAAGTGAAGTTGATCCGAAAGACCCCGCCTTAATCCCGAACGTGAGCACCCTTAACGACCTTGTATTTTATTTTCCGCATAGAGGTAAACACGGCGAAAAGTAAACAATGTTTACAGTGTAATAAACTTTCTATTTGCTGTTACGCATTTTTCTATTTGCTGTTACGCAACTTTCTATTTGCTGTTACGATTTTTCTATTTGCTGTTACGCTGGCATACCGCAAGATGTTGATAAAATAAGGCTTTGCGGTACAAGATGAGCAGCCTAATATTATAATATCTTAATATTATAATACCGAGCGGGCGGCTTACTTGCCAGCCGCCACCCGCATTTTTATAATCAAAAAAAAGCGTAACACCAACAAAAAACAAGCGAGGTTTCTTTATATGATTGACGACTACCAAAAAGAGGACTTAAGGGGGCACCTTACTTCTTATGTGCAAAGCATTACCCAGCCCGACAGACGGGCGGGGCATAATATGTATAAGTGCCCTTTATGCAGCAGCGGACACGGCAGCAGCAGAAACAGCAACGGGGCTTTCTCCATTACGAGAGACGGCAAAAGCTGGAAATGCTTTTCTTGCAACCAGGGCGGCGACATTTTCACGCTTATAGAATTGCACGAGGGCTTAAGCGAGTTCAAAGACCAGCTGCAACGTGCCGCCGATCTGTACGGGGTAGACCTACAGCCCCGCCGATCCGAACCAAAGAAGAAAGAAAAGAAAGAGGATAAGCCCGCAATGAATTACAAAGAGTATATAGACGCTTGCCACCTGGCAGCGGGTAAAACTGAATACTTTAAGCAGCGTGGCTTTACCGATGATATTATAGAACGCTTTTACCTGGGATATGATGAGGGCAAGAAAGTAATTGTAATACCATACAACCGCAACGGCAGCTATTACATTACACGCAGCACCGAGGGCAAGAGTTTTAGGAAACCCCCGAGCGGCGACCAGGACGCAGCCGAACCCGTTTACAATGGCGCAGCCCTTTACAGCGGCTTACCTTGCTTTGTATGCGAAAGCCCTATAGACGCAATAAGCATTATGGCAGCGGGCGGCGGGAGCTGCACGGCTGTAGCTTTAGGCGGTACAGGGAGCCGCAAGCTCATAGACCAGGTAAAGGCTAAAGAACCTACCAGCGTGCTTATACTTGCCTTTGATAACGACGAAGCGGGCAAGAAAGCGACAGAGACGGCAGCAGCAGACCTTAAAGAGCTTAAGGGCGTTACCTACTTCGCTGCACGCTGGACGCTTGACGCTTTCCCCGAGGATCAGAGGAAAGACGCAAACGACTTTTTACGAGCAAATAAAGACCAGCTGGCAGCAGATATAGCCGAAAACGTGGCAGAGGTTGAGCGGATCAGAAACGCCGAAAAGGCAGAGCGTTTAGAAGCCCACAACGCAGCCAGCGGCGCAGCACGGCTACAAGACTTTATAGGCGGCATTAAAGAAGCTGCAAACACAGCTTACACGCCTACAGGCTTTGAGAAATTAGACGCAGAATTAGACGGGGGCTTATACCCTGGCTTGTATATCCTGGGAGCAATAAGCAGCCTGGGAAAAACAACCTTGCTTTTGCATATTGCCGACAACATAGCAGCCAGCGGGCAAGACGTGCTTTACTTTTCGCTTGAAATGGGAGCCAGCGAGATTATAAGCAAGAGCATAAGCCGCTTTACTTACCAGCTTTGCAACGGTAAGACCTACAACGCAAAGACCGCCAGGGGCATTACAACGGCTGCACGGTACAGGAATTACAGCCAGGAAGAAACGCAGCTTATAAACGACGCTGTAGCAAAGTATAAGGACGATGTAAGCAGCCGCATTTACATTTACGAGGGTGTAGGCGACATAGGCGTAGACCAGGTAAGACAGACCCTTAAAGAGCATATAGAGCTTACAGGGCGCACGCCGCTTATATTCATTGATTACTTGCAGATATTGGCACCGTATGAAATGAAAGCCAGCGACAAGCAGAACACCGACAAAGCCGTACTTGAGCTTAAAAGGATCAGTAGAGACTATAAAACGGCTGTAGTAGGCATAAGCAGCTTTAACCGTGACAATTACACCAGCGAGGTTAATATGGCTGCATTTAAGGAAAGCGGGGCTATAGAGTACGGCAGCGACGTTTTAATAGCCTTGCAGCCCCAGGGAATGAAACCAGGCTACACGAAAACAGAACAGAAAGAAAACGCCGACCTTGTAAAGAAGTGTAAACGATCCGAAGTACGAGAGGTAGAAGCCGTAATACTGAAGAACCGAAACGGAAAGACAGGCGGCGGCGTAGGCTTTAAGTATTACAGCTTGTTTAATTGCTTTGAGACCGACAAGACGTACAACCCCGCAACCCTGGCAGCAGCGGACACCTGGCAAGAGCTGGACGACGACGACATAGTACCCTTTGGCGCAAACTAAATAGACAGGATCAGAGAGACCCGCCCGCAGAAATGTAGGCGGGCTTTACTTTGTTTACCGTGTAAACATTGATTACTTGACAAGTAACGCAAACAAATATATAATTGTAGACGTGGTAAACTATGTAAACATAGTAATAAAACACAGAAAAGGCGGCGAAATATGGGCATTTTCGATAGAATTTTTAAGAAGAATAGTGCAACAGCACGCAGCGCAGCCGCCCTTATAAACGAGCAAGGCAGCTTTACGACCTGGAGCGGCGACGCTTACGGCAACGACATTTACAGGGGAGCTGTAGACGCTATAGCCAGGAATTGCGGCAAGCTAAAGGGCAGCCACGTTATAAACTACGAGGATCATAGAACAAAAGAGGGTAATTGCAAGCTAAACAGGCTTTTACAAGTGCAGCCAAACCCCTATATGAACGCTTACGACTTTTTGTACAAGATGACTACACGCTATTACTTGTACAATAACAGCTTTGCTTTGCTGGAGCGTGACACCAGGGGCGACGTTACGGGCATTTACCCTATTACGTGCAGCTATGTAGAATTTTTGAGCGACGGGCTTAACAAGCTATACTGCCGCTTTACCCTGGAGAGCGGGGCAATAGTGACGCTGCCGTATTGTGACTTGATCCATTTACGCAGAAACTTTAACAGCAATGGGCTTTTAGGCGACGACAACGCAGCCCTTTACCCAGCTATTGAGCTTGCGCACACAGAAAACGAGGGCATTATAAACGCTATAAAGGCGGGGGCGAGCATAAGAGGTATATTGCATTATACGCAGATTATGGCACCCGACTTACTCAAGAAAGAGAAAGAAGCCTTTATGCAAGACTACCTGGCAATGAGTAACGACGGCGGCGTAGTGGCTACGGATCAGAAAACCGAATACACGCCGATAGACAGCAAGCCCGCAATAATCGACGCAGACCAAAGCAAGGCAATAAGGGAAAAAATATATAATTACCTGGGTGTAAGTGAAAACATTGTAAACAGTTCTTACGATGAAAACACTTTTGCAGCTTTCTACGAAAGCGTAATAGAGCCTATAGCTATTGCCCTGGGTATGGAGTTTACAAGAAAGATTTTTAACGACCGTGAACAGGCTTACGGCAACGCTATTATTTTCGACAGCGGGCGGCTACAGTTTACCAGCAACGCTACAAAAGTGCAGCTGATTAAAGAGCTTATGCCTATGGGCTTGCTTACTGTAAACCAGGCTTTAGAAATACTTAACTTGCCGAGCGTACAGGACGGCGACAAACGCTTACAGAAACTTGACTTTATAGATCAGAGCATTGCAGCCGACTACCAGCTTAAGAAAGCAATAGGCAACCTGGACAATAAAGAGGTGTAAGCCGATGTACAAGAAACAAAAAAGGACAGATTACAAAATATGCGAGTTTTGCGGCGCAAGCCTTGATATAGGCGAAAAGTGCGATTGCAGAGAGTGTAAACCCTGTAAGGCGGGTAAGTTCGTATATATTTGTAAACCCGAGAAAACAAAGGGGGTAATTGCTGTATGAAAGAAATAAGACTTGCTGAAATTAGGGCAGCAGCGACGGCAGACGCAGCACAAGACCTTATTTTAGAGGGCGTGGCTATTGTGTTCGATACGCCCACAATAATAAACGACGTATGCGGCAGCTATACGGAAATTATAAGAGCGGGTGCGCTGGATCAGACGGACTTAAGCGACGTGCATTTATTCTACAACCACGACGCAAACAAAGTACCGCTTGCCAGGACACCTAAAACAATGGAGCTTAAAACAAGCACGGTAGGGCTGGAGTTTAGGGCGACATTACCGAACACAGAGAGCGCAAGGGAAGTTTACGAAGCTGTAAAGCGGGGCGACTTAAGCGGCTGTAGTTTTGCTTTTACCGTTCCCGAGGGCGGCGACGAATACGACCCAGCGACAAACACCCGTACAATTCACAGAATAGCGAAGCTGTACGAGTGCAGCGTGGTACCGTTCCCAGCTTACCCGCAAACAAGCGTAGAAGCCAGGACGGCGCAGCAAGCCAGCCTTAACAGCTTTAAGGCAAGGCAGAACCTTAAAAAACTTTGCAACGATATTATGAAAGTAGAGGTATAAAAATATGAATTTTAAGACAGTAGCAGAAGCATTTAACCATTACAAGGGCTACACCCTGGAGCAGCTGGAGCAGAGAGCAGCAGAGATTAAGGGGCTTATTGAGCGTGACGCAAACGTAGACATTAACGCCCTTAACATTGAGCTTACAGGCATTAAGGAAGCGAAAGCGAACCTTGCAGACAAGGCAGCAGAGCAGAGGGGCGCAGCTGTAAACGTGATTACAGGACAGAGCCAGGGCGCAAAGCCTACCTTTGACGCAGAGACCGTTTTTGATACGAGAGAGTACAGAAACGCTTTCCTTAAGTCTCTTATGGGGCAGCAGCTTTCCGACGTAGAAAAGGACGCTTACAACGTGGCTATGAAAGAAGCCGAGAAGCGCAACGACGACTACAACACCAGCACAAACGCAGCGGCTGTACTTCCTACAGCTATGCTTAACGAGATCATCAAGAAAGCCCGCACTATTGGCGGACTTATGGGAGAGTGTAGGGCTTTTGCCGTTCCTACTAAAATTGCTATCCCTATCGGTACACCGAGCAGCAAGGCAAGCTGGCACACCGAGGGCGACGCTGTAGAAACCGAAAAGGCTACAGTTTCAAACATTACCTTTGACGGCTACGAGATTATTAAAATTTTCTCCATTTCCGCAAAGGTGCGCAAGATGAGCATTGCAGCTTTTGAAAGCTATCTTACCGATGAGCTTACAGCTTGCGTAATGGAGTGTATCGCAGACGCACTTGTAAACGGTACGGGCAGCGGACAGGGTACAGGGCTTGAAAGCGGCGTTACCTGGGTAAAGACCAGCGGCAGCACACAGAACGCTATTGAGATTGCAAACGGCGGCACGATCACTTACGACGACGTAGTAGACACCGCAGCACTTCTTAAGAGGGGCTACGCCCAGGGCGCAAAGTGGGCTATGAACAATAAGACCCTGTACAACGTCTTTTTCAAGATGAACGACAGCAACGCCCAACCGATCTTTGTAGCAAAGACCCTGGGAGAAAAGGCAGCGGGCGACGTAGGGCGCATTTTAGGCTTTGACGTTGTTATCGACGACAACATAGCCGACGATGTAATTTACCTGGGTAACTACAGCAAGTACCTGGGATACAATATGCCCGAGGGTATCGTAATTGAGACCAGCAAGGACAGCGGCTTTAGAAAGGGCTTAATTGATTATAGGGCTATGGCTATTGCCGATTGTAAGCCGATCATTGCCGACGCTTTCGTTAAGCTGTACATTGCAACGGCATAAAAGGGGGTGTGCGATATGAGCAGAACCCTTGAAGCTCTTAAGAACCTGGGTAAGAAGTGCAACACAGGCGGCACGGCACCCAGCGGCAAGACAGTAGACGAAGTGCTTAATAACATTGCCAAAGCCTTTAATATCAATGGAGAAAAGGGCGACGACGGCGCAGACGGGGCAAGCGTAACAGCTATTATCCTTTACACGGGTGAGGGCGGCGCAATTACCAGCGGCGTGGCAACCTTAAGCGACGGCAACACGGTAGAAATTACCGTAACGACAGAGCCGACAGACTAAACCAGCTATGCAAGGGGCGTAGGGCAAAACAAAGCCTTGCGCCCTTTTTTGAAAGTGAGGTAATAAATATGACACTTGCAGAAGCAAAAGACGTATTGCGAGTAGATACGACAGACAACGACGACCTTATAACCAGCTTGCTTGCTGCATTGCCTGGCTATATTGAGCTTACAACGGGGCTTAAAGAAGCGAACCAGGCAGCAGAACCCCTTGTTAAGACCGTGAGCGGCTTTATATTGCTGTTATGGTATTACAGCGACCACGCAGACGACGAGAAGCTAAACAGGACTATTACAAGCCTACTTGCTGCAATTACCCTTAAAGCCAGGACACAGCCGCAGCCGAACCAGGGGGAATAATGAGAGAGTTTGCACGATCCTTTTACAAAGGCAAAGCCTGGCAAAGCTGTAGTAAAGGTTATATGCAAAGCAAGCATTACGTGTGCGAAAGGTGCGGGGGTGTGGCTGTAATATGCCACCATAAGACCTACTTAACGCCCGATAATATAAACGATCCTAACATTGCGCTTAATTGGGCGAACCTTGAAGCCTTATGCCATAATTGCCACGACCTGGAGCACTTGCAGCAGAATAATAAAACATACTTTGCAGACGACGGCAGCATAAAGAGAGTAAAAGAGGGTAGGCAAATTACAGAGCATAAGCAAGCGGCAGCAGCTTTAACAGAGCTATTAGAGAAAATGAAGCCGTAGAAAGCCCGTAGAGACGTTTTAAGGGCAGCAGGCTATATATTTATACCCTAAACAATAAAACGCCTGTACGGGGCAAATAGACGGCATAGCGAGGGAGCGGCACGCAAAGCCCCCGCCTATCCCTTTTTCTGTAAACGACCTGGGGAAC
>Ga0310690_10008157_pt1 | contig 13350 bp, 23 predicted proteins | sample AusTroGonzalo_MG_2_FD_207661 | JGI IMG/M metagenome (GOLD analysis project Ga0310690, IMG submission 207661) | Bovine rumen microbial communities from tropical cattle in Woodstock, Queensland, Australia - Gonzalo_04 (v2) (version 2) | ecosystem: Host-associated > Mammals > Digestive system >... | reverse complement strand
AATATCTAAATATAATATACAATCCCTATACGCAGACGATATATCAAATATCCCCCTAAATACCCTATTATTCATATATAATAAACTAGGATTCAAACCAATAACCGCTAAAAATAAAAGATTTCTTATCAAACCTATAGAAAAATAACCATATCCTATTTTACTTTTCTTTTGCTTTTTTGATTTTTTGTTTTATTTCAAAAGCTTTCTCTTTTCCATAAATTTCTTCGTATGTTTTACCCCTATTTTTACTAAAATTACATAAATTACCAGAATGAGCTTTACCCATTTTTAATTTAGTAGATTTTTTCATACCTAAAACAAAATCTTTTCCAGGACATTTTTTAGCCATAACTTGTACTATTCCATTATTCCACCACCTTGTTCCTTTAGCTCCATTTTCATAATAATCATCTCCCAATTCATTATACTTAAGAGGTCCACGCTGCTCTTTTTTTATTTTTTCATATAACATACTAGCCTTATATATATCTAATAAATTAATATCTATATGACTTAATTCTTTAACTGTAGATAAAAAGAAACCAAAAGCATTTATAGCATATCCATTATTATAATACTTATATAATAAATAATGGCATATAAAATGCTCATGTATTAATAAATTTATACGATTAGCTCTATGATTTCGCCAGATTTTATCTTTACAAAGCCAATTAGGTATAATATGATGCTCCTCACAATAAACCTTTCTTTTAGATAACTTGTTTAATAATCGATATCTAATGATCTGTTTATATAGCAATAAACATTTTTCTTTACTTAATTTATGAAATAATACTTTATTTAACTTTAACATAAACTTATTATAACATAAGCTTATTTTAAAAGAAATAAAAAACTACTTGCAACCTACTGGACGAGGGGATGGGTCTGAATTTGCCCTCGCGTAAGGCTTCCGACCCGGGGTCCTCCCCCCTGGGGTTAGGGTATATAGGAGCCGAGATTGACCCAAATTTAATTAAAAATTTTTATAAAATGGGTTATTTAATTGTTGTATATTTATATTGAAAAAAATAAAAATATAAATTTATTTAATAAATGAAAATTTTTATTTGAACCTAAAAAGTGTGTGTGAAAAAGGTTGATTCTATATTTAATAACCCAAAAAATAAAAGTTGAGGTTATAATATATAAAAGATTTAACCTTGAAAGAATACAAGTTGGGTTAAAATATATATAAAATAACCTCAAAAAATATATAAAAAAGGTTATTTGTATGTGATATATTTATTATATATAAAATATAAGTTTATTAAATAAATGAAAGTTTTATATGTGATATATAATAAAAGTTGTGAAGGCTTTTACTATATATTAGAAATAGTATATAGCGATTGTATCCTTTTTTGATTTAGGATTCAATTGTGTTCATTAACTCTAAAGACCTAATCATACAAGTGGTTAGGTCTTTTCTTGTACCTAGATATATAATGTATTGGGGTTAAACTAATACACTATATATTGTAATGGTGCAATATATAGATTAGTCAAATAACAACAACCTAAGGAGGTATAAAATGACTAAAAAAGAAGTAAAAGCGATGCGCTTAACAAATGAACCTGTATTGTTTAACCGTGAAGCAGCACTCTTAGCATTTAAGAGCGCCGCTATTAAGAAGGGGGGTGCCCGCGCCGCCTCTAGCGAATTGACTAAAGGCATTTTGGAATGCTTTGAGTTGGCTAAGAAAGAAGGTGCGAAAGCATTGTACCCAAATCAGGTGCGTGAAATGTATAACGCCGCTAAGAAAGCAAATGTCAATAGTCACAATATGTCAACTCGTATTTGGACTATGTGCAAAGGTGCTAACCCATCTTTGAAACGCAATGCTGACGGTACTTATGAATTAGCAAAATAAGTACATTAGCGATGCTCTTAATATATAGTAAACGGCATTTGACCCCGAAAGTTGAATGTCGTTTAACTATATATAATAAATAGTAAAAAAACCATAGGAGATGATTATGAATAAACCAAAATTGGTGAATATCACATATTGGCACGATTATGATGAAGAAACTGTTGAAACCATTACTTGTTCGAAAAGCGATGTTGAAGCAGTTAAAGCTATCTTAATTAGCTATAATATGGAAATCTTAGCCTGTGACGATGTACTTGTACAATCAGCAAACGAAGTTAAAGAAATGTTTGCTGAATGGTATGATGAGGATTAACGATGAAGAACCTATTATATGTATTACTTTGGGTTATTTTGATATGGTATAGTATATATTATATTAGTAGACCAAGTGACACTAGTAAAATAGATACTATAATAAAAGAATACCACATATGTATAGATAGTGGTGGTAAACCTATTATAGACGGTAAAGACTTTGACTGTAAACTCTAAAGGAGGTTAGTATGCAACAAAAAACATACTCAGGAAAAGGCATCTTTAACATGCTTTCCTGCTGCTATAAAAATAACCTATACAGTTGGAATAGTGAATTGCATATTAAAGACCCTAAGGATTTGGATAGTGAATGGGTGATTGTTGTTCCTGTAAGAACATTACGACAAAAACTCCATGCTTATAATAAATACTTAGAATCTTTAAAAAAGGATGTAAAATAAAAGAACCATGGACAAATTTGGTCCATTTAACAACCACGGAGGTCACAAATGACAAAGAAACTAGGTAAAGTATATAAAACTAAGAAAACTGAAGCGGAACTTGTTAAAGATTTGCAAGCAGGTAAGTCTGTAAAAGCAAAAGATTTAATGAGTGCCATGGGTATAACCGTTGTTGAATTTTAAGGAGGTCACAAATGACTGAAACAAAACGACTGTTAGATAATGGTAATGTAGAAGTTACTGTTGTCAAAGAAATTCCACGATACAAAGTGGAAAAACTCGGTGATTCTAGTATAAGTGAAATGTTATTGGATGATATACAGAATAATGGAAACATTAAAATCTGGACTCCAATGGATGATTACAAATACTTGAATAACTGGGATGTCGATAAAGATACCTTAAACGGTAATCTTCAAGACGATAAAGAAATGCTGCAAGGATTAGTAGATTCTGAATATGGCGCTGGTAAATATAAAGTATATGTATTCGGTGCATATATTCATTCTATGACTTCTTTCAGTATTACAGACTCTGGCGACAATAGATGTCAATGGGATTCGTCTAACTTAGGATTTATTGCTGTTCCTACCGACATCAATAGTCCTTGGAATACCAGCAACACTTCGAAGTTAGCGAATTATTTGTCCTGTATGTATAATGGCGATGTATTCGAGATGAATGTCATCGATAACTATACGGATGAAATAGTTGACTCTTATGTTTGCTTGGGTTGTGAATACGATATGTACAAACAATATATATCGCAGATTGAAGAAAAATACCATGTTAGTAATGTTGACAATATACAAGTTTTGTACTAAAGTTAAAAAATTACTTTACAAACGGTAGTTTTCTGGTTATAATTAAAATATCCCAAAAAAAGGAAAAACAATGATTACAATTAAAATAAATGGTATTACTTATAAATCTTTAAGTAAAGCAGGTAAAGCACATAATATTGCTGTACCTAGTATTAGATGGGCAATCAAACATGGTAATCCTACAGTAAAAGGATTGCCGTTTGAAGTAGTTAAACAACCAAGTTTGCCTCTACCCTTGAACTCAATTCCCAAAACAAACAAGGCTGAAGTAGAGGCATTAGATAATCAGATTGCGGAATTAAAAAGCCGCTATGAACAAGCAAAAATCTTTGGTACTGAAGCAGATTGGAAAGAACAATTAAAGGAATATCGTAAAGTCTTGGTTAAGAAAGCAGCAATGCAAAATCCTAATCATAATTCAGCACTTCCTAAACCAGTTGCTAAACCAAAGAAACGCAGCACAATAAAAGGTTGTCCTGTATATTGCGAAACCTTAAATAAAACCTTCAAATCTATTACTGCAGCAGCCAAATTTGCTAAAGCAGATAATTGGACAATGAGTATTAAAATGGATGTTGCTGGCCAATTTGTTGACAAAGAAGGTAATGTGTATAAAAGATTAAAGCCAATGGACACCAAAAATGTATATAGAAATACAGGTGATGCAGTGCAAAAAATCTTTAAGACTAAGAAATCATTTTCTAAACAATTGAATATGATACCTGTTGTGAATGAAGTTAAGGTTGAAAAGAAGGTTGAAGTTCCAAATTCAATAACTATGATTAAAGAAGTCTTGAAGGAGAATGCAATGACCTTCTTATCATTAGACCAATATAGCCAAGCCAAAAAGAATCTAGATGCATTGGCTTCATTGGAAAATAAATAATATGTATATGTAAGTTTTAGTAGTTCATATAATAGTACAACAAAAAGGATTATTATATGGCTACTAAAACGAAAACAGCATATACATCGCAAGGTCTTGTCGGAACAATAAAGTTAGGACATACTGAAGAATCAATTCTTCGAAGCATGTGTGCAGGTCCTAAAAAGAATAAAATGTATAATCGTAAAGAGCAACCAAAAAAACCTGAGGTTGCTGCTAAACGACACGAAAAGAAAAAGTTAAAACGATTACAGAAAAAGAGTTTGGGAGAAGCATAATAAAAAGGTTATGCTAAGCGAGAAAGAATAAATACTTTCATAATTGTAATCATAGAAAAGACCTTAATTTTAGGGTCTTTTTTATTTTTAGGGTTATAAAGTATGATATAATAACAACAATAACCTATGGAGGTAAAAATGGGCTATACGAATTATTGGCAAACTGCTCAAACTAACTGGGAAGATGTTCCAGAGGGATTTGTAGAAGAAGCCAAAGCAGCATTAGATAAAGTAATTAAATCTGGTGTTAAATTAGGCTTAGATAATATGCGCTACAAATCTGCAAAAGAAATCTTTGATGTTGCTAATATAGCAGGATGCACAAATAAATACTTCACAATCATGTTTAATGGTTGTGATGATAACAGTTGTGAAACCTTTATCTTTACAACTGACGGTAGCAATAGGTTCTGCAAAACTAATAGATGCAATTACGATATAGCAGTAAAAGCAATCATTATGCTGGCAGAAAAATACCAATTGCTTAGACCAAGTCCGCACGATGGAAGTTATTGGGACTTCGATGGTAAACGAACAGACCAAGAATTCATAGATGCGTATAACTTAATCAACTAATCAAGAGGTAAAAAAATGACTGAAAACAAATACTTAGTCAAAGCATTTGATTATGATGGCAACTTTTATGGATACGCAGCAAAGCATCCAGAAGAAGATGATATGCCATATTATGATGATGCTAAAGCAAACGCAATAAGATTTGATTCTTATGCAGATGCTGATAATTGGATTGAAAAGTATTCCGATTCTAGTGAATTAGAATTTACAATCTGTAATGATTTTCCTGCTGATACAAGTTTAGCGGACTTCATTACAAAATGGGTTGAAGATAACTATGGTGCTAGTGAAGCAAATAATCCATCATGGAATATTGAAGCATTAGCAGATAGTATAAAAGAATTCTTAAACAACAAATAAAGAAGTTTAACATGTCAAAAGAGTTTAAACTTATATGTCCACTTTGTAAGAAAGAATTTACAGATGGTGAACTATGGAAACATTTAAAAGAAACAGAACATACAGAAATAAAGGAGTAAAAAATGGGATGCAGATGCGTAATCGTTGATAAAGATACTGATAAAAAGAATGCTGATAAAAAACTTGGCATTTACTTGCATTGGTATGGTGATAAAGAAACTGTCCAAGAACTGTTAGAAGATGCTAAATCAAAACATCCTCGTGGTGTTATTAGTGACCCTTCTTATGGTTGGGCAAGATTATGTCAAATCATAGCAGATAGAATTACAGCAGATACTTTAGCGTCTGAACTTCAAACTGCTAAAGAACATGCATATTCTACTGGTATTGGAATCGGATTAGTAAATACATTAGATTGTCATAATTATGATAACGGTGTATATTATATTGATGATGATTTCAATATAGTTAAACATACGGATGGCATGGAATTAGAATAATCTACTAACGAAGGAGAACTAAGATGAAAAATCAAACGATTGAAGAAGTCTTAGCGGAATTGAAAAAGTTAGAACCAACAAGGCAGCATGGTCGTAAAGGCGAAAGTTTATCTGATTTAACTGCAGAATTGAAACGCTTGAAAAATAATTTGGCTAGCAGATTATGTAGAGCAAGAATGAAAGAAGCAGGTAAACCTACTTCTAAACAAGCAGTAAAAGAAAATGACCATGGTATAACTGATGCTGATTTGCGTAGATTCAAACAATGCTATGTATATGAAAGCATTTTACCTACTCTGTCATATATAAAGCGTATGACAGGATTAACGGATGTCCAAATACAATATTGTTGTAAGAAGACTAAGTTGGGTTATGCTAAATGTTAAATAAGAATGTGACCCTAGTTAATAAATAATTAGGGTCATTTCTTTATGATAATATTTATTTAGCAATTCTAATCCAGTCATTACCTCCTATAGATGATTGGATTTTGGTTGTTGAAAATAAATCTTATGATTTACCTTTGGACTTGTAAAAGAGTCCTTAGGCAAGTCATTAAGTTGACTTGATAAGCCCAAGCAGTAGTAATATTGCTTGAAATACAAGAACGCTCAAATACATTAAAACTTCAAGGAGTAAAAAATGGCAAGAGCATCAGCAGGAGTGCGTAAAACTCTAGGACTGTCTGATAATGATATTAGCCGTTTGGTTGATGCAGATACAGCAGTCAAACAAGCAAAAGCAAACCTGGACAGATTAAAGCAAGAGTTAAGAGTGGATGAATTAGAATCTGGAACTTACATTGCTGAAAATGTTGGATCTGTGATTAAGAATACTTCTGTCCGTGGAACAGTCGATTACAAACGATTGTTAGCGGAACATCCGGAAATCGATCCAGAAGATTATACGGAATATAAAGAAGTATCATCTTTGGTCATACGAAATATGCGTATAGAAAGTAATTCTGGCGTATTATCTCGTATCTTCAAATAAGCATCTAACTGAAGAGGTGTTATCATGTTAACTCTTAAAGAATGGTATGATAGATTACCTAATATATCTCAGAAATGGGTAATGGATAACTGCAGTGAGTGGTTTGATGTGACTCAGCCTGATTATTATAAGGTAGTCCAACCTAGAATCGAGTTAAAGGATAGTATCCCTGACATTCTTAATGAATCATTTCCTGATGAAAAAGTCAGAAATTGTGGAATTGGAACTTCGGGATATGTATTAGAACATTACCTTCAGTTGTTAAGTAAGTTAAATAAGGAGCATCCAGAAGTAATTCCAGATGCTCTTTATGATGCTTCTTTAAGAAAATTGTTAGATTCAGATTGTATTCGAACAAGTCGAGTATGGATCTGGGGAAGAACATTGGAAGAAAGAAAGCGTTTGTATTACTTAACAGAACTTAAAGATTGCTATTATGACAAAACTTTGCGCTTGCATGACTATCTGTTTACTGTAAATGACTATAGTAAGTTAGACATGTCTCAGGTATCGAAGTCAGTCATAGAACCAGGTGTCATAGATATTATTGGATATGATGTGGCTAAAGAATGGGCTATCGATGATTATACTAGACTTACATGTACGCTTCGTAATTGTGTGCCTAATGAATTATTCGATGATTTATTCTTTGGTGAAACAGATGAAAATGGACTGAAAGGTTGGTCGACATCTACTAAGAATAAAGTCATAGCCAGAATCTATGAAGGTATGAGTACATTGGAAGAATTCAATGATTTCTTATATCGTATGGTTGCTGTAGATCATTCGTACTTAAAGTATTTGGATACATATCTTAAGAAGTATCCAGCCTTAGGTACTGAAATCTATAAAGCAAAGAAGCCTGAGCATGAATTAACTGGTAATGAATCTGTAGCAGACCGCTTCAGATATAGTCCTGAAATTCGTAAGTTAGGTAAGATAGTGAATGCGTGTATTCGTAAGTCAATATCTAAAGCAAACTGTGGCTCTTTACGAGAAGTTGGACCATTAGTCAAATTATACGGCTATAACTATAGAGATGTATACTTGGCTCTGTATCCGAACGAACAGTAAAGAATCAAAGTAAAAACAAGCATTTAACCTCAACCCTAAAATACATATAATAAAGGTTGAGGTTATTTGTTATATTAACATTGCGGTAAATAAAAAGGAGTATGTTATGTCTACTGCACAAAACATCAAGGGCAAAATGAAAATGCCTGAATTCACTATTGATACAGTATATGACAATAGTGGAAATGTATCTTCAATGGGTATCAAGCGTATGTTTGATATAGCATTAGCACTTAAAGACTCTGTCATGATTTGGGCAGGTCCAGGTGTTGGTAAATCACAAGGTGTTCTTCAATGGAATCAAGAGAAGGTTGAAGAATACAATAATCGTATTGCTAAAGGTGAAAAGGTTAAGCCTTGGAATCCAGTAGTATGTGATGTGCGTTTATCAATGAAAGAACCTGTAGATATGGTTGGTGTGCCTATTCCAAGTAAAAATGAGAAAGGTGAAACAACAACTGTATGGGCTATTCCAAGTGTATGGCCTCGTGATGATGAAGAGTTTTCAGGTGGAACTATTTTCTTGGATGAAATGAATCAAGGACAAGCAGCAATATTGAATGCAGCCTTTCAATTGATTCAAGATCGTGCATTAGGTGATTATAAAGTACCTAAAGGTTATATCATTATAGGTGCAAGTAATCCAAGTGCATTTAATAGTTCAGTGACTGAATTTAGTATTCCATTGAGTAATCGTTTTAGCCACTTCAATATTAAAGTTGACTTTGAAGGTTGGTTAAATTATCGTATGAATAATGGTGGTAATCTTGATGTTATGACTTTCTTAAAGACACAAGACCAATCATTGTTGTTTGATCAACAAGGTATGGAAAGTCAAATTGGTGGTGATTTATCTGAAACAATGTATACAGATATTGTAATCACTCCAAGATCTTGGGAAGTCGTAGAAAAGTTGTTGGACTTACCAGAAGGTACTAAAGAAACAGGTGGCTTTACTATAGAAGAAAAGAAGTATTATGCTTCTGGTCGTCTTGGATTAGCCACAGTAAATAAATTGTTCAACTTCATCAAAGATAAAACTAAGTATCAATCTTGGGAAGAAATCTTAGTTGATGGGGAACCATTTAAGTCTGAATCTGGTGATCAATTCTGGTATACACAAATGGCCTGTATGAATGCTATCATCAATTGTAATGATGATAAAAAATGCAGAGACTATGTGTTGAATATGATTAAAGCAACTCGAGGATTATCTAACGATTCCTTCAAAGTAGCCAATGCAATTAGTTTAGTCAGATGCAAACGCTTGAGAGGTAAAATGAATGTATTCAATCCTGTTCAAGATGCTGCTGACTTAATGGCTAGAGCATCAAGTGCTACTAAAGCATAAGTTGAATCCATCTAGGGAAGTCATTAAGATTTCCCTAGTAAAATCAAGGAGTTAGTTATGTCTTACATTATAAGAGATATCAAACAGAAATGTTATTTGCGCTTTGATAGGATTGTATCTGGATGTGATTTGATTACAGTAGTTGATCCTGTATATGATTATCGTATTGCTACTACTTTTGATAATGTAGATGAGGTTAAAGAAATGTTAGACCAAGTCAGATCAGAAGGACAATATGAAATCAATGCATATCAATTAGAATCACCTGAGGAAATCTTAAAGAATCTGGAAGACAAACAAGAACAATTCCAGCAAAGACTTAATGAATTAGGTGAAGAAAAAATGAGTCAAATGATTGCTGACATGAAGAAACAAGGTATGTCTGAAACAGAGATAGCAGAAAAACTTTGTGAAGGTATCCAGATAACTAAAGAAGAAGTCGAACAACTCAAAGGAGAATAAGATGTCCGTAATAAATGTAAATAAGATAGTTGATGATGCTATTATTAACTTGTCTTTAGAGTTTCCAATTTATGCAGACTTTATTATTCGTATTGGTTATCAAATAGTGCATGCAGGTAAAGAAAGAGCACCTGCTTGGACTGATGGAACATGTTTGACTGTTAATGCTGATGCTATTGAGGACTGGAACTTGAATCCTGTATATTATAGAGAAGATATACATAAAGAAATCAATAGAACAATCAGACAACAGGAAATGCAATTCTTACTGTGTCATGAGTTAATGCATTTGTTGACATTAACTACTGACCGTGCTAAGAATATAGGATTAGAATACGAAGCCTTATATCAAGCAGCCTTATCAGGTAAAATTACAGACGAAGATCGGCGTAAAAAAGAACTTTGGAATCAAGCAACTGATTATGAAATCAATGCTTTGCTTTGGGAAAATGAATCCAGAGATTCAGAGTTTGGAGATATGCGTAGACATCCTGTAGGTAATATGCCTGAGATGGGATTGTATGATGAAAAGTATCGTGGTTGGATTGCTGAAGAAATCTATAAAGACTTAGTTGATAAAGAAAAAGCAGAAAACAATGGTATGTTGTTGAAACCTCAATTCCCAATTGGTATTGATGAGCACATGCCTATTAAGAATCAACAGACAAAGAATGAAGTCTTAGCAAAGATATCTGAAGTTCAACAAGCACATGAAAAAGGTAATAGTCTAGGTGAATCTGCATTAGATAGAGCCATAGATAGAAACTTTAAGCCTGTGCCATTTAACTGGCGTAAAGCATTGACTAAGTATATTCGTAGTTATATCAAAAGTAATTACACTTGGAATAAACCTAGTCGTGCAGGTATAGCAAGTAATCTTATCTTACCTTCATCTGGAACAACACCAAGTTTACATGTAGGTGTTGCAATTGATACTTCTGGTTCAATCACAGAAGCACAAATCCAAGAAATGATGAATCATGTGTTTACTATCTTACAACAGTTCAAATCATTTACAGTTGATTTATGGGCTTGTGGTAGTGTAGTATATGAAAACTCTTTATTGCATATCACTAACCAAAACAAAAAAGATTTGTTGAAGTTCAATCCAATCTCTGATGGTGGTAATGATATGCGTAAAAACTTCAAGTTCATCAAAGATCATTATAAAGGTAAAGATAAGATTGATCTATTAATTATCTTATCAGACTTCATAGATCCATTAGACGGTGATACAGAAACAACAAGTCCTTGTCCTTGCGTCTTCTTATGTATAGATCATAAGGAATTTAAGAAACCTAGCAGGATCAGAGGTGAAGTGTATCCGTATACTGTAGATGGAGATTAAAGTAAAAACAAGGGGTTATATAGAAATGTATAACCCTTTGTACTAACGAAGGAGAACAACAATGTTAAAAGTATATGAAGGTGACAAAGAAGTCGTATTAATGACTTTAGAAGAAGTTGCTAAAGAATTAAATACAACAGTTAAAAAGATTAAAGAATTAGATAAGATTACATATATACCTATTTATAAATTTGATGAACAGGTATGGCGTATATCTTCTGGTGATCTTGATTTTATTAAAGAAAAAGTCAATGGTAATTTAGATATTGAATTTACAGGATGTTGTGTCCAAGTAAGAGGAGAATAGAAATGATGTTATCTGACTTGATTAAATTATTAGAGCGTATACAGGCTATAGAAGGAGATCTGCCTGTATTGAGTTCAGCAGATGAAGAAATGAATGCAATAGGAGATGTCTTCGAAGTTAACGTAGGTAAAGTAGAAAGTACTGATTATTGTAACAGTAAATTGGCTAAAGTAGGAGATAAGACAGTACTTATTGTGCCTACTCTATAAAAGGAGCAAACAATGACAAACAAAGAAATACTAGAAAAGTTAGAAACTACTACTGATAGTGATAATGCTAAACTAGTTAAAGAGTTATTGCCTCAATGGGATACTACTGAAGAATTCCCAAGAGAAGAAGCAGATATGCTTAGATACATTAAAATGCATCAATGGGCATATGCGGACTTTGGATTTGGGATGGAAAATGCATTAAAGAAAGTATTCCCTAAGTCTATCATCAGAACTTTCTTTGATGTTAAAGAATTCCGTAGTAACTATAGAAATGTATTAGCAAGTAGTGTAATGACTTTAAGTAAAATCAAGGGCTTACCAATGGAAACCCAAGATGATAAAGCATATTGTCAATATATCTATTCATTAGGTAGATACTATGGACATGATGATTAAAGGAGTGTAACTATGAATATTACCAGAGAAAAGGCTAGAGCATATATTAAGCATCATGACTTAAAGATGTCATCAACTGCTGGTACTTGTACTAAAGCAAGACCTATAGATGTTAATGGTGTATATAAAACGGATGATGCTTATAAGTTAGAATTTAGTGGTAAGAAAGAAGCAGAAGATACTTACTTAAAAATCTATGGTAAATCTGTATATGCTAACTACTGTTTTAATGCATACAAATTAATAGAATATCTAACGGATGTAGTTAAATTATTACCAAAAGGTCCTAAGTATTATGTATATAGTAATGATTGGTGGTATGATTTTAAGGCATCTAATGCGTTCAGTTTATTAATCTTTTGTTCAGATGACTTTGTTCAAGCAAAGCCTACTAATAAAGAATTAGTAATGAAAGCAGAATTAGATAAGCGTAATCATAACTTTGCTTTGAATGACGCTGTATTTACTCCAAACTTAATACAAGTACTTAAAGATAAAGGTTATGATATCTATTCTGGTAGAGGTGGAGCATTATATTATAAAAACAAAGCAGCCTTCTCCAAGTTACATATTGATGCATTAAATTACTTTATGAATAATGTAATCTTACCAGCAACTGGAATTGGTTGTAAAATGCCGATACCTAAGAAGAAAGGTTATAGTACTTATAAATGGGATGATCCATTGTGCTATATAGGTGACTTAGAAATGATAGTAGACGATAAAGAAAAAGATAAAGAATAAAAATATTGCTTTACTATTTGAATTAGATAGCGTATATTCATGTTGTATTCAAGAAAACAAAAGGAGTGCAACATGAAGTATATATCAAGAGCTACTTCAGGTTCTATCTTTAATCGTAAATAAAGTAGAATCTATTTACCGCAATGACCCTAGATTATTTATGTCTAGGGTCTTTATTTTATGCTATATATATTAAATAGTTAATGGAGGTTATTATGGCTAAGCGTTATATACCTTTTAATGAATATTTATATTACAACAGTTCACCTGCTGCGATTAATCAAGTAATGGATATCATAGAGAATTATGTTGGGAAGTTCATTTGTCCTTACCCTTCTAATTGGAATTGTCAATTACCTAAATACTATATAATTGGCATAGATAAAAATAAAGGGAAACTGATTGTACATCCCGTTACGACTAAATTAATTAAAACTTAT
>Ga0310690_10008155_pt1 | contig 13352 bp, 6 predicted proteins | sample AusTroGonzalo_MG_2_FD_207661 | JGI IMG/M metagenome (GOLD analysis project Ga0310690, IMG submission 207661) | Bovine rumen microbial communities from tropical cattle in Woodstock, Queensland, Australia - Gonzalo_04 (v2) (version 2) | ecosystem: Host-associated > Mammals > Digestive system >... | reverse complement strand
TCGCCCTTGCGGAACCAGTTCACGAAGTAGATCTTCGGGAGCTTCGTCGCGTCGGCGCTCGTGCGCTCCATCTCCAGCCAGTGCTGGAAGTAGTCGGCGACGTTGTAGCCGAAGAACGGAAGCATCGCCATCGGGTCGCGGCGAACCTGTCCGATCTGGTCGGAGATGACGGCGGCGGTCACCTCGGAGCCCGCGGCGGAGCCCATGAACACGCCATGCGTCCAGCTCTTCGCCTCGTTGACGAGCGGGATCGTCGAGGGACGGCGGCCTCCGAAGAGGATCGCGTCGATCGGCACGCCAGTCGGCTTCTTGTTCCAGAGGCCGTTGAAGCCGGCCTTGTCGAGGACAGGGCAGTTCTCGGCGGGAGCGGTGAAGCGCGAGTTCTTGTGCGCCGCGACGTAGCCGGACTCCTTGATCTCCTTCTTCGTCATGCCCGGCTTCGGGCCCATGCGATACGGGTCGTCGGCGCAGACATAGCAGGGGTTGCCCTTCCAGTCGATGCCTTCCTTCGGAGCCTTGACGCCCATGTCCTCCCACCAGATGTCTCCGTCGGGGGTGAGGACGACGTTCGTGAAGATCGTGCCCTTCTTGCAGGATTTAAGCGCGTTCGGGTTCGAGTCCATCGACGTTCCCGGCGCGACGCCAAAGAAGCCGTTCTCGGGGTTGATTGCGTAGAGGCGGCCGTCTGGACCGGGCTTGAGCCACGCAATGTCGTCGCCGATCGTCTGGAGCTTCCAGCCCTTGAGCTTCGGAAGCATCATGGCGAGGTTCGTCTTGCCGCAGGCGGAGGGGAACGCCGCCGTGACGTGATACTGCTTCTTCTCAGGCGAGGTGAGCGTGAGGATGAGCATGTGCTCTGCCATCCAGCCCTGGTCCTTCGCGAGCTTCGAGGCAATGCGGAGCGCAAAGCACTTCTTGCCGAGAAGCGCGTTCCCGCCGTAGCCCGAGCCGAACGACCAGATCTGGCGATCCTCGGGGAACTGCGTGATGAACTTGTCTTCGATCTTCTTGGCGCACGGCCACGCGACGTCCTTCTGGCCCTTCTTGAGCGGGGCGCCGACGGAGTGGATGCAGGGAATGAAGTCGCCGTCCTTGGCGAGGTGCTTCAAAACCGCGTCGCCCGTCCTCGTCATGATGTTCATGTTGACGACGACGTAGGGGCTGTCGGTGATCTCGATGCCGTACTGGGTGATGGGGTTGCCGATCGGGCCCATAGCGAACGGGATCACGTACATCGTGCGACCCTTCATGCAGCCCTTGTAGCTCTTGAGCATGAGCTTCTTCATGACCTCGGGGTCCATCCAGTGGTTCGTGGGGCCGGCGTCGATCTCCCTCTTCGAGCAGATGAACGTGCGGCCTTCGACGCGCGCGACGTCGCTCTCGTGGGAGCGTGCGAGGTAGCACTCGGGGCGCTTCGCCTGGTTAAGCTTGATGAACTGGCCGTTCTTGACCATCATCTCGCATATGGCGAGGTGCTCCTTCTTCGTGCCTTTCACGACCACGATCTTGTCGGGCGTGCAGACCTTGTTCCACTTGTCAACCCACGCGAACACCTTCTCGTTCGCGAACTTCGGCGTCTTGACCATTTTCTTTGCTCCTTTTGCCCGCAATGGGCGGTTAAAACCATGTTTTGCGTATTATACCATAATTTATGCTCTTCAAGTAGATAAACTTTTCCATGTTTACGCTATCTTGCATAAATATGCGGTTTTCCTTGCAAAACTGCTACCGCCAGCCGTGGCGATCAGCAAAATCCATGTAAACGCCCCAGTCATACGACGTCAGATTGTGCTTGCCCGTGCGCAAATGGTAGGATATGCACCCCTCCTGCAGAGGGGACTCCGGCGAGGGAAACTTGGATGCGACAAGACCCTTCCTTCCATATAGCTCCCATGCAGGCGATGCGAGGAGCCCGGAGTGGAACTCCCCTTCCTGCCCGGCCCAGGCGTCCTCGCTCGCCGAGCCTATGCAGACAAGCCTCGGCGCCATCAGCGCGATGAACTCGTGCTGGTCAACGCGCCACTCCTTCTCGACGTTCGCGTGCCGCGTGTAGTTCCGGCAGAACCAGTAGGGAAAGACCGAGGTGATCACATTTACATGCTCCGACTTAGGAAGGTCTATGTGGTTCAATTTCGCGCCTGAGCAGCCGGAGTCGTTGGAGCAGGCCATAGCAAAACGCCTGTCATATACTCCTGCGACAAGCGCCGTCTTTCCACCGCGAGAATGGCCTACGACTGCTACGTGGCCGGCGTCGATCAAGGGCTCTGTCTCTATCCAGTCCATCACGCGGCTCGCGCCCCACGCCCATGCGGAAAGAGTGCCCCATTCGTCTGTCGGCCGATACGGGCGATCGACTTCGGAGAAGACAGCGAACACGCCGCGCGTGTTGCCTGTGTTCCAGTCTGGCGCGATGTCTCCGTTCCAGAACGCAATCGCCGCGTATCCGCGCGCCACGATTTCCTCGGCCGGCCAGAAATCGCTCTTCTTCTCACGCGTGGGGTCGATGTTCTCCGCCGGTGGGCGGTTGCATATGAGGAGAAATGCCGGCGCGGGACGGTCCTGGCGGGGAATGAACGCCGTTAAGACGAAAGACCCCTTGCCATGCTCCCCGCCATACGTCACGCGCACGCGCTTGCGTATCGCACGCCCGTCCATCATCACTGCATCAGGCTCCTCTGCCTCGAACGAAAGGATTTCGGGGCGCTCCACGGGGCGGCGGCCATACTCCTCCTTGGTGAACTCTTCAAGGAGCTCTGGAACGCGCTTCTTCTCCCACTGCTCGACCGACGTGACTTTCTCGCCGTCGAAAGTCGTCATCAATTCCGGGACGTCCTCAGGCATCGGAACGCCACTGCGAGGAGATGAAAGGCGCACCCAGAGATAATCGAGCTTTTCCGGAATCGAGACTGAAAGACGCCCGCCGGAGAATTTTGCCGCGCCTCGCCCGGCGATGACCTCGGCGTCGGCCTCAAAGCCACTGCCAAAAACGCTGGTTAGATCGAGCGCAAAGTCAGCCGAATCGTTGAGCTCGCGGAAGAGAAGCGCGTAGCCGCCCGTTCCGTCGGCAGCCTCGGAAACAAAGCCCGTCCACGAAACTCCGTCTGGACGCGCCCCGACCGGATGCATTGTGCCGCCATACCAGCGGTCGCGCTCGCGCTTCCAGACCTTGACGAGAGATGCGATTTCGTCAGCCGACTTTTCCGACACGTCGGAAAGCTCCATCCACGCGAGGGGCGATGCCGCCATGACAGTTGCGAAAAGCGCGTCGGGGCGGTAGTTGCCGTGGCCAAGCGGACTCCAGCCGTAGTTTTCGTGGTTCGTGTCGGGGTTGTTGAACTCGAACCTGAGCCGCACCGGGTCGATCACGTGCGCAAGGTCCCACAGGTTCTTGAGTGTGTGGTGCGGCCAATATATCGGCTTTCTCGTGTAGCGGTTTTCGACGAACAGGGGGCCGATGTCGATAAGCCCGAAGAAGCCTGGTCTCACTTCCGCCGTGCAGTCGAGGTCGAAGACCATCGCCCCTCCAGACTCGCGGAGCATCTTGTCGAACATGGCGCGGTTGCGCTTAAGGGCGAGCGGCGAGCGGAGCTTCATCGAGTCCATCTTGTAGTAGTCGATGCCAAGCGTCCTGTGCATGCCAAGTAGCCAATCCGCGTCCCTTTCCCAGTTCGCGGCCTCGCCGCTCGAGTCTGGTCCGAACCAGAGGCCGAAGCGCATCCCCTTCTCCTTCGCGCGGCGAACGAGGAAATCGAGTCCGTCAGGGAATCGCTCGCGGTCCTCCGTCCAGAAAAGCGGATCCGCCGCCCAGTAGCCGTTCCACACCTTCTTCGACCCGGCAATCTCCTTCTTCTTCGAGTTGGCGGTGCGGCCGCGCTGCCAGCCGTCGTCGATCTGGATCACGTCGACGCCGATCCTCGCGCCGGCGTCTATTTCCTTCAAGAGGAAATCCTGGCAGATTCTGGAGTCCCTGTTGCCAGCGCCCCACGTGTTGGAGAGAAGTACGCCGTCTCGCCCGGGGCGGAAGGGCCTAAGCGCGCGCTGGAACGCGACGACCGCACGCTGCCGCCCGGCCTCGCCGCCGCGATACACGAGCTCCGCGAGAGGATAGCCGTTTGCGACTGGCGAAACAGTGCGCGTCCCGCCGTCTATGATGAAGTCGTCGTCTTTGTCGGGGCGCGAGACAGGCATCGGCGCGATGCGCACGAACACGATTCCCTCGCCGGTGAGGACGTCGCGGCAGTCGAGCGACGTCGCGGCGGCGGTAAACGGGGCATCGTAGTTCATGAGAAGGCGCTCCTCGACGTGCAGGAGCGAGTCGCGGATGTCCGTCTGGTCAGCGCAGACGCATGAGGTCGCCTTGACGTGGCGAAGCCCATAGACAATGCGGTCGCCGCGACGGGCAACCGCCCGCAGCGACTCTCGCCATTCGGCGAACTTGTCGATGTCGCGCTCAAGGTCGTGGGCTGGAGCCACCTTCTCCCCGGCCTGTATTTCGGAGATCACGCCCGGCATCCCGGGGAACGCCCAGACTACGTTCGTAGAGGACGGAGTCACAACCTCGACGCGCACTCCGTCCGCGCCAGCGGGGCTCCACTTCGCGCCCGCCGCCGCAACAGAGATTTCATCGGCGGCGGAGAACTTTTCAGTCTGCCATTCCGAGCCGGATGCGTCCTTGAACGACGCCGTGCGGAGGACGCCTCCGACGGAAACGTAAGTCTTCGAGAAAAGTCCATTGCCGACGGACAGGGAACGCTCCGACCATTCGACGCGGCATCCGTTCGCCGCGAATTCGCCGCCGCACGCGTTCATGCCGACAAGACCGACGGCAAGCAAAGCCACAGCTGGCAAAATGGATTCACGACTGTTCATTTTCCAACCTCCTCAACAATAATCCCGTCGAAGTGCGCCGTGCCGGTCGCGTACAATATGCGTAGATCGACCTCCGGCTTGAAGTCGCACGGAAGCTTCTTCGGCACGTAAACCTCGGCAGACTGGTGCACCCAGTCGAACGTTCCCTCAAGCCCTGCGTTCGGGACGACTTTCGCGCGGTCTTCGGCCTCGTTGAACCACACGACCGCCTGCGCACCGCCGCGCCTCTGGTAGGGCTTCAGGTTCTCGCCCTTAAGGAAATACGAGATGCGGTACTTCTTGCCCTGCTTCAAGTCCGCCGGGAACTTGACCGCGTAGAAAGGCTTCTCCGTCATCGACTGGTCAACCTTGATCGTCACCGGCCTCACCTCGCCGACGATGACCGACTTCGGCGGATTCGCCGCGCGGCGGGCCTTCTCCCTCTCGACGGAGAGGTTCTCGTTGTAGTCGCGCGAACGCTTCACCATGCGGTCCAGGAACTCGCGGCGCATGAGGGCGATGCGCTTCGCCTCCATGGAGTCCGGCGACACCGACGCCTCGGCTTTCTCGAAAAGCGCGACGAGCGGCTTCAGCGCCTTCTCCGAGTATATCTCGGTCCAGACGCGGAACTCCGTCGCGACGAAGTTCGACGTCCCGATGTCAGTCTCGAAGCTCGCGCCGAGCACGCCATCCATCCACCGGCGCTCAACCTCCTCGAAGAACTCCTGCATCGGTTTCGCCGCCGCGCCGAACATGAGGCGGTAGTATTCGTCGAGGAGCGCGTCGATGTCGACGTGCCCGTACCAGGCTATGCGAGAGAAGACGTACCAGTTGAGGACGCAGTAGATCGCCCTCTCGGCGCGGTTGCTCATGTACGCGCCGCGAACCATCGGCAGCATCCTGTTGTAGAACTTCGCCATGGCGCGCGGCGTCTGCGTAGGCACGTCGTCGATGTCCATGTTGTAGCAGCCGAACTTGCCGCAGTTGCTGTAGAGCTTGACCTTGCCTGCCTTCTCGTACCATGCCTTCACCTGCGCGAAGTCCCGGTCCGCCCTGTCCGGCTTCACCCACCCGCCGTTGTTGCAGACCGTGACGTGGACGTTGTCGGGCATCGCCCTGTCGGGGACGTTCTTGTAGGCTCCGTAGGCCATCTGCATGACGCTCCCCTTCACGCCCTCGCGCTTGAGCCGCTCTGCGATGTCAATGGTGTAGTTCCATATGATCTCGTTCGACTCGCACTTCGGGTCCTTCGCCGCCGCGTACGCCGCAGTGCATGCGGGGCAGAAGCAGTGGATCGTGCCGTCTTCCGGCATGATGTCGACATACTCGCCGTAGTGGCAGTTGTTGCCCCACTTCTTGAGTCCCCTGCTCTCCGGCGGCTGTCCGGTGAGGTAGGCCTTTACGTCCTGGTATATCTCCTCCTTGAACCCGGCGGATGAGTAGCAGAACTTGTTGTTCTTGTGGTATGGCTCTCGGCCGGTGTCCATTATGTCGCGCGTTCCGTCCTTCTTCATCAGGAAGTATTCGGGATGCGTCTCCCCGAAACGCCGCACGTACCTGAAGAACCTGAGGCCGTGGCAGCAGTGGAGCGGGCGCGTCTGCATCCTGAGCCGCAGGTTGGAAAGCGGCATGTAGCGCTTCTCCTTGAAGTTCGGCTCGTACCATTCGCCGACATTCGGCGTGAAGTGGCGCTCAGTGAGCTTGGGAGCGCTCACGGCGTCCGTCTCCGGCACAACGAACGACTTCACCCTCGGCACTATCTCGCCGAGCTCGCCCGGGAAGTAGAAGCGGCAGCCGACGAACTTTTCGAGGAATTCATACGCGCCGAAGAGCGTCGCGCGCGCAAAGCAGCCGTGGTTGTACCACGGGCGCTGGTTTGCGTCGAGCCCCGCGATGAAGACGGCGTTCCCCTTCGTGCGCGTGGCGAAGCCGTCCTGCGGCAGCTTCGCAGTGTCTATCCCCGCCGCGACGCTCCACGTATTGGAGCCGAGGACGATCGAGCACTTCTTTGGGTTGAAATCTGTCTTCACCGGCACCTTCGCGCCGAACGCGCGGGAGAGGAAGTTCGTCATCTCCTGCGCGGCGAACCAGGCAACCTGCTGGTTGCGCCATGCGCCCGGTGCAACAACGACTTCGGTGTTTTCGGGCGTAAACTCGATTGCGGACGCGGCAAGCGGCACTAACGCAAGCGACAGGACAGCTACGGCATTGTGTTTCTTCATTGGTTGTCGGCTCCTACAAGATTCCACAGGCAAGACGCGCCAGCGTCTTGCATGGGACAATTATAGCAAATACAGGCGTAACACGCCACACCCACTAACGGGGGCGGGGATTTGCTATCGATAGATCAAGACGAATCCCCTGTTGGCGGCTATCTGCTTGAGAATCGCCGCTTCAGGCGTCTCCGCGTCAGGCGTGAAGACAATGCGGAACTCAGTCTCCGAGTCTGGGATGTCCACAGTAATCGTCTGCTCGCCCGCAGATGCCAAGGTGCCCGCGCGATTTCGTTGCTGCCAGCGTCGATGGCGAGACTCCCGTAAGCCGGCTTGTAGTCCGTCACGCTTACAGCCGCGAGACGCGCCTCGATGCGTGCCGCAGGTAGTTCACGGCTTCCTCGAAGAACCGATCCGGCGTTGACGCACCGCTCGTGACGCCAACACTTTCATACCCTTCCAGATATTCCCTCGCCATTCTTACCTCGTCCATGTTGCTCGCGAGAAACACATGGCAGCTCGCCACTTCGCAGAGCCTGCGCGTGTTGCTGGAGTCCCTGCTGCCAAGGACAAGGAGCGCATCTCCGTCAAAAGCCCGCACCGCCGCCTGGCGCTCCCTCGTCGCGGTGCACACCTCGGCAACGCCGTCGACTACGTAGTCCTTGGAAAGTTTCTCCACCTCTTTTCGCACATCGTCCGCGTTCAGCGTGGTCTGGCTGACTACGCCGATCCTCTCCCCCTTCTTGGGCCTTCGCCTGTCGGCGATTTCGCCCATGAGCCCCTTGACTTCCACATGCTCCGGGTCGCCTATCACCACGACGGGCAGTCCGCGCGCGCAAAACTCGCGCACCGCCCTGTGCGACCTTGCGACGAAGGGGCAGGTCGCGTCCACGACCTTGAGGTTCTTCTCAGCCGCCCTCTCCCGGACTGACGGCGCAACGCCATGCGCGGAAAATACGACTGTCGCGCCGTCGGGGACTTCCTCTATGTCTTCCACGAAACGGTAGCCGAGGGCCTTGAGCTCGCCGGTGATGATCTCGTTGTGCACAAGGCTGTGCAGGCAGTACGCCCCCTTGTGCCGCATCGCGAGATCGACCGCCGCACGCACGCCAGCGCACATCCCATGCGGATTTATCTCCTCTATCCTCACCTCTTCGCGCCCTCGGTTAGTTCAGTCCCAGCAGCTTTGAAAAAGGGATAATGGCGTCAAAATAGCCATTGGCTTCGACAGTCGGGGAGATTGCGCCGTCAAAGACAAGCGCTGTGCGGATGGACACTCCGGCAGGCCGCGAGATACAGGAGACCTTTCGGTCAACTTCGGCTATGATTGACTTGTCGATGTCGCATCGCTTGGCCTCCACGATGCAAATCATCCCCTGCGACTGGATAAGCAAATCCACCTGACATCCCCTGCTCCGTCCGCGAACCGCCGTCTTTCTGTATGGGGCGGCGGACGTTATCAGTGCATTGCCGAGGTGAAGATACGAAAGCAATTGCGTGTAGTTGTTCACGACAAGGTTCTCGAATGCCAGCCCCATCACAGAATTCCACCCGTCAAGCATGGAAAGCGAACTGAACCTATACGAGCCGTCGTCTATCATCCTTGCAACTGGCTCGACGAACTTGAGGTAAAACCGCGAATAGTTGTCCCGCAGGCGATAGCGCCGTTCGCGAATCTCCGCCCCTGTCTCCGGGTTTAGCCCCGCTTCCGCCGACACAAGCCCGCACTCGGCGAGCATGTCAAGAGCCTTTGAGATCCTTCCGCTTTTCTCCGTGCCAAGCGCATCGGCGATTTCAGTTACGCTTCGCGGTCCGTCAACAAGCAGACGGAGGACCTTTCCCGTGAAAACGGGCTGATCCGTAATGACATCGTTGAACATCTCGTCGAAATCGACGCGCAGTATCGAATTGGGAAGATAGCAGATACGCCTTATGTTCTCGGACGCAGAAAGCGATGGATCGATCTCCTCCAAGTAGCGTGGCACGCCACCCGTGACGGAAAGGACATCCACGATCTCGCGGGCATTTATCCTTCGCGCCGCCTCTCCCCAAAACTTGGCGCATTCCACAGGAGGCAGCTCCTTAAGCACCATGTCAAGCGAACGGCGGCCAAGAAAAGCCCCGTTGTCGATTATGTTGTCCCGAATCCAGCCGGAGACGCTGCCACACACGACAAGGATCAACCTGTCGTGTTTCTTGAAATAATTGTCCCAGGCAATCTTCAAGGTCGCGGCAAACGTCTCGTCGAAATGCCCCAGCCAGGATATCTCGTCTAAAAGGACCACAGTCTTCTCGTCGTCCGTCACCTTGTCCGAGAGTCGTATGAATGCGTTAAGCCAGTTCGAAGGAGGCGTCGTTTCCGCACCAGTCTGTGCGGCAAGTTGTTCGGCAAAAGCCTCTAATTCAATTGCATTGCTCCACCCCTTCTGCGGACGCTTACCCTCAATCTTGATAAAACGAGCCCCCGTCCTGCGGGAGAACTCCTCTATCAGCGCACTCTTGCCAATGCGTCTGCGACCTCTGCAAGTTACAAGAGAGGCAACCATTTTCCGCCATAGGCTACCCAACTGATTCAGCTCTTCATCCCGTCCAAAAAACATAATGCTCCTTATTTGTCGCTTATGCAACATATATTACCAAGTTTTATGATGTCAGTCAATGCAAAATTTCACCTATATGCGATTTTGCAAATAGGTGAAATAAATCCTGATGTAAAACAATTTCACCTATCCGCAATTTTGCAAATAGGTGAAATCCGCCGTGCGCCGGGGTCTGTCCCCGCGGGCAACCTGGCGGTGACTATCCTTTCAGGACTTTGTCGTAGTCCAGCCCGAACTCGGCGAGATTGACCTTGAGATCGAACTTGCCAGACGCAAACGGCTTCATGAGCGCGTCGCATTCGGGCTTTCCGGTCGTCTCGCGTTTTACGTCCCAATCAAGCGAAAAGCCGTCCTTCCTGCCGCGCCCAAGCTCCATGCACATCATGCCGAGCGATGAAAGCGCAGTCGAGAGATGCCCCTCCTCGGCGTTTGTGGCAGTCTGGGACGGATCGTCGGCGAGAATCGCCTCAAGCCAGTCATCGACATGCAGCTGCAGGCAGCTCTTCTTCATGGTCCACATCTTCGGCATCAGCTCCGGGCGCGACGCCTCAAGGGGACCCAGCTCGCCAGGCTTCACCACAGGATCGGGATCGGTCGGAGTCACCTTGAACGCGCCTCTCGTGCAGAATATCCAATCTCCGTTCTTGCCGACGAACTTGACGCCGTTCTGGAAATTGTCGGAGACGTGGACGTCGGTCTTGCCGCCGTTAAACGAGAAGTGCAAATCATAGTGCTCGTGCACATTCCAAAGCCTCCCGCCGCTCGTGTCGAGCCAGCTGCACACCCCGGACACGCCTTCAGGTCCGACGGCGCCAAGCCCCCACCTTGCTATGTCGAGGTGGTGCGCACCCCAGTTTGTGATCATCCCCCAGCCATACGGCATAAGCTCAATCCATCCCGGGCGCGCCGTCTGGTTCGTCTGCGAATGGCAGCGCGACTCGCAATAGGGCGCGGAAGGATCAGTCGGACCAAGCCAAGTCTGGTAATCGAAGGTGGAGGGAACCTTCTGCGGAGCGCTTGAGCCGCCAGGAGGATCGATGCCAAGACCCACCTCCACTCGCCGGACGTCGCCAAGGGCGCCAGACCGCACGGCGTTGACTGCAGCCTGGAACTGGCTCCAGCTACGCTGCTGCGAGCCGACCTGAAAGACAGTCTTATACCGCTTGGCAAGATTGGCAAGAATCCTTCCCTCAAGAATCGTCTGCGCAAACGGCTTCTGCAGCCATACCGCCTTGCGCGAGCAGATGGCCGTCGTCGCCACAAGCGCGTGCCAGAAGTCCGGAAGGCATATCATAACCGCATCGACGTCCATCTGCGCGCAGACTTCCTTGTAGTCCCCGTAGATGCGTATCTTCGTGCCGTCGGCATACTCCCGTTCAATGCGCTCGGCGGTCAACTTCGCCCGCTTCATGTCAAGGTCGCAGACGGCGACGATGCGGGCGATGTCCTTCCGCGCCAGGACGCACGGCACCTCAAACTCCGTAGAGATGCGGCCACAGCCGATTACTGCGACATTGATCTTTGAGTTCCCGCAGAAAGATCGGCATCCGCCAAAGAGAAACGGAACGCCCACCGCCATCGCACTTGCCTTTATGAATTCACGCCTTTCCATCTGTTTTCTCCTTTCCGATAAATGATTTTGCCGCAAAGAACGCAAAGAACACAAAGCCTTTGCGACCTTTGTGTTCTTTGTGGCTAATTACATCATCTCATACATCTTCTCGTAGCGCGGCATCGGCTCGAGGATGCCGCCGGACTTCGCGTAGTAGTCGGCGTCGCACTCGAAGACGCCCTTCTCCGTGCGCGTCCAGTGCGCATCCGGGTAGGCGAGGTCCTTGCGCATCGTCTCCCAGTTGCGGAAGTTCATGTGGCCGTTCGTCTCGACGAGCCCGAGGTCCCCGATCCCAGGAAACGCGGGGAGACGCGCGGCGACCGCCTTGTTCCACTCGACCATCGCAGGGCAGACGGTGAGGTCCGCGCAGAAGCACGGGATGTCCTTCTCGTATGCTGCCTCAGCGATCTTCATGGACATCGACATCGTCTTCGCGATAGGCTTAAGCGCCATCGCCCTGTAGCCCATCTTTATGCGCTCCAGCGCGTCCTTCACCGTGTGCGCAGACTCGTCGGCCGCGAGGCGGAGCGGTATGTCGTTCACGTCGATGTCGGCGTATTCGTCGAACGGCTCCTCCACTATCGCCACCTGGTCGTATGCGCCGATCTTCTTGAGGTGGTCGATGAACCTCAAAAACGTCTCCTTCTTCTCGTAGCGCCCGTTCGCGTCGAAGTAGTAGGGGAGCTTCCCGGTCTTCGTATAGGGCGTGCGGCAGTCCTTCAGGACTGCGTGTATCTCGGCGACGCGCGCCATGTCCTTTGCAAGCATCTCCTCCTGAGTCCCCGGCTGGCCGATCTTGATCTTCATGAAGAAATAGCCGGAATCTACCGCCTCCTTGATCTCCGCGACGGGAACCTTGTAGGAGAAAAGCGGGATCGACGCGCACTTCGCGTGATGCGCGGCAAGCGCGGGGCGGTACGTATCCGGTATCATCTCGTCGAACGACTTAAGTCCGTTCTCCTTGGCGAAGAGCACCCACACCGCGTTGTCGACGGCGACGAGCGCGTTAAGGGCGTATGTTGCGCGAAGGTCGGGATTCGCCGACACCTTCTTGCCGTACTCCCACACCTGCGGCCAGAGCCAGTCGTTCAGCTCGACGGGCGAGGTGAACGTCTTGCCGACGAGGAGCTTCAGGGCATACTGCGTCATCGAGAACATGATTGCGTTGCCGCCCGCCTCTGAGTTTGAAGCGAACACCTTCGCGTCCGACCAGAGGCAGTTTTGCGTGCCAAGGCCGATGCCGTGCTTGCCAGAAGTCGACGCGACATACGCCGAGACGATCCACTCCTCGGTCAAGTAGCCGCCCTTGAAGCCGAACGGCCGCACCATCGGCTCGCGCTCGAACCCGCACGACGTCTTCGCTATCGTTATCGGCCTGGGAACGACGCGCTTCGGCGCGGCCGTGGCTGCGACAAGGCCCGGTCCGCCCATGGTCGCGGCAATGCCAGAGATGATGAATTCCCTTCTGTTAAACGAAGATAAGTCTTTCATGCCCGCAATTGTACCAAACTGCGAACAAACGCAACACGCCCCCGAACGGGGGCGGGGATGGGCTACCTGTAGATCAAGACGAATCCCCTGTTGGAGGCTATCTTCTTGAGAACTGCCGCTTCAGGCGTCTCCGCGTCAGGCGTGAAGACAATGCGGAACTCAGTCTCCGAGTCTGGGATGTCCACCGCAATCGTCTGCTCGCCCGCAGATGCCAAGGTGCCAGCGCTCACGCCGCCGACAAACGCCTCAACCGTCCCGCTGGGAATGTCGAACGTGAAGGAATACTTGCCACCAGCCGAGACCCTGCCGGCGACTTCGCCAGACGGCATTACCAGCCCGCCCGTCGCGTTCGTCGCAACGGAAGGCGACGCGTAGTCAATCGTGACGCGCTTTCCAAGTTCCTGCGCGAACTTCGGCCTCCAGTCATACTCTATCGCGCCGATGTCGATCCGACCGTTCAGCGCGCGCGGCGTCCCGAGGATGTCCGTCTCGCTCGCGATGTCAACCCGTGCGATTTCGTTGCTGCCGGCGTCGATGGCGAGGCTTCCGTAATTCGGACTGTAGCCGGTCATGCTTACAGACGTATTA
>Ga0310690_10008154_pt1 | contig 13354 bp, 10 predicted proteins | sample AusTroGonzalo_MG_2_FD_207661 | JGI IMG/M metagenome (GOLD analysis project Ga0310690, IMG submission 207661) | Bovine rumen microbial communities from tropical cattle in Woodstock, Queensland, Australia - Gonzalo_04 (v2) (version 2) | ecosystem: Host-associated > Mammals > Digestive system >... | reverse complement strand
ATCTTTTGAAAGGCTGGCCACACCGTCCATTCCATGAGTCAAAGATCACCATTCGTTTTTGGATTACCACCATTATATTAGCAGCAATAACGATTATAACATTAAAGGTAAGATGAGTAAAATCGTAATATTAGGAGCAGGTGAGAGTGGTGCAGGTGCCGCTGTACTTGCCAAGAAAAAAGGTTTCGACGTGTTTGTCAGTGACATGTCGAACATCAATGAGAAATACAAGAAATTGATGGATGACCATCAGATAAGATGGGAAGAAGGACATCATTCTGAGGAGATGATTCTGGATGCTGACGAGATTATTAAAAGCCCAGGTATTCCTGATACGGCTCCCATGATTGTGAAGATTAAGGAGAAAGGCATTCATATCATCAGTGAGATTGAGTTCGCTGGTCGCTATACCAACTCTAAGATGATCTGTATCACTGGTTCTAATGGTAAGACTACCACTACAAGTCTCATCTATCATATCTTCAAGGAAGCAGGATATGATGCCGGACTTGCAGGTAATATCGGCAATTCCTTGGCTTTACAAGTGGCAGAAGATCCGCATGAATACTATATCATTGAACTGAGTTCTTTCCAACTGGACAATATGTATGACTTCCGCGCCAATATCGCCATTCTGTTGAATATCACACCCGATCATCTGGATCGCTATGATTTCAAGATGCAGAACTATGTGGATGCCAAAATGCGTATCATCCAGAACCAGACACCACAGGATGCCTTTATCTACTGGAATGATGATCCGATTATCAAGAAAGAATTGGAGAAATACAATATCCTCTCTATCCAATATCCCTTCTCCGAACTGAAAGAGAAAGGCAGTATCGGTTATATTGAGGAAGGACAATATAAGATAGAACAACCTGAACCGTTTAATATGGAACAGGAGGCACTCAGTTTGACAGGAAAACATAACATCTACAACTCCCTTGCTGCTGGTATCGCATCTAACATTGCCGGTATCAAGAAAGAGGTTATACGTAAGTCTCTGAGTGACTTCCCTGGAGTGGAACACCGACTGGAGAAGGTCTGTACGGTACGTGGTGTGCAATACATCAACGACTCAAAAGCAACCAATGTCGATGCTTGTTGGTATGCTTTGGAAAGCATGAAAACCAAAACCATCTTGATTATCGGTGGTAAAGACAAAGGTAACGACTACGATCCTATTAAGCCACTGGTCAAAGAGAAATGTGCCGGACTGGTTTACCTCGGTGCCGACAATCAGAAGTTACATGATAATTTCGATACATTGGGTATCCCTGTACGCGACACTCATTCCATGAAAGAGTGTATTGAGGCGTGTTACGAGTTGGCAGAACCTGGAATGACGGTATTGCTGAGCCCATGCTGCGCCTCCTTCGACCTCTTTAAGAACATGGAAGACCGTGGAGAGCAATTTAAAGAACTGGCAAGAAATCTATAAAAGAACATGAACAAAAAGATAGGCAACATTTTTAAGGGCGATAAGGTCATCTGGATGGTGTTCTTCTTCCTCTGTATGATCAGTATTGTGGAGGTTTTCTCCGCCTCAAGTAACTTGACATACAAGAGTCAAAACTACATCGGTCCTATTATCTACCACGCCGGTACGATTTTCTTTGGTGTCTTTGTTGCTGTTATTACCCTGAATATCCCTTGTCGGTATTTCAAGTTGATGACACCCTTCTTGTTGTTTATCACTGCCTTAACACTCTTATGGGTACTTATTGGTGGACAAACTATCAATGGTGCCAACCGTGTTATCTCTCTCGTCGGATTTACCTTCCAACCTTCAGAAATAGCCAAAGGTACCATCGTCTTGGCTACAGCACAGATTCTCAGTGCCATGCAACGGGAAAACGGAGCCGACAAAAAGGCGTTTAAATGGATTCTATGGATTACGATACCTACCTGTATCTTAATCGGACTGGAGAATCTTTCTACCGCTGCCCTACTCTTCGCTGTAGTCATTCTGATGATGTTTATTGGACTTGTTCCCTTAAAACAATTAGGAAAACTGGTGGGCGTCATGGGACTCTTTGCCTTCATTGCTATCTCTATGGTGATGCTTGTTGGTCATGATACGACGCAACAAGAGCAAGAACTTGCTAAAACGGAGAAGATAGAACAACCCAAGAAAAAGAATACGCTGGAGAAGATGCTTCACCGTGCTGATACATGGAAAGGACGTATCCTGAAATTCGGAGAAGATGATGTAACACCCCAGAAATACGACTTGGACAAAGATGCACAGGTGGCACATGCCAATATTGCTATTGTATCCAGTAATATTATTGGCAAGGGACCAGGACAAAGTGTTGAACGTGACTTCCTTTCACAGGCTTTCTCAGACTTTATCTATGCCATTGTCATTGAGGAACTGGGAATCATAGGAGCAATATTTGTGGTATTCCTATACATCATTCTTCTCTATCGAGCGGCACGTATTGCTGGACGTTGTGAAAACAATTTCCCTGCCTTTTTGGTTATGGGACTTGCCCTTCTTCTCGTCGTACAGGCAGCATTTAATATGATGGTGGCAGTCGGACTCGCCCCCGTAACGGGTCAGCCTCTGCCTTTAATATCCAAAGGAGGTACCTCAACCATCATCAATTGTGCCTATATTGGTACTATCCTCAGTGTCAGTCGTTCGGCAAAAATGAAAAAAGAGACTATCGGCACAAAAAATATGGAGGAAGATTCGCCAAAAAGAAATTAAATTCGTAATTTTGCAGGATACTATATATATAAGGTATATGAGTAACGATTTAAGAGTGATTATCAGCGGTGGCGGTACAGGAGGACATATCTTCCCTGCCATCTCTATTGCCAATGCTGTCAAGGCTTTACGCCCAGATGCCAAGATATTATTCGTAGGCGCTTTGGGACGTATGGAAATGCAACGTGTCCCTGCTGCTGGTTATGAGATCAAAGGTCTTCCTATCTGTGGATTTGATCGCAAGAACCTGCTGAAGAATGTCAAAGTACTCTATAAGATATGGAAGAGTCAGCAGATGGCAAAGCAGATCATCAAGGACTTTAAGCCACAAGTTGCCGTAGGTGTAGGTGGTTATGCCAGTGGACCAACCCTTAATAAAGCCGCTGCTATGGGCATCCCTTGTCTGATTCAAGAGCAAAACTCATACGCTGGTGTTACTAATAAGTTACTGGCAAAGAAAGCGGAGAAGATTTGTGTTGCCTACGATGGTATGGAGCGTTTCTTCCCTGCAGACAAGATTATCAAGACAGGAAACCCTGTCCGTCAATCCTTACTGGAGACTAGCGTTACTCATGAAGATGCTGTTCGCTCTTTTGGACTTGATCCTAACAAAAAGACCATCCTATTGGTAGGTGGAAGTTTAGGAGCCCGTACCATCAATGAAAGCGTCATGCAGCATCTTGACCTCATCCGCGAAAGTGGTGTACAGTTTATCTGGCAGACGGGAAAATATTATCATGAGCAGATCTTGGAACAACTCAAGATAGAAGGGAAACCCGAGAATCTTATTGTAACCGATTTTATCAGTGATATGGGAGTGGCATATAAAGCAGCAGACTTAGTCATCAGTCGTGCTGGTGCCAGCAGTATCTCTGAGTTCTGTCTTATCGGAAAGCCAGTTATCTTGGTACCAAGTCCTAATGTTGCCGAAGACCATCAGACCAAGAATGCGATGGCACTCGTCACAGTAGATGCCGCTCTCTATGTCAAAGACAGTGAGGCGTCAAAGATTCTTATCTCATTGGCGATAGATACCGTCAAGGATGATGCTAAACTGGCATCCTTAAAAGAGAATATTCTGAAACTGGCATTACCTGACTCTGCAGAGATCATTGCCAAAGAAGTCATTCAATTAGCAAGTAAGTGAAATGAAAGATATTAAAGCAGTATATTTCGTAGGAGCAGGCGGTATTGGTATGAGTGCCATTGCCCGCTATTTCCTTGGGCGAGGATTAGTCGTTGCCGGATATGACAAGACACCCAGCGACCTCACCCGCCAGCTAGAGAAAGAGGGTATGCTCATTCACTACGAAGAGGATGTCAACAAGATTCCTGAAGCCTGTAAGCAGGTAGACTCTTGTCTGGTCGTCTACACCCCTGCTATTCCTGCCGATCATCAAGAACTGCAATATTTCCGTAATAACGGTTTTGAGATACAAAAGCGTGCCCAAGTATTAGGAACACTGACCCGTCAGCATAAGGGATTGTGTGTTGCAGGAACACATGGTAAGACAACAACCTCTACGATGTGTGCCCATATCATGCACCAAAGTCATTTGGATTGTAATGCCTTCCTTGGAGGTATTTCCAAGAACTACGGGACTAATTACATCCTCTCTGACTCAGACTTTGTAGTGATTGAGGCTGATGAATTCGACCGTTCTTTCCACTGGCTCAGTCCTTGGATGACCGTGATTACCTCAACAGACCCCGACCATTTGGATATCTATGGTACCAAAGAAGCCTATCTGGAGAGTTTCCGACACTATACAGAACTCATCCAACCCGGTGGTGCTCTGATTATCCATAAAGGTCTGGAGATGAAGGAAAACCTTACCGATGGTGTTACCCGATATGACTATGCACTGAATGAAGGTGATTTCCATGCTGAGAATATCCGCATTGAGAATGGTGAGATTACGTTTGATTTCATCTCACCTATTGAAAATGTATCTGGTGTTCAACTGGGACAACCCATACCTATCAATATCGAGAACGGTATTGCAGCGATGGCGATGGCACAGTTGGCAGGATGTACTGCTGATGAGTTACGTAATGGATTACGGACTTACGGAGGTGTCGACCGTCGCTTTGACTTCAAGTTGAAGAACGACAAAATCGTTTTCCTCAGTGACTACGCCCACCATCCCAAGGAGATTTACCAGAGTGCCAAGAGTATTCGTGAACTCTACCGAGACAGGAAGATCTCTGCTATCTTCCAGCCTCATCTATATACACGCACCCGAGATTTCTACAAAGACTTCGCTGATGCACTCAGTCAACTGGACGAAGTGATTCTTACGGAAATCTACCCTGCACGTGAACAACCGATAGAGGGCGTAACATCCGAACTCATCTATAACAACCTGCGCCCTGGGGTGGAGAAACAAATCATTCAGAAGAACGACGTCCTTGACTTTGTCAGCAACCATGATTTCGATGTCCTCATCGTATTAGGGGCTGGCGACTTAGACAATATGGTACCACAGATTACTAAAATCTTACAAGATAAGAAATGACATTCACCTGGAAGAAATCAATCATCATTTTGACAGATATCGCACTCGCTGTTTATCTGCTGCTGGCCATCACCGCCTTCAATAGGCCGGATGATCAGAAAGCAGTATGTACACAGGTGGATGTAGATATCACAGAAGGGGTGGTTGACGGATTCTTAGGAGATTTGGAAATCAAAGAGCAGTTGCAACGAGCCAAGATTTATCCGCAAGGGCAACCCATGAAAGAGATTGATATCCGCAAGATTGAGGAGACCTTGAAGCAAAATCCTTTTGTTGAGACTGCCGAATGCTATAAGACACAGGGCGGACATGTGAATATCAAACTCCAGCAAAGACTGCCCGTTGTACGTGTCAAGGCTGAGAATGGAGAAGACTACTATATCGACGCTCATGGCAGTATGATGCCTAACACACGTTATACCAGTGATCTGGTTGTTGCCACAGGACATATTAATCATAAATATGCTCAGAAGATTCTTGCTCGGATAGGAACCTTCATTATCAAAGATGCTTTCTGGCATAGTCAGATAGAACAACTACATGTTCTTCCCGACGGTTCTCTGGAAATGGTGCCTCGTGTCGGTGACCATATCATTTACCTTGGTCAGCCTTCAAACATTCAACAGAAACTTGCCAGATTAGAGAAATTCTATCGTTACGGACTGAGCGTGGCAGGCTGGAACAAATACTCGTATATCAGTCTGGAATTTGATAACCAGATTATTTGTAAGAAAAGATAATAAGAAAAAACAGATATAAAGATGCCAAAAGAATTTATTGTAGCAATCGAACTGGGGTCATCCAAGATGACCGGTATCGCAGGAAAGAAGAACCTTGATGGCAGCATTCAGGTGCTTGCCGTGGTGAAAGAAGAATCCTCCTCATTCATCCGAAAGGGGTATGTGTACAACATCGACAAGACTGCTCAATGTTTAACCAACATTGTCAATAAGTTGGAGAAACAACTCAAGACATCTATCACTCAGGTATATGTCGGAGTGGGCGGACAGTCTATACGCTCTATTCGCAATGTCATTACCAAGGAACTTCCTGCTGATACTGTCGTCACTCAGGATATGGTAATAGAACTGATGGATAACAACCGTAACATGAAGTATCCTGATCAGGAAATCCTTGATGCGGCAGTACAGGAGTATAAGGTTGACTCACAATACCAACTGGATCCGGTAGGTATTCAGTGTGAACATATTGAGGGCAACTTCCTGAACATCCTTCAGCGTAAGGCATTCTACAAGAACCTCAATCTCTGTTTTGAGGCAGCAGGCATCAATGTGGCAGAGATGTATCTTGCACCTCTCGCACTTGCCGACAGTATCCTTACCGAAACGGAAAAGCGTTCAGGATGTGTGCTGGTAGACCTTGGTGCAGACACCACGACAGTCAGTGTCTATTCCAAGAATGTGTTGCGCCATCTGGCTGTTATCCCATTGGGTGGCAATAACATCACCAAGGATATTGCTTCCTTGCAGATGGAAGAAAGCGATGCAGAGCAGATGAAACTGAAATATGCTACTGCCTTTACCGATAATAACGACATCGACAACAACCTGAAATACTCAATTGATCAGGACCGTCAGATAGAGAGCCGTAAGTTCGTCGAGATTGTCGAGGGACGTCTCGAAGAGATTATTGCCAATGTATGGTGTCAGGTTCCTGAGGAGTATTGCGATAAACTGTTAGGTGGAATCATTCTGACAGGTGGCGGTGCTAACATGAAAGACATTGAGAAAGCCTTCGCCAATTACACCCATATTGACAAAGTACGTATCTCTAAGTTCATCACACCGACCATCATTTCCAACCTACCAGAGATAACAGCGAAGGACGGTAGGATGAATACGGTATTAGGACTGCTTGTCAAAGGCGACATCAATTGCGCAGGACAGGAGTTGGATCCTAACGGAGACCTGTTTGCCACCAAGCAACCACAACAGGAGACTGCCGAACAGCGTAGAGCCCGTCAGGCATCAGAGATACCTGCTGGTGTTGTCCGTACGGCAGATGAGATTCGTCGTGCGGAGGAAGAGGCTCGTATGAAACGTGAGGAAGAGGAGCGTATCGCTCGTGAGAAAGCGGAGGAAGAGGCTCGCATCGAGGCTCAACGCCGCAAGGAGAACAGCCCTTGGAACAAACTGGGACGCTGGATTAAGAAGGCAGCCGACGAGATTGTCAAAGAAGAAGAATAAATCCCTAACCCTATAACATCCTATTAGAATTATGGCAGACAATATATTATTAGATTTCGGCGAGCCCGAAAAAGAGAATAGCATCATCAAAGTGATTGGTGTAGGAGGTGGCGGTGGCAATGCTGTCAACCACATGTATCGCGAGGGTATCCACGATGTGACCTTCGTACTCTGTAACACCGATAATCAGGCACTTAACGACTCGCCCGTCCCCGTTCATCTGCAACTGGGTAAGGAAGGCCTTGGTGCTGGTAATAAACCCGAGAAGGCACGTGCCGCTGCTGAGGAAAGCATTGAGGATATCAAGAGCATGCTGAGCGACGGTACCCGCATGGCATTCATCACTGCTGGTATGGGTGGTGGTACAGGAACAGGTGCAGCCCCTGTTATTGCCCGTGTATCCAAGGAGATGGGTATCTTGACGGTAGGTATCGTCACGATTCCCTTCCGCTTTGAGGGCGACCGTAAGATTGACCAGGCACTGGATGGTGTAGAAGAGATGTCCAAGCATGTGGATGCCCTTCTCGTCATCAATAACGAGCGCCTGCGCGAGATCTATCCTGAACTCTCTGTACTCGATGCTTTCGGCAAGGCAGACGACACGCTCTCTGTTGCCGCTAAGTCTATTGCAGAGATCATCACCGTTCACGGACTCATCAATCTTGACTTCAACGATGTGAAGACTGTCTTGAAGGATGGCGGCGTTGCCATCATGTCAACAGGTTATGGCGAAGGTGAAGGTCGTGTAAAGAAAGCCATTGACGATGCCTTGAACTCACCTCTGCTGAACGATAACGATGTCTTCAACTCGAAGAAAATCCTGCTCAGTATTTCCTTTGCAGGCAGTAAAGACGGTAAGGATTCCCTGATGATGGAAGAGATGAACGACGTCAATGAGTTCATGGCGAAGTTCGGTGATTTCGAGATTAAATGGGGATTGGCCACTGATCCCGATTTGGGTAAGAAGGTGAAGGTGACTATCCTTGCCACTGGCTTCGGTATTGAGAATGTCGATGGTATGGACGGCCACCTGAAGCGTCACACGCAGGAAGAGGCTACCCGTATCGCTGCTGAACAGGAGAAGGAAGCAGAGCGTCAGGATCGTCGTAATCGCTATTATGGTGACGGTGCCAATACAAAGCGTTACAAGCGTCGTCCACATATCTATCTGTTCCGTCCCGATGACCTCGACAATGACGATGTCATCTCAGCCGTAGAACAGACGCCCACTTACAAGCGTACACGTGAGATCTTAGATAGTATCTATTCACAAGCATCAGGAGAGGAGCCTCAACAACAGAACGAGGCACCGCAGGAGCCTATACAGGGCACGATTGTCTTCTCTTGATCATTCTTCACGAGAAGAGTTCCTGTAATACGGCAAGACTCTTCAGTTCTGGAAATTTAGGTATGTGCAGTCTGTAGTAATGTAACAAGACTGCACATATTCTATTTCTCTCTTGATGGGAGAGACGGAACAAATGCATCGTAGGATAGTCCATGCGCATCAGCAAGTGAATCTTCTGGGCATCAACAGGTGAGAGGAAGTCACGATGGGTTGGCACCTGCATGGAGAAACAACTGCCTCGCAAGTCAAACACGCAACCTTCTGTATAATCGTCCAAGTTAGGATAGAAGCCTAAGAAGCGCGACAAGCGCATCAAGAACGTGAGATGGAAATTGGCATACTCTGTTTCTGCTGCATCCAACCACAGCATCGAGTCGTTGATATAGTCGAATAAAAGGTCATTCCTTTGTTCAAGACGAAGACTATGATAAAGAAACTCTGCAATGAACAGTGATATGGCAAGTTTATCGGGCATAAACGGTATCGAGGCATAAGGCGTCAACAGACGGGCATCGACCAACTTCTGCAACTGCACTCGTGGACGGTAGTCACATTCTATCTGCAACAGCGTCATTGGCTGGAAATACTGTTTCTTCAGACGCCCTTTCTGGGTTTTGGGCACGACAACGGCAAACGACACCCTTCCCCACTCTCGTGTGAACATGTCAACGATTATTTTTTGCTCACCATATTTAAAAGAATGGAGCACAATTCCTTCCGTTTTCGTCATCATGAGGGCGAAATTACACAAAAAATACGAGAAAAATGCATTTTTCGCAAAGAAAATTTTGTGGGACGAAATAATTGATGTAACTTTGCACCCGCTAAAAAAGGCACTGGTCCCTTCGTCTATCGGCTAGGACGAGAGATTTTCATTCTCTAAAGAGGAGTTCGACTCTCCTAGGGACTACATTAAATCCGTCATCTGCACAGCCAAGTGCTACTCGCAAGGGAAACGGTGGCGGAGGGTGTCAAAAGCACCCGCCCAGGGCAGTCTTTAAGACGCAAGACCCATAAGCTTTATATTAATCATCAAAATTAAAAGAAAAAAATGGCAAATCACAAATCATCCCTGAAGAGAATCCGTCAGGAAAAGAAAAGAGCAGAGCACAACCATTACTATGCAAAGACTATGCGTAACGCAGTCCGCAAGTTGCGTGCTATGACCAACAAGGACGAGGCTGTTGCTCTCTATCCCAAAGTACAGAAGATGCTGGATAAGTTGGCTAAGACCAATATCATCCACAAGAACAAGGCCGCTAACATCAAGTCAAGCCTTGCACAGCACATCAACCAGCTGGGATAATCGCTCAAAAAAGCATCATAAAGACCGCACCTGCAAAGGTTGCGGTCTTTCTTTTTTCACTCACTTTTCGAAAGACCTAAAAATATTAATATTTTTACACATAAAACATTCGTTTAAGTCATGTCTTTTTTGTAACTTTGCAGTCAAATAACGTCTATTTATAACAATGGCAGAAGAACTGAACAAAGAAAACAATTATTCCGCGAGTAATATTCAGGTGCTCGAGGGTTTGGAGGCTGTTCGTAAGCGTCCGGCAATGTATATTGGTGATATCAGTGAGAAGGGCTTGCATCACTTGGTAAATGAGACCGTCGATAACTCTATCGACGAAGCGATGGCAGGCTATTGTACTCACATTGAGGTAACTATCAATGAAGACAATTCAATTACAGTATTAGATAACGGTCGTGGTATTCCTGTCGACGAGCATGAGAAGATGCACAAGTCAGCATTGGAAGTCGTTATGACTGTGCTCCATGCCGGTGGTAAGTTCGACAAGGGTTCCTACAAGGTCTCTGGTGGTCTGCACGGCGTGGGTGTCAGTTGTGTAAACGCCCTTTCCACCCACATGATGTCGCAGGTATTCCGCAATGGACATATCTACCAGCAGGAATACGAGAAGGGAAAGCCCCTTTACGATGTGAAGATTGTCGGTGATACCGATAAGACAGGTACGCGCCAGCAGTTCTGGCCCGATGCTACTATCTTCACGACTACGGAATATAAGTACGACACTATTGCCAAGCGTATGCGCGAGTTGGCATACCTGAATGCCGGCATCACCATCACGCTAAAGGATATGCGTCCCGATGAGGAAGGCAAACTGAGGGAAGAGATATTCCATGCCAAAGACGGACTGAAGGAGTTTGTGCGCTACGTGGATCGCCATCGCACCCACTTGGTTGACGATGTCATCTACCTGAAGACGGAGAAGCAAGGTATCCCCATTGAGGTCGCTGTGATGTATAACACCGACTATAGCGAGAACATCCACTCATACGTAAACAATATCAACACCATCGAAGGTGGTACCCACCTCGCTGGTTTCCGCGCTGCCCTTACCCGTACGCTGAAGAAATATGCCGATACCGATCCGCAGATTTCCAAGCAGATTGAGAAGGCTAAGATTGAGATTGCCCCAGAGGACTTCCGCGAAGGACTGACGGCAGTCATCAGCATCAAGGTAGCAGAGCCACAGTTTGAAGGACAGACCAAGACGAAACTTGGTAACTCTGAGGTGGCTGGTGCCGTTCAACAGGCTGTCGGAGAGGCTCTTGCCAACTACTTGGAGGAGCATCCGAAAGAGGCAAAGATGATTTGCGACAAGGTGGTATTGGCTGCTACTGCTCGTATCGCTGCCCGTAAAGCACGTGAGAGCGTACAGCGTAAGAACCCGATGACGGGTGGTGGTCTGCCTGGTAAACTTGCTGACTGCTCAGAGAAAGACCCGAAAGTCTGTGAGATATTCCTCGTTGAGGGTGACTCCGCAGGTGGTTCTGCCAAGCAGGGTCGTGACCGTCACTTCCAGGCCATCCTGCCCTTGCGTGGTAAGATTCTGAATGTTGAGAAGGTACAGTGGCACCGTGTCTTCGAAGCCGAGTCAGTCATGAATATCATCCAGTCGATTGGTGTACGCTTCGGTGTTGACGGAGAAGGCGACCGTGAGGCAAATATCGACAAACTGCGTTACGATAAGATTATCATCATGACCGACGCCGACGTCGATGGTTCTCACATCGACACACTGATCATGACACTCTTCTATCGCTTTATGCCGCAGGTCATTCAGGGCGGACATCTCTACATCGCTACGCCCCCACTCTACAAGTGTACCTATAAGAAGTTCTCTGAATATTGCTATACAGAGCAACAGCGTCAGGCATTCATCGACAAGTATGTAGAAGGTCGTGACGACGATAAGGCACTGCACACACAGCGTTACAAAGGTCTTGGTGAGATGAACCCCGAGCAACTCTGGGAGACCACCATGAATCCTGAGAACCGTCTGTTGAAACAGGTCACTATCGAGAATGCTGCCGAGGCAGACGAAATCTTCTCTATGCTCATGGGCGACGACGTAGAACCTCGTCGTGAGTTCATCGAGAAGAACGCTACCTACGCGAATATCGATGCTTAAGCAAATACTTCTTTAATATATGATTTAGCCCTCGTAAGTATATCAGTTACGGGGGCTAATTTTATACTTTCCTTTCAGCCCTGAGATAGGTGCCGCCTATCGGGTCGATACCCCCAAGCAAACGGGTCGATAGGTACGGGCTATCCATGCGAAAGGTGCCGCCTATCTCATAGAAAAGTGGCGGGTTTCTCAATTAATGCCGTTACAATTTCATTCTTCGCCAGAGGAAGCGAGGGATGCGACGCCAGAAGGCGGTAAGGAGGCGATAGCGCCAATCGATGATGCGGATATGTTGGTGACTTCGTCGAAGGGTAGGCTACACCTTGGAAATAAAAATAAATGAGATTTATTTTGTATTTCACTCGGTTTGCACTACCTTTGCAAACGATGACAAGAAGTAAAGAGATATATAAGGTGACACTGATAGGAGGAGCGATTAATGTAATTCTGCTGCTCTTTAAGTTCGTGGCGGGTATCGTAGGACATAGTGCCGCTATGGTGGCTGATGCCGTACATTCGCTTTCTGACTTCGTGACAGATATCATCGTACTGGTGTTCGTGCATATCAGTAACAAGCCGCAGGATAAGTCGCACGACTATGGGCATGGCAAATATGAGACACTGGCAATGACTATGATAGGTGCAGCATTGCTCGTCGTTGCTATTGGTATCGTCTATAGCGGTGCTATGAAGATTAGCGCATGGGCAAACGGAGAACAGTTAGAGGCTCCAGGAATGCTCGCTCTATGGGCTGCCCTATTGTCTGTTGTCTTGAAAGAGGCCATCTACCATTACTCGATGATTAAGGCACGCCAACTGAATTCCCAAGCAGTAGAGGCAAATGCGTGGCATCATCGTAGTGACGCCCTCTCGTCTCTTGGAACAACAGTCGGTATTGGTGGTGCTATCTTCTTAGGACAACGATGGACGGTACTCGATCCTATCGCTTCCGTCATCGTCGGTGCCTTCATCGTAAAGGTTGCTATCGACCTGTTGCGTAATGGTATCGGTGACCTGATGGAACAGTCGTTGCCTGATGCCGTAGAGGAAGAGATGCTGAGACTGGTGGCTACACTGCCTGGTGTTGTAGAGCCTCACGACCTGCGTACACGTCGTAT
>Ga0310690_10008153_pt1 | contig 13354 bp, 11 predicted proteins | sample AusTroGonzalo_MG_2_FD_207661 | JGI IMG/M metagenome (GOLD analysis project Ga0310690, IMG submission 207661) | Bovine rumen microbial communities from tropical cattle in Woodstock, Queensland, Australia - Gonzalo_04 (v2) (version 2) | ecosystem: Host-associated > Mammals > Digestive system >... | reverse complement strand
TCTGATTCTGGTAGTCCTCCAGCGAGGTATAGGTACCCTTGTTCGCATCGACGAGGAACACGCCAGACGGCATCGTTCTCAGGAACTCCAGGTCAGGGCTGTCGGCGTCATACCAGTTCCCGAGCTTCATCGGGTTCGCGGAGTCGATGAACAGGGAATGGATGTCTTCCTTGTTCTCACCGAGTCGGACCAGCTTGTAGACCTTGATCGTCTTCTTCGGGGGTTCCTTCTCGCGGATCGACATGCGGAGGCCGAGATTCTCACGGGTTTCGGGGATCGCCTCTGCCTCGGAGGAGATGGATGCTCCGACTCCAGGGAGGAACCTGCCACGGCGGGGCTGCAGCGCGACATCGGCCCTGGCCTTCTCGATGATGGCGTCAGCGTCCTCCTGGGACAGCTTGCCCTCGGCGACGGTCCTCTTCGCGAACTCTTCGATTGCCTCCAGGATTCGACCTTCCTCGCGGCTCTTCCTGGTGCTGTATCTCTTGATGCCTTCCTTGATGATGTCGATCGCATTCTCAGGCAGCTGGAAGGTACGGTTGCCTTCAGCGTCCGTGATGCCGACGGGCATATGCGGAGCCCACTTGCCAGTCTCTGGATCGATCATGCCGTAGTCGCACCAGAGTGAATAATATGCATCGCTATCCACGGGCGACCAGGTGTTGCCAGGGCCCTTCCATCCCAGCTTCGGGTGGTTCGGATCGACCTTCGCGTCGGCGCACATCTTCAGGAAGATCTGCTCAGGGACATCGAAGTCGAAACGAGGAACCAGTCCGAGCTCACGGAGCTGCTGCACATAGAAGTCGGATGCGTCCTTATAGGCTGCCTCGGTGCCGATCTCGCGAACCTTGTCGTTGTAGTCGATCACGAACGGGTGACCGTCCTCCTTAGCCTTGCCAGAGATCACATGCTTCTTCTTGTCGAAGTGTTTCGGCTTCAGCTCCTTGTCATAGATATAGAACGACGGGAACAGGTGCAGGCCCAGCTCCTCGTTGTAGTAGTGGGTGCCGTTGGCGAACTCCAGCTTGTGGCCAGGATCGACAGCGGTGCCAGCCTTCTTTCCGTCGACGATCACCCAACCTCCGCCGAACCGATCGTTCTGGACGGCCTCGAAGTTGGTGACGCCCTTATCGTAGTCGGTCAGCGCCTCCTCGAACCCGTGGCCAAGGCCGATGGCCCTGGCCTGTCCGAGGCCCTGTTTCTTCAGGCTTCCAGCGGTAGCGCCAGACGCATGGAACGGGATCAGCGATCCCCACATGCCAGTCGGATCGGCGGCCGTAGGGACATCAGTGAACGCCTTGATGAGGTGAGGGATCGAGAACACCACGGAAGAGAGGGACACATCCTTGTTCAGGTACTTCTGAGCCTCGGCCCAGCCCCTCATTCCGTCGTAGTGCAGCTTCCCGTCCTCTCCAGTATACTCGAACTCATGTCCGCCCACGGACTCCTCAGCGGCGATGTAGTTGCCGTCGGCATCGAGGCCAGCGGCGGGGGATCCTTCGACGAAGGCAGGGAAGAAGCTCATGTTGAACTTCACACCCAGCTGGCCGAACAGTCGGACATCGTCCAGCTCCTTCATGTACTTGAACACCGTGAGATTGCGGAGGAACGCCTCGCGCATGAACTGGATCTCGTCGATCGCCAGGATCGGGCGGAATTCACTGTGGGAGTTACGGCGGAGGCCCGTACCCTGGTTGACATTGATGTCACGGTAGGACGGAGTCTTCTCGCCGAACTTGCCGATGATCGTGGTCTTGGAGTTCACGATGTCGCCAGACCACGGCTCGGGCAGGAGCTTGTCCTTCGGGCGGCCAGCGCCAGTCCGCTGCCAGGCGCGGAAGATACCGCCCCAGTCGGCCAGTGCATTCGTCTGGCCCTCTGCGGACATCAGCTGCGCCCAGTTGACATGCTTGGTGAGCTTGTCGCCAGCGACGCCGATGCGGATCGCCTCCTCCTTGTTCTTCGCGGACACGGGAAGGCCGCCGACGGTCGCGTTGTCTCCTGCAGTGGCGCGGAGGTTGGCGTCGAACGACTCGGGATCTGCGTTGCGCTCGTCGATGATCTTGTTCACCAGATCCACGAAGTTCCTGGAGACGGACGGCAGCATCTTCAGGCGCATGGCCGCATCGAAGCAGCCCTTGCACGGGACGACGAATCCAAGGTCACGCAGCGTTTCGTAGAGTCTGAGATAGTCGTCGGAGGTGAACCCTTCCTTGGTGAAGTCGTTCATTTTCATCATGAGATCCACCATCGTCGGGGACGCCAGGACGGTCTCCAGGCCCTCGTTGTTGATACACAGGAGATCGGCGGACATGTCGTACTTGTACTCGATGTTCGCCCTGGCCCAGGTGACGGTAGGCTTCTCTACGCCGTCACGCCAGTCAACCTTGACTGTCGGATTGCGACGAGCCCATTCGTCGTAGTATTTGTCACCGCTGACTTCCGCGTGAATCGCACGGATGAGATCCGCCGTCTCGCTGATGACCTCCTCGATCTTCTTGTCGGTCCATCCGAGGTTCTTCGCCTCGTCGCTCTTTGCGAATTCGCGGATCTGACGCTCTACATCATCCTCGGTACGGATGGAGAGCTGGATACCAGAGTCATCCAGCCTGGCGGCCTGCTCGATCGACGAGACGCCCTCCCTGGCGATGATCTCTTCCTTTGTCTCTGGCGCTACTGCGTCGGCTGGCTCGATCTCTCCGCTTCCAGCTCCTGGTCTGCGGCTTTCATCAGGTCCATATCCCTGTTCTGCCACACCTCGGGATTCCTGCTGCGGATTTCTCCCATCTTGTCCGCCGTCGACTTGTCCATCCCGATGTTGAAGCGCATCGTTCCCTGACGCAGCGCGATTGTTACTTCTTGCTTCTCTGCCATCGTTGATGTTGTTTTGTACAAAGTTAATAAAATTCTCGTTCTTTATACCAGATTCACGGAGTTTTTCGGGGATCGCATCGACGCCGTCCTTCTCCGCGATCTCGGCGGCATTGGCCAGGATCTCGTCGGCAAGCGCATATTCGTCTTCATTGTCGTAGAAGTCCACGCCAGTCAGGGCGCGGAGGGCGCCAGTCATCTCCTCCCTGGTGATCCCAGTAGCGATAGCGTTGTCGATCGCATCGGTCGACATGTTCTCCAGGTGCTTGTCCTCATGGGTGAAAGTAGTGAGTGCATCCATGGAGTCAGCGATGTCGTCGGCCACGATGTAGACCTTACCGTCACCACGGAAACCACGGAGGCGCTTGCCAGTCCTTGCCGTGTACTCGAGGGCGTCCTCGACGGCCTGGAGATCCTCACGGGACGCACCGTCTCTGCGGAACTGGCCGAGGATCGTCTCCCTGGTCTGTACATCCGCTTTGTCGGCGCCGAGGCGGCCGAGCATGTCGGTGATGATGCCAGCCTTCTCGACCATCAGCGCATCCTTCTCGGACACGGTGTTCGCCTGGTCGATCCTGCCCTGCAGTTCGTTGAGGCTGTTCTGCGCCAGATCCAGGATCGCCTGTCTCGGGTTGATCCCGACAGCCTCGAGGGCCACCTCCTGGGCAGGAGTGATCGGAGCTGCAGGGATCTGTTCCAGGGTGGTCGGAGCAGGCGCCTCGACGGGAGCCTCCACAGGAGCGGCCGCATTGGCCTCTGGCGCGGGCTGTACGGGCGCCGCGACCTCTGGCTGGGCAGGAACCTCTTCGACTGGAGCGACGGGCGCTACGGGCTGGATCTGGTCCATCAGTGCCTTCTCCCTCTGATCGATCCCAGTCAGCACATCGGCCAGGGTGTTGCGGCGATCCTGGAGACCAGCGATCTCCTTCTTCAGGCCGTCGATCTTGTCCTGGTCCATGGTCCCGAGCATCTCCTTCTTGATGTCGTTCTGCTTCGACTTGATGTCCTTGTCGACGGTCTTCACCTTCGCCTCCACGAACTCCCTGGAGCTCATCACCTGGTTCGGATCTGCGTCGTTGTACTCTGCCCACTTCGCAGGATCTTTCTCCCAGAGCCGCTTGGTATCCACGACGGTCCGTCCGTCGCCATCTACGCGGGCGAATTCGGGAGCGATCTGGAGGTTGTTGGCGATTTCATCATCGAATGTCACGGTCTGGGGCGCAGCTTCGGCAGCAGGAACCGTGGCCGTCTCTGCAGGAGCAGCCTCCACGGGCGCCGCCGTCTCGGTCTGGACGGGAGCGACAGCCTCTTCAGGGATGGGTTCGGAAGCTGGTGCAGGAAGGATGTTGTCCTGGGCCAGGCGATCCGTCACGATCTCCTGGGTGGACTTCGGCAGGAACGGCAGGTTCATGGAGTCAGCAACCTGCTGCCAGCCGATCAGCTTCGCACCGTCCTTGGTCTGGACCATGACACCGCCTTCAGGGACGGGATCAAGGTCGATGATGGGTGCCATCTCTGCGCTCTCGGGCGTTCCGATATTGATCTGGCCCGTCTTCTGGACGGACTCGACCAGGGCCGTGAGGTTGGAGGCCAGTTCGCCAGCCATCCTCTCCTGCTCGGCCATGTCGTCCTGATCGGTGACCTTCGTGTCGAGGTAGTCGTTCAGGCTGATGGTCTTGCTGTCGACGATCGTACCGTCGGCCTGGCCAGCCTCGATCTCGGACTGCTTCAGGAATCCGTTCGATCCGTCGGACCTGACGATGGCGTAGTTACCCTGGCCGTCATCTCCGACGATGTATGCTTCACTGCCGTCCGCATAGGTGACCACGCGGACGATGTCTTCAGTAGTGTTGGGCGCAGGCTCCTGGCCCTCGGCTACGGGAGTCAGGACCTCCTGGCTCGTCCAGAACGGACGGCCGACGCGGGTTTGGATCTCCTCCAGAGTGGCGGAACGGCGACCTTCCATGGCCTCATTCGCGTTGTCCAGCTCGATCTGAGTCTCCTCGGACACGATGCCAGTGGTCTGGCGCTCCTGCTCGGCCTTCTGGTCGGCGTATTCCTTCTCCTGTCGGATGTAGTCCTGATCCTCTGGCGTGGTGGCTTCCTCGCCCCTGGATCTGGCGGCCTGCTTCCTGACCTCGTCGGGGCTGACCTTATTGACGGGAACGATGCCCTTTCGGTCCTGGTTGATCTGATCGCGAGTCAGCTTGACCAGGCGGCCGTCCATCTCGACGATGATGTAGTCGGGAGACCAGCCAGCGCCAGCCTCCTTGACGGGGGTATTGATGCTTCCAGGCACGGACATCTCGTCGGCGGCCTCTGCGCCGAAGATCTCGACGACCTTTGGAGAGGTGTCCTTCAGTGTTTCGCTCCTCCACTGGTTCGTCTTGCTGTCCCATACCATCACATTCGGGTTCGACGCATCGATCTTCGTCTCGGCCCAGGCGACGAATCCCTGCTTCTGCCAGGCTTTGTTCCTGCGGGAGAACTCCGCGCCAGTGGAGATCGATCCGACGATGGTGCCCATGATGAGACCGTCGAGGGCGGACTGGGCAGCATTGTTCACGATGTTGCTCAGGACAGGATATTCGTCAGGATTCTGATAGATGAGAGGGACGGTAGCCTCCAGGGCTCCCATGGCGCCGAAGGTGGCACCGCTGGACAGTGCATGTCCGACGATCTCCCTCGCGGCGGCCTTCTTTCCGAACATGTTTCCGACAAGCCTGGCGACCTCCTTCTGGACCTCTTCCTTCGAAGCATCACTGGCGAGGGCCTTGGCGATCTCCTCGTTGGCGGCCAGTTTCGTAGCATCGGTGACGCCCTTCGTGAAACGGCTGAAGGGAAGGCGTCCGATCAGATACATGATCGCTCCAGACGCAAGGCCAGAAGCCAGGGCCTGATCGTCAGTCGCTCCAGCCTCTTTAGCCTGGCGCATGGATTCACCAGCGGACGATGCGGCGAAGCCAGCGAAGGTGCCCTTGCCAACTGCCACGGCCAGTTCGGGCTGACCAGCATAGGCAAGGCCGACGGAGGCAAGGCCAGCGCCGATCATTCCAGTCAGATCTGCGGCCTTGTCGACGACCTTCTCGCCGAAGGTGCGGTTCTGGAGCTCCTCCTGGGTGGGAGTGTTCTCGTCCTGGATCTTCGCGCCCTTCTTCGCGATCGCCTCGGCAGGCGTACCGACCTCGATCTCACCCCTGAGATACTCTCGGACATCATCGGGCCCGCCCTTCTTCATACCGATCATCCCGCCCCTGTAGGCGAGGTAGGTCTGGACGGCGTAGTCGTGATCATATTTCGCCCGCTCCTCCTTGCTCATAGAATTGAGCTCCTTGGGCGTCTTCACATCGACGGAGTACGGATCTTCACCGTTCGCGATGCGCTGATCCAACAGATCCAGGGCCTCGGTAGCGAGATCCCTGTCGGTGGCAGCGGGACCGAAGTTCCTCTTCGCGGTCGCGGTGGCGGTCTCACCGAGGCCATAGAGCCAGCTTCCCCACATCCGCTTACCGTTCCGCTTGATCTTGTCCCAGTATCTCGCCAGGGCGCCCTGCTTATCCTCCTGGTCGCCGTTCTCGAGGTAGTCCTCGATCTCTTCGCGACGCTTCTTCTTCAGCGGGCGGAGGTCGGGATCGTCATAGAACATGAGATCCTGATCGCCCTCTTCGACGGGCTCCTGGACGGGCTCCTGCGCCTGGGCCTGCTGTTCTGCAGCGGCGGCTGCAGCGGCTTCCTCTTCGGCCCTCTGCTGGGCCATGCGCTGCTCGTATGCGGCACGGAGGGACTTCGCCTGCTCACGGGACTTTTCCATCTCCTCAAAGTAAGGCTTCTGGAGTTCAGGGTGCTCCTTCATGCGATCGATGTCACGGGCGAGAGCACGGTTGTTGAACGCCATAGTCCTCTCCCTGGCGGATCTGCTGAAGTCAGGGGTATGCGTCTCGACCTTCGGCTCCTTCTCCTTCTCTTCCTTCGGGGCACCGAACAGCGTGGCGTTCGGATTGTCACTGAGGAAGCTGTCCCGCATCGAGATCGGGATGTTGAATCGCTTTCCTTCGTTCTCGTATGCGATGGTCGCAGCGGGGTGCGAGGTCTCGAAATCAGAGGCCAGTTCGTCGGGAATATTGTATACCTTGCCCTTGTGCTTGTATGTCGGCATAGTGCTGTATAATTATTCTTGGAAAATGCTCCAGTCAATGGCGGAAGACGCCGCCGAGGAAGAGGTCGATCCAGAGGACTTCGACACCTTGGTCAGAGCCTTCTCGATCTCGGGATACTTGTCGATGTACGGGACCAGCTGATCGATCCGCTCGTTTTCGCTAAGGCTCTTATCCTTGAGGATCGATGCGACGGCGGCCTTGTCATTCGGATTCGTGATGTGATGCAGATTCGATCCGACGGTGTTGTTGAAGTGCTGTGCGCTGGTGAAGCCGAGCTGCTGTCCGTCTCCGAAGGTGACGCCGAAGGTGCCGTCGGTCTGTTTCCTGGATGCACCAGTGGCCTGGCGAAGCAGGCGTCTCTCCTTCATCTCTGCAGCCTTGACCGTTCCCTCGAGGCCAGCCTTCGCGACATTCTCCTTGGTCTTCATCGCATTCTCATGCATGGTGACGCCAGCCTGCAGTCCCTTGCCAGCACGATCCATCGCGTTCTGGTAACGGGAGGCGTTCTCACCAGCCTGCATCTGGGCCAGACGGTCGTTCCCAGTCATCTGGAGCTGGATCTTCTGCATGTTGAGGGCCTTCTGGCGCTCACGGATGTTGTCCATCCTGGCACGGCGCTCACGGGCCTTCTGGTCGGCCTCCCTTCTCCAGTCCTCGGAATAGGACTTGTACTGCTGGTTGGTGGCGCCAGCGCCGACGGAGAACATGTTGATCAGGTTGGCACCGAGCTCTGCGGCGCTCGACCAGGAGACCTTCTTCTGGGCGACATCACGCAGCTTCGCGTCTTCCTCCTCATCCTTCTTCAGGCGATCCTCGCCAGACTTGATGATGGAGTCATACGCCGACATGCCGTTGTTGAGGTTCTGCTGGACAGTGCCGTACAGCTTGTCGTAGTCCGCCTGGCGCTGCTTCTCCGCAGCATCAGCAAGCGACTGGTACTCGTCGTACAGTCGCTTCACCTCTGCGTTATTCTGGTCTCCAAACTCCTGGAGAGCGTCGGCATACCTTTTATACGCGGCTTTTACATCTTCTTCCATGGCTGCTATGCGTTAGTTTTTCCGATCGGGGATGAGGAGAAGGTGTCGAAGCTGTCGCCGAACAGCTTCAGGCCGCTGTTCACCACCTGGCTGGCAGCCTGTGCCACACTGGCCGAACGCTGCTGTAGGTTCTTCTCCATCTGCTGACGGATGGCGGAGTCCTGTTCACGGTACTCCCTCTCGTTTCTGTCGTTGTATTCGGAGGCTCTGGCGGCCGCATCCGCATATGCCTGAGCGATAGAGCTGTTAGCCGCTGCACGGCTGGCTGCCAGGGACTGATCGGTTCCTCCAGCCACAGTATTGATCGCACGGTCGCGGTCCGTCGTCTTCTCCAGAAGTTCGCGCAGCTTCGTGTTCTCGGCCTGGACATCGGACCGACGGGTATATTCCTGGCTCTGCTTGATGTTGTGCCACTGTTCGTTGTCGATCATCCGACCACGGATCATCGAATCGTACTGCCTGTTGAGGTTGCGAGTCTTGATGCCGCCGTACAAGGCGCCGCCAAGGACTGCGGCCAGTCCAGTCGCGCCCTGTGCGATGCCCGCAATTTGATTAGGACCAAGTGCCATAAGAGATCTCTTTTTTTAACAAAGAAATAAAGAAAGGGCACATCGGTCAGTCTATCTTTCCCAAACTAAGGAAAACTACGGGTAGTATGCATGAGAGGCCGATTTTGGCCTGCAACAAAAAAGAACCCCAGGCTCTTTTCAGAGGCTGGGGGAAGACCAGATGATCTTTTCTGGAAAGAATTTCCAGGTATCGGCCCCAGATGGTGGGGCCAGCGTGTAGGTGGGTGGTGATTATTTCTTCTTGAAGACGCACAGCTCATTGTAGGCCAGTGCGCCCATGAGTTTCTCGATCAGAAGTCCGAACTTGCCGACAGCGGCAAAGATGTCGTCATCCTCCAGGGCGCATTCGACGCCGTTCACATCATGGACGATGTCGGCCGCCTTGTCGATCAGATCCTGCGCCTCGACGAGTCTCTCGAGGTTCTTGCTCTTCGTCAGTCCGAAGATCCTTGTCTGGGCGTCATTCATCTTGCACCTCCTATCTGAATGTTCGTGAAGTCTGCAGGTAGGTCGTCACCAATCCCGAAATGACGGTGGAGGAACATGCGTCCCTTCTCTGTGACCACGGTCATGACGGATGTGTCGGGCCGTCCGTCGGCATGGTAGAACCTGTGCGTCCTGGATGTGAACAGCCCCAGGCCAGAATACTTCGCCGTAGGCAGGTATCGTCCGCTCTGGCGGAACAAGATCCTGTCGGAGATCATCCGATCCAGGAAGGATGCCACGCTCCTGAAGTTCATCTCCTTCGCGGCCTCGGTGAATGTGATCGTGGAGGTGGACTGCAGGACCTCGTCGGTGTACTGCGCCTTCGGGGCCATGGTCTTGTTCTCGATCTGCAGCTGCTGGTTCTCGCCCTCGAGCATCTGGATGCGCTGCGTCTTGCTGTCGATCGTCCGCTGCGCGATCATCAGGGCCTTCGCCATGATGTCGGCGTCGGTGTCGCCCTCCTCCATCCTGATGTATCCGCCAGTCTTGCGGATCGTAGGCAGGACCTCGGAGGTGATCCATTTGCGGAACGCCTTCGCCTCGGGCTTACGGCTGTCCAGGATCACATCGTAGAGCCCGTCCTCGTTGACGAAGTTTGCCATCTGTACACCTCCCGCTGTCGGAAGGGGGTTACTTGAAATAACCCCCTGGTCCAGGCGATCCTTCACGCGGCTCGGCTGGAGTTCCAGGATTCTGCACAGATCCGCAAGACAGAATAGAGGGTTGGTTGGTGTGCCCGCAGTTCGGACTGTCCCGAATGTCGGGTTCGTGAACAGCTGGATGCCGCCGTTCGTTTCAGTGTCATTAGTGGTACGCATACTAATGGTTACAAAAAAGCCCAGGTCCTGCGTACCACATAGCCTGGGGCAATGCTGCTGTGCCTTACGGACACAGACGGGCCTGAGCAAAAATCTCCTGCCTACAACTCATCTGGGACTTCATTGCCCCCGAGAGCAGACTAAATGGTACGCATCACAAAGATAGCTATTTTATCTGTTTCTGCAAATATTTTGTTATATTTGTTGAGAAAACTGAGAAATATAGCAGAATCATGGGATATTTCCGATTTTTGTGGGGTGACATCAAGCCGTTGCTGAAAGATGCGGCAAAGACCGTCGGCATCGCCGCGCTGGTCGCCAGCATCCTATTACCCTTCCTTTATGGTCCCGTCACGGTGAAGGACTTCCTGTTCGGCGTTCTCGAAACCGCCCTGGAGCTCCTGCTGTTCATGGCTGTGGCGTTCATCGTATACGCGATCGTCAAGTACAGGAAATACAGGAGCATCAAGAGCTGATCCCTACACCTCGACGAGACGGAACTCGATCCTCGGATTAGTCTTGTCAATGAACTTCTCGGCGACGATCTTCACGCATTTGTTGTCGTTCTTGATCGTCTTCGTATACTGGAGGCAGTCCAGGATCGTCTTCAGGCTGTTGTCCAGGTCTGGACTCATCGTCTCGAAGTATACCCTGACATACAGCTCGAAGAATCCGCCGACCATCAGGTTCCTGTACGGCCCCACCTGTAGGTAGAAGTCACGCTCATACTTCTCCACGGCTGGAGACTTCCCGATGGAAGGGTGACCAGCCCTGTACACTACCTTATAGTTGTTCGCCTTGCTCGGGACATGCCCGATGATCGTCTGCCACGGGTGTTCTGTCATCCTCTCGTCTTTTCGCCAGAGATCTCGTCCAGTTCGTCACGGAGGGATCTGGTCGGCGTCTTGTCCTTGTATTCGATCGCAGCCATCTTAGGCGCGTAATACTGCATCATCTGCATGAAGATGGCGCATTTCTTCTCTGGATCGTCTATCTGGTCGTAGTTGACCATGAACTCGTCCCACCTCGATTCGATGAACGATGCGATGAGGGCACGGCGCTCGACGGTCACCTTGTTCGGGGTTCCCTTCGTGCGTCCTCCCATCCGTCCGCGTCCGTCATTCTTCGGTCTTGCCATGATCAGGGCATCTGAGCTGGTCCGAACGGCTGCATCGGCCTCTTCGCGATGGACCTTCCGCGAAGGATGCTGGAGATGTCCTCCTCGAGCTGGTCGAGCTGCGATCCGTAGACATTCGCCTGCTGGATCATGCCGAGGCCAGAGTACCAGTCGTACAGAGCTCCCCATACCAGGAAGCGGTGCATGTACTCCGCCAGGGCCTGGAGGGTGCTGTCGCGGTAATCAGCTGGCAGGTTCAGGCTGTAGTGGAACTTCTGCTTGGACAGATCCAGGTCGTCGTCCGCGTATACGATCTGCTCCTCCACCAGGCCGAACTGCAGGATGTTCCTGAGCTTCGCGTCCCTGAAGGCGACATAACGGGCGATGACGGCGGAGTCGACGCTCTCGCCCACATCGGAGGCGACGGCGTCCCTGGCCCTGACATCCTTCGACTCGGACGCATCCACATTCTTGAAGGTGAGCAGGTCGATGTCCTTGTAGACCTTCTCCTTGTAGATGTCGATGTTCCTGATCTTCTTCTCTTCGGCAGGCTCCTGTATGTTTGCGATGATATAGCTCATACTACGGGACTATTGGAGGGTTTTTCGTGTACAGCAGGCGCTCGATCTGTGCGAACCGCTCGGCTGCCAGCTTCCTGTGGCGGTCGGAGATGTCCACCTGGGATACCGTGGTGAAGTGCTTCGACAGCATCGTATCGACGAGAAAGTCATGGATCGCGGCCGTAAGCGCGGGCAGCTTGCCCGTCATCCTCCGCTCTCCCGCCTGGAAGACATACATCAGGTTCTCGGGGATCGTCCCCGTGTTGTCGGTGTAGAAGGTGGCGTCCAGGAGCAGGAAGCGGTTCGTCATGTCCTGCAGTTCGGATGCGGCCACGACGAGGGACTGCTCGAGCTCGGGCATCTTCTCAAGGCTGGCCCTGGCGTCGTTCCTCGCCTCGGGCTCCTTGATGGACTCGACCTCGAAGTAGGCCCGCCTGCGGACCTCGTCCACGATCTTGTTGGTATTGAGGTTGATCTCCATGCTAACTCCTGTATTGTGGGACCGATCTGTAGAACGCCAGCTCCTTGATCCGTTCCTCGATGCCCTTCAGTTCCGAGGCCAGGGAGTCGCCAGCGCCGTTGATCCCGTTGTTCTTGTACCAGTCCGAAAGTGCGCCCTTGACGATGTACTCATGCATCAAGGCAGTGAGCGGCACCATCTGGTTGTCGTCGAACTCGTTGTCCACCGTAAGCGCGAATGCAAAGTCCGCCGTGGACAGCTGATCGTTCGCGGTCGATGCGGTGGCCGTGGTGACGAGCTTCCTCAGCACGGATCTGAGCTCACCCGCCCTTCGGTCGACCAGCCTGGTCAGCTCCCTCTGTCCCGTGGCGGAAAGGGAGTCCGTCGAGATGGCGTCGGCCTTGACGACATCCGCCCCCGTCGCCTCCGTGAGGGAGAGGGACAGGGCGTTGATGTCGAAGAAGATGTCGTTCTTCTTGATCGTTATGGTCCTTGACTTCGTGGTAGGCATCGCTAAGAGGTGTATACGGGTTCCTGTTTCGTGTGGAGGAGGGTTACGATCTCCTGACGGGCGGCTTCCTCGGCGGCCGCATACTGGGCGACCAACTCTGACATGGCCGCGCTGGTATAGAACCGCCGAAGGGCGCCGCTGACAAGATATGTGTGCGCCGCCTGGGAGAATGCCTCCCCGATGTTCGAGGATCTCCTGGCGGTGACATCGAGCGTGAGGGAGAAGCTGCCCGTCCAGGTGGCGGACAGGGTGTCATTCCCAGACGAGTCCGTGCTGTTCTGGAGGAACTTGCGGCAGACACCCTTCAGGGAGCGGAAAGCCTCCTGCAGGCTCTGCTTGATCTGGATCTCGTTCTCCTCTGCGGCGCGGACCTCGTACTGGTCCTGCGGATCTTTGATCCTGGCCGTGTTCATGAACGACTTCTCCTTGATGTCCTGGATCAGGGCGGGAATGCCAAGTGTGACTGTTATCGTACTCATGACCTGGTCGGGAATTTGCGTTTGACAAAGTGGGAGATGATCCCAGCGTAGATCGGCGGCAGCTTCTGCTCGTAGGATTTCCCCATCGCCTCCCCAGCGGAATTGTACCAGTCTGCGATGGTCCCAGTGGCGATGAACGACTCGATCTCCTGAGCGATAGGGGACATGAGCTCATCCTGGAAACCGTCCTCGACATAGAACGAGAACGCAAAGGATGTAGAGGACAGGTTCAGTTGCGAGTTTGCGGAGGCGGTGGTGGAGGCCGATGTGAGGAAACGGGACAGGAGCC
>Ga0310690_10008152_pt1 | contig 13355 bp, 11 predicted proteins | sample AusTroGonzalo_MG_2_FD_207661 | JGI IMG/M metagenome (GOLD analysis project Ga0310690, IMG submission 207661) | Bovine rumen microbial communities from tropical cattle in Woodstock, Queensland, Australia - Gonzalo_04 (v2) (version 2) | ecosystem: Host-associated > Mammals > Digestive system >... | reverse complement strand
TAATGTTTCTATACTAATTCCTTCTTCAATCCAAGGCATTAAGCCCATATAATTAAAGCTGAACTGTTTTAATATATTTTTATCATAAGTCTTAAACTCAGCATTAATATCACCGACATATACATTATTTAATGTTTGCATATATCGAATATCATCTAATACATTGATAGACTTATTTTCTACTGAGATTGATGATGTATCTAAATCACAAATTGATACTGCCTGAACTAAGGAGATTTCTTCACCCCTTAAACGATACATCTTTTGTAACAACGTAAAGATATCAAACGTTGCTGCGCACTCTGTGTAACAATGGAACAACTTTGTGTTCTTATAGTAGAATAACTTTGGACTACCGCCCTCTAAATTGTGACAGCAAGTAGGAAATATTATTTCATTTTCATTTTCTTCTACTGGTTCTACATTAAATTGCGCTAATATTTCTTTAATAGCTTCATCAGTTAATTGGTCTCTTAACTCTTTAAAATCCATACTACTTACCTTCCTTAATAATTCCTCTGGACTTTAAGTCAAGGAAGTCGAATGGTTCTTTTTCATATTTTAAGATACCAATATCTGCAACTGTCTTATAACTTGGATCAGTGACAAATAAGTCTTGACATCTACAAGTTGAGTAATCAAAATATCTAAATATCTTAACACTATTTAATTCACCACGTCTATTTTTATAAACATCTATAACGACATTCGGCTCATGTTTAAACTTCATCGGATAACTTTTTTGCAATTCTGTCCAAATCGCCTCAATTTGTTCTTTTTCTTCTTGACTCAATTTTACACCGACCATACCAATATCAATTTTATCGGCAATAGCTTTAGAACCACGAAGACAGTTTTGATCTCTTAAACCAATTGCCTTCTTTGACCAGTTCTCATTTAATTGAGTCGCACTTTGAATGAACACATTATATATCATCGCTGTCTCTTTAATACTATTAGACAACATCATTAACATAACGTCTTCACGAATATTTTCCGCACTAAACTCTGTTAATAAACCTGGACTACTGAAGATATAATCATAGAAGATATATTCAACACTATTTTGAACAATATACTTCGCCATAAGTGCCTTAATCATCGCAATACTTGGATCTGGTACTGCCTCTAATATTAAGTTATGACCATATGTATCAATAATATCTAATGCTTTATTTATGCGGTCTAATTCGGCAGGTGTGTAAGTTCCGAACAAAATGTTCTTTTCATTTACACCACTAACATAAGCCAAAATCATTGTTTGGATTTCATCTGCTTTTTGTTCTGTTGTGATATATAAAACTTTTTGATAATTATCTTCATTAATTTTGCCACGTAATACTACTTTTCCATTTTCATCCAAATACGGCATACTAATAGAACAAGCATTACCGACCATATAACGAGTTTTACCTGCACCAGATGGCGCACTATATGTATATAATTTACCTAATCGTGCACCCCTTGTCGCATAGTTAACTATATCTCCATCTAATGGCAAACCAACTTCTGGATTCTCTTGAAGTTCGGCGACCAATTTACGCATACCTTCATTAACCGTTTGAGATGAACTATCCTCTTTACCGACATGGCGGTTCTCAATGAGGACCAAATGTTCTCTAACTCTATTAATAATCGAAGTTAAAGATAAATTATTTAATTTTTCATCTTCTGAGTCACGATTAAGAGGGTCTTTTTCGGTGTCATAAAATTCCTTGGTGTCATAACCAATGGCTTCCAAGTCTCTTAACATCGAGAACTTCTTTAATCTCTTATAATATGAATCAAATTGTCTCTCATCAGTTCCTTCTGTAGACTGATAACATTGAGATACAAATTCGTAACCTTTTTCTTTTTTATAAAATTCATATTGGCTCTCATACTGACTTAAATATAAATCAATATCTTGCGGAGTGATACGTTCAACTCCATTTTGAGCCATATTAAATATAGCATAAAATATGATTTGTTGTAAAGGCTTATAAAAATCTGTCTTAACGAATGCGTAACGATCATCTTGCAAAAGAAGAGGTTTGTGCATTAAACAACTCAAAACATAAAGAGATGTATTATTATCGAATAAATCTTTCTTAATCATCTCTATCTCCTTCGATATTAATATCATTAATATCTAGTTGCTTAGGCTGACGTTTCTTATGTTTTAATGATTTTATATTGAATATAATATTATTTTCTTGATAAGCTACTAATTTATTTGCCTGAGCTCTTTTTTCTTGTTGGTCAAGTTCCAACTGTTTAAAGTATTTTGCCGCTCTTTCTCTAACAGAAGCAACAAAACCAAGTCCGTATAAAGGCTCACATTTTCCTTTAAATACTTCTGTATACCAAACAATACAACGAGCTATTTCTTTGTAAGACATCTTATCAATTAAAACATAACTGTTGATATGCTTACGAATAAGCGGGGTGATGGTAGATATGCCCATCACCTCGCATACTAACTTCTCTAAATCTTGTTTGGTATAATTATTATTTGCCACTTACTGGTGCGGCAAGTTCTTTCTTTACTTCACCAATAAAGTAGTTAATTCTTTGAAGTTTTTGACTATCATGTTCTAAATCAAATAAGCTGATCTTTTTACCATCTGCTGTCTTTGTTACATAACTAATAATCGCATTTGAACATTCTTCAGGATAATTATCCTTTAAAAGTGCAGTAACTGTTTCTTTCATTGAGTCGAAACCAGTTTGACTTAAGACAACTGTTTGATATCTATCACAATTATCTGCGATTGCCTTAAAATCAATTTCTTTTCTTTCTGCATCTGGTAAGTCTTCACCTGCATAAATATATAATCCTAAGCCATGACGACCGCATGCTTTAACAAACGCACGTTGAATTGCTTTATTAACATCTGTCATCTTAACAACAGACAATGCAATCGCATTATTACGATTATCCATTACTGGAAGACGTTCCACATATTCAGTGCCATCAACAATAACACCAACTTTTACATAACAAGTTTTTCCATCTGTAAAGTATGGGATTTCTTGTTCTTCTTCTTGAACTGTGACAATTTTTTCACCATTATCTTCAATAGTTGATGTACGTGTGACTTTAACATTTCTTGTATAGACTTTCATATCTGAGTCAGGATAATTTTTCTTGAGTTCACCCCAAGCATATGCCCAACTTAAATATTTAAGACCAATTTTTTCTTTAATTTTATTACCTAAATTAATATTATTTAATACTTCAAAGCTGTTTGATATTTTCTTTTCTTCTAACATAATTTACTCCTAATTGAATAAAACATTAAGAGGCGAGTTAAAAACTCGCCTTTTTATTATAATAGACTTGCTTGTCTTGAAGTAACGACTGGTTCAGAGTCAACGACTGGAGAAGAACCTTCTTTAGCCGCATTTTCAATTTCAACATCGTGTGCTTTATATGCTGAAACTAAAGTTCTGATGACATCTGATGGATAAGCACCAACGAGTGGATCAGAGATAACTGAAGAGCCGCCTAAGATAAAGAAGTTGGAGATTTTGTTTGTGTATGTACGAACAACTGGTTCGCCAAATCCACCTTCATTCTTAGCTTCAGCAGTTACTGTCTTAACGATAAAGTTTAATTTACCATTGACTTTAACTGTGTTGCCAACATGATAACCTTTAACACCTTCGATGATTGGTCTATCGGTTGGGTTAACATGAAGAACGAACTTAGACATCATATCGCCTTTATAATTGGATTGACCAATAGCGATATCATAACGATAAATTTCGCCGTCTTTGTTTGTCTTTTCTTTTAATTCTTCAACAACGAAACCACCAATTTCAAAGACTGCTTCATCAGTTGCAGTTTCAGTAGTTCCACGAACAAAACGTCCGCTTAATTGTTGAGATGATGCTAATTGATTACCAGACTTGCTGTAGAAACGATTTTCACGGATTTCACCTGTGACTTCAATTTTCTTACCAACTAATTCTGGCATCTTTGAATAAGAGGTGTAGAGTTGGCTGACTTTGCCATCTGCTGTCTTAGCAGCACTATAGAAACGAATTTCGAATGTGTTGTCTGCACCTTCAATGTTTGATACGATAGTAGCAGTTCCTGAAATGTAACCTTGACCATCTGACTTACGGTTACCTGGTTTCATATCAGCAGCAACTAATCTACCGATGATTTTAAATGAGTTTGTTCTTAATAAATCCATAAATTTTCCTTTTCGATTAAATTAAATAAATGTGCCACAAATTAAATTAAATTATTCAATAATAAATGCACGACCGGCATCTGTTAAACAATAAGTTTTATATTCTTTTGGTTTTGTTTCCCCTTTGTTGTTAGTGAAATCTCTAACCATTGGTTCCGCGTTGGCAACTAAGCCATGTTTGATAAGAGAGTTCAACACTGGATAGATACCTTTGATACCTGTCATATCAATCATATCTTTTCCAACTAAAACTTCGTCATGTCCTTGCATAAATTCAAGAACACGTTTACCGTTGTCTGTTAACACAATTTTGTCCATTAAATTTTTTATCTCCTTTTTAATTTACTTGTACATCTTGTGTGGCTCAAAATGTTTTATAATATATTATAGTCTATCTTTTTTGATAGGTCAATAATAAAATTATAAAATTCTCTGTACCGCGCGGCTAGTTAAAGACGCTCCGATAGCAGTTCTGCCCTTCACAGTAATTTTTGTCTTGGCGACACCAAAACCACTTCCTGTTTTAGGCATTAAATATATACTTTCTCTTTCTTTATCAAATCTTCTCATACAAATAGTATTTTCTGCTATTTGTTGTCCTTTGTTCCCGCGACTATCGGTTGAGAAGTCTTGAACAGAAGTATATTTACCTTTAAGGTCTTTTGTGACAAACAATAAATTGTCACTATTATTTACAACTGTGGCGGCCGCACATGATGCAAAGCCTGATTTAACACCCACAGTTAGTTTAGATGCAACACTTAAGTCTGCAATAGAAAGTTTTAATACTTTTTCTTCTCCGTCAAACAACATGAGGAAGTCATTATCTGCACAGAAATCCGCATAGATAAGTTCATCATCGTCTTTTAACTTTAAGATTTTTTCATTTGCTTTTGTGAACTTATATTCAGAAGCTAATGATACTTTAATATTGCCGTTCTTTGTGACTGCAATAAACTTATTTTTATTATTTTTAACGCAAGCGCCAATAATATCGGCTGCGGCGTTAATTGGAGACATTTCTCCTTGTTTGTTATAGCCAATAATATCACTTGTTGAATAGGCGAAAACTACGTCTACCAAATCACGTGAAATACTATTGCTATCATAATTATCATCAATGCCATAATTTGTAATCCTAAATTCTTGTTTAACCGCAGGAGTATCTGCAGTGACTGATGGACGAGCATAGTGGATTTCAGTTAAGCGGTCATCTTTACCAATAACTTTCTTAATTTCATCTAAATCATTAAGAATGATTTGATGTCTTGCACTTTCATCTTCGATGATGTGTTTAAGAAGTGCTAACTGATCGACTAAATCTCGTTCATCTTTATTTAATGCTTCTAAATCTAAACGTGAAAGTCTGCTCAATTTCATATCTAAAACTGCTTCAGCCTGTTCATCATTAAGTTCAAAAGCGACTATAATCGCACGTTTCGCCGCAGCACGGTCAGAAGCATTGCGAATTAAACTAACTAATTTATCAATATCACTCATGCACTTTTGCAAGCCAATTGTGACAGTTAATTTATGATTAGTTTTTTGATAGTCATTTTGTGCAATTCGTGAAATACAAAGGCTACGATAATTCACCCAATGTTCAATCATTTGTTTTAAATTAAGAACATAAGGTTCACCATTAATAATTAAGTTTTGATTAATTTTAATAGACGAAGAGAGTTTAGTTTTACTAAATAAAATCTCTAAACATTTTGCGATGTTCGCACCTTTGCCTAAAGTAATTGTAATATCAAAGTTTCTATCACTTACTTTTTGAACGGCAATATCTTCAAAGACTTCATATCCATCTTCAAGGACAAGTTTCTTTAAAGGTTTTTTAATGCCGTCGTCAATTTCAACACCATAAGGTAGGTCATGGAATACTAATAAGGTTTTTTGACCTTGTTTAGTAATATCATAATGAGCTTGAACTTTTACGCTTCCTGTTCCACGAGTGTAGATTTCAAGGAGTTCTTCTCCATTGATAATCATTCCGCCTGTAGGAAAATCAGGACCTTTAATATATTGCATTAAATCTGCAATAGAGCAGTCCTTGTGTTCAATATAATATTTAATTGCTTGACTTACTTCTGTGAAGTTGTGTGATACAATGTCACTACCCATACCAACAGCAATACCGCTATTATTTCCGCAAAGTAAATACGGGAACTTTGAAGGTAAAGTGACTGGTTCTTCTGTTGAGTTGTCGAAGTTTGGTCTCCATTCAACACAACCTTTATTGATGTCCTCTAACATAAACATACCAAGTTTAGATAACTTACATTCGGTATAACGAGACGCGGCCGCACCGTCGCCCAATATATTACCGCAGTTACCTTGCATGTAAACGAGAGGATATCTTAGTTTCCACCATTGACTTAAACGAACAATGGCTTCATAAATTGAAGAATCACCATGTGGATGGTATGAACCCATAACGTTGCCGACGACTTTGGCACTTTTAACTGTTGCCTTATCATCATAAAACTTACTTTCATACATAGACCATAAAATACGTCTATGAATAGGTTTTAAATTGTCTTCAACGCTTGGAATTGCACGACTTTTAATAACACTATTGGCATAGATAAGAAAGTCTTGTTTACTTTTTTCATCTATATTGCCCATAAAATTAGTCTACTTTCTTTGGTTCTTCTTTTGGTTGTTGAGCGGCTCTGGCATTTTCTTCCATTTGTCTCTTGATATCTTCTTTGTAGAAGTCAGTGAGAGTAATCTCTGAGCCGTCTTCTTTCTTAATTTTAATTAAGTCTTCAACAGCACAAAGACGTTGATTTAAAACATTAGCAAAATCAACGATGGCATCCAAAGGCATTTGTGATGTAATACGTACATCTCTCCAAGTTTTTAATTCTTCCATAATTATCTCCTTTATATTATTATAATAATTATTTTTTGTTTTGACAAGATATTTTAGATAAGGTTATTCACCCTCATCTTCATAATCCTCAAATGAGTCGTCATCTATACGACTATACTTTGATAATTTATTTTTAAGGATAAACTCTTTACGTAATGAAGGAGTTTTTCCCATTAATCTATTATATAAATCGAGTGTTTGTTCAATATTGTCTGTTGTTAATTGAACTAATGTGCGGTTAGTTGGATCCATTGTCGTACTATACAATTCTTCCGCACTCATTTCACCAAGACCTTTGAAACGATTTGAAATCGCATTTTTATGATTGCGCATATATTTACGATATTCACTTGTTTGGTCTGGAGTCCAGTACTTAACCTCTTTACCATTAGTTGTCTTATAAAGAGGTGGAACCGCCGCATAAACCTTACCTTGTTTAATTAACTCTGGTAGGTGATGTAGCATAAGTGTTGTTAATAATAATGAGATATGTCCACCATCTGGGTCCGCATCAACTAAGAAGATAATGCGGTTATAACGGAGATTGTTGATGTTAAAGTGGTCACCAATTCCGCAACCAAGACAGGTCAAGATATCTTTAATTGTATCAGACTTAATCGCATCTGCGAGTTCTTTACAAGTTGTATTAAGAACTTTACCACGCAAAGGCATAATTGCTTGATTTAATGCCTTAGAAATTTTTGCATTACCTGCGGCAGAATCACCTTCGCAAAAGAAGATTTCAGCATCAGTGAAGTCATTAGCATCTGCTAACTTCTCTGGTAAATCTTTGAGAGAGTTCATTGACTTTCCACCACGCGCGATTTTTTCTTGAGCTTCACGCTTACGTTGAGCGGCCTCTTCGGCTTTTTGCTCAATCATAATTTTATCAAGGATTTGTTTAATTTCTTTTGGTTGTAAAGTAAGTTGTGCGACCGCACGACTACAGAACGTACGAGCTTGAGGTGAGTTTAATGTTTTCTTTGTTTGTTCAGCAAACATTGGACGACCTTCCATCTTAATTGAAAGAATTAAGAATAAACCTTTACGAATAATTTCACCGCTTAAATTTTTATCTTTTTCTTTGATTACTTCTGCTTCTCTTGCGAGTTTATTAATTAAAGAAGTATATGCAGTTTTCCAACCTGTAACGTGGGTGCCGTCATTTGGCGTGTAGCCGCCATTTACGAAACTTAAAATTTGTTCGTACCCTTTTTCAGTATATGCGAAAGCCATTTCTACATCACAACCTTCTCCTGTATCGGAGACTGTGCGTGTTTTGAAATAAACTGGTGTAGTAAGTAATTTTTCTTCCGCAGTTTTAATTTTAAGCATATCTTTAATACCATTTGTATAAAAATATTTCCATGTACCTAAAACTTTTTCATCATCTTTTTCATATAATTCAAAAGTAATGCCATTGTTTAAAAGGGCATGAAGTTGTAATTCTTCTTGTATGCGTTTAATATCCCATTTAAGGTCTTTAAATACTTGTTTATCTGGAACGAAGTAAACTGTTGATCCGTGACGTAGTCCATTATAAGGTTCAATATCTGGATCGCCGTAATCACCTTCATAAACTTCAAAGAAACAATGTTCTTTATCTCTCCAAACTTCAATAATAAAGTCAGATGAAAGCGCATTGGTAACAGTTGCACCAACGCCATGAAGTCCTAATGAAGACTTATAGTTTCCTTGTCCTTCAAATTTACCACCTGAGTGAAGATTTGTACACATTTCAACAATAGCATAGTTACCATTGTCTTTCTTATGAAATGGAATACCACGTCCATTATCTTCTACTGTGGCAGAGTTATTATTTCTATCAATTGTAACTTTAATTGTTTTACCATAACCTGCGGCCGCTTCGTCCATAGCATTGGCAATAATTTCTGTGAGAAGGTGGTGCATACCATCTTGCTCAGCATTACCAATATACATACCAAGTGATTGTTTTACCGCTTCACGATAATTAAGAGTTACAATACTATTCTCATTATAGGTTTCTATCATTAATTGTAGGTCCTTTCATTTAAATTTTAGTTCTGCTATTGTATATGATTATTATACATAAAATTTTTGAGTTAGTCAAGAGTTTTAATAAAATAAAAAGAACCGAAGTAATTTCGATTCTTTTTTAAATTAAAATTGATTAGTTTACTGTTAATGTTTTTTGGATTGTAAGTACGTGTCTATCGTATCCCATAATTAATTGTGCAGTAACATTTATGGTTCCTGAACTTAATCCTCTAATATAGAATGGGCTGCCATTTTTAATATTTGGATCATTGGTAGAAACTTGTTCTGCGATAGGATTATCAAAAGTCATTGTGCAACTATGTAATTTTCCTACCCACGCGACTTTAAACCAGTAAACTGAACCAGAACTAAATGATGTTCCATTATTATAGATACCAAGTGGAGTTGATGTTGAACCAATCTTTAAGTTATCTATAACACAAGTTCCCGCATTAATTTTAATAGCATTAACTTCTTTCTTTTCAATGTTCTTGGCTGGTATATCTTGGCTACCATAACCAGAAATAGTAGAAATAAGAGAGGTTACAGGCACTTCGATATGATACCAGTCATCAGTAATGTTAGTACATTTATATGCACTGTGTTTACTAGAATCAACTGTTGAACTAATACTTGAAGTATCATGCATTAAGGTTAATGTTTTTCCGTAGTTAATATTGGATGTTTTCATATCAAATTCAATCTTTGAGTTTTGAATTTCTCCAATTGTATAAGTTTTTCCAAGACCAAGAGTTAAAGTAGTTGAGCCACTGCCTGATTTTGTAAATCTCATAGCTTCTCCACCAATACTATTTGGTGAGATTTCTACAGTTTCTCTTGTATATGTAATATTAGTACTTGTTCCAACGACGTTTTCTATATGCGCCGCGTCTATATCTTCTGTCGCGCTTAATCCAGAACAGGAGAAACTTAATGAAACGGAATTAATATCAACAGATGTAGAATTATTCGAATAATTATAGAAACGAATATATCGCCAATTATTCGCGCTTTCTACTGGCGTATTACTAGTGAGAATTTTATCCTCATTCCAATTAATACCATCAGTAGATTTTAGCAACCATAATTCATCACCATCTGTTGAATTAAAGTTAACGGAGAGTTCATTGATACCTGTATAACCCCATGCAGAATTATTTGCTATGCCGAAGTAACCTTGATGATTTAATGTAACATGACCACTTGAATAGTCTGTTGCATTATAATATTCCCAAGTAACTCCTTTGTTATCGACGATTGAGCCGCTTCCATTACTAAGAGTTGGGGCATTATTTCTATTTAGAACAATATTATTACCTTCGGCACGAATATGAGTAAGGTCGGTTTTATTGTTAGTAGACAAAATAACGCCACTAAAACATAGGGCGCCTAATGCTGCTATACTAATGTAACCTAACTTATTTCCCATAGATATAAAAAACCTCCGTGATATCCACAGAGCAACTGGCTGTCTTTTTTCAGACCCTATAGCTTTGCGACCTTGTATTCCTACAAGTGTGCCTTTTTCCTTTAAAAATTCTGGGTCCTATATTATCCCAGGTTTCAACTTATCTCGATAGGCGATATAAGTGAGGTATATAAGTTTTTTCCGTTGCCTATTCAACTAACTGCTCTTATTAGCAGGTTATATAATATAATATCTTTTCTTTTATATTACAAATAAGGATAAACTATTTTTTACTGATATGCAACAACTATTTGCGTAATTCGCACTTGATTGTCTGTTGCTGTAAAAATTAATGAGTTAGCAGATCCTGTCCAAGTTCCTTTATTACCATTTGTTTCAAACGTATAACCACTTGGTGCTCCAGCTCCGAAACAACCTGGACCTTGTTTTGTAGTTCCATTTGCAGTGCAAGTTAATATAATTGATACCATATTAACTCCAGTACTTGTAAATGTTAATGTTTGACCTTTGTAAATACGCAATTCTGTTACAACTGTTGTACCATAATTAGAACTATTTGTCCAAGCAATTGGTCCTGATGTATCAGTTAATTGTGTTGTAGGATTAAAGGTGACACTATTACTTTCTTCTCCACCTCCGCCACCTCCAGAAGTATGATCTGGAAATCCATTTTTACTATAAAAACCTATTGAATATAAATGGAATCTATTACTTGATGTGCTAGATGATTCAATAGTAATTTCATTTGTTGCAGAGGGGAGTTCAATAAAGAAACGTTGATCACTATTATTCAAATCATAAACATATGATGCACCCAATGTTTTTGTTGTTATTCCATTAACATTTAATGTTTTGTTATTTTTATCATTAGTATTTTCATATGCATCGGCATAGAATCCAATCGCATCAATATCTTTAGTTAAGACAAATTTAATTGAACCCTTTGCTGAGCTAGTGCCAAATTTTAAGCTATCAGTTTCTGCTTTTCCGCTTTCTTGTTTATAATACTGTGCTTTTGTAACAACTATCGAAGAAACAATATCACTAGTTTGTAGAAGATCAGCGTCATCAGTAGATAGCGTTGCATAATTGTCTGTAACTTTGTCGGCAACTAAAGAAGTAACTTCTTCTCTACTAATGTTCCAGTTTTGATTTGTTTGATAAAGTCCACAAGTTGTATAATTTTCTTGTGCTTTAGCGAAATTAAATGCACCACGACTTTGTCCCGCAGCGATTGTAACAGCCATAGCTGTTGCTCCGATAAGTGCAGTAGCTATCATTCCCATTCTTTTCATAATAAAAATACCTCTTTATCTTATATAATATTATAGTAGGTTTTTATCTTTATGTCAAAAGAAAAAGGAGATGAATCTCCTTTTAAATATATTTAGATTATTTTAACTATTGAGAAAAGAAGTTTAACTATTCCCTATCTAAAGATAGTATAGTAAAGGTTTTTCAGTTTGTCAAATAAAATTAATTGTGAGTTAATAATAGATTGATTGTAAGACTTGTATCAGTCGTTTGTGTTCAACTTCCATTTTCAAAAGTATAAAATTTAGGAGGCAGTCCACCAGTCATAGTATATGTAAAAGTAAAACTTGCAGAACTACTAGACGTACTTGTTCTAGTACAATTAAACTTTTGTGTTAACTCATCATATGTTACAGTTACAGATGTAGGAGAACATTGAATATTTGAGATAACAATAGAATTCATATTATTCGGATTGTCTAAATCTACAGTTGTTGAAGTACTAAAAGAAGTAAAACTACCAGATTGACTTTGACTAACAATATATGGATATAAATAAGGTTCAAACATAAAAGGCTTTGCCCTACTAGCATAACCATTTGGATAAGAACCACCTTGACTTGTATAAGTAAATGAGCCCGATGCTGGTTCAGTTCTAGTGTAAGTTAAAGTAGAGCCATTTAACGTTTTAGTAAAAGAATTACTTGTTACAGATCCATTAAGATAAAAAGTAGGATTAGTAATTTCCGAAGCTGATAATTCATCTGTTTCTAATATAAAAGTAAAAGTATAAGTAGGTCTCATTAAAGAACCACTTTGTGTGGCCGTATTATTTGGTAAGGTAACAATTCTATCTGTTGGTTTAACATAACCTGAAATAAAACGTTTTAATAAAGATTCATTTCAGCTAGAATTATTAGAAGTTGCAGTTGTTTCTGTTGTTTGGATTATCAATTTACCAGCGGTAGCAGTTCCATTGGTATTAAATTGATAATAAAAATTTCTTACATAAAGATTAGTAGTCTTAATATCTGTAGCATATAGCTTAGTTATAAAACCATAATCTCAATAACTACTAGGATAACCAAGGGCTGTTTTATATATAGATTGTACTGGAAAAGGTTCAGATGGATCTTGAACAGGTTCTTTCTTTTGCCCATATAATGACATAAAAGCGGTTGGAAGAATTAAACCACTATCTGGTAGCTGTCCAGAAACAGTTCCTAAAAAAGCAATACCACTATCTATAACTACACTACGTTCACCGTAAAGCTCTTCATTCACAGGTTCAAGTGCAGAACCGCGTTTACTGCTTTCTTTAATTGCTTTTCATTTATGATTAGAATTAATAACTTTTGCCATAATTAAAATAATTTGATTCTAAACAAATAAGCAGTATATCCAGTAGGAATAGTACTTCGAACGCAATAAAATTGTAATTTAGTACCAGTGTAATTATAAGATAAAATTACATTACTAAAACTATCATCTCCATTATTTATCATTCCACTGATTTTATATTGTGTATTAGCTTGAGCACCATATATTGGAATTAAATTCATAGCATTACCAAAAGTAAAAACATAAA
>Ga0310690_10008151_pt1 | contig 13355 bp, 9 predicted proteins | sample AusTroGonzalo_MG_2_FD_207661 | JGI IMG/M metagenome (GOLD analysis project Ga0310690, IMG submission 207661) | Bovine rumen microbial communities from tropical cattle in Woodstock, Queensland, Australia - Gonzalo_04 (v2) (version 2) | ecosystem: Host-associated > Mammals > Digestive system >... | reverse complement strand
AGGTGACGCCATTCCAGGCCTGGCCGGTACGTTCGAAGTTGCCAATGTTCTTGTATCTGATGATAAAATCGTCAGATGCGATGTAGGTGAGGCCGCCGTAGTAGGAACCGCTTCGTCCTTTGGTGCCGTGAATAAAACCGTCAGTTGTAGTCTGGTGGTAGGCACCATCCAGAATCCAGTGGTCACATAGTAGGCCAGTGGAGATGTTTCCGCCGAAGTTCAGCGTGTTGTAGGTGCCATAACTGGCCGTTACTTCCAGTACGGGCGTCAGTAAGGGTGTGGCCGTCTGTAGGGCCACTGTTCCGCCGAAGGCACCGTCGCCATTGGTTGATGAGCCTACGCCGCGTTGAATCTGAACACTGCCCAACAAAGAGCCGTAGCTGTTCATGTTAGCCCAGAACACACACTGGTCTTCGGGTGAGTTAAGAGGAACGCCGTCTAATGTCACATTGATACGTGAATCGCCAGCACCACGGATACGCATATAAGTGGTTCCCGTGCCTACACCGTTCTCGCTCCATGCCACGACGCCAGGTGTTTGTGCAAAGAGGAAGGGTAACTCCCTGCCTGTCTTGGAGAAAGCATGTAGCTCCTTCTTCTTTAAGTTACTGACGGCATAAGGCGCATTCTTCTGAGCCCTGACGCCATTGACGACCACCTCTGAAAGCTTTTCTACCTTTGCAGAGTCGTAGTGCCACGACTGCTGCGCTCCTGCCTCTACTGCCAAGGTCGTGGCGATGGTCAGCAAAACAATCTTTTTCATACTCGCATTTACCTTTAATTAATAAATTAATGTAAAGGGGAAATAGACCAATACATTTCATCCCTACGTCGGCATTATCCGAATCAGGTTTGAGGGTATCATCTCAGCCCACAACCGTGAGCACCCCTTGTAATATACTTGCCTAAGCAAGAAATCGGGTGCAAAGGTACTACAAATAAATTAAAGGGCAAAATATTTGTGGTTTTTATTTTTTTATAGTACCTTTGCACCTAATGAAGTATAATACAGCAACACTGCCCAATGGCCTGCGGATTATCCACCTGCCTTCAACTTCACCTGTTGTTTATTGTGGCTATCAGATAGCGGCAGGAACACGTGACGAACAACCTGGTGAGGAGGGATTGGCACATTTCTGTGAGCACGTGACCTTTAAGGGTACCGACCGGCGAGGTGCACTTCAGATCATCAACTCACTGGAGAAAGTTGGCGGCGAACTGAATGCCTTCACCAACAAGGAGGATACCACCTTTTATGCAGCGGTACACCATGACCACTTCAGATTGGCTGTTGACCTGTTGACCGACATGGTGTTTCATAGTAAGTATCCGCAAGCGGAGATTGACAAGGAGATAGAGGTGATATGTGATGAGATAGAGAGTTACAACGACTCTCCGTCTGAACTTATCTATGACGAATTCGAGAATATTATCTTCAGCGGACATCCGCTCGGCCATAATATCTTAGGAAATGCCGACCAATTGCGTCAGTACACCACAGACGATGCCTTACGTTTTACTCGTCGTTACTATCGGCCTGATAATGCAGTGTTCTTTGTGTATGGTGATGTGAAGTTTGATTGGGCGGTGAAACTGATAGGCAAGACCATTGCTGATGTTCCGTTCATCTCACAGCCTCAGTTATCGTCATCGGCAGCGCTTCCACCGTTACTCTCCTCCACTATCATACGTCAAAAAGCCACTCATCAGGCCCATGTGATGACCGGGTGTCGAGCATATCCCATTAATCATCCGCGACGTATGGCGCTCTACCTGTTGAACAATATGCTGGGAGGTCCTGGTATGAACTCACGGCTGAATCTGTCGCTGCGTGAACGTCACGGATTGGTATATACCGTCGACAGCATGATGGTCAGCTATGGTGATACAGGACTATGGGCTATTTATTATGGATGTGACCAGAAGGATATCTCGAAATGCAGGCGTTTGGTTCGGCGCCAATTGGATAGGCTGATGGAGAGACCCCTTAGTTCTTCGCAGCTTCGGACAGCCAAGGAACAGCTAAAAGGCCAAATCGCCATTGCCTGTGACAACCGAGAGAACTTTGCCCTTGACTTCGGCAAGAGTTTTCTGCATAACGGAAAGGAGAAAGACCTGGAAAACCTGTTTCGGCAGATAGATATCGTTACTACCGAGGAGATACAACTGACAGCTCAAGAGTTGTTCCCCCCGGCAAATATCACCACACTTATTTATCAATAAGGTTGTTAGGCTCTCTGAGAACTATTTGCACTCGCCCTCGCCATAGATATAGCACTGGGCGTTGCTGGTATAGTCGAAGATTTCTTCTGGACGGAAGAAGCGACGCAACTCAATTTCGGCATTCTCCACTGAGTCGGAAGCGTGAACAATGTTTTGCTGGTTACTCATGGAGTAATCACCACGAATCGTGCCGGGAGCAGCTTCGCGTCCGTTGGTGACACCTGCCATTTGGCGTACCACCTTCACGGCTTCGACACCACTCAATGCCAATGCTACTACAGGCGATGCCTGCATCGATGCCTGCAATGAGGGGAAGAAAGGTTTGTCGGCTAAATGGGCATAGTGCTCACGCAGGATTTCATCGCTGAGCTGCATCATTTTCATGCCTGAGATACGTAGTCCACGACGTTCGAAGCGGTTAACCACTTCACCAATCAGCTGTCTCTGTACGCAGCTGGGTTTCAGTAATACCAATGTTGTTTCCATAAGTTGATTGTTGATAGGTTTGATAATATGATGGTGCAAAGATACAAAATTTCTTTCAAATATTGGCAAGATAATAAAAAAAGTGTATCTTTGCACCATGAACCAAGTTACAGAAGACGAGAAATACATGCAGCGCTGTCTGCAATTGGCAAGAAATGGTAGGCAGAATGCCAAGCCAAATCCTATGGTAGGGTCTGTCATTGTCAGTGCTGAGGGACTGATAATTGGAGAAGGCTATCACGTACGCTGTGGCGAAGGCCATGCTGAAGTAAATGCTTTTGCTTCTGTGCGTCCTGAGGATGAAGAGCTACTTCGTGAGGCGACGATGTACGTCAGCCTTGAACCTTGTTCGCATTACGGGAAGACGCCTCCCTGTGCCGACTTGATTATAAGGAAAGGCATCCGTCGTGTTGTCATTGGCTGTGTTGATGAGTTTGCTCAGGTACAGGGACGTGGCATCCGCAAACTCCGTGAGGCTGGCGTAGAGGTCGAAGTGGGTGTGCTTGAGAATGAGTGCCGCGCACTGAACCGTCGTTTCTTTACGTTCCATCGTCTCAGACGACCCTACATTATATTAAAATGGGCTCAGACGGCTAATGGATTCATTGACGACGAGGGACAGTCGCTTGCTATTTCGTCGCCTTTTACTAAAATGCTCAGCCACAAACTGCGTGCCGAGGAGGATGCTATTCTTGTGGGACGGGTCACTGATGAGCGGGAGCATCCCCAGTTGACCGTTCGAGACTGGACGGGACCAAATCCCAAGCGGATGGTCGTTGACCGTACTCATCCGTTGAATCTTGGCAGTCTCCATGCCCACAATATCCAGTCACTCATCGTTGAGGGTGGCGCCAAGACCCTGAAGTCGTTCTTGGTGCAGGACTTATGGGATGAAATCCGCGTAGAAACCAATATGGGGATAACCGTTAAAGGTGGAACTCGTGCGCCTCAGTTGCCGGCAAATGCCCAAGTGCTTTCACAACAGGTATTTGGTGAAAACGTTATTGTCAACTACATAAAATAAAAAGTCCTCCTAAGGTGGCAACGTGCCTGATGTCATTTGATTCTACATCGGATCAAGGAACCTGTGATCTCCGCATCATTTGTCGTATTTCTCGTCAATTAGTGCGTCTATGCCACGCTCATCCACTTTCTCAGCCAGACGTTCTTTCAGCAGCCTTCGTTAATGTCACTCACCTGTTCCTTGACATCTCTTCTAACATTTCTCTATATTCCCTTAGATTAAGAGGCTTTAAATGGCGTTCGTCAATACCTGTTGTGAATAAGAAATTTATCAGGGAGTCATCCTTCACTACTTCTTCTACTTTGTTTATAACGGTATCATTTAAGCCTAATAAATATATTCCTTTTATGGCATTAGCAATGCCTATCTCACCTTCGTACTTACTCACGAAGCGATACTCTCGTTCATGTTCCCAATGCTTATGTTTAGTGAAGAATAGTAAATTCTTGAATCTTGTAACGAATTGCTCTGCTGCATTTTTACGAGTGAAATTAACCTTATGAAGGTAAGGGGCTTTTACTCTCTCCGTATATCTTATTTTGTGCTCAAAGATTGTAAAGTCTGGCCTCTCCAACTTGTCATAATCCAATTCGATACATGCACCATCCTGCCATTTCCTCTTCCTTTTCCTAGAACGAGCATATTGCCCCCACATCATTGGCGATGCATATCCTGGCAACTCTTTGCTATAATTAAGACAGAAACTGATCTGGCGATACTTGTCCAATTCTTCAGAAACAAGTTTCCTGATTGTTTTAAAACTCAAATACCCCCAAACGGGTTCTTTCTCTGCAAATTTCCCTTGATCATAAACAAACGCTTTCTCACGCTCAAAGTAATCGTTGGTATTCTTGCTATATGAAAACCAAAGTGCTTTTGATTCCCATATAGAAAAGAAGTTGTCTAATGTTGTATAATGATATAATGTCATGTATATAATCGGAATTATGCTTTTTAGAAAATATGGCGTTATTAGTACCGCGCCACATACTGATTTCACGCCCCCTACGAAAGGGGCGAGTGGCCGGGTCGCTGTCCTTCGTCATGCTCTGGATATTTCAATCCACGCCACTGCATGAGACGGCCATACTGATTCTGCCAGTATTCCATTTGTCGGTCGTTTCAATCCACTCCCCTGCGAGGAGCGACCGCATGTCGGGCTTGGTGACACTTCCATCATGGAGTTTCAATCCACGCCCCTACGTGAGGGGGGACGCCTTCGCCTTCTTGCGCTGATACCGCCAAGTGAAGTTTCAATCCATGCCCCTACGTGAGGGGCGACGGTCTCGTCGGCCACTAACGCGCAAGACGTTTTGTTTCAATCCACGCCCCTACGTGAGGGGCGACGTGAGATACGCTGGTAGTGCAGTCCGTATTGCTCCAAGTTTCAATACACGCCCCTACGTGAGGGGCGACTTGCTATGATTGACAAGCCTTGGCTGCCTGGCGAGTTTCAATCCACGCCCCTATGTGAGGGGCGACATGGGGGGATTTACCATAAGGATATTACCTCGGTGTTTCAATCCACGCCCCTACGTGAGGGGCGACCGATTTGCCGTTCTGACTTATGGAGCCGTTTCCAGGGTTTCAATCCACGCCCCTACGTGAGGGGCGACCTTAATTATTTGCTTGCTTTGTTACAACTTGGCAGTTTCAATCCACGCCCCTACGTGAGGGGCGACCCGAATGATGAGACAATCGGAGTTCGTGCCGAGAGTTTCAGTCCACGCCCCTACGTGAGGGGCGACGTCGAGCATCAGCAGGGGTCGCGGGGTAGCCCAGTTTCAATCCACGCCCCTACGTGAGGGGCGACCTTTCATGGGGCAACAAAAAATCGATGGTCGGAACGTTTCAATCCACGCCCCTACGTGAGGGGCGACTCTTAAACTGTATCTTACTGATATACAGCTGTATTACTGACGTTATTCGCGAACCTTGTCATCGTATTAGGAATAATACTTATACGAGAACTCATATAGGTCGTAACTCCTTGATTATTAAGCACTGCGATAATACGCATTTTATTGCAAAGCATCAGGTTCGCGTTCATACAATCAGATTTTCTGAACACTCAAATCAGTTGTTCGATGGTCACTCCTGCGGGAAGATTCTCTTCGTCAATGCTTACTTCGTAATCGCTAAACTTACGAGGCGCGCCATCACATTTCTTTTCCACTTTTACGCGGTCAAAGAGCTTGTTTGCAGGAGCATTGCCAAGTACAGATTCATGTTTGAACACAATGAGTTTCTGGGCACTCATCATTCCACGTGCAGCAGAGCGATCTATATCGAACATATTCTTCAGAGCATCCCAGAACAGCGCAAGGTCTTCTTCTGAGAAACCTGTCTGCTGAGCAAGATTGGCTGAGATAAAGCCATGACAGACGTACAGACCATAAGGGACAGTAGCTTTACGACCCATAGTACGGTTGTCGCCTCCTTGCTTTTCTGCCTCTTTTTCTGTTGCTACAGCCATACGAGTGATAGAGTGCTCCATTGCTGCTATGGGGTCAACAGAACGTGCGAAAGTAAACTGGATAGGACCTCTTACCTGTCCAGCATTCTTTCCTGTTGACATTACTGCACCAAAGGTTCGAATATCGAAGAACTTCTTGCACATCACATCCCTTGCTGCAGTGGTTTTATCTGCAGCATTCATAACGCTCTCTTCTTCATGAGCTGCATCGATGGACTTGTTCAGCACGGCCTTCTCCTTAATGAAGATATCATAGCCGGCTGCGCAGTTTTTAGCTACCTGCACATAGTTACGCACCTTACGTTTCAGGCAAACATCAGTTACCAGTCCCATACCTGTCTCAGCATCCACACGAGGAAGATTGCCAGCATCTGGGTCACCATTAGGATTGCCGTCCTGTACATCAAAGATGTAAACGAAATCGATTCTGTTTTTTAGTTCTGACATAGTTGTATTGTTTTAATTGTTATTATTCATTGTTGTTATCTTCATTCTTCATAAAGAAGTCCTGACGCTGGTGATAGTAGCCGATAAAGAAACGGCCTTGGTCTTGTAAGTCCAGTTGAGCCTTGAAACCATTGGCATCAATCTTGCTCATAATCTCCTGCTTCAGTTTCTCAAAGTAGATTTTACGGCCTTCATTCTTCAAGTTCTCTACATGATGATTTGAGAGATTAAGAATGGTGGCGAATACTGCCGCAGGCGTAGAACTGGCAGAATTCATGTAACGTTCACGAATAGAATGCTGATTGTTTGCTTCCTCCTGAATTTTGTCGAGTACAGCAAATAGGCGGCCACATAGGTAGCCTTGATTAGTGTTGTCTTTGTCTAACATAACTTGTATTTTTTGTTTATTATCTATTCTGTTTAAATATGCCTTTATGATGGCAGCACGAGTGATGTGTATAGCACTTTTATCCTTATCACTAGACTCTGCACGGATGCGACGAATGCATGACGCAAAGAGAGGTTGCGGATATGGGATGCTTTGGAAGATACTCTTCACTACGGCATCTGGCAGATTAGGCGTAGCATCTGACACTTTGCCACCAAGCGTAACTGTACTAAGAATGTTGCGCAGGCTCATGTATGGTTTCTTCTCCAATCGTGTATCCACAACTTCCATATCATCAAAGTGCTTGCATATCGTGCCAGCAAACTCCCGCAAAGGAACCTCAGCCCAATACACAACTGCGATTCGTGCAGAGTTTGGCGCAAGACCAAGGATATAGAATGTGTCATCAGAGGTGGTTCTTATTTCTCCTGAATATATTGCTGTAAAGACTTTGCGAACCTGTTCTATGTTTCTATTGGGATCATCTTCTTGCTCAGCAAAACCAAACAGATTGAAGATGCTTTCTTCAGTTTGCTTACCTGCCTCGTCGCTTTTAGATGCCCAAAACACAAATGTACGTGAGCCAACCATGAACTTATTACGTGAGTTGGATTCTAACAAATGATTAAGAGCTGTAGTATAGGCAAATTCAGCATCTTCACTGATAGGTGCATTCCCGCCTTTTGATTTTCCATAAGAATCATACCCAGAACTAACTTGAAAAGATACCAATTTAGCTGTGGCCTGGCTGCCAGGAATCATCGTCGCTGTTGTCGTTTCAACAACATTCCCCCTTTTACCAGACACAAGACAAACCTGCCCAGTGGTAGATGGTTGCTCTCCATCGATATCTAACAACTCTGTTTTCTCAGCCACAATTTTAGTATCACCGTCAATAAGAAATGAAAAAGTTGAATACTTCTTATTCAAGTTCTTCTCGATTTCAGGCCAAAGAGAGTCGCCCTTCATTTGGTCAAGCATTTCTGCCTGTTCTTGCTCATAGAACTTTTGTACGGCAATCAGATCTTCATTGTCCTGATGCAATTCAAAGATGCTTTTCACTTTATCTTTAAAGGTATGATATTGGGCCATCACATCTCCCTTGTCAGAATAGCCGAAGACATATCCGCTATTATCGTAGAGATAGTTGGCTGCCAATGCACTCGTTCTCCCCACATGTTTTTTCACAAGAAACTTTTGGGCTTGCTTCTTGTCAATCCTTCTGTCTTCGAATCTCAGGAAATGCCCTTTCTTGTCAATGACAATAAGGAAGCCTATCTCCTTTAGTTCCATTCCCTTTTGTGGTAGGTCGCCACAACGATGGTAATAGTCATATAATGCCTGTAGTATCATCTTAGCACCTCCTCACTATCTTTAGATGGAACAATAATCACGCCATTCTCCATCTTTGCACGATAGAACATGGCTGGTGGATTCTTCAGATTAGCCTCGAAATCCATATCATAGAGCATGATACCCAGGTCGCGGTTCTCGCTTATGGCTGCATCAAGAGCATCCTTTTCTGGATTTACCAGTTTAAACAAGGCTGAACACTCTCGAGTGCCAAGATATGGCTGATTAAAGCATTGGCCCTTGCTGGCGCGACGTTCAAACATGGCGTAGTACTTTGCTGGATTCTCGTCAGGATGTTCTTCTGCATTAGTCTGTTCTTTACGATTGCGTATGGGTATAAACTCTAATTTGGCCCATAAGCGATAGCGCACGTTCTGCAACATAAGCGTATTTTTCTGCTGGCGTTTGTCCTCAATGAAGATAGGATTCTTTGAAGCCGTTGCACCTACTTCATTTCTCCTGATGGAAGTCCACTTGATAGGGTTCAGCACCTCAATCTTAGTTACCTGCCAATGGATGGCTGGTTTCCAGAAAATAGCCTCGAAGATGGCACGAGCGGCTGATGGCGTGATGACATCATAGCTCACTCGCTCCACTTTCAACTCTGGACGAGTAAAGCAGGCTATTGGCCCCCATACCTCCAAACAAAACTCTTTATCTGTATAGTCCATATTATATTATGTATGTTTCTTCTAACCATTGATTATCTGTCGTCAATCCCGTGTCAGCTCTGTAGAAGTCAGGACTGGTGATGGCGTATATATTCTCGAAAGGCTCTTCAATTGCGCCCATGTTTTGCAACTTATCGAAGTCACGCTTACGAATATTGACGCTGTATTGCGCCAACTTCTTCATAAGCGAGTACGACGGCCCTTGCGTGATGAGCTGTTGATAGAGATTGATGCTTCCGTTCCAATTGATGATAACAGATGATGTCTGGTTGTCTATCAGATGGAACTGGCGTGCGGCTTCTTCAAACTCACATTCCGACTTATAGAGCAGCTTCTGTATTTGCTTTTCGTCGAAATTGTCGATACGAGCGTAAAGCTGTTTGAAATAGCTGTTCATCGCTTCTGGCGAGAACCAATCATGCTGCTTGCCCATTCCTTTACGTGCATTGTTAGTCTGGGTGATGAGGCCTGGCGGCAGCGGGTGTTCCTTGCCTAAACTGAACACGTATGTAGTACAGATGCCTTGCTTACCCTCACGATTACAACGTCCTGCGGCCTGCAAGATGGAATCGAGACCTGCCTCTTGACGGAATACCACAGGAAAGTCGATGTCAACACCAGCCTCTATCAATTGGGTGGCGATGACGCGTATGGGTTGATTACCCTGCGCCGTTAAAGCTTCCTTGATTTGCTCTATTGTGAGAGAAACATGTGCAGGACACATCATTCGTGAGAGGTGCAAACATATACCTTCTTTGGGTAGCCGTTCGAAGAGTTCCTTGGCATCACGACGTGTATTCACAATGCAAAGCACCTTCTGATGTTTGGCCAATTCTGCAGCTATCTCATCATAACTCTTTGCCCCATCCATGAATTGCAATTCCACGCGTCGCAGTTTATCATGCAGCTGGGCTTCTTGTGGTATGATTTCATGAACAGATTGCAGCGCATTGAAACTCACCATGGGGTTTGCACCTTCAATGCGACCGCTAAGAATAGGTTGACTGGCTGTAGTGAAGAGAACGGATGTGCCAAACACTCGCTTCAGCGTGTCGAGGGTGTGGACGATTGGTTGATAGAAGCCTAACGGCAACGTCTGCACTTCATCGAGAATGATGACGCTCTTCACAATATTGTGCAACTTGCGGCAATCAGAACGTATGTTGCTGAAGAGCGATTCGAAGAGTTGAACGTTGGTGGTAACGATAATGGGATAGTCCCAGTTCTCAGTAGCCAGTTGCAGACGCTCACGCAGCTCTTTGTCTTTGATGTTCTCAGGATTGACGTTGGAATGATGCTCCAATACATTGCCTTCTCCAAAGATACGTTTCAGGGTAGCAGCAGTCTGCACAATAATGCTGGTATAAGGAATGGCAATGATAATGCGCTGAAGACGGTTCTTTACGGCATGATGCAACGCCCAAAGCACAGATGCCAAAGTCTTGCCGCCTCCAGTGGGAACGGTAAGGCTATAAAATCCCACTTCGCCCTGACTCTCTTTAACGCATTGCTCCTGCACATAATTGCGAATGTGGTTAACCTCAGTATCAGCAGCATTGGCCTTTAGTCCTTCAAGATATTTTTCCAAAGTGACCAGCAGTTCCTGCATGGATGTATGACTACCTCGTTGTTTGGCCTGCTCAGGATTCATAAAAGTCTCAGTATCTAAGCTGTCAGCATCTACGAGACAAGAGAACAGCATACGAACAAGATGGTGCAAATCGTATGGCTCCATCTTTGGCAGTTGGGGGAACTGATATGGGATAGGGGCATCTACCGTTACATAATTTGGTAAATCCCTTTTGGTTTCCTCTATGTAGTCACAATAATCATAAAGCCCACGATGATGCCCAGCAATGGGCTGCGCTATCAATGGTGCAATTTGTGGATACTGCTTCTTAGCAATTATAGCGCCAACATAAGCGTGATTAGGTCCCATCGTTGTGGTTCCTTGAATATACTTCTGCCATTCCTTTTGTTCCTTGCCCTTATCATGCAGTAATCCCATCAGCCGTCCACAATCCCCCATGCCAAACTCAGCAGCAAAGCGCTCAGCCCTCTGCGCAACCCCTCTTTGATGCTCTTCATTTGATTGAACTGCACCACTATTATCGATATGGGATATATTTATCAGGTCAGTAGGCATATTCTTACGTTATTAGGCTACAAATATACGAAAAGTTTTTGAGATGATTCTCTACATAACACATTTTTATACATTATTTAATAAAAAGGCATCCTTTCCATACTCATTCCACCAGCGAATAGCCTTGTTGTCATAAACAATATTTCTCCGCTATGTGGCGTAAGTGTCTGATTGTCAGGATTATCATGGCGGAGGAATTTTATGGGGCGGGTCACGGATGAGCGGGAACATCCCCAGTTGACCGTTCGAGACTGGACGGGACCAAATCCCAAGCGGATGGTCGTTGACCGTACCCACCCGTTGAATCTTGGCAGTCTTCATGCCCACAATATCCAGTCACTCATCGTTGAGGGTGGTGCCCAGACCCTGAAGTCGTTCTTGGTGCAGGATCTATGGGATGAAATCCGTGTAGAAACCAATATGGGGTTAACAGTTAAAGGTGGAACCCGTGCTCCTCAGTTGCCGGCCAATGCCCAAGTGCTTTCACAACAGGTATACGATAAAAACGTTATTATCAACTACATAAAATAAAAAGCCCTCCTAAGAAGACCAAGGTCTTTTTTACTTATTATTCAAGTTTCGCAAGCTCCGCTCGAGCTTTGCTCTGGGCGATAGACTGCAATAGGTCTCGTAGCCGCCCGTTTCCGATTCGTAGATTATGGTATCGATGAAATAGATGTGTCCATCATCACCCATTAACACGTTACCGTCGACAGCATCAAATATGTCGTGCTGACCATTGGTGTAGTATTCACCATTATCCTCTGGGTGAAAGCCTAAACGAATGAACTCATCGTGAACTTCCTGAGGGGTAGCTAATCGGGCTTCAGCTATGTAGGGTTGAACCAGTACAGCACAAACTTTACCGTCGTGATTCTCTGCAAAACCTATCATACGATAAGGACAGGCATCAAAATAGATGTTGTGTGCCTTAATACGCTCGAAAAATGAAGTAAGATTATCATCAGAGTAGCGAAAATCGTTCAGTTTGATGATTTCCGTGTGGTCGCATGAAATATAAACCTCATTCTCTGACCCACGGTCAAAGAAATCACCAAACAGGCTGCGGTCATTGTACCAATAACCTTGCTCTTGAGCCCATTTCTTGAGTCTTACCAGTTGGACTGACTTGCAAGCCGTTGTTCCCGCAAGAGTCTCAATCTCCTCAAGGACTCCTCTCGCGACTGCGGATGCGCTTTCCAGTATGCAACCTGCGACCTCATTTCGGCATTCACCTTCTTGTGATAATCGTTCAGAATAATCTCCATTCATCGAGTCTTTTTGAGTTTAACGCTGCAAAAATAATAACTTTTTTATTAATTTCCAAATTTCCACTCATTTATTTGCCTGTCGTCATCTTCCTGTAGAGCTTAAACAGACATTCCATGCGGGCTTCGTCTGAGGCGAAGGGATAGCCGGGGTAGCTTATACATTATTTAATAAAAGGATCTCCTTTCTATACTCATGCCACCAGCAAATAGCCTTATTGTCATAAACAATAATTCTCCGCTATGTGGTGTAAGTGACTGAGTGTCAGGATTATCATGGCGGAGGAATTTTTGGGATGCGGGATTTGGAATGTGGAGAACGGGAAAGCGATGGGGTTGGGAAGAGATGAGGGGTGGCAAACGGAGGGAGAGGGGGCGGTAAAAGGACGTGAAGGGGGCAGTAAATGGATCTGCGACTTTAGTCGGAAGGTAATAGAACTTAAGTGGGGAGATACTGCTACTTAAGTGGTAGATAGCTGGAACTTAAGTGGCAGATTCGTTTAGTGGCGACTAAGGGGGTGTTTAGAGGGCATAGGGCATGAGTAAAACGGCATGATAAAATTGTGGAGGGTCGGAGTGAAGGGCGAAGGGTTTCAAAAGTGAGGGTAAGAAAATTGCTCCGCCATGATTCGGCTGAAAATCAGGTACTTAGAGCTGATAGCGGAGTATTCTTATCTTTTGCCAATTGTCTTAGGGAAAGCTTCTATTTCCGTCCGAAATCTGCAGGCACTTCGCCCCACTTCGAGGTTTCCCACTTAACAATGGGATTACGATAGTTGTGGGTGCGTAGCCAGTTTTCAGCGCGGGCAATAATCTCGTAGAGCTTCTCAGTTTCTGGCGTTCGCTCTAATTGAGTCTTACATTGCCGCTTCT
>Ga0310690_10008150_pt1 | contig 13355 bp, 14 predicted proteins | sample AusTroGonzalo_MG_2_FD_207661 | JGI IMG/M metagenome (GOLD analysis project Ga0310690, IMG submission 207661) | Bovine rumen microbial communities from tropical cattle in Woodstock, Queensland, Australia - Gonzalo_04 (v2) (version 2) | ecosystem: Host-associated > Mammals > Digestive system >... | reverse complement strand
TTTAAAGATTTTGCTTTTAAATTCCATTTTCCCTTTGCACTGAACTGACTTTCTTGAGGTAAAAGCGCCGATAAGTTCCCATCAAAAGAACCATCAGATAAATTTCCTTGCAACAGCAAATCCGATATAATATTTTCATGCCATAACAATTTCGAAACAGAAACGTCCACTGTTAAATCTTTTGCTGTCTGTAAAAACTTATTCTGGAGGAATTTTTCCAATATAGTACTCCATAAATCATAATCCAACTGATTTATTACAAAAGAAAGCTTTTCTTTTTTTGACAAATCTTGATCCAACTTCATCGTAAATGAAACTTCATCATCACCTGCTCCTTGAACTAAAACAAGTTCTTTCAAAAGAGTGCTCTTGGCATTAACAGCAATATTAAAATTGCCTTTCATCTCACCCAGATCGGGCCACTCAATCCCTATAAAACGTGCCAAAAAATCAACGGGTTTTTGAGATGTAAAATCCCCTTCTAACTGTAGCCAATCAGAATTGTTTGTACTTGCAAAAGTGCAAGCAACTTTTCCCGAAGTATTGCTCTTTACATCAGAAAACAAAAATTTACCACTCAAAGGTTGAGAAACGGAGATTTTATTTGTGGTAAGTGAAAAATCCAGATCAGATTCACCTAACCCAAAGCGCCCATCAAAAGAAAAGGGGCCCTCTATAGAATCAATTTTACCATGACCATTTATCCGCTGTAAAATAACCGTTTCCGAATTAAGCTCATTATGATAAGTAACAGTACCATTTTGTACTTCGAAGCTGTTAATACGTAAACTTTCCGCATCTGTTATAATATCATTCTTATCCGGAGTTTGCCCAGGATTAAACAAATAGGGAAAATTGAAATTTGTCTGATAAGTATGAAGTCTTTCCAATAAAACATTTGGATTTTTAAAAATCACGCGTTTAATGGATAATGTTGAACGTAAAAAAGATGACCAATCCATTTCCACTTGAATTTGTTTAATGGAAACCATGTTGGCCGTTTTACTGCCATCTTGGTTAGATATCACCAAATCATTCATCACAAATGTGGGATGAGGACGCCACGATAAACTTGCTTCGTCTGAGCAACTAACATGACGACCAGTTAATTGTTCTAAGCTCGCAATAACCTGTTTTTTATAAGAATTAACGTCAAAGGATCGTACAACGGAGAAGATAAAAACACCCGTTATAATTAAAACCAACCCCAATAAACCGAAAATAATCTTTTTCACCACATTCTCCCTATGTTGAAAAGTATACTGACTTTTTTTAAGTTTTGCAAACACTTTTTTATGTTGCGCTTTAAAAAAAATTCTTTTATACTTTGAAATATGCAAACGATAGATAAATTTTTAGGTGGAAAAGTTTTATTAAATCAGTCTGAAAAAGGGCTGCGTGCAACTTCTGATGCTGTTCTGTTAGCCTCTGCTGTTGTAATAAAAAAAGGCGAAACCTTATTAGACGTTGGGGCCGGTAATGGCATTGTTGGTTTATGTGTTAATGCTCGAAAAAAATGCTCTGTTACAGCCCTAGAATGCCAAGAAAAATTAGCAAATACCATTTATCAAAACGCCCAACTTAATCGGGCAATGGTAGAGGTGATCTTACATAATTTGTTCAATACAAAAGATGCCATTAAGGGCAAATTATTTCAAAACGTTGTGACAAATCCGCCCTTTTACGATCAATCAGGTAAAGGACGCCAAAGTAGCGAACAACGTTTGGCATATAGAGCAGAATTTGACTTAAAAAAATGGTTGGATTATTGTTTGAAACATTTAAAATCAGGTGGGCATTTTACAATGATTCATCGACCTGAAATGCTGGGTAAAATTTTATCTGCCTTGGAACACAAATTGGGAGCAATTGAGGTTTTCCCCATTCAAACAAAACTGAACCAACCTGCAACCCGTATTATCGTTCGAGGAATATTGGGAGCAAAAACCCCCCTTAAACTCTATCCACCATTGATCATGCACAACTCTGATGGTAGCCGATCAGAGTTAGCTGAAAAGATCTTACGAAAGGGGCAGTCTATTTGACTTTAGGGCGTTTTGGACGATACTTAAAGCCCAAAATTCGATAGTAAAAATCATCACCTTTAACACGTTTGTTAATAAACAGACTTTTGATTTTCTTTTTCAATTTTTGACGTGCCATCCATTTTTTATTGTTGGCTTCCGTTGTGCAATGATAGCCCATAAAAAGTTTTTCGACCAATTCCATATTTACTTTTTCCCCATTTTGAACATATGGGCATTCCACATAGGTTAAAAATTCATTAGCGCATACAATTTTAAATTCTCCTACAGGAATTTCGGAATTATTTTGGATGTAAATCATATGCGCTTTTGCTTTAATATTATCATTAAATCGCGCACAATTTTTGGCCATTCTCTCTAAATCAAAATCTTTACTTTTTTCTACAGCCATATAGGCAAATAAAATAGTTTTATTTTGTTTTAAGATATCTCGTACACGTTTTAGACGCCGTGTATAACGATCCTTAATAATGGGGGCAGAAATCTTTAACGGTGTATTATAAGGAAAGTCATGTGGGTAAAGCATATTTAAGCGCTTGTTCACGTAAATATCACGCGCTTCTGGTTCAAATCTAGCCCCTTGATATTCCCATTCATCTGTATCCAGAACCAATTGTGTATCCGACAACAAAAAGTCTAATCTTTCTTCAAAACTTAATCCACCAATCCAGTCAAAAGGACCACTGAATGAACGTAGCCCTCTTGACTTCAAAATCATGGCTGTCGGACAACCTTCACCCAAAGAAAAAAAGTAATCATATTCTCCTTGGGGCATTTTGTTCTCTTGATTTTTGGACATCTTTATCCCAAAAAAATTACACTAATTCTTCGCGGGTAAACCACAATGAAATTTCACGATTGGCACTCGCAGAAGAATCTGAACCGTGCACAGAATTATGTCCTTTGCTTTCAGCATAGAGTTTGCGCAATGTTCCTTCAGCGGCTTCGGATGGATCTGTTTTACCCATCAGTTCGCGGTAACGTGAAATCGCATTATTACCTTCCAAAACTTGGACTTGAATTGGACCAGAAGTCATAAATTCAACCAAACCATCATAGAAGGGTTTACCTTTATGTTCTTCATAAAATTTTTCAATCTGTTCACGAGAAGGTTTCTCAATGCGTTTGCTAGCTACAATTTTCAAGCCAGCCGCTTTAATTTTAGCGTTAATTTCATCTTCCAAATGACGTGCTGTTGCGTCTGGTTTAATCATTGAAAATGTACGTTCTATGGACATATTATTCTCCTTTGTTAAATAACTTTTTCAACATAGCCGAATTTACCGGACTTGTCAAGATTTTAAATAAGCCACCAATTTTTCCAAAGCCCTACCCCGGTGGGATAATTTATTTTTAACATCAGCAGGTAGCCCTCCGAATGGTTTATCATAACCATCTGGTACAAAAATAGGATCGTAACCGAACTTATCCATGGAATCATCAGGCCGATCAGTCAAGTGACCGTATACTTGACCTTCAAAATAAAGGGGATGATCTAAATCCTGCGGTTTTAACAGGCACAGACAGCAATTAAAATGTGCAGACCAATCTGATTCATCTTTTAATCTTTCAAACAGTACATTAAAAACTGCGGGGAATCCACCATTTTTAGCCGCATAACGCGCTGAAAAAAGTCCCGGTTCGTCATTGAGCGCATGGATACAAAATCCCGAATCGTCTGCCAATGCCATTACCCTTGTTTCCTGGACAGCATGTAAAGCCTTTTGAAAACTGTTTTCACGAAAAGTCTGTCCGGTTTCTTCACAATCGGATAAATGAACATCATCCGATCCCAAAACTTCATACCCTAAAGGTAATAAAATTTCACGAAACTCTTTCAATTTATTTGTGTTATGGGTCGCCACTAGTAATTTCATTTTATCCTTTCAATGAAAGACCCGCCCAGAAGGACGGGTCTTCAAACTTTAATCTTAATTATTTCAAAGTTAAGTTGGTTGCGCAAGTCTTACCATTTTCTTCCTTTAATTCATAGGAAATTTCCTGACCTTCGTCCAATCTTTTCAATTGGGCTTCACGCAAAGCTGTAATGTGCACAAACACATCCTTATCACCTTCATCAGGGGTAATAAAACCATAACCTTTCTTGTAGTTAAACCATTTCACTTTTCCAGATAACATCAAAATGCTCCTTTAATAATAACGCCTTGTCATCAGCCAAAATTCGAAAGCAGTTCTTAATGACAAAGGAATCTTTGTGGATAAGGATATGCATCCGAAGACGTTTTTACTATAAAAATTTTTATTTCAAAATGCAAGTAGTATTTTTAAAATATCTTGCTTTTTAAGGAATTTTTCGTTATAATCAGCAATATGGAAAGATGGCAGAGTGGTCGAATGCGGCAGACTCGAAATCTGTTATAGGGCTTGTCTCTATCTGGGGTTCGAATCCCCATCTTTCCGCCAGTTTTTTTTATTTATTATTGAAAAATAAAAAACGCCAGCGATAACGCCGGCGTTTTGTTGAAGTCCGAAATCTTATTCAGCTTTTTCGGCTTCATCAGCCTTTTCAGCTTTTTTAGTTTTCTTGGCTGGTTTTTCTTCAGCTGTCTTTGTGGACTTTTTGGCTTTTTTAGCCAAAGCAGCACCCAAAATATCACCCAAAGAAGCGCCAGCACTAGCAGAACCGTATTCGGCCAAAGCTTGTTTTTCTTCAGCAATTTCACGAGCTTTGATGGACAAAGCCAATTTGCGTGTTTTTGCATCATAGGACAACACTTTAGCATCCACTTTTTCACCAATGGCAAAACGTTCGGATTTTTGTTCACTACGTTCACGAGCCAAATCTGTACGTTTGATAAAGCCTTTGACACCGTTGACATCGACTTCGATACCATCTTCAGCAATGGCATTCACCACGCCGGTTACGACAGCACCTTTCTTCAAAGCGTCACCGGATTCAGCAACAGGATCTTTTTCCAATTGCTTGACACCCAAAGCTACACGTTCTTTTTCAACGTCAATATCCAAAATCCTGGCTTTGACCATTTGGCCTTTCTTGTATTCTTTGATGACTTCGTCACCTGGACGATCCCAAGACAAATCAGAGGTATGAATCATACCATCAATATCATTGTTCAGAGCAATAAACACACCGAATTCAATCATATTCTTGACAGGACCTTCTACGACATCGCCGACTTTGTGTTCAGCAGCGTAGAGTTTCCATGGATTTTCTTGTAATTCTTTCATGCTGAGAGAAATACGACGCTTATCTTCTTCCACTTCACGCACAACAGCGGAAACTTCCTGACCCATTGTAACGATCTTGCTGGGATGAACATTCTTTTTCGTCCAGCTCATTTCGGAAACGTGGACCAAACCTTCCACACCATTTTCTAATTCAACAAACACACCGTAATCAGTGATGTTGCTAATCTTACCTGTTACTTTGGATCCAACAGTATAACGGGCATTGACACCCACCCATGGATCAGATTCCATCTGTTTCATACCCAAAGAAACACGGCCTGTCTCAGAATTAAATTTGATAATTTGGACTTTGATCTTATCACCAACCTTCATGATATCAGCAGGGTTGGAAATACGACGCCAGGACATGTCTGTCACATGCAACAAACCATCCACGCCACCCAAATCAACAAACGCACCGTAATCTGTAATATTTTTCACGGTACCTTCAACGACTTGACCTTCGCTCATATTCTTGATAATATCAGCACATTGTTGGGCACGTTGTTCTTCCAAAATAGCACGACGAGAAACAACGATATTACCACGCAATTTATCCATTTTCAAAATAGCAAAAGGTTGTTCAACACCCATCAATGGTGTCATATCGCGGATTGGACGCACATCAATTTGAGAACCAGGCAAGAAAGCTGTAGCTCCCTTTAAATCCACTGTAAAACCACCTTTGACACGACCAAAAATTGTACCATTCACGTGTTCGCCGGCTGCCATGGCTTTTTCCAAATCACCCCAAGCTTCCTCACGGCGAGCTTTTTCACGTGATAAAACAGCGTTACCGTTACGATCTTCGTAACGTTCAATATAAACTTCAATTTCGTCACCTAATTTGACACTTTGTGTACCAAATTCAGAAACAGGAATACGTCCTTCAGATTTTAAACCAACGTCAACGATGACTTCATCTTTAGTTAAAGCTGTGACAGTTCCCTTGACAACTTGTCCTTGAACAGGACGTTTGCCCATATATTCATCTAACAATGCCCCAAAATCTTCCATAGATTCAGGCATATTTTCTTGTTTTTTATTCATTATTAATTTTTTTCTTGTTGGCCAACGGGCAAATACCCGCGGACTTTTAAGATGATCTCAAACACAATTACGATAATCGACCTATTACCGCAATACCTTATTCACCTGAATAAAGCCTTGTCATTTTAACATAATTTTAAACAAAGTGCAAGTTTTTTTGTTATATGTTATTTTTTATATTGACAAAAAAATAAAAATCGTGCACAACAAGGGCACAAATGAAAGGACAAACAATGCAAGACAAACGTGGAATCAAACGCCGTTGCCCAAAATGTGGGGCCTTCTTTTACGATATGGGGAAAAAGAAATTTACTTGTCCCAAATGCTCAGAGGAATATGAAGAATCTTCCTATCAATCTGCAAAAGAAAAAAGTTTAACTAAAATATTAAAGAAAGAATCCTCTCACTTAAATACTGAAGAAATGGATACTGAAGTATTATTACAGATGACTAATGCTTTAGCAGATGACACCGATGATAAAACAAAAGACGATATGATGGACATCGAAGAAACAGAAACGGATGATTTTGGTGAAATCAACGATTATCTGGACGATTATTCGGAATCTGAAAAGGAATTTGATGGCTGACCGGGAATTACCTCCGTTTGAATCAATGAAGGGGGCTATCTTGCTAGCGATGCCCCAAGTTGAAGATTCCAATTTTCAACATACCGTCATCTATTTAACACATCACACAAAGGCTGAAGGAGCTCGGGGGATTATTATCAATAACCCGACTAATAGAATTACCTGCCAAGAAATTTTGGAACAGTTAAAGATTCCCGTGTCAGAAAAAGATTCGTTTCCTCCCGTTTTAATTGGTGGACCAGATCATCGCTTGCAGGGTTTTATTTTACATACACCTGAAGTTTTTTATCAAGAGACACAAAAAATTACAGACAATATCTGTTTAACAACAACCCAGGAAATTTTGGGAGAAATTGCCTTAGGACACAGACCAAATAACTTTCTAGTTGCTATTGGCTGCGTTACTTGGGCCCCTAGCCAAATGGAAGAAGAAATAATGGGCAATTTATGGCTTTCTGTTCCAGCGAATAAGGAGATCTTATTTGATACGCCTTATGAAAAAAGATGGGAAAAAGCAATTAGTTTATTGGGATTTTCGGCTAATCAATTCGCGCCGAAGGCAGGGAAAGCTTAAGATAACATTTTTCATCTAACCAATCTTTAACTTCTACTACATTATGAACTTCATGAATCCAAGATAAATCAATGGGTAAATCTGTTGTAAATTCGCACCTCATACGAAGCGGTAAAACACCCACATTGAGTGCAGCATACATATTGTAAATTCGATCGTCAACTAATAAAGTTTCTTCAGCTTTTAAATTATACTTTTTAAAACATTCCAAAAACTTACCTTCTTTGGTGGTATCGTGCAAAAATTGGCCGTGCCCTACACACTCTATTGTCAAAAAATCAGTCACTGGCGCTAACAATTTATTTAAAAAACGTCTTTTGACTTCAGGATCAAAGCTGGCTGACAGAGTAAACTGACGATAACCTTGCCCATTTAAAGCACGCAAAGTTTCGACAACACTGGGATAAAGTGGACGATTTTCAAAAAATTCCGGATGGTGGCAAAAATCATAATCCATCTGATCACCCATTGTAGGATGGCACTTCAAATCCAATGCGCCATATTTGGGATTGATAGGTAAAACTTTATCCAAATCTTGCCATTTTAAATCTTTATACTGTTCTCGGTAAGAAGGGTAATTTTTTAAAAAATGATAATAGGCGTGATTCAAATCCGCCAAAACACCATCCACATCCCAAAAGATATTTTTTATCTGCATATAATAAGGGCTTTTAGGTTATTAGCCCAAAAGCCCAATATTCATTATCTGCCCACATGGCATGGGGAAACGATATCAATGATGGAAATTCCTAAGAAAGCTTGGTTTTCGCAAACTTTTTGGTTTCCATGGTAACCACGCACACCCATACAAGCGGACAAGCTCAATAAAGCAGCAGCTACAATAGCTAATTTAACTAATTTCATTTTGTTTCCTTTCTTTAGATGTTAAACAACATAACACGGTATGTAGCTTAGAAAAAAATAATTTAAAAAGCAAGAGAAAATTTTAAAATTGACCAATAGAACGATAAAGCTTAGCTTTACTGGTTAAAACATTGTAAAAGGCGACAGCCACACCCTGGCGTGCTTCAGCCAATTGTGCCTGAGATGTCAATAGGTTTAAAATACTTTCTTTACCAGCTTTATAGGAAACAAACGCCACCCGTTCACTTTCTTTGGCGGATTTTAGCACTTCTTGATTAACTTGATAAGAAGAGACAGCCGTCGTATAATCCTGGTAAGCTGTATACACTTCCTTTTCAATGGACTCTTTGGTATCCTGCACACTTGCAGAAGCTCGTTCGTATTGAAAACGCGCACGATCCACATTATAGCTAGTTTTAAAACCGTTAAAAATCGGTACAGACAAGGAAAGCCCAGCACTACCAGTCATCTGATAAGGATGTTTACCCGAATAATAATCATTATAACCTGCTGAACCTGTCGCCGAAAGTGTCGGATAATGCCCTGCTTTAGCAATATCGATACCAAAACGTGCAGCATCTTGAGAGCTTAAAGCACTTTTCATTTCAGGACGTAAAGCCACCGCTGTTTTCATCATCTTTTGAACATCCATATCCGTTTCCAAGGCGGTGATATCACGATCCTTTGGTGGTAGAGTTAAATTGAATTTCGTATCCGCTGGTAAATTCAATAGAGCCGACAATGTTGCCGAAGATTTTTCAATAGCATTTTGAGCCTGCAAAACTGCTAATTCTGATTTTTGATAAGTCGTTTGCGCTAATAATTTATCACTTAAAGAAACCATCCCCAACTGATAGCGTTTACTTGTTTCTTCATAAGATTTTTTATAGGATTTAACTGATTCTTGAGCAGACCTTAATACTTCCTGATTGGAAAGCAAATCAAAATAAGCCTGATTCACACTTAATACTAAATCGTGTAAAGCCGCATTATAGGTAAAAGAATCAGAATCCAAATAAGCCTTCATTTGGTCGGTTGTTGCTCCGCGTTTACCAAAATCGTAAAGCAACCAAGATAGTCCCAAATTAGCCGAATAAGGGCTGGTTGTATGCTTTTTATCTTCATCTTGATTTTTAGTAATATTCTTATTGGCATTCGCACTGGCTGAAACGGTTGGTAAATACTCACCCTTTGTAGCCCCCAATTCGGCTTCACGTGCTTTAACAGACATATAATCGCGATTCAAAGAGGGGTTATTACAAACAGCAATCTGAATCAGACTCGGCAAATCAATTTCCTGAGATATATCCTTATCCAAACAACCTTCTGGTGCGTTTTTTGAGTAGACAGAAAACGGATCCAGCGCCCACACCGGCGTTGTCGTCAATAGTAAGGCTACGACAAGTTTAAAACGCATTCCATGCCCCTTTCTTCTACTACTCTAAAACAAAATAATAATTTTTGCAACAAGAAATTGCGTCTCTCTTGTGTAACAAAGTCTATTGGTCGCTTGATGCCTCACAGTAGCCAGTTTCTTCATCACAGTAGACAGAACCGACAGGACATCCACAGACTCTTTCTGTAAAAGAATCATCGGTATCACGATAAGTTCCAGTTCCACCCTCGCCCCAATCCAAATACTGACCATCTTTACAACACATTACAGTACCAGTAGACTCATCTTTCTCTCCACCATCAGGACATCCACAAACTCTTATTGTGAAAGAATCATTAGAATCACGATAGGTTCCAGTTCCACCCTTACCCCAATCCAAATACTGACCATCTTTACAACACATTACAGTACCAGTGGATTCGTCTTTCTGTCCACCATCAGGACATCCACAGGCTCTGATCTCAGAAGAATCTCTAGGATTAACATACTTTCTTGTTTCAGGATCAGCCACCTGACCATCTTTACAACAAAAAGTGTCATACTCGCCTTTAGAGCTAACACCCTCCTCAGGACAACCACACCATCTTGGTCCAACCATAATCGATTCATCCTCAGAATTAACAACCCAACCATCTTTACAACAAATTGCCTGTTGATTTGGCCCTTCTTTCAAAGTTGCTCCCTCTGGACAACCACAATGTTTTGGATCATCCACTGTATATTGTCCATCTGCATCCAATGATTTGCCTTCGGAAGAACAACAAACTTTACTCGAATCCAAAGACATAAAACCACCTGGTGGACACGCACAATAATTCGGAGCTTCACAGGAAAAAGACGTTCCTGTTGGACATTCATGACAGGTGCCATCCCAATGCATAGTAGTTGTAGGAGTAGTGCCCAGAAGAGATTGCCACCAAGAGGGAGGATTATCGGCCGCATACCCCAAAATAGGAGCATCAGACGGACATTCATGACAAGAATTACAATAAAAGTAGGGTTTGTCACTGGAACATGCTCTTTCACACTTTCCATCATCTGTTAAATATTCTCCTTCAGCACAACACTCTTCCGTTCCAGGCACACAACACTCTCCTTTAGGACCCATAATTTCATTATCTTTACAACATTTACTGTATCCTCCAGCCAAAGTCCCACCTAAATATGTCTCAGAATGCTCCCCAACATCACAGCACGTAGAACTTTGACCATCGGATGCCATTCCACGTTCACAACATTGTCCATCAGAATCAGCACCCAATTGTGTACCACTCCCGTGGGTAGTACAACAGGTGGTATATGTTTGTCCCTCTCTAATATAGGGAACTGCTATTCCTTCGTCACAACACATTGTTCCATCGTGTTTTTTTGCCACAAATGCATTATCATCCATACAACAATTTCCAAAATCATCTCTTATTTCACCAAGGGGACAACAATTTCCTTGGGGATCACAACAACCATCAGATGCATTCTTACCAGCTTCCATCCCATCAGAGCAACATACATATATCTGTAAATTAAAAATTTTACTGAGATGCTGTCCCTCTGGACACTTTTTATAACATTTTCCATCGTGCATTTCTTCATTTTCTTTACAACACTTATCACTATCCCCGCCATATTCACCAGAATTTTCATCCAACGGATGACCATCTTTACAACAAGTCTCACCATCTGTACCCGGCGTTCCCATATCAGGACAACATGCTGCAGGATTTGGCACATCGTATCCTTTACCTTCAACATATTGCTTACCATCCTTATTACAACAAGTATTCCATTTTCCTGGCACGACCTCTGAACCATCTCCACTAGATGGACAACCACATCTTTCAGGCAAAATACCATAGTAACCAGAGCCAAGAATAGAAGTTGTATACGCAAACCCATCCTTACAACACGTTGCTGTTCCCTGAATATTACTTCCCCTTTTTCCATCGGCAGGATCCATTGGACAAATTACTTTCTCCCCAGAATAAGCTCTTAAATAATCTATAGCATCTTGAACAGATGTTGTTATAGAATCTTGACTAGATGTCTCCAGCTCATCGGCATAAAGAACATTCGCGTTAAAAACAATCAATAAAGCAAACATAAAAATTTTATTATACATACACATCCTTTTTTCCAAGATAAGACTCTGTGAGAAACCTTGGCATATTTTGTATTTCTTGTCAAGATTTATTTAAAAATTCACAGAGTAATACCATACTTTCGGTGAATTGAAATTAACCAGGTAAAACTTAACTTAAAAATGTCAACTTTAATCAGGGAGAATCTTATATGACACAAAACAATGAACAACTTATTCGCGAAACAGCATACTATATGTGGTTGGATGCTGGTAAACCCATGGGACAACCGGATGCTTTCTGGTACCAAGCTCAAATGAAAATTGATAGATGCCATAAAAAGCCTTTAGGCAAACTTAGTCGTCAAAGATCAAAGGTTAGATAATGCTGTTTCTAAATCATCACCATCTCCCCCTTCATTTCCCGAAGATGGAGGGGGATTTGATATTACGGGTTGATCATTCCCTTCTTTCTTTAAGGATGAAGGGGTAGAAGATATAGCCACCTGTAGAATTTGTTGATTTATCTTCTTTAATCCATGAGCAACGGTCATTCGTGCTGCTGTCTTAATAATGTTGGATATATCAGCACAAGAGTATCCTTCCGTTATCTCTCCTAAAGTCAAGAAATCTATATCCTTTTCATGAGGTATTTTTTGTACTTCGAACTGAAATAGTGCTGTTCTAGATTCTATATCTGGTGCAGGAATATGAATTTTCAAATCGAAACGTCCTGAACGCATCACAGCTTGATCAATTAAATCCAAATGGTTTGTGGCACCAATGACCAAAATACCCTTTGTGCCTGCATTATCTAAGCGCAACAAAAATTCATTAATTTCCTCGTGTTTGTAACTACCAGAGCCTGACATGTCCTGACGGGATGGAACCAAACTTTCAATTTCATCAATAAAAACTAAGCAAGGCGCATGCTGTCCCGCCCAGTTAAATACTTTAGCAATTTTTTCCACTGTTTCGTGGATGTAGGGAGAAGCTAATTCAGAATGATCTAATTTTGTATAATTCATCCCTAATTCTTCGGCGAGTCTTTCTACCAAAAAGGTTTTACCACACCCTGGAGGACCATATAAAAGAACTCCATTGGGCAAAGATAAATTAAATTTTTTATAATCTTTTGCATGATAAAAAGGAAATAGGACCTCATGATAAAGCTGTTCTTTAACTTCAGCTAAACCCACCACTTGTGAAAAACCCATATGCCTGTATGCACGTTTTTCTTTTAAACGTTTAATTCCCCATATAATGAGAGCGCATAAGGCCCCTATCCAAAAAAACTTATCCCATGGCAACAATAAAAAAGAATCCCATAGATCCTCTAAAAAAGCCAAAACATCATTCCATAGATATTGAATTTCTTGCCATAATTTCATTTTTTATCCTTCATTGCCGGTTTGTCTTTACTTTGACATATTTTTAAATGAAAAGCAAGATAGAAATTTATAAATTATTTTTCACCTCTTGCAAAAAGGATACCATAGAACTATATGTATTTTGATTGGGGAACTGTGAACCCGTCATGAAAGGAGAAAGA
>Ga0310690_10008148_pt1 | contig 13358 bp, 12 predicted proteins | sample AusTroGonzalo_MG_2_FD_207661 | JGI IMG/M metagenome (GOLD analysis project Ga0310690, IMG submission 207661) | Bovine rumen microbial communities from tropical cattle in Woodstock, Queensland, Australia - Gonzalo_04 (v2) (version 2) | ecosystem: Host-associated > Mammals > Digestive system >... | reverse complement strand
CTTGATTACAAAAATCAAATACGGCAGCAGCACACACTGCATTGACGAACGCGAAGTCAAATCGCTTATGGTTCCGGGTGTTTACCGATTTAGAATCGGCAACAGCGGAAAGTTGAGAGACTTTATAATTGTTTATTAAAGCCAGCTGAAGATATTGTTGGTTTCTTCGAGCTTAGGCAAAATGGAACTGGCAGCAGGCTTATCGGTATTGCGTAAAATCGCCTTGCAGGCTTCTGCAAACAATTCATGCCCATTGTTGTAATGGTCATCCAAACGGCGGCGGGCGTAGCCTTCTGCCGAGTGGTTGTGAATCATGAATGCCCAGTCCGAAGCCTGGAACAGCATCAGTTCGCGTTCCATTTGCTTAATATAGCGCGTGAGCAGCTTTCCGCGGAGCGACTGCTTGCCCATCTTTTCGCGAATAGACATCAAATGGTCAATCATGGCGCGCATGCGGTAAGATTGCGGATAATACTTGTCCGTTTCTCCGTTGATCCATACCGACCCGAATCCGCCTTCTCCCCAGCTCGAGAAAGCCGGTTCATGAACATCGGGGTCTGCAGAACTGGTCATCACCTGGTCGGCACCTGCAAATTCTATGACCGACGAAGAAGCCGCTCGCATCAGCATTTCTTCGAGGAAGATGGGGCCTTCAAACCACCAATGTCCAAAAAGTTCGGCGTCGTAGGGGCAAAGCATGGCGGCCTTGTGACCTTCCATGTTCACCAGCAATTCCGAAATGGTCGCTTCGCGGTTCACCACAAAAAGACGCGCATGGTCTTCAGCGAGTTTCATGGCATTCCACGGGCGGTAAATTTCTTTGTGTTCGCCACCGGTAATGCGGTTATACTTGAAACCAGAATCGATAGGCGTATCGCCGGCAAAGAAGTATTCGCCTAGGTAGTCGCGGGGGCGGTTTTTCGAGATATCGGTAAAGAATTCGCGGTATTCAGGATGCCCCGGGTAACCGGTACGGCGGCTCCAAACTTCCATGGAACTCTTCTGTTCGCGGCCCATGCAGTAAAGCCCCTGCGTGGTACGCAGCGGCGTGAACACGCCGTACTTGGGCGTGGGCGATGCAAGAAGCACGCCGTGAGTTTCCAAGAAGAAGTAATGCAGGCCGAATTCGGCCAGGTACTTGTCGAGTCCCGGGAAATAACCACATTCCGGGAGCCACACGCCCATGGGCTTACGACCGAAAGCACGCTCGAACGTTCGCACCGTTACATCGAGCTGCATGCGAATCGAGGCGGGGTCGCTCTGGTAAGCCGGCAAGAACGGGTGCGTGCCCACGCAAGTGAGCAAGTTCAGCTTTCCGGCTTTTTCAAGCTCCAGAAATTCTGCCAGCAGGTTGCGATGAATGCGGTTTTCCCACAAGTCAATCAAAGTGTGCTGGCGCGAAAGGTAAAAATGCGAAAGCTGCTCGAATTCCGTACCGACGTTGCGGGCAACTTCCTTTTCAATCAGCTTCAGCTGATGTTTCAAATGCTCCGAAAACTTGTCGAGCAAGTTCTCGTCAGAAAGCATTTCGATAAGCGGGGGCGAAACGCTCAAGTTAAGCGTCCCGGGAACGCCCTTTTCCAAGAGACGGCGCATGGCCTGCACCAAAGGCAAATACGTTTCGGCAATAGCCTCAAACAGCCAGTTCTCTTCGAAAAAGCGTTTATATTCCGGATGCCGCACAAAAGGTAAATGTGCGTGCATCAGGAAAATGATTTTTCCGGGAGCTCCCATTAAAACGGATTACTCCGTGCGCTTTACGACAATCGGAACGATCGTGGTCGGGAAATCGCCATCCTTGTCGGTCGCAAACACCGGAATGATCTTGGTAGAATCCGGCAGATCTTCTTCAAAGCTGAAGGTGCCATCCGGGTTCAGCGGGAACGGTTCGCCGCGCACCTGGAGGTGTGCATCCGGACGGGTTCCGCCGTAAACGATCAAGCGGGTCTTGACCCAGAGGAAGAAATCCTTACCGTAGTTCACGGAATCCTTGGCCACTTCGATGTTGTTGGACTGCAGAGCAGCGCTAGAAAGTGCACCGGAGAACATGGATTCAGAAGAACTGCCGAAGTTTCCGCCCAGGCTCTTGAGCCAAGATTCAGCCGTCTGGCTAGAGAATCCGGAGCTCATGAAGTTGCCAAGAGTGTTACCGCCGAGAGAAGCCTTAGCGAAGGCATCGTCTGCGGCAGGAGCGGCAGCGGACTTGTCAAAAGTCATGACCGGAGCCGATTCCACGATGGGTTTGAAGTTCTTGCCGGACACGGCACCGAGAACGGCGACGCAGGACTTGCCAGCGGTATTTTCGACATACCAGCTGCGAGCATTTGCCGGAACTTCGATATCGCGGAACTTGCGCTTCTTGCTGCGCAGCACCGTAAGGTCGTCAGCAATGTCGAACAGGCGAAGAACAATTTTCCCCTTACCGGACTTCGCTTCGTTAATTCTGTTTTCGGATACTTCCCAGAAGGCATGCATCCAGTTCGGATCCTTCTGCATGAGTACCAGGTATTCGGCGTCGAAAGACTGAGCGAGCTTGGCGACGTCCTTTTCGGATGCCTTGGCAACCTTTGTAGCGGCCTTCGTTACAGCAGCCTTCGTTGCGGCAACCTTTTTAACAGCCGTTTTAGCCACCGTCTTTACAGCAGTTTTTGCAGCCGTCTTAACAGCGGCGGCCTTTGTTGCGGTTGTTTTAGCAGTGGTCTTGGCGGCCGGCTTTTCAGCCGTCTTGGTTGTAGCGGTCTTAGCAGTCGTCTTGACCGTAGTCGTCTTCTTGGCGGCCACCTTCTTGACTTCGTCGGAGATCTTGGAAACCTTCGTTGCAGCAGCCTTCTTCACCTTGGCCACGGCCTTCACGGCCTTTTCTTCGGCGTCTTTCATCGCCTTGAGAGTCGCAGACTTTGCAGTCTTAACCTTGGATTTTGTTTCAGTCTCTTTTTTTATAGCCATACTAGGCCTCCTTCATTAAAAATCCTACCTGCGCTCCTGTCCCCAAGTCGCGATACCGGTCAAACCGATTCGCAGCCCGATGAACATTTCTTCCCATTCCGACTTGGCATCGGAGAAGCGCTTGCCCCCCTGGAAAGCGACATCGATTGTAGTCCCCTTACGACCCAGCGGGAATCCACCGCCAATCGAGCCACCCACTTCAAAGACATCCTTGATGTACCAGTTTCTGTACCAGGCACCTGCACGGTAGTTGATACGGTTCCAGTAAGATTCGTAGAACAGCGGGCTACCGTCAAACTGATAACCGAGCGAAACCATAAAGTCCGTCTGGGTTTCGGTCACTTCGGGCATATTCCAACCGCCCGCGATGTTTTCGATATCCTTGTCCCACACGCGCCAAGTCAAGTCCATCATGACATTGTGGCGCTTTGCCAAACGATAATTGATACCGGTAGCAAGCATGGCGGGCACATCGATTTCACGCTTTGCACGAGTCGATTCCAACGTATCCAATTCGGTGAATCTGAAGTTGTAATCCAGCGTGTTGAGCAAGGTGTAGCCCGTGGTAAACGAGAAGAAATACGAGGCGTTTTTACCGCGGTACTGAACAGCACCCGTGTAGTATGCCGGATGGTCCTTGATTTCCCAAGCGCCTTCCACATAGTCCGAAAGAATGTAGTCGCCGGTGGCCCAGGAATCGCTCTTGTCGATATTTTCGTTATTGGCGCCAAGAGTCAGGTTTCTGGTGTTATTACCCATCACGACGTGAGCGGATGCACCCAGAGAAAGCGAACGGAAGAACGGCAAGCGGACAGCGTAAGTCGGGACGAGTTCATAGACGCTACCCTTGTATTCCAACTTCGCATTCGCCAAGGTTTCCTTGTTCTTGTATTCGTCTTCAAAAGACGCGGCATAATGCTGCCACAGCGAAAGGCCCATTGCACCGAAGGAGCCCATGGGGAACGAAAGGTTGAAAGACGGCATCGACAGGCTGGAATAGGAGTAATGAGTGTCACCATTACGGGCGCCATCCAGTTCCATCGAGAAGTTCAGGTTAAAGACCACCTTCGCATCAAAAGCCAAACGAGCCGGGTTCACGACCGAAAGACCTTCGGCATCACCCGTCTTGGCATTGCCGGCAAAGCCACGGCCAGCAGCCGAAGCCGTACCGCCCATGACGTTTTCTTCGCCCATGGCATCCAAACCGATCATCGAAGAAAAAGCAAAACTCGAAAAAACACCTAGTGCAAGTAAAAACTTTCTCATTTTTCATCCTCCCGCTTGGATGCAAGCCAGAGTTTGACGGTCATCGGATTCTCCATTGCCGTCGAGAAATCGTAGCGGGCATAGTCAAAGTAACCGAAGTACTTGTAAAGCGTATCGTTCTTGGTTTTATAAGTCGTATCGCCCTTAGCAGAGATTACCTTTGTCTTCTTGGTCGTAATGGTGTCCTTGTAAACCGTCATCTTTTCTTGCAAGAACGGCCAGCCAATACGCATGCTGAATCTCATGCTACGGCCATCGCTTGCCTTATTGAGGAAGTCACGGAAACCATAAGACAGCTGAAGCGTCAAGGAGTCGCCATCATGGAACACCAGGTTCTGGTGGCCATCGCTCAAAATCACAGCGGTATCAAGGCGGTACCTTTCCATACGGCGGTATCTGAGGTCTGCGGTATCCAAATAGCGCATGTCGGCACTGTCGACATAGGAGCCTGCCACAATCTGGATCGGGAGACCCAGTTCATTGCTACCCTTGGAATCATCGCGGGCCATGGTGATTTGTGCATGAATCACCGTCTGGCGGACATCGTTGCTGTCGCCCTTGGTGAACGGGAATTCATCGCCGTAGAATTCGGACAGGGCCTCAAGGATAGGTTCGGACGGAAGTTCCACCACCAGAGAATCGAAAAGTCCACCGCCATGCAAAATTGCGCATTCCGGGCATTCTTCTTCGTTAATCACGATATTAGCCATGCGGAAAGGCTGCGGAGTCGGATTCATGTAAGTCGTGGAATCGGAATAGAGCACCAAAGACGGAGAATAGGAAGACGAGCCGTCACCATAGAAACGGTAGAGGCGCGGAGCTTTGGGAGCAGAAAGGCGCAACTGCAAATGAGCAGAGCCCTTTACCTTCTTGAGTTCCTTTACCAAGGCGGACGGAAGATCTAGACGAACACCGGTCGTCGTATCGTTTTTCACACGCTTCAGGTTAACCACGGTATCGGCAGAGCCATCGCTCTTCCATTTCGTCAAATCCTTATACCAAGTCGAATCAGCAATCTTGGTAATCTTATTGAAGTACGACTTGTAAGAATCCTTGCTGTTCGTTTCAAGCTTCCAGCTCACCGTCACTTCGAGTTCATCGTCAAACGGCAGAGAATCGCTAGGATACTGCTTGGCGTTATAGAAGGGCTTCAGCCAAGAGAGAATGAGGAACGCACCGGCTGTATCGGACTTGCTCATCTTCTTCATGAAGCTCGTATCCGAATAGGCCAAATCAAAAACCAGGTCATGCGTGAGGTTCGAAACATGCCCGAGCACCGCATTTGCATCGGCAGACTTGGGACGCATATCAAAATTCACCTCGACCGAAGTCGGCTTGATGTTATCGATGGTCAAAGTCTGCACTTGGTAGCTGTTCGGAAGGCCGCGATCAGAGAGCCAAGATTCCAAGCCATTATCGTCAGAATCAAACAAGCAGGACGTCAATGCCATAGAGCACAGCAACGTCACCACAATCAATTGTGTCGTTTTCAAATTATTAAACAATGTTTTCTTCACTCAGTACTCCGAGTCTAGTCTGTAATTCCGTGGAGAATATAGCAAATTAGGCGTGAGAAGTTACCGATAACCAGCTATAAGTTTTACTATATTTACCCCCGAAAAAACTAGAGGATATTATGTCTCAATTCAACGCTCATTTTAGGAACATCAACGGGGACGACACCTACCCGCTGACCGACGTCATTTACCGCAGCAAGGTGGACGGCAGCCTGCTCGAAGTGGAACACGACCGTAGCGCCCTTGCAAGCAAGAGCCCCGACGAATGGAAGAAGCTCTTTGCCGAACGCCGCATGAGCTTTGAACCGGCCGACATGAGCGGCATTTGGAGCAAGCGCGAAATGGTGCTCCCCGACATGCCGATTGAAGACATCGTCACCATGCGCGAAGGTTGGAGCCCGCTGTTTGACGCAGCTCCGCTCGCCAAGGAAATGGGCATCAAGAGCCTCAAGGTAAAGCTTTGCGGTAACTCCCACACCGGTTCTTTCAAGGACCTGGGCATGACGGTTCTCGTGAGCCAGGTGAACCACATCATCAAAAAGAAGATTCACGAAATCGACGCCGTGGCTTGCGCCTCTACCGGCGACACCTCTGCAGCCCTCAGCGCCTACTGCGCCAAGGCCGGCATTCCGAGCATCGTGTTCCTGCCCGCCGGCAAGACTAGCGTTGCCCAGCTCATTCAGCCGATTTCTAACGGCAGCATCGTGCTCGCCCTCGACACCGACTTTGACGGTTGCATGAAGATCGTGCAGCAGGTCACTGCCGACAACCGCATTTACCTCGCCAACTCCATGAACAGCCTCCGCGTGGAAGGCCAGAAGACGATTTCTCCGGAAATCTGCCAGGAAATGGGCTGGAAGGTTCCCGACACAGTGATTATTCCGGGCGGCAACCTCGGTAACGTTAGCGCTCTCGCCAAGGGTTTCGAAGACTGCAAGGCCATGGGCCTCATCGACCGCATTCCTCGCATTATCGTGGCTCAAGCCGAAAATGCCAACCCGTTCTTCCAGGCATACGAACGCGGCTTCGACAAGCTGGTTCCCATGCAGGCCAAGAAGACTCTCGCCAGCGCCATCCAGATCGGTAACCCGGTCAGCTATCCGAAGGCAGTCCGCGCCATTCAGAAGACGAACGGCATGGTCGTGAGCGTCTCTGAAGAAGAACTCGCCAACGCCGCCCACCGCGGCGACCGTATTGGTCTCTACTGCTGCCCGCATACGGGTGTCGCTCTCGGCGCTCTCGAAAAGCTCGTGGCCGCAGGCAAGATCGACAAGGAAGAAAACGTGGTCGTGATCAGCACCGCTCACGGTCTGAAGTTCACCGAATTCAAGGTCGGCTACCACGAAAAGAAGCTCGAAAACATCTGCTCCAAGTTCGCGAACCCCGTGTTCAAGGCTCCGGCAGACCTCGGCGCTGTCATGGACATCTTGAAGAAAGAGATGGCCGAACGTCGCCGTTAATGAGCGCTATCCAACCTTTCGCCGATAACAAGGCTTAGGTACGCAATCGCCGCTGATGAAGCGGCGATTATGCTATCCGAACCATAGAACATGGCGCCGAAAACCACCGGAGCCAAGACCAGAAGTGCAGAAAACAGGACATTGTTGTTTGCGATGCTAAAGCGATTCATAATTTACCTCTCTTTTACGCAAACAAATATACCTACAAAATACTGACAAAAACTGTCATTTTATACAGACAATAAAAAAGGCGGGACTCGCCCGCCGCAATACAAATCAATTTATTTATCCGAATATCTTATTGTAAAGATCCGGAGCGAACTTCTGGAAATAGCCCTGAATCAGGATAATCGCGATTACAACCGGAATCACCCACTTGACATAGAAGCGGACAATCTTGAAAGTCGGAATCTTAAAGCCCTTGCCGACATTCACTTCGGCATAGAACTTTTCTTCGCCCCAGCCACGCTTGTAGCAACAGAACACAATGAACAGGAGCGAACCCAGCGGAAGGAGAGTATTGGAAACCAAGAAGTCCTCGAGATCCAACACGCAGCTGCCTTCGCCAAAAGGCTGGAAACCCGCAAGCAGATTGAAACCGAGAGCGCACGGGAGCGAAAGCAGCACAATCAGCACCGCATTCACGCGAACCACTTCCCTGCGGTCAAAGCGACGGGCATCGCGCCAGAAGGTGGTAATGTTTTCAAACACAGCCACCACTGTCGAAAGCGCTGCAAACGAAAGGAACAAGAAGAAGGCCGCACCGCAGAGTCTACCTGCAGGCATCTGCGAGAACACATTCGGAAGCGTCACAAAAATCAAACCCGGGCCAGCATTGGGTTCAAGCCCAAATGCAAAACAACTCGGGATAATGATAAGACCCGCGAGCAAGGCAACAGCAGTATCCAACGCACAAATATTGGCCGCCTCTTTTGCAATGGTATGGTCTTTCTTGATATAGCTTCCGAAAATGGTCATGGCGCCGATACCGAGACTGAGCGTAAAGAAGCTTTGTCCCAAGGCCGCAAAGAGCGTTTCGCCCAAACCGTTTTTCACAAGGTTGTCAAAATTGGGCAACAGGTAAAAACGCAAGCCGGCGTCGGCACCGGGAAGCGTGACCGCGCGAATCGCAAGCGCAATCATAATGACAAACAGGAACGACATCATCCACTTGGTAATGCGTTCTACGCCCTTTTGAAGTCCCAGCGAAACAATACCGAAACCGATGAGCGTCGTCGCCACCATCCAGCCCACCTGAATGGCAGGGCTTGCAAGGGTTTCGCCAAACATGGCGCCCACCTGGGCGGGAGTCACATTCTGAAAATCGCCCGCCACCATGCGGTAGAAGTAGTAAAGCATCCAGCCGCAAACCGTGGTATAGAACATCATGAGCAGGTAGTTACCCGCAATCATGGGCCACTTGGCCAAATGCCACTTGGAATTTTTAGGTTCTAGGCGTTCAAAGGCACGCCCCACGCTACGCTGGGTAGCACGGCCCACTGCAAATTCGGCCATCAGAATCGGAAGACCGAACACAAGCAGGAAGAACAGGTAGATAAGCACGAAGGCGGCTCCACCGTACTGCCCGGTAATAAAGGGGAAACGCCATACGTTACCCAGGCCAATGGCACAGCCTGCCGAAATGAGGATAAACCCCAAACGGGATGCGAAACTTTCTCTATTGCTATTCATAGTTAAAAATATAGAACGGCTTCCTCTCAAATTTTCTATCTTTGGCGACGAAAAAGGATTAAAATGAGCGAAAACTATAAATACGGATTTGTAACGGATATCGAAAACGAGGCCTTCGAGAAGGGTTTGAACGAAGATATCATCCGCAGGGCATCCAAGCTCCGCGGCGAACCGCAGTTTATGCTGGATTTTCGCTTGAAAGCCTATGAAAAGCTCCAGCAGATGGAGCAGCCGAAATGGGGCGAACTGAACTTTGCACCTGTTGACTTGCAGGACATCGTCTACTACTCCGCCCCGAAGACCAAGAAAAGCCACGAAAAGATCGAAGACGTGGACCCGGAACTTCTGGCCACCTTCGAAAAGTTGGGCATTCCGCTGGACGAACAGAAGCGCCTTGCCAACGTGGCCGTAGACGCTGTCTTTGACTCGGTGAGTATTTATACCAGCCACAAGCGTAAGCTCATGGAAATGGGCATCTTGTTCTGCTCCATCAGCGATGCCATCAAGGAATACCCCGAACTCATCGAGGAATACCTGGGCTCCGTGGTCCCGGCTGGCGACAACTATTTTGCAGCCCTCAACAGCGCAGTCTTTGGCGACGGAAGCTTTGTCTACATTCCGCCTGGAGTCAAGTGTCCCATGGACCTTTCCACCTACTTCCGCATCAACAACAAGGAAGCAGGCCAGTTCGAGCGCACCCTGATTATCGCCGACGAAGGCGCCAGCGTGAGCTACCTGGAAGGCTGCACCGCTCCTGAATTCAGCAGCAAGCAGTTGCACAGCGCCATCGTAGAATTGGTGGCCAAGGACAACGCCAGCATCAAGTATTCCACCGTGCAGAACTGGTACGCGGGCGACCGTGAAACGGGAGCCGGCGGCGTGTACAACTTTGTGACCAAGCGCGGCAAGTGTGCTGGCAAGAACAGCCGTATTAGCTGGACGCAGGTCGAAACGGGTTCCGCCATCACCTGGAAGTATCCGAGCTGCGTGCTGCTGGGCGACAACTCCGTGGGCGAATTTTACAGCGTGGCCCTCACCAACGGGCACATGCAGGCCGATACCGGCACCAAGATGATCCACATTGGCAAGAACACCAAGAGTACCATCATCAGTAAGGGTATCAGTGCGGACTATTCCAGCAACGCCTACCGCGGCGAAGTCAGCATCCGCAAGTCGGCCACGGGTGCACGCAACTACACCCAGTGCGACAGCATGCTCGTGGGCGACAAGAGCGCGGCCCACACCTTCCCCTACATCACGGTGGCAAACTCCAGCTCCACCACCGAACACGAAGCAACGACTAGCCGCATCAGCGAAGACCAGTTGTTCTACTTCGAAAGCCGCGGCATCAAGCGTGAAGACGCCATCCAAGCCATGGTGGGCGGATTCTGTAAGGACGTGTTCAAGGAACTCCCGGGCGAATTCGCCACGGAAGCCCGTCAACTGCTCACACTCAAGCTCGAACACAGCGTTGGGTAGCAGCCTCAAAAAACTTGTCATGCCGGACCCAATCCGGCATCTTTTTTTTATTACCTTTTAAGCATATTACCCCGGAGGCTTTATGCAGATTTTATTCTTGATGGCAGATGGTTTCGAAGAAACCGAATTCGTCACCCCCTTCGATTACTGGCAGCGCGGCGGCCTCAATGTAACCCTCGCATCCATTAGCGACAGTTTGTCCGTAACGGGTAAGCTCGGGCTCCGCATTCAGGCTGACATTCTACTGAAGGATGCAGACCTTGCGCAGTTTGACGCAGTGATGCTCCCCGGCGGGGGGGTGGGCGTCAAGAATCTTGCAGCAAGCGACGCCGTCGAAGCAACCATCAAGCAGTTTGACGCCCAGGGCAAATGGCTATTCGCCATTTGCGCGGCACCGCTGGTGCTTTCGAAGGCAGGCCTCCTGAAGGACCGCAAGTGCACTTGTTTCCCGGGCTGCGAAGGCGACCTCGTCTGCAAGCAGTACCTGACAGACCGCGTGGTAGTCGACGGCAAGGTGATTACCAGCTGCGGTGCCGGCTCCTCCGAAGAATTCGCCTTCGAATGCCTCGCCCAAGTAGCGGGTCGCGAAATCTGCGAAAAGATTCGCAAGCAGGTTGTGGCGAGATAATAGACCGCTCGCGCCCACAACGGATTTTAGTTTTTTTCTAAATTTGGGCCATGAATTTTAAGGACCGCATTATCCGCGCCACAGGTAAGAAGACCCCCTTCCGCCTGATTGTCGTCGATTTGACCGCGACGATGAACGAAATCGGCAAGAAGCACAACGCCCAGGGTTTCGCCCTGAAGCTCTTGGCCGAAAATTCCATCGCAAGCATTTTCTTGAGCGCATCGCTCAAGTTCCCGGGCACCGTCAGCTTTACCACCCGTTTCTCGGGCGAAATTACGCTGGTGCAGTCGGATACCACGCCGCAGGGCTTGGTCCGCGCCATGATCCCGCAGCCGGAACTCCAGGCCGTGGGCGGCAACGAACCGGCACTGATTCCCCAGAGCGTACGCGTGGTCAAGTTGAACGAACAGGGCAAGCGCGTCCACGAAAGCATTATCGAAGCCCCCGCTGTGTCCATGGGCCAGAACCTCGCTACCTACCTGTTGCAGTCGGAACAGATCCGCTCTGCCGTGGGTATCGAAGCCGCCTTCAATAAAGAAGACCCGAGCAAGCTGGACTACGCCGCCGGTTTCTACATCGAAGCCTTCCCCGACCTCGAAGACAAGGACATCAACCTGATCGAAGTCATTATCCAGAACTTGCCGAAGTTCTGCGACATGAACACGCCCGAAGGCTTCAACCTGGATGAACTTTTGGACCAGCTGCGCGGTCCCTACGAAATCGATATCGTAAAAGAAATCGACCCGAAGGCCTACTGCCCTTGCAGCCGCGAACGCACCGTGGCAACACTCGCCACGCTCCCCCTCAAGGATTTGCAGGACTTGGAAAAGGAAGGCAAGGACCTTGAAGTGATTTGCGACTTCTGCCGCACCCCGTACCAGATTACCCTCGCCGACTTGCGCGGAATCATTAATGAGAGAAAGTAATTATGTTTACCAAGCAATGTGTCGTTACCTTGGACCTTGAAGGTGTCCTCGCCCCTGAAATTTGGATTGCTGTTGCAGAAAAGACCGGCATCAAGGACCTGCGCCTTACGACCCGCGACATTCCCGACTACGATGTGCTCATGAAGGGCCGCATCAAGATTCTTGAACGCGAAGGCATCAAGCTTTCTGACATCCAGAACGTGATTGCAAGCCTCGGACTTTTGGACGGCGCCCGCGCCTTCATGGACCAGCTCCGCGATGAAGCCCAGGTGATCATTCTGTCGGACACGTTCCAGGAATTTGCCTACCCCATCATGAAGAATCTCGGTTTCCCGACGATCTTCTGCCACAACTTGGAAGTCGAAAACGACATGATCAAAGGTTACCACCTGCGCTTGAATGACCAGAAGACGAAGGTCGTGAAGCACTTGCAGGAACTGAACTTCAAGGTGTTCGCCTCGGGCGATTCCTTCAACGATACGGGAATGCTCAAGCAGGCCGACAAGGGCTGCTTCTTCTGCGCACCGGATTCTATCGTTGCTCAGTTCCCGCAGCTCGAAGCCACGAAGACTTACGCGGAACTCCTGGAAAAGTTCCACCAGTTCCAAAATACGTTGTAATAAGACCGCTCGGCTCTATTCTTTATTCAGGCTAGCCGTAAAAGGTTAGCCTTTTTTCGTTTAGGGTCTTATTTCCCGACAAAGTATTTATTCAAGCTGACAAATAACACGCCATTCTCCCCAAGGGATTTTATATTTAGAGATACAAACAGGAGAATAATATGAAGCTCTACACAACAGACTTTATCACCGGAAAAGAAATTGAAACCCTTCAGATGGTCCGAGGCAGCGTGGTCTTTAGCAAGAATGTTGTTCGCGACGTGTTTGCGGGTCTCAAGACGCTTGTGGGTGGCGAAATCGCTGGCTACACCGAAATGCTGAATGACGCCCGTAACATCGCCATCGAACGTATGGAAAATCAAGCCGGGATGATCGGCGCAGACGCTATCGTGAACGTTCGATTCGCAACGGCCTCGGTCATGGCAGGCTCCGCCGAAATCATCGCCTACGGAACCGCAGTCAAATTCAAGAAGTAAAACAAAAAGCCGATGGAATCACTCCACCGGCTTTCTCTCTCAGAGAAAATAAAATTAATTTCCTGAAATTTCCTTAGCCTTCGCCTCGATTTCGGCGATGGCTTTTTTGCGGCCTTCGGCGGAATCTTCGTTATTGAGCACGATGTTCACAAACACCGAGCCCGCAACCACAGCGTACACATGCTTGCTGAGCACCTTGGACTGTTCGCCATTACGAATACCGAAACCGCCCAGCACCTTGGCACCACCCTTACCGACGGTGTCGATAAAGTCGAGGGTAGACTGTTCGATAATCGTTTCGCTACCGGTGGTACCTGCGCGGAGAGCCGCGTAGATGTACTTGTAGCC
>Ga0310690_10008147_pt1 | contig 13359 bp, 10 predicted proteins | sample AusTroGonzalo_MG_2_FD_207661 | JGI IMG/M metagenome (GOLD analysis project Ga0310690, IMG submission 207661) | Bovine rumen microbial communities from tropical cattle in Woodstock, Queensland, Australia - Gonzalo_04 (v2) (version 2) | ecosystem: Host-associated > Mammals > Digestive system >... | reverse complement strand
TATTAATTAACAGCTCTATAATCTGAGTATATATCTGATAACAAGTTGGATAGTTTTTGCGAGATTCGTATGTCAAACCGAGTCTTAGCAAACAACGCAGTTTAGTAAGGAAGGCTGAAGTGTTCTTATTGTTAGACAATGACTCTATTGCTGCACGATACTCAAGTGAGGCTGCGTAATAGTCTTCGTCCCAATAATGCAAGTCGCCCAAATTGGAATGGATGCGTGCAATAATCGACTCATATTTTCTCTCAGAAGAATGTTCTCTTTGTTTTCGATCAAGTTCAATATAATAGTTAAGCAATCGCGTATTGTACTGGATAACAGAAAGCGATTCATCAAGTGTAAAGTTGAATATCGCTGAGGCTTCATCGCTCATTTTTGACATCATCGAAATCTCTTCGGCAATGCTTTTATGAAACTTAAATTCGTTCAGTCCAATAGTAATATGCGAGATGTGGATCTGAGTGAGATACTCCATGATGGATGTTACAGAATCACGTAATTCTGGAGCCTTGCTTGTTTTCAGGAGGTCTGGAATCTGTTCAAGATTTCGCCAAGAAAAACTACGATTGTGATGCTTATAGATATGGTCAATAATAAAAGAGAGAGAAACCAGGAAACGATCACCAAAATTACTGAGGTCATTAGTGATGGTTCCCATGATTGGGTCGGCAAGATAGTAAATAAAATTAATATTCTTTTGTTGTGTACTATCGAAATACAATACTCGCTGTTCTTTATCTTCATCAGTACAATCAATTCCCACCGTACAGGTGTCGTTCCAGTCGTTCATCGGAACACAATCGACAGCCCTGCGGATATTTTTCTCAAAATAGAGGTATATTTTCTTGGGTGAACCATTGCTGATGTGAGTCAGATAGGCCGCAAAGGTGTGAAGAAATCCCAGTACGAAATTTGCGTCATGCTGCAGTTTTATTCTGTCGTCTTCATTGTCATACTTTTTGCCGTTTATCCCTTCTATCAAATACTCATAATACCAACGAAGAGATGGAATCTCTTTTTTCAGCACTTTCTCTTCACGGGCATTTCTCTGTTCTCTTTCCTGCAACCATTTCTCTGGCAAAAGTCGATTCGCAATATACCATTCCGACATAGAGCGGACATCTGTTTGCCCTCCTTCTGGTGTAAGAAAGCTGTCAACATTAAGAACACCAGAAAAGATACTGCTAATGGCAAAATCTCGATCACTAAGGTCAGCCAAATATGCATCGTATAGCTCACGTCCAGAAATGAATACGAACTTGGCTTCCGCTGAAGATACAAATAACTTGATGTTGGCCAATAATGTCAACACGCTACGGCGACGCTCGCGTGAATTCATGCCATCGGGAAAGCCCTTCACCGCATCTGTAAATTCTGGCATTTCATCACTCTTTTGTGGCTCAACCATAGCAGGGTCTATCTTGTCCATCTCATCGAAGACAATCAAGAAATGGGCTCGATACGACATCGTACAATTTTCGGCAATATCGTTAATAATAGATGACAATTCCGTTTCTATTTCACGAATATCTGCGATGGGCATTACTTTATGTTTGCGCCTATTAAATAGAGATATGGAAATAAAACTTTTGTCTATAGATGATGCGCTTCCTGTCTCCTCGTCCGTTGTAGCAACAATTCTATCAACTAAAATGTTTAGTCTGCTTATCGATTTACGTGGAGTTCTCCATCGTGGTATAAAAGGCAAGATTAGATAGAGAAATCTTTTTACTACAATATAAAAAATTATGTACAGAAAAAGAAGGCCAATACAACTTAAGATTGGGTCTGCAGATATATTTCTGAAAAAAATAACGATATTATATATAGTCCGAGAGAACAAATTATCATCGACTAAAACAATATTAGGAACTTCATTCCCTGTTGTTTCTCTAATAATCTTTTTGTTTATTGTGTCATTCGTTCCGGCTTTTGAACTGATAATACTATCAGTAATCACCTTTACTTTTGCTACAGAATCTATTCCATCCTTATTTTTAGTTATATCTATAGTGACATCCTTAAAACTTAAATATGTTTTGTTGAGATTATCAGAATTAGTGGCAACACCTATTGTATGTAGTGTAAGTTCCAATAATCCAACACTAATAATACATATCACTAGTGTTGTTATCAACGACATAGACCAACGAGGCTGAATACAATCAATAAAGGCTTGATATCTGTCGCGAACGTTGGTTGCGATTAGCCCAAGGATATCACGTTCTTTAAGAACCTCATGTCCTAAATTTACTGAGATTTTGATATTAGAAAAGGCTTTCTGAGCAATATCCAATCGTTTACCTCTTGCAATACGGTCAACTAATAGTTGTTTGAACTCCTTTCGGTTGGGTATTTTTTTTCGAAGGCTTTTATTTTCATTTTTAGGATTATTGCTACTACATATTACAATAAAAGCAATGGAAAAGAATGTTCCTAAGACAATGCCAATCAAAATAAGCCATAAAGAAAACGTTATCTCTTTATATTTAACACAACCTACAAAAAAACAGCCTATTGAAAAAATTATCGCAATAAGACAAGCTTTTGCCCATAACTCAACTTCCGAATCGGTTTCACGTGTCAGACGTTCAACTGTACGATCGACTAACGTGGTCTTTCCCATACCACGAAAGCCCGTAACCAAATACGAACCCGTTTTCTTGTCCCTGTCTGAAAGCCATAGGAAAAGCCTCTCTATTAAACGATCACGCCCCACAAAACAATCATCTTTTTCGCAAGCGCCTTTTCCCCTTTTATCTCGTGGTGGCAAGAAAATCTTGATTGGCCGTATCAACGACGTAAATTTATCGTTAAAACGATTTGCAGGTACTCGATTGTTCTGTTTTGACATTACTATATTTGCAAGACATTTGTTTTGGAAAAAAGAACGAATTGTCACTTCCTTTTTACTAAATCCCAGCCAGATTTTTTAACTAGTTTGATGGTGCTAATGGCCATTCGACGATAGTCTTTCTTTACACTTTCAGGAAGTAATGGATATGGACGCATGTTAGGGTCTATTTTCATCTCGTCATCACGCTTAGGACCGTATGTCCATCCTTCTTGCTTGTGTGCCTGTGCCCATATCTCATGCGCATTCTCAGCAATGGCTTCGCGAAGCTCTATCAACTCTTCTTCTAATTTTACATCCGAAAGATTCTGTGGTTGAGGCTCATAATTAGCATGATTAGTGATTGTTACAAGGTAATTTGCAGAATCGTTCCAAGCCTCAGAAAAAATATCTAAAGGGTAAGTCTTGGGGGTATCTGAACTGCCAGGGTCAAATAATTCTATAATTTTTGCCTTGAGATCAAGTGATTTTATAACTATTGCATGATTTGGATTATATCCAGATTTTATATCCTGTCGTCTGGCTTGCAAAGGCAATAGATTTAATTCTGTATTATCAATAACAGTAATTGTTACTTTTCCGGCCTTGAGAGCCTTTGCGATATCGTCTAATGAGCGATAGAACCTTCGTGTTGTATAGGAGTTGTAAAGCCCAGACAGGAAACCCATGTTGTGAAGTGGCATTCCATCTTCTCGAAGCCAGTTGTGTTTTTTAGCCTCCTGCTCCAACATTTCGTCGGAAACATCAATTCCAAGACTTCTTAAAGCATATCCTTCACATTTGATGGCACACAAGTTATCTACAGTATTCTTTGCCGCTCGTTTCAACATCGGCAGCGTGCGAATAGTGGATGGTTTTAAACACAGTTCCTTCCCTTTAAGTTCTTCGTCAACCTTTATGGACAACTGCATTAATTCTCGCAACTCTGCATTCTCTGCGACTGCATCAAGCACCATTTGGGTCTCTTCAAGGGTGGTATTGCCGTCCATATACGCAGCCAGCAATTCGTCTGAAATGTTGTGCTTCTTATTTACCATATTGATATAAATCTTTCATTGCAACTTTAGTAAGTGCCGTCATTGCACGTTTCTTGATGTTATACATGTTAGACACCTTGACACCTAATTCCACGGCAAGGGCAGACTCGCTAATATCGTCAATCAGATGTCTGCGTATAACGTATGCCTGGCGCTTATTCTTCATTTTTCCCAGAAGAGCCTCCACATCCATTTTGGCATGTTTTCCAGATTCCTCATAGGATGACTGCTCCTTTGGATAAAGTGGCTCCTGCGACCGTGTATCTATCACACGTCCTTTACTTCGAAGCCATAATGCGAATCGGAGAGCAACGGTCTTTAGCCATTGGTAAATGCTGCTCCGACCCTCGAACTGCCTCAGTCTGGCTGCATCGTTCTCCATCAAGTAGATATAAAACTCGTTTACAAACTCGTCGTAATCAACAGAGTAGGGAAAGACAATTTTTATGATGGAGACGAACAGCGGACGACAGTTTTCGAAGAAGAACTGTCTGCTGATAGTTTCATCACCATCGATTAGAGCCTTAACAATTTCTAGGTCCGTCATAACCTTACAAATAGTTTTTCAGTACTCAAAATAGTCAAAAATAACATAACTTGCCCGTAAAATTACAAATATATTCTTAATTATTGACGAAAATTGAGAAAAAATTGTATCTTTGCCATCATTTATTATCAAAATTCTATAATTATGATAACAAACACGAACTTTTCAGAGACAGAACAAATCATCAAGCATCTGAAAGAAGTGCCATTTGACGTGAGTCGTAAGAGCCTTTACATTACCTCTGAACTTTATGAGGGATATTGTCCCGAACAACCAAATTCGTATGAAAAGTGTTATGATAAACGAATTTTCAATTATTATAAGTCAACAGGCATTCAGACCAACGATATTAAAGAGTCATTGGCTCGTACACTCCACGACCATGGGATATACACGGCTTTAGGCGAGTTTGTCCGTGCGCATGATTACCGACGTATAGTGGGTGTAATGGGTGGACATGCCTTGTTGCGAACAGATTCGATGTACCACCAGATTGTATTTCTCAGCAAACGGCTGACTGAGCAAGGCTTTTTTATGCTTAGCGGAGGTGGGCCTGGTGCTATGGAGGCAACCCACGTTGGTGCTTGGCTGGCTGGTTGCAATGATAACGAGGTTGAAGATGCCCTTCAAATCATGTCTGTAGCCCCCAAGTTTAATCATGACCTTTGGCTATCAACAGCTTTTGAGGTAATACGTAAATATCCTCAAGTCCGATATGAGAGTATTGGCATTCCGACATGGCTTTATGGTCACGAACCGTCCACACCGTTTGCCACTCATATTGCCAAGTTCTTCGATAACAGCATCCGTGAGAACCAGATTCTCACCCTACCTTTTGGTGGTATTATCTATACACCAGGAAGTGCCGGGACCATGCAGGAGATATTCCAGGATGCGGTACAGAACCATTACCTCTCATTCGGATTCTCCAGTCCAATGATATTCCTTGGCACACAGTTCTGGACAAAGGAAGTGCCTATTTATCCCCTACTCCAGTTGCTGACAGGTAATGGGAAATATAATAATCTGTTGTTGGCCTTAACGGACAACTCTGACGAAATCGCACAAAAGCTTATTGAATTCCAAGAACTTGTTAAGAATCGCCCCAAACTGGTTTAACCGTAATTGACATCGTGTTGTATGCTGACGATTAACACTCATAGAATGCAACAGAAAAGAAATCCTGCTTTCCATCGTCAGAGAAACCAACCACATACACATTGTCATCATCATCTGTTATAGATGTAATAACCCCTGTGAAGTTTTTAATAATGGCCGCAATTATTTCTTTGCTTTCTATACGTTCTTTCAATTCTGGTTGTTCTTCAACAGCTTTACGATAGTCATAGATTCCTATACGGGCTGTCTCAACGGCAATCTCGCCAAGTGAAAATTTCTCAGGATTGTCAGCTATCTCGTCTATCTTTTCCATCATTTCGCTCTGACGACCTTTGATAGCATAATAGCAACCATCGGCATAGGTGTCGACAACAAGATCTGAACAATATAGTTCAGAGTCTATGTCGTTGTCATCATCTCTCGAAAAACACGGATCCATCATCAGAACATCCGTTTTTTTGTAATAAATGGACTCTTCTGGCATAATATAAACAATTTCATTGAATTTTTAAAACAAAATGTTTATAGTTCCTCTTTCTTTGCGCTTCAGACCACTTTGAAGCCACACAAAAGACATATCTTGCAATTAAAGTCTCTAAGCGCATTCTTCCCTTTTTCCTGCAAATATACAAAGAAATATTCACAAGTTTATTTTTTATAACTGCTTTTTCATTCTAATGTTCTAATGTTTGTTAAAATATTTGCCTTGTCATATCCTAAATTCTTTCTGTTACTATCAACAAATAGCGGACAAGTTATCATCTTCTTACAGCCACAAATCATCATAAATACAACACTCGATATTCTGCATTGTCCATTTTGGGGATTTCACGGGTCATTTTGCCGTAGTGAACGGATTGAATAGCTTTGTTGATTATACCATGACCAACAGCAAGAACTATTTTGCCAGAATAGTTTGTCTTTATCCATTCCAAGAAAAACTTGGCACGATTCAGCAGATCATCCATGTTCTCCACGTTATCAGGCAGTGGCAAACCTTTAAGGCTTGGGATAAATCTACCCGTAAAGTCTCCCCAGTCGCGCTCACGAAGCAGAGGGGTTGTCAGGACAGGTAAATCCATGTGACCGCCAATAATCAGTGCGGAATCGTATGCTCTCCGGAGGTCGCTGGAAACAATCGCATCAAAATGAAGCTCAGACAGAGAAACCGCGAGTTCCTCTATCTGTCTGATTCCTAAATGTGTCAACTCTCCTTGTTGTTGTCCCTGTAATATCTTGGCGACATTGTCCACCGTCTCACCGTGACGGACTAAATAAAGTGTAGTCATTGTCTTACTTTGAAAGTTCCTGTATTAATACGTCACAGCCAGTTCTTATTTTATGGAACACATGGCGATAGATTTGGTCCGATTTTCCGTATGGGTCAATCAAATCGGTCTGCTCATTGAAGCAGATTTCGTTGAATGTATGTAAGCGTCCCCAGCGGTCGGGTGGCAGACGTCTTTGAAGATTCTCCACATGGAAATGCTCCATGCAGATTATCAGGTCGGAGGCATCTAGCATGGCCCGAGTGGCGAAACGCGCTGTCCCTCCAAAGTCGTAACCGGCCTCGCGGGCATAGAAAGCCATCGCCTCATCTCGGGGATATCCCTCATAATTGTGAATTCCAGCGGACTCGACCTCGATGCCTGTGAACCCTCTCTCTTGGAGCATTTTCTTGAGTATCACCTCCGCCAGCGGACTCCTGCTGATGTTTGCGTAGCATATAAACAGTATCTTCATTGCAGTTAGTAGGTTAATAGCTTAGTGGGTTAATAGCTTATTAGATTAGTTGGGATTTTTTAGTTGCCTATTCTTCTATCTTTTGCATTTTCCAAGGCAGACAGGATAGCAGAGATACCCTCATTCCGCTTCTTGCGGTCACTTTCGGAGGTAAGGTTTTCAGGCATTCCATTTGGAAACAGAGGTGCATCCTCCTTACGTCCCATGGTGATATTGATGTTGAGACGGCAACGGTCCTTGAAACGGACGGTGGCTGCGTAGCGATAGCAGAATCGTTCCAAAACGAGACCCTTATCTGCTTTGCCAGTGAACCATCCGATGTGGTTATAGTACTCTATCTCATTATTGAGGACGAATTCACAGACAGCCTCTGCAATGGTGGAGTAGCGCGAGAGCAATACAGGGTGGGCATCCGTAAGTGCCTTCAGGGACTTTAGCATTGAATCTGTCTGCTTCATCAGGTCGTATGCGATGTCGTAATGAGCATGCGAATTGAGGCACTCGGATGACTGAGCCACGTTGAGTGCTTGTTCAATCTTGGCAACAAGGGATGTCGCCTTGGCTTCCGTCCACAGGTCGTCAATATGACTGATGCCAGAACGCTTCACAGCCTTGTCCCACAAGCAGCAATCACCATCAGAAACCACAACAATCTCCTCGAGGAACATTGGCAACAGCTGGTCGGAGGTGATGACACTCAATCCGTTGCTGATGGTCTGGATAAGCTCTGAGCCGTAACGCTCATAAAGGCGCGAAGCAACCTGAATGGCCCTTGAGTATGAGCGAGAATCCTTCAGGAGGCAGCAAACCAACTGATTCTGGAGGGCAGACATGTTCTCGTCGGCATCCTCCCAGAGCTTCCTCGCCTCCAGCAAGTCTCCCGTCTGATGGAGAAGCGCAAGCGCATGGGCATCGGTCTCGGTGAGGTTCATGAACCAGAACAGGCCATTACGCAAGCGGTCAGCGGGAACACTCAAGGATGACATGTACAATGCTAACGCCTGCTGGCTGCGATTCGGCTTGGCACCAAAGACGAAATCCATGTCCATGGGAAACGAAATGGACTTACCGATGGAAGCATACACCCTCATGCGGCTATTGTTGGACGACAGGGCGGTGGAGGAGTCGCTGGTGGCGACTCCCATACCACGAAACGGATTGGTTTGAATGAAATCTTTAATTCTCATACTTCTTCACTCATATATTGGTTTAACCGAGCAGACCCTCTGCCTCACGGATTTCCTCGATGCCCTCCCTGGCGCAGAGGATGCTGCGGAAGGCCTTCATCACCTCCTCTTTTGTAAAGCTGTCTCCTATCAGCTCAAGAGCCTTGTCCACACACCTTCTTGCATGCTCCCTGTCAGACCACTCCACATTGTCAAAGTTACGGTCGTACCACTTGATGCGGCTGGGAATCCTGGTTTTCCATCTCAGGTCAAGGTCGAGAAGCCTGATTTCTTCAAGAATCTTCTTGGCTGCAGGAACGTCGTGGTTTTCCTTGGCACTTTCGATATACAACTCCAGATAGTGGAAGGCATATTTATTGTGGTCGTCACCTTTATTGCCTACGGCCAGCCTCAACAGAGCCATCTCCCTGTCCACCTTGCGGATGATGCGTTCCCATGCCGTATCGCACTCCAGACGGTAGATGTCGCGAAGCAGTTCCTTGTATTGCTCGACAATGGCCTTCGTCTCGGTATGACGGTGGCTGCTCTTCAAGGCATAGAGCCGGTTTTTCAGCACCTCGACGGCTACATTCTCTGACTCCAACTTATTCAGCGATTGACGAGCATTCTCTGCATACTTGGCGATAAGGGCATTGGCATCCTGACTGTTGAAACGGGGCGTTGTGTCGAGCGTCTTCTCGATGCTTTCTTCTGTTTTGGGAACAAAGATTTCGAAGTTCATCATCTCACTGCCATCCACGGAAACCTGAACGTCCACCTCTGTTCCGGCCGGAATCTCATGTTCAACGTCATTACCCGTAACAATGAGGTCAGCTATGTGCTCGTACAAGTCGGCAGGTGAATTAACCTCATAGCTTGCAGCCTGATAGACGGGAATCTTGAGGATGGTGTCCTCTCTTCCAGGAACAAGGCGCATTGTGGTTTTTCTATTGGATGCTACACCATAAGTAGGAACAGGCTTGTTCTTTTCAAGGCCCAGGAATGGCACGAAGACCTGCCGCTTGTTCTCCTCATCCCACATTCCGAAGCCGATGTGGTATGGTAGTGGAGCTGATGACACCTGCATGCCATGGAGGATAGTTAAGCTATCGGGAGCAACCTTGATGTTATGACCGAAATCGTTCTGAAAACGTATGCTGAAGTTGTTTGCCGTGCGCTCTGTCAACGAGAGGTCAATGACGATGCCTCCGTCCTCATACGGAACCTTACCACTGCTCCATGCCCTATCACCACGTACCACCTCAACGGTCATGCCATCGGTCATCACTCTCCTGTCTTTAATTTTGATGGCGAGGTATGCTGTCGTTTCAACAGCCATCGTATCGTAGTGCAACTCTATCTCGATGGCATCGGCATCGGGTGCTGCCTTCAATTCCGCAGGGATGTCGCGGGTTGCCGCATAGAGGGTGGCACCTTTGGCGACAGCTGTCATCGGATCGACCGACGTATCGACGTTGGGGGAAACTTCTTCCCTGAGCATCTGACGCAGGAAGGGCGAATAGGTCGGACCGCCCACAAGGATGAGCTTCGTGAGCTGACTACCTTCCAGATGGTTACGCTCCAGAAGCTTCTGGCAGATGAACACCGCCTTTTTGAAAAAAGGTTCCATGAAGGGGAAGGCCATCTCGCGGGTAATGGTCAGGTCAAGTTCAATCTCCTTGCCTGTGTCATCGCTGCCCAGTTCCCCGAGGTCGGAAAGAATCTCTGCGCTGGGAGCGGTGGAGAGCTGAACCTTGGCAGATTCTGCATAGCCCTTCAATGCTTCACGCAGCATGGCTGCCTTCTTCTCCGAAGCAAGAATCTTGTCCACCTTGAAGTTCTTCTTGACGAAGGGAGTAAGTATGCCATCGACGAGGGCATAGTCGATGTCCTTGCCACCGAGGTAGCTGTCGCCATCTGTATCGATGACCTGCTGCACCCCGCCGTCCACCCGGAGCAATGCCACATCGAAAGTGCCGCCGCCCAGGTCGAAGACGAGCCAGAAACCATCCTTCTGTCCGGTGGAAACGCCGTAGGCGATTGCAGCGGCTATGGGTTCCTGAATCAGTTCAACGTGCTGGAAGCCAGCCAGACGTGCTGCCTCAACCGTAGCTGTCTTCTGGGTCGCGTCGAACTTGGCAGGCACGGAGATAACGATGCCTCCACCATCGTTCACATCGGCATTGGCAGCCAGTGCCTTGATGATTTCAGCAGAGAGTTGCTGGGATGTGAAGTCCTTCTTGAGGTTCTTGCTGTGATAGACCTCGACAGTGCCCATCGTGCGCTTGAACTCCTTGAAGATGTCAGTGGATGCCGTGCGACCATCCCACGTCTTGGTGGCACGGAGCACCTGATTGGCCAATTCGTTGGCAGCAGTGTCGCCCGTGTGGATGATACCCTTGCGAGTGATGGACACGATGGAAGGAACGGTGTCCTTCTGCGTGCTGCTCTTCTTGATAACAGGCACGCCATTCTCCATTACGGCAATGGCTGAGTTGGTTGTGCCGAGGTCAATGCCTCTGTTGATTTTTCCGTTGTTGTCCATAATATATTAGATGTTAGTTATTAGACGTTAGAAATTTTGGCCAACTGTGATGCAAGCTGCTTGAATCATCCTGCCACGATAGTTCACCTGTGGTTTCTGTACGGACTGAATGATAGAGGCACCCTCCTCCAGACTCTCGTCCGATACGAATGTGGCTGATGCCATCATTCCCGCCATATAAGGTTGTCCCAGCAGCGGCACGATGGTGTAGTCCTCTGCCTGTAATACGCCTTTCATGCGTTCCAGTGCTTTTGTCACTTGCTTGCGTCCTGGCACATCCTCCATGTGATGAAGATTGTTCTCCATACGGGCAATCTCTCCCGCAATGGAGAGTACGGTTGCTTCGCTTACCCCTCTTTGGCGAGTGATGTGAGCCAACTCAGACTTGAGGAGTTCTTTCTCATGCTCTGAATTGTCCAAATGGGTCTTCATGTTGGCAACATCGCTCATCAAGCGACGGCACTTCTGGCGGTTAATCACTGCAACAACAATCATGAGCGTTGCGAAAACGATGGTAATCAATAATGTTTGCGTCATGTCTGAAAGCGTTATTTGTGTTTGACAATCTCTTTCGAACGGAGCCTATTTCTGGCCCTTCTATAGCAAAGATGAAGAATACCACATTTATCTATCATGAAAACAATCAGGGGATGCAAAAAAATGCCTTAGGGTTTAAAGTTCAAGGTTCAATGGGTTCAAAAGTTCAAGGGTTGTTCCGCTTCTTGCGGTAGCACTCGGGGGGCGGAGCGGAATCATGCACGAAAAAAGCGGCAGCAGAGGTTTATTGCTCTGTTGCCGCTTTTTTCGTTTTCGGGCTGGGGGACAGACGATTACTTCGTTCGCGTCAGCTTGAAGTTTGTCGTTTCGTCGAACTTGCCGTAGATGTACTTGCCGTCGTCTGAGAGACGAAGGGTGTCGGGCTCTTCGTTCGGATCCATGATGACGAGGTTGCCCTTGACCACGTACTTGGCTTTTTGTGTGGATGGTGCAAGGGCCAAGGCCGCTTTCAGGGCTTTGCGCTTTGCCCACCCCACACCAGCTTGCTTCATCGCATTCTCGTCTATCGACATATCCATCTTCATGACGGCCTGTGTCTCTGACTTGAACTCCACAGTGATGGCGGTCTTCATGCCCTTCATCACTTCGCCCGCCTTGATCTGGGCTTCCTGCACCTTCTTCTCAACTTCAGCTTTCTCGGCATCCGTCAGCTTACGGCCCTTCTCCTTTTCCTGTTTGGCAATTGCCTCCGCTTTGGCTTCGGGCATCGACTTGCTGATGGCCTCGTTCATCTTTTCAGACAGGATGTTGGCATTGTAATAAACACGCCCCGTGAGGCTCTGCGCCCATATCATTGAAGATTGAACATTGAACATTGAACATGGGGCAAGGAGCAGGAGAATCGTCCAAAGGATTTTCTTCATAGCATTATCCACCAAAGTTATCGAAACGAATCATATCGTCCTCTACGCCGAGTGAGTGCAGCAGGTCGAGCACGGTCTTTGCCATCATTGGAGGTCCGCAGAGGTAGTACTCGCAATCCTCTGGAGCCTCGTGAGCCTTGAGATAGGTGTCGCCCATGACGGGAGCCACGAAGCCCGGCGTATATTTGATGCCAGCTGCGTCTGCCTTCGGGTCTGGACGGTCCAGTGCCAGATGGAAGTGGAAGTTGGGGAAGTCCTTCTCGAGCTGCAGGAAGTCGTCGAGGAAAGGAATCTCCTCCAGGGCACGTGCACCATAGAAGTAGTGCATGGGGCGCTGACGGTCTTCGTCCTTCACGCCGTGGCCCTTCAACATATGCATAATCTGAGCACGCAGAGGAGCCATTCCTGCACCACCGCCTACCCAAATCATCTCTCTGCCTGAGCCATAGACGGGACGGAACTCTCCGTAAGGTCCACTCATGATGACCTTGTCGCCGGGCTTCAAGCTGAAGATGTAGCTGGAAGCGATACCCGGGTTGACGTCCATGAAGCCTGGGCCTTGGTCCTTCGGCTTGAAGGGAGGCGTAGCGATACGGACGTTGAGGGTGATGATGTCGCCCTCGTCGGGATAGTTCGCCATCGAGTAGGCACGGATGGTTTCCGACGGGTTGGTACACTTGAGCGGGAAGAGTCCGAACTTCTCCCAAGCGGGAAGATAAGTGTCGCCGATAAGGCTCTTGTCGAAGTCCTTGTCGTAGTCGATGCACTTGAATGCAGGAATCTTGATTTGTGCGTAAGAGCCTGGCTCGAAGTCCATGTGCTCGCCTGGAGGCAGAGCCACCTTGTACTCCTTGATGAAGGTTGCCACGTTCTTGTTGCCAATCACGGTGCATTCCCATTCCTTTACGCCCATTACGCTGT
>Ga0310690_10008146_pt1 | contig 13359 bp, 17 predicted proteins | sample AusTroGonzalo_MG_2_FD_207661 | JGI IMG/M metagenome (GOLD analysis project Ga0310690, IMG submission 207661) | Bovine rumen microbial communities from tropical cattle in Woodstock, Queensland, Australia - Gonzalo_04 (v2) (version 2) | ecosystem: Host-associated > Mammals > Digestive system >... | reverse complement strand
AGTTTTTCATTATTAATGACGCAGTTTTTAGTAAGCTGTGCATTCTTGGGGATGACGTAGAACCTTGCTTTGAAGGTAGTGCTGTTACATCTCCTGAGGTTAGCAAAGATTTTGCTAATAGGCAAGATTTTGAGCAAACCTTATTTACGATGATGAATGAATTAAAAGAAGCGTTACAAAGCAAAGGAGGGTCGAGTATGCCTGACGAGTTTGCAGAGCAAACAGAAATTGTTGATGAATCTGCGGCCGAAGCTCCTGCAGAGGAATTTGCTGTTGAAGAAACAGTCGAAGAGCCTGTAGCTGAAGAAGTCGTTGATTATAGTAATGCGGACGGTGCTGCTGACGATTCTTCTGACGAACCCGAGGGTGAAACTGAATTCGTTAAGGATGACGACAAGGACGATTCCGAGGACGAAGAAGTAGAGCCTGAAGATGAGGATGATGAAGAAGAGGACGAAGAAAAGCCAACAAATCACTCATTAGAGGAATTTGAAGCTATGGAGAGCGAACTTTCTTCCTTACGCGCAGAGGTAGAAGAGTTACGTGAATTCAAGCTAGGCATTGAAAATCAGCAAAAGGATGCATTGATTAACTCATATCATATGCTTTCTGATGAAGATAAAGCAGATGTTATTGAGCACAAATCAGAGTATAGCTTAGAAGAAATTGAGTCTAAGCTGGCAGTCATCTATGTCCACAAGAATGTCGATTTTGAATCTTTAACTGGTCAGCCTGAAGATATTAGCTTTGAGGCCGAGCAGCCTGTTAAGGAAGAAGAAGATCCGACAATGACATTCTCACTAGATGATGAAGTTGCGGGGTTTGTTCCTAGTTTGGTTCAAGCACTCCGTCAAACAGTAAACAAGTAAATTAAAGGAGGAAAGTGCTAACATGGCAATTACCATTAAACGCGATGGATATGGTCAGGTAGAGCCTAATCATTTATCCGCTCCTCGTGATGGTCGCGTCTATGCGCAGCTTCCCGCCGCAGAGGATATTACAATCCTTGAAAACGGTATGTTTGTTAAATATGACTATGCTGCGGGTGAAGTCAACTTCGATGGTGACGGCGCTTGGATGCTTGTTTATAACGAGGAAAAGCTTTATGATGAGCGTCACCAGATGCACAAGGACTGGGCACAGAAGGTAGAAGACTCTTATGATGGTAAGATCTATCCTCGTGTTTTCGGCATTGTAGCTGGTGATATTTTCACAACAAATATGTTCGCAGATAATACTGAACTTGAGGTCGGCGACGACGTTACACCGGGCGACGATGGTATTCTTGCTGCTGGTGATGATGGCGACGTTGTTTTCCGTGTTGTCAAGGAATACACTCTTCCTGATGGTCAACCGGCTGTTAAGTTACAGTGCATCAAGGCTTAATTGAAGGAGGGAAGCATATAATGGATTATAAAGAACTACGCGACTTAGCTCGCATTGCTGTTTCTGCCGATCCGAAGGCTCCAGTTGCTTACTCCTTTGGTGAAGAAACATTCTCTTTAGATCAGGTCAACGAAGCTCTAGCTACAGAGTTCCGTGCTCTTGCACCTGACTATCGTACATACAAGGAAAATCAGAATCTAATTTTCCGTCTAATTGAGGAATCAATTAATGAAGTTCTACCTGCGAAGGTTGAACAGCAATATATGCAGTTTGCTGAGGTTCAGCGTGTTGCTCAGGGCGATAAGGCTATCTTCCGTCAGCGCATCACAGAAGCTGCCCGTCAGCGTGCTAAGAAGAACTTCGTTACCCGCGTTGGTCTAGCTGGTCGTTACGAAGTCTTCATGCTTGATGGTCGTGAGATTGAAGTTAAGACAGCTGCTATCGGTGGCGCTGCTCGCATCGGCTTTGAGGAATTCCTCGATGGTCGTATTCAGTTCTCTGACCTCACATCTCTCGTTATCGAGGGTATGGATGAATACATTTATCGTGAGATTGCTAAGGCTCTTGAGGCTACAGTTCAGAATCTTCCTGCTGTCAATCGTGCGGAGGTCGCTGGCTTTGACGAGGCTACAATGGATGAACTCCTAGCTATCGGCGATGCTTATGGCCGTTCTGCCATCTACTGCACAGCTGAATTTGCTGCTAAGATGCTTCCTGCCGAGGGGTGGGTCTCCGATAACATGAAGGACACTCTCTGGGCTAATGGTATGCTTGGCAACTATAAGGGTCACCAAGTTATTATCCTTCCGCAGTCTATGGTTGATGAAACCAACACAGAAAAGGTTATCGATCCTGCTCAGGCTTACATCATGCCTGTTGGTGCCGAGAAGCCCGTTAAGCTAGTCTTCGAGGGTGGCGCTTGCGTCCGCACATGTGAAGATAATGATGATTGGAGCACAGACTTCCAGACATATCAGAAGTTTGGTATTGCTACATTCTTCACAAACTTCATGCTCAGCTATCGCAATACAGATCTCAAGAAGGAAACACGTCTACACAACCTTCCTGATGACAGTAGCACAGTAACACCTACTGGTTCTGCTACACCTACTGCTACGCCTACCGGTACAGTAACTGGTTAGGTAGATCCGGGCACAGAGCCAGGTGAAATTTTTATAGTTCATAATGAAACAGAATTACTAGATGCTTTAACACATCCAAATAGTTATATTCAATTTGGTGATCATATAGCACAAAACCATGATATATGAGACTTAAGTAATATTACTCAAACTAATAATACAACTATTGATTTACATGGTTGAATGTATATGATTAATAATACTAATAGTGCTTATAGTTTAACTATTATGGGTAATTCTAATACTACTTTAACTTTTACAGACCGCATTTTTAATAGTGCCCCTTATTGAGATTTATATGAAGATGGTATTGTTAATATTGCTGAAGGTGAACAAGAACCTACTGTACCATTTGGAATTACTACTAGTTTAGATCAAACAGATGGATTAGCTGGAGAAATAGAGAATTTTGGTATTCGTGTCTATGGTTTAAATGTTATATTTAACAATATTGGTTTAAGATCTCAAGCAGATCATACTCCTAGTACTATGACAATACATCAAGATGCATTTACAGTACAAAACAATGGTACACTTGTATTTAATGATGTAGTTATATTAGGTAAAACAGCTACAGGCGGCAATCCGCCACGTACTCTGGCAATTAAAGATACCAACAGTACAGTTAATATTATTAAAGGATTATTCCGAGCTGGATTTGATATAAATAATAATTACATAGATGCTAATAGTACATTAACACAAATAGATAAATCACAAGATGCTGTTAATGGTATGTATTATGGTACAGTAGTAAGTTTGGTCACTCCACAATCTGGCTAGTGTCCGAACATTAATTTAATGCGGGGAGGGAGGAATTTACCTCCCTCCCCTTATTTTTTTAAAAAGAGATAAAAGGAGAAAATTATGTTACAAGACAAAGATATTGTCGAAGTCCGCAATCTTGTAGACCATATGGTTGTTTATAAGATTGATGAATTAAATCGTAGGGTTGTTTTTAATCCCTTTGAAACAAAAAAAGTTCAAGTAGATGAATTACGTCGTTTAAATTATCAACATGGTGGACGAATTCTTCTACATAATTATTTATGCATTAAAGACCAAGAGCTTCGCCAAGAATTTGGAGTTGACCCAAGCATGGTAGAATATGATTGGACACTTCGTGATGTTGACGCGGCGCTTACGTCTCGTCCTATGGATGAACTAATGGATGCATTAGAGTTTGGCCCTGATGGTATTAAAGAATTGCTAATCGACAGGGCCGTACAGTTGAGAATTCCCGACACCAATAGAAGAAAAGCAATTCAAGATATTACTGGTGTCGATATTAATAATATGATTCAGTTAAAAGAACAGCTTGAAGCAGATAATCCTGCGGCAGCCGAGGCACCGCACACTCGTAGAGTTGAAACTCAAACACTATCTAGCGGAAGGCGAGTTCGCAAATAATTGTTAAGAAAGGAGCTATAATGCCAGAAGAGACAACTGCGGAAGTCACTCCTTTCCAAGAACAATTTGAATTTTTCCTAGCTGGTATTACAGATGATATGTTTATGGAAATGACTAGGGAAGATACAGAAGAATTATTGGAAGAAATTCTTTTGGCAGCATTGCCGCACTTTGAATTTCCACTAGAAAAGAATTTATTTGATTCTATTGATTTAGAAAATAAAACTTTTGGTGTTAAACTAAATCTTGAAGAAAAAATGATAATTCGTGAATATATGATTAGTGAGTGAATTGGTTATCAACTTGCGACTATAGATTTGATTAGACAAAAATATAGTGGTACTGATTTTAAATTTACTTCACAAGCTAGTCATATTAAACAACTTTCAGCACTTAAAGCCCAATATGAACAAAAAGGTTTCCATCTACAACGTCTCTACCGCAGACGTAGCAAGAAAGATAAAGATGGAAGTTTCTTATCTGCCTATACACAGATTGTTGAGCCACTATAATGTTGTGTGTGTTTGAATCTAGTATTGATACTGATTCTTACACTCTTGGAGAATGTTTAAAAAGAGTCGGTAATCAAATTTTCAAACTGCTACCTATGCGGGAAGAGGGCGAAGAATGAATTAAACCGCTTGAAACAATCTCCCTTGAATTAACAGGTATGTATAATTTATTTCCTGAAAAGCAAGATTTGTTTTCTTTGATTTGTAAACTTGAAGGTTTAATTGAAGAAGGCGAAGAAGGAGATTTTATGAAGTATCGCCGCACTATTTTCGAGTGTTGCAGTTTAGTAGATAGGTTGAAACGCGATGTCAATGAACACACTAGCAGCTAGAATTCAATGAATGGGTGGTAATGCCATAGGCAGAATCAACAGTCAAAAGCTAAAAAGTATGCGGGCAGCGCTAAAAAACGATTATAACAGCCGCATGATAGAAACTCCTTTACATGCAGCATGACCGGTTTTAATTAATGAAAATAATTTAAAACCAGACTATGATAAGAAAATTGTTTCAGTTGAATATGATTCAGAGCTAGAGCCTGGTGATGTATTTAAAGTTTTAGATGATGGCACACATTGGATGGTTTATCTTCCTTTTTTAACTGAAACAGCATATTTAAGGGCTGAAATTATTAGATGTAGATATACATTAACTATTGATGATACTACTTATTGAATTTATTTTCAAGGACCGACTGAGACAGACATTCGTTGGTTTATTAAACGTGGTATCAATGTTAATGAGTTAAATTTATCTGGTACAATTTTTATTAAAAATAATCCTCAAACGAGGGCGTTTTTTGATAGATTCACACATATTAAAGTAGATAATCATATGTGAGAAGTTCAGGTTACAGATTCTATTTCTGTACCTGGAGTATTAGAATTAGAAGTTCAAGAATATTATGATAATACAATTGCAGAATTACCAGAAGTTATTAATATGTCTGATCAAAGCAATATTGTTGGGCAAGAAATTGTCAAACAAGATGTAACAGTTGGCTACTTTATTCCAAAAGAATATTATAAAGATAATATTGAATGGAAAGTTACTGGTAATCCTAGGGTTGTTATTACTGATATAGTTGATGAAGGTCAAATGTGTAAAGTAAGAATATATCCTGGTGCAATTGGTGGTTACACTGTTTCATATGGTGATGATAGTATGGATGTTATAATTGACTGGGCTGAACCTTATATTGAAGGGCCTGCGGAGGTCTATCCATATGACTTCTATACATATGAAGCTGAAGGTGTCTTTAGTGTTGATTCTAAATTAGTTAGAATAGTTGAACAAGATGGCACCAAGTGTGTGATTGAGGTATTAACTGGTAAGAAGGGTGAATTTACTCTTACTTGTACTTATAATGATAATGGTGAGGAAATAGTTACTACATTACCAGTTAAAATAAAGAGTTTGTGGGGAGGTAAGGATGAAGAACGCATCGGTATTGTTAGCTAAAAACTTCAAAAATACCTTCCTTTCTTGCGAGGTTGATCAAGAGACAATTTGGCGTAAACTATTTGTAGAGAGTAGACCTTATAGCGATAAATTGAAAAGGTTGTTGGTAGTCAATACGCCAAATTGCCTTGATGATACTCAACGACAATTCCAAGAGATAATAGATAAGAAAACATTACATGACCTTAAAGATGGTAAGTATTTGCGGACAGTGCCAAAATTGACATTTCCTGAGCACGAAGAAGTAAAATCTTATATTCTTTTAGAATTTGATAGCTTTACTCCTACAGAAAATCCGCATTATAGAGATTGTATTATTAGTTTTACTATTATTTGTCATTTAGATTATTGAGAATTAGAAGATTATAAATTGCGTCCATATCAAATTGCGGGGTACATTGATGGTTTGATGAATCAAACTAGACTAAGTGGTATTGGTACTTTACAGTTTATGGGAGCACAAGAGGTAGTTCTTAATGAATATTTGGGTGGTATGTTAATTCGTTATCGTGCTACACATGGTAATGATGACAGAGAAAAAGTTAATGATGATATACCATCTGCTTACACCTACCCTGAGAGTTAGGCCGGTGTATTATGGCGATAAAAGGAGATATAAAACAAGTAGGATTATACTTATCTGGTGCACCTGTTCCGATACCTGATTGTAATATTATTTTGACGCAACCGAAAGTGCGGGACGTGGTAATGTTTGGAGAAGATGAATTTTTAGTTGTTACTAATATTCTTGCTCACCCTGAAAATTTAACAAAAGAAGTGCGGGAGGGCAATTCTCAATTAGAAATAGTGTCAGATTTTCAATTACTTATGATGATACTTAAAAATGAACCTTTAATTAAAAGTTCAGTTGATAAGTTATTTGAGTTAATCTTTCCTGATTATGAAATTAAATTTGATGATTCATCTATTCTTTTTTTAATTGAAGCAGAAGAAGGAAAGAAAAAACCGTGCGGCCGCATAACACCATTTAATTTTGAGTTTTTATCAAATATAATAAATGATTTATTTGAGCCGCAAAATGAACGGGATAAAGATTATAATCCTGCTAATAGTAAAGCCGCAGAGATTGCTGCAAAGATTAAGCGTGGTCGAGAAAAAGTAGCGCGTCAAAAAGATGAGGGCGCACACTCATTATTTGGAAGATATACTTCTATTCTTGCTATTGGAATGCAGATGGATGTAAATATCTTTTATAATTATACACCTTTTCAATTATATGATGCTTTTAATCGTTATTTTGCAAAAGTTTCTAGTGATTTTTATTCTAAGGTTGCTACAACTCCTCTGATGGACGTTTCTAAAATGGAAGAGCCTGATGAGTGGTTTAGAACATTATATAAATAATAATTTTGGTGCCTTGGCCAAATTTATTATATAGAAATTATTTTAATTTGCGCGAGTTAAAATAATTACTAAGGAAAAATATGTATACAAATTTTTTCTAAAGGAGGAAAACACATGCGATTTGGTGTTCGCGAGATTTGCGATGTTGTTTTCAAGCCCCTTGCCGCTGTAGACATTGGTAACCAACACTTCGATGCTATGCAGCCTGTCCTTTATTTGGATACAGCAAAGACATCTTCACTTGAGGGTGCTTCTACAACTGTATATGCTCAGGGTGGTAAAGGTAATCCTCGTCTAATTGGTTGGGACGGTGAGAAAACACTTACATTTACCGTTGAAGATGCATTAATGTCTCCCTTAAGTTTCCACATGCTTTCTGGTGCAGGTGTTGTTAAGGGTGCTGGTGAACCCGATGATGGTACAGGTCAAAAGATTTATGTCCATCAAACTTATGACCTTGTTGTAGAAGAAAAGAGTGGTAGTTTTTATGCCAAGCTTCCTTATGATATTCGTAATGGTGCTCAATTAATTGCTTCTATTGAAGCTCCTATTTATGCTACAACTCTTGATAGTGCTGGTGGTCAAGATTTATCATTAAGTGCTATTACAGCTGGTGAAATTTGGGTTACTGATAATACTGCAACAACAATTACTGGAGATGCTGTTACTATTGGTGTTGATGGTATTATTCCGATGGGTGCAACTCAGGATGTATGGTTTAAGTTAACACATGCTGGAGAATTTACTGGTGCTGATACTTATACAGAAGCAGGCTTAAAAGCTGGTCAAACAGTTCGTATTGATTGCTATGCTGTTTATGGTAATGGTGCTCAAGAGCTTCAGATTGATGCTGAAACATTCGGTGGTTATTATTATATCGAGGCTTCAACATTATTCCGTGATGAAGCTACTGGTCAAGACTTCCCCGCTGAATTTATTATTCCACGCGGTAAGATTCAGTCTAATTTTACATTTACAATGGCTAACTCTGGTGATCCGTCAACATTTACATTTACTATTGATGCGTTCCCAGCTTATACTAAGTTTGATAAGAAAAAGAAGGTTATGGCTGCCCTTCAGATTATTGATCCACAAGCTGCTGGTCATAACTATGCTGATCCTACTATTCTTGGTCATGCTGGCCGTTCTGTTACTGCGACAGTTACAGATCCTGAGAGTCCATTCTATAATGATACCATTATGGATAGTGATGAATACTATGATGAAGTTTATAATAAAGCTTCTGTATTCAAAACAGCTACAACAACGGCTACAACAACATCATAGTGCAAATTTAACACATATAAATGTTCAAATTGAAAAGGGGTGTCCCGTGCGGACGCCCCTTTTTCTTGTATATATAGAAAGGTAAAGGGGGTGAATAAGTGAGTGTTTTAGATAAATATCAACGAGGAACAGGGGCGCGTAGAAAATATAATAAAGAAACAGGTAAGCACTATTATCGAAGAGCTCAATCTTCTTATTTACATTTTCATATGCCAAATATTGATACACCGCCGCCCATGATTATAGATGATGCTAAAAGTCAAATATTATATGATTTTGCTTATGGGTTTGCTAAATTAAATGCTTCTTCTTGTCCACAAATACAAACTATGAGTTTTGAGCAACTACAAAGTTTCTTAAAAGTATGGGTTTCTGCTCCACAACATAATCAAGCAGCTGGTCAAGCAATGGCTAATACAATAGCTCAAAAATTACAAAATGACCCTTATACTGGTGCAGGTATTGAAAGAGGTTTTAATCAAGCATTTGGGGAATGAGGAAAATTTAGTAGTCTGAGTAGTAACGAAGTATTAGCAGAAGCAGATTATGTATTACATCAAATTGAAACGTTGCTAACTAGTTATATTAATGTGTTTTGAAGCTTAGAAGATGTCGCATTATTAGATAAAAGTTTTCAATTATATAAACAAGGACAAGCAGTAAGTTCTAGTATTTTTTCTAAATTTAATAGTAAAATGTTTACTCAACCAGACATTGCTTCTATAGATGCAAAAGCTCAATCTAATTTTAAAACTTTAGGTGAGATTTTATCTACTTTAAATGAAATTGTTAGTATGGGGCAAGCTGGTATGTCTGGTGCAGATATAGAATTAGCATTAACTGAAGCTAATATTACAAAATTTGAACCTTTAACTTTAGCTAAAAGTGTTGGAAGTATTTTTAATGCATTGGGTGGAGAACAAGTAGGAGAAACTGTTGGAGCTTATGCTGCTAATTACATGAAAGAAAAAGATTTAAAAGAAGTTGATGAAATGCTTAAAGAATTATTTAATGCTAATGGTTTTACTACCATAAAAACAGATACTACTCTAGGACAAAATCATGTAACAGTTGGTGATCATACAGTACAACAAAAAGGAGATTGAAGTATTATTTTACAAAATGGCAATGTTACTGTGCAAATTCCTGTTTCACAAAAATTATATCAATCTGCTCGTAAAAGTAATACCAATGCCTCTTATATATCTGCACAAACATTACCACCATCTATTACTGCGCAATCAATTGGATTAAATTCTTTATTACAAATGACATTATTAGAACCAACATCAGGTATGTCTTGGTTTGAACAACAATTAGCTGTATTATCTAAAGATAATAAAGATATAGTTAATATGAGCGGTGCAGATAGTACTGCAGTTAATTTATGAAATGAATTTAAAGAAGCTGCTCCTTGATTAGGATTATTTAGAGCATTGGTAGGTACAGGAGGGCCAACAAAACAAGGAATTGATTTTACTGCTTTATTAATAGTAAATAGTCATATTTTTAGTGTCGCAGATATATTAAAATATTTAACGAGTGGTAGCGCATCTTTTATATCTCCAGAAATTCCAGATTTTGATACAATAAGAAAAGAAGTTACTAAAAATTATAAAGTTGGTACAAAAATGAACGATATTGATATTTCTGACCGTCATGCTACGCAGATGGGAGTTATTAGAACTTTTTGAGGCAAACGTTTTAAAATTGAAATAGACATGGCTATGGCTGCAAGTTTATAAATTGACATATTAAAAATTTTATGATATAATATTTTATATAGAGATAAAAGGAGGAATAATGTCATTAGATTTAAATAAAGAAAAAATATCTGCATTATCTTCTGCTGCTCAATTTGATATTATTAATTTTTCAATTCAAGCTGCAGAAGAAAATGGATTTTTAAATTCATTTATTTTTGAACGTGCTTTATATTGTTTTGCGGCAATTGTACTTAATGATGACCGTAAGGATGAAATTTCTTCATTAGTTGCTAAGGGTGTTATTGAAGCTTGAGAACAGCTAGTTGAAGATGGTACAATGGATGAATTAATAAATAATTATACAGAAGCGCTTGATGATTTAAGTGATAATGCTAAACGTTGGTTTGAAGAATATAATAAATACACCATTTCTGCTCGCGGTTTATTAAATACAATTCAAGAATTAAGTGGTGGTATTGTTCAAAATGCTGCTCAACAATTACGTGATGCATCTACTGAAACCGGTATTTTAGATGTATTACAGATAGCAAATAATTGAGGTATGAATAATCGTTTACCAGAAGAAGAAAAAATAGAAGTTAAATCTGAAGATAGTCTTTTATAATTAACAAATACGTATTTATTAATTAGATGCCCTGTGGCGTAGCTGCCGCAGGGCGTTTTTTTATTATTTTCTTTTATTTTCTTTTATATTAGTTAGGGTATATACTACTTTAATTAGTTAGAGATAAAAGGAAGTTCAGTGAGACTCTTGGAGTTCTCACTAGACTATTCATATAGAAAGGTGAGAACATTGGCAAAGTATTCAAATACTGTAGAGTATCAAATTAGAACAACATTAGATAGTTCTGGTATTGCTCAATTAAAAGCAGAATTAAATGGTTTACAAAATGCTTTAGTATCTAAACGTGCAAATGGTTTAATACCTAAAGAAACTTTTAATCAAACTATGAAAGATATTAAGCGAGTAGAAACTGCATTAACTACAGCTTTTAATGGAAAACTTGGTATGTTAGATCTTCGTAAGTTTAATTCTGAATTAATGGCTGGCGGTAAAACTCTTAATGGATATTATCAAAGTTTTTCTCGTTTAGGAGCGCAGGGTACTCGTGCATTTGGTCAAATGTATGGTCAAATGACTCAAATTAATACGGGTATGAAACAGATAAGTTCTACTACAGACAAAATTATGAATACTTTTGGTAATACTTTTAGATGAGGTATGATTGCTAGTGTATTTAGTGGAATGATGAATAGTATTCATAAATCTGTTCAATATGTAAAAGATTTAGATAAATCTTTAACTAATATTCAAATGGTTACTGCTTCTTCGCGTGATTCTATGAATAATTTTGCTGTACAAGCTAATGAAGCAGCAAAAAAATTGGGTGGTACTACTGTTCAAATGACCAATGCTACTGAAGTATTTATTCGTCAAGGACATAGTTTACAAACTTCTACTCAATTAGGCGAATATGCTGTTCACCTAGCTAATGTTTCAGGACAAGATTCTGCTTTAGCATCTGATGAAATTACTGCATATATGAATGCATTTAAAATTCCGTTGGAAGATTTAGGCAATGCTGTTTCTAAATGAGCGGCTGTAGCAAACAATGCAGCTGTCAGCGTTGAAGAATTATCAGTCGCTTCTCAGAAAGCTGCGGCAGTAGCTACGACAGTAGGCGTAGATATGGATCAGTTTGCTGCTCATATTGCGGCCATTGAAGCAACTACTCGTGAAGCACCGGAAAATATTGGTAACGGTTTAAAAACTATTTATTCTCGTATTGCTGATGTTAAATTAGGTGAAACTTTAGAAGATGGTGTAGATTTAGGTTCATTTTCTAAAGCAATTGAAAAAGTTGGTGTTGAAGTTCTTGATCAAGCTGGTAATTTGCGAGATGCTGGTGATATTTTACAAGATTTAATGGGAGTATGGCAAGATTTAGATCAAAGTCAACGAGCCGCCCTTGCTAAAACTGTAGCAGGACGCTTCCAATTAGCTCGTTTTGAAGCATTAATGAATAGTGCTGATATTTATGAAAATGCTTTAAAAGTTTCACAAGCTGAAACTGGTACTGATACTTATGATAGAATGCAAGAAACTTATAGAGATTCTATGGAAGGTAGATTAAATGCTTTATCTGCTACTGTAGAAGGTATTTTTACAAAAGCATTTAATACTGATGATTTTTATGGTTTAATAGATGCTGCAACAGCATTAGCTGAAACTTTTGATAATTTAATTCAAGCTATTGGTGGCGGTAATGCTGCTTTAACTGCATTGGGAGCTATTTTAACTAAAGTTTTTGCTAATAATATTGCACAAGGTATTGGTAATACAGTAATGAATCGACAAACTAATCAAATGGTTAGTAGTAATATGGATACCTTAATGGTTAATGCGCGTATGACTGCCGCTCAAGGTGGTGCGGGTATTAATTCTCCATATTTAAATTCTATGACAGAAAATGTTGCTGGCGTTCAAAGATATATGGGTAGTGCTTCAAAAGAACAGTTGGAATCTATTGATGCTGCTGTTCAAAAACATATTACTATTATGCAAGAAGCTGCAATAGCAGAAGAAAGATTTGGTAGTACATTAGAAGCTGCTGAGGTATTATTAAGAAGTCATCAAAATTATGTATCAGGTGCTGGTACTATGATGGAACGTTATACCGCTATTATTCAAGAATTAGCTAATGCAGAAGCTGATCAAGAAGCATATAGTGCAGCACAAAGTGAATTTTATAAAGCGCTAGAAAAAGATGTTGCAATGTTAAGAGATCAATTGGTTGGTTTAGCCGATGCATTTATGACTGCTGATAAATCAGGTCGATTAGATGAACAAACATTACAAAAGTTACGAGAACAAAGCGGTTCTTTAAGTGCTATAACGCGCGAATTAGCTGAATCTGAATTGGTATCTGCTGATAGAAAAGCTGAATTATTAAGAATTAGTGAAGCATTAATGCAAATTCAAAAAGGAGAAATTACTGAAGTTCAAGACCTACAATCAATAATAGATAAAGCAGGATTTAGTATGGAAAAATTTGCTACTATTTTGAA
>Ga0310690_10008143_pt1 | contig 13362 bp, 10 predicted proteins | sample AusTroGonzalo_MG_2_FD_207661 | JGI IMG/M metagenome (GOLD analysis project Ga0310690, IMG submission 207661) | Bovine rumen microbial communities from tropical cattle in Woodstock, Queensland, Australia - Gonzalo_04 (v2) (version 2) | ecosystem: Host-associated > Mammals > Digestive system >... | reverse complement strand
GCCTGGGTCTTAACCGTTTTGTAGCTACGGGCAGAAGTGTCATAGTAAGTAAACTCCACAGGAGGAATCTCGAACTTACCCTGATGGCGGGGAACAGCCAGGAAGTCGTAGATCATGGAACCTTCAACACCATTGGCGGTCAGTTTCGATTTATCGGTGACCTTGGCATCATAGCGGTCAAAGTCCTTGGGGAACTCTACTACAGGCTGCTTGATCAGCTTGAGGTTACCCACGCCACTGACGATGACACGGAGCTTGAGAGCCTCGTTGGCTTTCACTTCGTTGGTCTCCAACTGGGCACTGACATTGAAGCGCCCCACACCACCCGAGAAGTTGGACGGACGCGAAGGCAGCGGGTCAACCTGTATCTCGATGCCTGGTGCCTGAATCTGTTTCTTGACCTCCACATAGCCGGAGCCGCCATTGAAGAAGGCCTCAAACGGGTCGATATTGCGGTTCTGCTGGACAACAATACCGTTGAACGTAATGCCAGGAATCTTCAGCTTACCCGTAATCTGCGGGAACATGACATACTGAGACCACGTGACAGTACGATAAGGACGTCCGTTGACAGACTCAATCTTAAAGCTTTTCTGCTGGGGTAGCGGCACCTCCTGGGTGTGGAAACCGTTCAGCTCGGGCATCTTGCCTTCAAGCTGTGTGAGGTCGACAAGGGTGTATACCTTATAGGTGAGCAGAATAGGCTCCTGCTCATAGACGCGCTTCTTGTTGGCGCTGACCTTGATAAAGAGGTCGGACCCTGAAATCGGGGTGCCAGCCGCACGGGGCTGAGGCTGCATCTGCTGGCGTTGTGAGCCTCCCTGTGAGCCACCACCCTGAGCCTGACCTGAAACGGTAATCTTCACAGGACTTGAAGAAATGCTCTTACCCTCAGCCGTGATATGGGCAGGAGGAATGGTGAAAGTGCCGTTCTTGACTGCTACCACAATATAAGTGAAGGTAATGGACGACGACTGGCTGGTGTGGCCATTGATAATCTGGAAACTCGACTGCGAAGAACGGCTTGGTCCCATCAACACCTCAAAGGCATCGGGGATGTCGCCCACGCGGAAGTCGCTGACATTCTGGGTGTTTACAATATAAGAAAGGCGAAATTGCTCACCAACAGCCACATGCGAAGGGGCATTGGCAGTCAGCGTTTGCGCCACAACTTGAGAGATGAGAAAATGGGAAAATGTGAAGACGATGGTTAGCACCAAGCGTCTGAGAAATGCTACGCGTCCCATTCTCTTCCAATCCTCCAAACCCGTTCCCATAAAGCAATTATTCTTCATATCTTTTCTTATTCTCAAATTCCATTTACCAATTCTTCTGAATATTTCGGCGCTGGGGCTTCTGCTGCGCTTTCTTCATGCGCTCCTGCGTCTGCTTCTCCTGTTGCATGGCAGCATTCAGCAGTTGTTCGGCATTTTCCTTGCTCATCTTCGGTTCTTGCTTCTTCTGCTGTTGTTTCTGCTGATCCTGCTTTTGTTGATCCTGCTTCTGCTGGTCTTTCTTGTCTTGGTCCTTATTCTGCTTATTCTGCTGGTTCTGTTGCTGCTGTTTCTGCTGACGCTTGCAAAGTTCCAGGTTATAGCGTGTCTCGTCATCGTGAGGATTCAGGCGCAAGCTCTGCTTATAGGCCTCGATGGCCTCGCCAAACATCTGATGGCGCTGACAGACAACACCCATATTGTGGTAGGCCATAGACTTGCGCAGCGTGTTGGTTTCAATCTTGGCTGCCTTCTCAAATTCAGCAACGGCAGCAGAGTCCTTGTTCTGGGCCATCAGGGAGTTACCCAGATTATAGATGGCCTGCGGATTACGGTCGTTCTTTTCCAAAGCCTTACGGTAGGAAACCTCGGCATTGGGGTAGTCGCCACTCCTGAACAACTTGTTGCCCTGACGCACAAATTGGCGATCGGTCTGTGCCATAGCGCTGCCAAGGGACAATGTAAACAGAATGAACAGGGCTGTAGGCCGCTTGAACAGGGAGATGCGCTTCAGAAGCGGATTGCGGCTCTCAAGCAGGCAAATCTCAATGACAAGCAGCAGCAATGCCAGAATAGCAAAAGCCTGGAACTGCTCATCGTAATCGCTATAGATCGTGGATTGTGTCTCCTTCTTCGATAGTTTGTCGAGTTCCTGGTCGAGCAGGTCCTGAGCGTTGCTGTTGTTCTCAACATGGATGTAGGCACCGCCTCCGGCAGAAGCTATCTGTTTACACATATCTTCATTAAGGGCCGACATCACGGTTGTACCTGTATTGTCAGTCATATAGTCGTTAGTTCCTGGAATAGGTATGGGTGCACCGCCGGTAGAACCAATACCGAGCATGTAGACACGCATCTCTGCCTTCTTGGCAGCATCGGCAGCTTCGACGGCACCGCCTTCATGGTCCTCACCGTCGGTAATGACGATAATGGCCTTTCCGATACCCTTTTCCTGAGTGAAGCTATGGGTGGCCATCGAGATGGCTCGGGCAATGTCGGTACCCTGAGCGTTAATCATTGAAGGGTCGATATTCGACAAGAACATCTTGGCCGACACATAGTCGCTGGTGATAGGTAGCTGCACAAAGGCATCGCCGGCAAAGACGATTAAGCCAATCTTGTCGTCGGTGAAATGGTCAACGAGATTCTCAACCATCATCTTTGCACGGTCCAATCGGCTGGGCGTCACATCCTCTGCCAACATGGAGTTACTGATATCGACACAGATAATGGTCTCTATACCAACTCGCTTCTCATGGCTGATCTTCGTGCCTAATTGCGGACGGGCCAAAACCACGATGAGCAGAGCCAACGCCGCCTCCAACAGCCAGAACTTGATGCCAGGGCGCCAACGTGACACGTCGGGCATGAGTTCTTTCAGAAGACGCGGGTCACCAAACTTGCGAAGACGCTTTTTCTGGTTATGACTGGTCACAAACCTGATGACTGCCAACAGTGGTATCAGCAGCAACAGGTACAAATATTGAGGGTCTTCAAATCTTAACATTACGGTATCCTCCTAAAAACAGTTATGCGTAAGAACAGTTCCAAAAGCAATGCCAACACGGCCACTAAGGCAAAAGGCTGGAACATATCGTACTTCTTACTATATTGCTTGACATTCAATTTCGATTTCTCCAGTTGGTCAATCTCCTTGTATATCTGATCGAGCTCCTTGGTGTTGGTGGCACGATAGAAGTCACCATCGGTAGCGGCGGCAATACCGCGTAGCGTCTCATTGTCAATCTCTACGGGAATATTGACATACTGCACGCCACCGGCCACAGGCATAGGATATGGGGCCACCTTATTGCTGCCCACGCCAACCGTATAGACACGAATGCCAAGACTCTTGGCAATTTCCGCAGCTGTCATGGGTGAGATATCGCCTCGGTTGTTGGAACCGTCGGTAAGCAGGATAACCACCTTGCTCTTTGACTTGGAGTCCTTCAGACGGCTGACAGAGTTGGCAAGTCCCATACCAATGGCAGTACCGTCCTCGATGAGTCCGCGCTGGGCAATGTCTGTACGCACATTCTGCAACAGTCCGAGCAGCGAACCGTGGTCAGTGGTCATTGGACATTGGGTAAAGGCCTCACCGGCAAAAATGCTCAGACCGATATTGTCGTTAGGACGACCTGAAATAAACTCGGCAGCCACCTGCTTGGCAGCCTCCAGACGGTTGGGCTTCAGGTCTTCGGCAAGCATGGATGTAGAGACGTCCATAGCCAACATGATATCAATACCCTCGATGGTCTTGTCCTTCCACCAGTTACGGGTCTGCGGACGTGCCAATACGATAACCACCATCGTAAAAGCAAGCATTCGCAGCAACAACTGTAACGGCATGAGCCAAACCTTCCAGCTTTTTGGAGCATAACGGAAGGCGAAGGTGTCGCTCATCCGAATTGTGGGCTCACTCTTTTTCCTATACAACAGATACCATATTAAATAAGGTATCAGCAACAGGAGCAAAAACAGATATTCTTTATTGGCAAATTCCATTTCCTTAGTTCAATAATTGATAGAGTCCGTAGCATACATATCCCAACAGACCGACACATGCCAGAACAATGCCGGTGATAACAGCCTTCAACACGCGGCGCGTCTTAACAGTACGCTGGTCGGCTTCGGTGAGTTCAGGTTTCACCGTCTCCTCTGTGGGTACATTCTCGAGTTTTGTCTGGTTAATGAAGTCAATGGCGCTGACCAGGTTGGCGTCGTTCTCATTGATCATCGTCGAGTATTTGGCAAACTTCACGAGGTCAGCCGTCGTAAAGAGCTGGCGCAACTCTGCCTTCATCGTATCGGCGGCCTTGGCATCGCCAGCAAGAGCACGCTCTAAGCGCTCGATGATTTCGGAACTCGTCATCTCCATCGCATTGAAGCCATAGCGGTCTTCAATATACTTACGGAGGGTGTCGGTGAGTTTCGTGTAGTATTCCTTCGGGTTCTCCGAGTTCTGCATCTTGTCGGCTTTGATCTGCTCAATCTCCTTCATGGCCTTCTGGTGAGGCAGCAGGCGTTTCACAATGCGAATACGGGTAATAATCGGTTTATTGTCGCGCAGACGGAGATAGAGATAATAGCCAAGAGCCATTAGCACCAAAGTCAGCACACTGAGCCAGAACAGCAAGCTCCAGTCGCTCCATTGGAAAGGATTCTCCTGTACATCCTTCGGGCCGAAGAACTTCTCCACATGAGCAGTATCGACCTCAATACCAATGACTTTCAGCGCAAGGCTCTTGCTTTCATACGGCTTACCATCAACCTTGACCACAAAGGGAGGAAGGTAGTAAAGCGTATCGTCGAAGGAGGTTAACGTATAAACCACCTGACGGTCGACAAAGCCATTATCCCTACCTTTCGTACCCATCTCCGTGCTTTTCAGCACTTCAACGCCAGGAATGAGTGGCTGAGTGGGCTTGTAGACGGGGAACTCCACCTTTGCTCCTTCTTTCGTCGTAGCCGTCACAGTAACGTGTACCTGCTCGCCTATCAACATCTCGATAGAGTCGATAGCGGCTTCTACGGTAACTTGCGCTTTAACGGCCAGTACTGCCGCAGACAATAATATGAACAAAAACGTTCTTTTCATCATTAACTTCTTTGCTTAAACAATCCAAGCAGCTGTTTTACATAATCCTCGTTTGTTGCTATGCTGACGTTGTCGACATTGCTTCGAGTGAACGTGTCCTTTAAATCCTTCTGACGGTTTTTCCAGTATTGGCTATAAGCCCGGCGCAGGCTCTTGGAACCTGTGTCGACATACTGCTCAAAGCCCGTCTCGGCATCAACCACCTTCATCAGTCCTACGTCAGGCAACTCACAAGCACGGGGATCGTAAACCTGAATCGCTACTACGTCGTGCTTGCGGTTACAGATCTGCAACGACTGCAGGAAATCCTGCTGCACGTAAAAGTCGCTTAGCAGGAAGGCTGTCGTACGACGTTTCTGAACACTGGTCATGAACTCCACGGCCTGGCGGATATCGGTACGCCGCGACTCTGGCTTGAAGTCCAGCATCTCGCGGATGATATACAGAATATGCTTGCGTCCCTTCTTGGGCGGTATATACTTCTCAATCTTGTCAGAGAAGAACACCACACCGATTTTGTCGTTGTTCTGAATGGCGGAGAATGCAATGGTAGCCGCAATCTCAGTCACCATGTCGCGCTTCATCTGTGTCTGCGTACCAAAGTCCAATGATCCGCTGACGTCAACCAGCAGCATGACAGTCAGCTCACGTTCCTCCTCGAACACCTTCACGTATGGACGGTGGAAACGGGCTGTCACATTCCAGTCGATATCACGCACATCGTCGCCATACTGATACTCACGCACCTCGCTGAACGCCATTCCCCTACCCTTGAAGGCCGAATGGTATTGTCCGGCAAAGACTTGTGAGCTCAGACCGCGTGTCTTGATCTCTATCTTGCGTACTTTCTTAAGAATCTCCGATGTTTCCATCTCCTAACTCTTATCAGGGCACTTCTACCTTATTAATAATCTTAGAGACGATTTCCTCGCTCGTGATGTTGCTGGCCTCTGCCTCATAGGTCAGGCCAATGCGATGACGCAGTACGTCGTGAGCCACGGCACGTACATCCTCAGGCACCACATAGCCGCGACGCTTGATGAAAGCATAGGCACGGGCTGCCTTTGCCAGATTGATGGAGGCACGAGGCGAACCACCAAACGAAATAAGGTCCTTCAGTTCTTTCAGGCCATAGCGGTCAGGATAACGAGTGGCGAAGACGATATCGGCAATGTACTGCTCAATCTTCTCGTCAAGGTATACCTCACGCACGACAGCACGAGCTTTCAGTATCTCTGCGCCCGTTGTTACAGGACGAACCTCGGGCAGTCCACCGCCAATGTTCTCGCGGATAATGCGCTTCTCCTCATCAAGCGTCGGATAGTCAATCACCACCTTCAGCATGAAACGGTCCATCTGGGCTTCGGGCAGAGGATAGGTACCCTCCTGCTCGATGGGGTTCTGGGTAGCCATCACTAAGAAGGGGCTGGGCAGGTCGAACGTCTCGCTGCCAATAGTCACCTGCTTCTCCTGCATGGCTTCGAGCAAAGCACTCTGAACCTTTGCCGGAGCACGGTTGATTTCGTCTGCCAGCACGAAGTTGGCAAACACCGGACCCTGCTTCACCTGGAAACGTTCATCCTTCTGAGAATAAATCATCGTACCCGTCACGTCGGCCGGCAACAGGTCGGGGGTGAACTGGATACGGCTATACTTAGCGTCAATCAACTGTGAAAGGGTCTTGATGGCCAAGGTCTTAGCCAGTCCAGGAACACCTTCCAACAGGATATTACCATCACTCAACAGACCGATAAGCAGGGAGTCCACCAAATGTTTCTGACCTACGATTACACGGTCCATACCCGTTACAAGGTTAGTAACGAATGCACTTTGTTGTTCAATCCGGATGTTCAATTCGCGGATATCAATTGATTCTGCCATAATTCTTCAATATGTTTTTATTCTTTTGTTAATGTTTTCTTCTTTTTCTTAACTTCCAGCTTAGGAATCTTCAATGTCTGACCTTCCTTCAGCATGGTTTTGCTGGTGATGTCATTGTATACCTCGATATAGCATTCCATATCAGGACCCAGCGTACGCTTGGCCACACGAGCCACCGTCTCACCAGCCCCCACTTTCACTTCATAGTCCGTTCCTACAATACGATAGGCACCAGTGCGAACACGGGCATCCTTTAATGCGTAAGTTCTATGGTTAACTACTTCTTCCGTTGGTTTTGGAGCTGGTTCTTCTGTAGTTATTGCAACAGGTTCCTCTATTTCTTTAGCAATAGTCACCATTGTGTCGGCCTTGGCTATTGTGTCAGTATCTGTAGTATCGGCAATAATGCTTACGGCTTCGATTTCTTCTGTTGGACTCTGTAAACCCTGTTTGCTGGATTGCTTTCCAAAGTAATAACCTCCACCAAAAGACCCTATACATGCTGCTAACAATATGAACCACCATGCGAGAGGAGTTCTTGTCTTGACTTCTTCAGTCACATCACAAAGTTCCAATTTGGCTGCAGGCTCTTCCTCAACAGGTTCAGGAATCTCAACAGGTTCCTCAGGTACAACAGGCTCGGGAGTCTCGACAGGTTTCTCAGACACAGCTGGTTCCTGAGGCAAAATTGGCTCCTGAGGTTCCATTTCATTTTCATCTGGATCCAACTCAGATTCATCTTCAAGCACAGGACTATCGTCAAATTCAACGCCATCGTTCAGGACAACCGTCTCAAACTGGGAAAAAGGTCTGTTAACTACCTCTTTCATAGTAGAGTCTGGCATAAATGTGATTCTGTCATGACTTTCAATGACAACACGTTCGCCTGTATTCACATTGATACTTTCACGGGCATCGATGTCTATCATTTTGAAGGTGCCAAGACCCTTGATTTTCACAACACGATCAGATGCCAAGCCATCTTTCACCACATCGAAAAAAGTAGTGGCAAAACGTTCGGCATCCTTTTTCTTCATTCCACGTTTGGAAGGAAATACCGATGAAGCCAAATCTTGTATTGAAACACGTTCCATTATTCAGCTCCTCCGTTCTTTAGCTTTTCTTTCCATGTCTGACTGATTCTGAACGACAATGTAAGCTTGGGGGGAATCAGCTGGCGTTGCCCTGTGGTTGGATTCACAATGATGCGCTCCATCCGCTTCTTCACCTCAAAAATCCCAAAGTTCAACACGGATATGGTATTACCTTCCTGGAAGCTGTCACCCATAGCATCAATCAGCTGATACACATTTTGCTGCGTTTCCTGGGTGCTATAGCCCATTCGCTTGGCCAACTCCGTTATAAACTGTTTATTGTTCATCGATCAATTACTTTTTCGTTGTTCCATATAAGTCAAACTCCTCTGCATCGGTTATCAGCACATCATAGAACTGTCCGATGGTCAACTTTTCATCTGCAGGTATCAGCACCTCAGGGTCAACCTCCGGCGAGCAGAATTCCGTACGTCCCACGTACCAGTCACCTTCCTTGCGGTCAATGATGGTGCGCAGCGTCTGTCCAATCTTGGCGGCCTCTATCTCGGCGCTGATGTTCTGTTGTACACGCATCAGCTTGTCGAGGCGGGCCTGCTTCACATCCTCGGGAACGTCGTCCTCATAATGGTCTGCCGACCACGTTCCATCTTCCTCAGAATAGGCAAAAGCCCCCATTCGCTCGAAACGGGCCCACTTGGTAAACTCCACCAGTTCCTTGAAATCCTCCTCGGTCTCACCAGGGAAACCAACCATGAGTGTTGTTCTGAGATGTATTCCCGGAACCTCACGGCGTATCCTGTTAATCAGTTCGTAGGTCTCTTCCTTGGTAACGTGGCGTCTCATCCTACTCAGCATGGAGTCGGAGATGTGCTGCAAGGCAATGTCGAGGTATTTGCAGACATTCTTCCGCTCACGAATGACGTCCAACAGTTCCCAAGGGAAGTGTGTCGGATAGGCATAGTGCAGCCTGATCCATTCCACACCCTCAATGTCGGCCATCTTGTCGATGAGCTCAGCAATATGCTGCTTGCCGTCGATATCTACGCCATAATACGTCAGTTCCTGGGCAATAACCTGGAACTCCTTCGTACCACCTTTGACCAGCCAGCGCACCTCGTCGAGTATCTCGTCCATCGGTCGGCTCTGGTGTTTTCCCGTTATCAGCGGAATGGCACAGTAAGCACAATGCCTGTCACATCCTTCGCTGATTTTGATGTAGGCGTAGTGGCGGGGAGTGGTAAGGTGACGAGGGCCAGCACATTTTGGCTGGTCCTTCAAATCATCCAGGAGTTTCCTATAGTTGAACTTTCCATACCAACCGTCCACCTCTGGCATCTCTGCTTCAAGGTCGTGAAGATAGCGTTCTGACAGACAACCCATTACGAAGAGTTTCTCAATTCTTCCTTCAGTCTTCGCCTGCGCAAATTCCAAGATGGTGTTAATGCTTTCTTCCTTTGCGTCGGCAATGAAGCCGCAGGTATTGACGACCACGATTTCACCCTGAGGATTGTCGCTATCGTGGGTGCAATGGAAGCCATTGGCCTCCATCAGTCCCATCAGCATCTCGCTGTCAACGAGATTCTTCGAGCATCCCAGTGATATGAAATCTATCGTCTTCAAGTTCTATTTCTCTACCTTGAACAATGAATCCACGAACTCGCGCTTGTTGAACAGCTGCAAGTCCTCCATACCCTCACCCAGTCCGATGTACTTCACCGGTACCTTCAGCTGGTCGCTGATGCCAATAACAACACCACCCTTAGCCGTACCGTCGAGCTTTGTTACAGCCAGCGCCGTCACCTCAGTCACGGCAGCGAACTGCTTGGCCTGCTCAAAGGCGTTCTGACCAGTGGAACCGTCGAGCACCAGCATCACCTCATCGGGAGCCTCGGGCAGCACTTTCTTCATCACCTCCTTGATTTTCTTCAGCTCGTTCATCAGGCCCACCTTATTGTGCAGACGACCTGCCGTGTCAATCAGCACTACGTCGGCACCGTTGGCCTTGGCACTCTGCAACGTGTCAAAGGCTACCGAGGCAGGGTCAGAGCCCATCTGCTGCTTGACGACAGGCACACCTACACGTTCACCCCAGATGCAAAGCTGCTCGACGGCAGCAGCACGGAATGTGTCGGCAGCACCTAAATAAACCTTCTTGCCAGCATGCTTGAACTGCCAGGCCAGCTTGCCAATCGTGGTGGTCTTGCCAACGCCATTGACGCCAACGACCAAAATGACGTAAGGTGTATGATCCGTTGGCAAATCCCAATTGTCGTTATCCTCCGAGTTGTTCTCGGCTAACAGAGCTGCTATCTCTTCACGAAGAATCGTATTCAGCTCGCTTGTGCTCACATACTTGTCGCGAGCCACACGCTCTTCGATACGCTCAATAATCTTCAGAGTGGTGTCTACACCCACATCGCTCGTGATGAGCACCTCTTCCAGATTGTCGAGAACGTCGTCATCTACCTTCGACTTTCCGGCTACAGCACGAGCCAACTTATCGAAGACAGATGTCTTCGTTTTCTCTAATCCCTTATCAAGCGTCTCTTTGTTCTTCTTACCAAAAAAACCAAAAATTCCCATATAGCTATATCTTAACGAACTGCAAAGGTACTGCAAAAACAGGAAATGACCAAAGAGCGCTATCCCATTTTTCTCTAATTACATAAACTTTCACAGTTTTTCAATGTTTTCGCCCATTTCATCGGAAAAAAGACGCAACAGTATCGGTCTTGGTGAGCTGGTAGCAGGGACGGAGCTCGCCTTTCAGATCTCGATATTCAACGGGCGCAAATTTGCGCCCGTTGATTTTCACCCAATCCGGTTTCATGTTCCAGATGGCCCCGGCGTAGCAAACGAATAAAATTCTTGGAAATGTTACAGCGTTACAGTTGTTACAGTTCCAAAAAACAATTGTAGAGAGTCAAAAAATAACTCTATATTTATAATAAATATAGAAGTATTTTTGGGGTATGGGAAAACCTTTCGAGAACTGTAACAACTGTAACAACTGTAACAGATAGTGTCAACCTGTAAAATTATTTTCGGTGAAATCAATTTTCTTGCGGCAGGATTCGCGAACCGCAATGGGAATGTCGTACCTTTGCATCGTCAATCAAGAAAGACGGCCCGCGCGGTTGGCGCGACGAAATGGGTCACTTGGCAATGCTGACTTGGCCAATTGGCAACGCTAAATCACCCATGGAACGACAGTAAATAGCTGAGCCGGATCAGCCGTAAGCTTTCCCGTGGATAGTGGATGGTGTGTCAAAAGGAAGTGCCCCCCAAAGCCATTTCCTGACTTTTGGGGGGCACTTTAGTAAGGACTTGCTATTACACGGCAGCGGCGGAAATCCAGCCGTAGATGCACGAAACGATGCCGAAGGCAACGATGCCGAGCGTACAGAGGGCAAGGGCCAGCTTGGTGTTCACATCGCTCTGGAAAGCAGGCAGCGGCGTGGTGGTCTTCTTGATGTACATGGCCTTGACGATGAGCAGGTAGTAGTAGAGACTGACTACCGTGTTGACCAAGGCGACGAAGACAACGAGATAGACCCAGAAGGGCGTGGCCTCGTGGCCGCCGACAGCTGCCATGAACACGAAGAACTTGGAGAACATACCGGCGAACGGCGGAATACCGGCGAGCGAGAACAGAGCCAGCGTCATGAGGAAGCTGAGCTTGGGGTTGGTCTCGTAGAAGCCGTTATAGACGTCGAACTGCGTGCGCTGGGCGTTGAGCGTGGGGTTGGCATGCTTGACGTCGGCCTGCTCGACAACATTGATGACGGTGAAGACGGCCATGTTGGCTACGACGTAGACGAGTACGTAGTAGGTCAGTGCCGTAGCACCCATCTGGGAGTTGCCGAGGACGGCGAGCATGATGTAACCAGCCTGCGAGATAGAGCTGAAGGCCATGAAGCGCTTGAGCTCGTTCTGACGGATGGCGAAGAGGTTACCGACGGTGATGGTGAGCATGATGATGATGCCGAGCATCATTTCCCACTGCTCTACCAGCGGGCCGAAGACCTTGGTCAGGATGATGAAGGCAGCCAGGGCTGCAGCACCCTTGGAGACGACGCTCAGATAGCCGGTGACGGGCGTGGGAGCTCCCTGATAGGTGTCGGCCGTCCAGAAGTGGAAGGGCACCAGCGAGAGCTTGAAGCCGAGGCCGCTGAAGAAGAACACCAGTCCGAGGATGGGCAGATAGATCTGGTCGCTGTAGGGCGAGATGCCAGCCAGAACCTGTGCGATGTCGTTGAAATAGAGCGAGCCGGTAGCACCGTAGACGAACGAGATGCCATAGAGCATGACGCCGCTCGAGAAGGTGGCCGTGAGAATGTACTTGGCGGCAGCCTCAGCGCTAATTTTCTTCAGCTTGTCGAGGGCCACGAGGCAGGCCATAGGCACTGAGGCGGTCTCGAGACCGAGGAAGAACATGAGGAAGTTGCCGCTGGAAATCATCATATACATACCCAGCAGGGTAGAGATAATCAACATATAGAACTCGCCGCGATAGTTGGAGGCCTCCTTCTTGAGCCAGGGCTCGGCCATGATCAGTACAATCAGCGTGCCAAAGCTCAGAATCACCTTCATGACGTTGGCCATGTCGGAGGTGACATAGAGTCCGCCAAAGGCCTCGGCGGGTTCCGATATCAATGCTAAGCGCACCGGCAGGACTGCCATCAGTGCAATGGTTACGGCATAGAGTACGTCGCCTTTCTTCTCACTACGATGAACGATGAAGTCTACTGCAAAAACTGCTAACAAGATGAGGACGAGATACATCTCGGGAATCATCTCTAAGAATTGTTCGTAATTCATTGTATATCCTCCTATCGTTTACATGTTAATATTGTTGAGAATAGGTATGACTGCGTCGTTGATGACGTTCGAAGCCCAGAAGGGGAACGTACCGAGACCGGCCACACAGAAGAGCAGGACGCCGACGGCGATGCGCTCATCCCAAGTAGCATCGGTAAGCTGCAAGTAATGAGGATCGCTGACCTCGCCATAGAGGATCTTACCTACGAGACGCAGGATGTAGACAGCGGTGACAACCACCGAGGTGCAGGCAATGATGGTGCAGACGCGGTGGAACATGTCGGGATTCTCGAATGAACCGACGAAGATGGTCATCTCAGCCACGAAGCCCGAGAAGAGCGGCAGACCGAGGTTAGCCAGACCGGCGAGGACGTAGCCCACGGCGAGGAACGGCATAATCTTCATCAAACCACCCAGACGGCGCACGTCGCGGGTGTGGGTACGACCGTAGATCATACCAATGAGTGCAAAGAAGAGGGCCGTCATCAGACCGTGCGACAGCATCTGCAGGATA
>Ga0310690_10008142_pt1 | contig 13363 bp, 12 predicted proteins | sample AusTroGonzalo_MG_2_FD_207661 | JGI IMG/M metagenome (GOLD analysis project Ga0310690, IMG submission 207661) | Bovine rumen microbial communities from tropical cattle in Woodstock, Queensland, Australia - Gonzalo_04 (v2) (version 2) | ecosystem: Host-associated > Mammals > Digestive system >... | reverse complement strand
AAGGGTGCTCGGATATCATAAAGAGTGTGGATGTTTTGACCCAGAACGGCTACCAAGGAAAATTTGATGTGGTGTTTTATGGCCGAGAGTCTGAAGATGCCGCTTACGCTAAACAATTCCAGGAAATGGTTGATGCTCGTGACGAGGTTGAATACAAAGGTTTGCTGAACCTTCGCGACACGAACAATTATGATGAATTGGCCCAATATGATGTCATGCTCTTCCCAACTTATTGGCATGGTGAAGGGTTTCCTGGCATAGTGATAGATGCTTACATTGCTTCGCTACCCATCATTGCTTCTGACTGGAACCTGAACAAGGATGTGATTGAAGATGGGGTGACAGGTTGGATTATTCCAACGCATAATGTGGAAGCATTGACAGAAAAAATGAAGTATGTCATAGACCATCCTGAAGTGGTGCAAAAGATGTCGTTGGTCTGTCGCGAATGTGCTGCTCAATATGATAGCCGTGAGGTGCTTTCGGAAGAGAACTTGAAAAAATTAGGAGTTTTATAAGTATGCTTAAAATAGTTGGTGATTGCAATTTTGCCGATGGTTTCTTTGACATGGGCTTTGGTACAGGTTCGTCCATCAAGAAAGGCGCAAACCCTTTCCAACATATCAAAGACCGCTCAACAGAAGATTACTGGATAGGTAATTTTGAATGTGTTTGCTCCAGCGTTTCAAACAAGAAGGGGTTGGATGCCAAACAATTCGTTATTTTGCCGTCAGTATGCGATAATGTGGAACACCTTAATTTTTATGGTGTGGCCAATAATCATGTGATGCAGCATGGAAGTGATGCTTATCATGAAATGGTAAGTTATCTGGAAAGTAAAGGTATAGCCTATGCGGGGACTGATGATAAAAGAACGGCTGTTATGGAACATCAGGGTAAGCGAGTAGCCATAACTGTTTTTAACCAACGTCCTGAGAATTTCACCAAGCCTCCTTTGTATTGGGCGATGCCGGAATATGAGGCGGTGAGAAAAGAGTTGGCCAAATATGCTGACTGCGATTTCAGAATGGTGTATGTTCACTGGGGTGTGGAGTTTATCAACTATCCGTATAACGACCAGAAACAGTTTGCACATTATCTTGTGGATTGTGGTGCTGATTTGATTATTGGCATGCATCCCCATGTGATGCAGGGTTTTGAAGTATATAAGGGCAAACATATCTTTTACTCGTTAGGCAATTGCATTTTCAACATGCCATGGGAGCCAACTAAATATTCCTTGATGGTGAATGTGGAATTGGAGAAGCAAGATGTTTCTTACCAATACTTGAAGATAGGGGCTGACTATTTTCCATCTATTATTGACAATGTGCCAGAAAAATACACCATGGAATATCTGAACGGGTTGCTTGACATTTGTGAGGATAACGAGATCTATTTTGCCAAGGCAAGCGGCTGCTTGGGTCAATACAGGAAAGCCAACAAAAAACAAATCATGAAAGATGTGTGGAAGTTTAAGCTTACTGATCTTTTTGCTATGGTAACTGATTTTATAAAAAGAAGAATTAAATAAATATGTTTCATCCGACATTGAGCAAATCGGGACGCATCTTTTTTGCGCCCCTCATTAAAGCGTGCGAGTTTATGGGGAATCATTTCCCAGTGACGCTTATCAAGTGGCGTTATCGTTATGTGTTCAAAAAACCACTAGACCTGAAGAACCCCAAGGATTTGAACGAGAAGATTCTTTGGGCGAAATTGTTCTCAGATACATCGCGTTGGACAGACTTGGCTGACAAATACAAGGTGCGTGAGTATGTGGAAGGCTTGGGATTAGGTCAGTATTTAGTAAAGCTGTATGCAGTTTGGTATAGTGCCGCTGATGTGGATTTTGATGCTTTGCCCGATACTTTTATAATTAAGGCCAACAATGGTGACGGCAAGGGTACCAATAAAATCATCAGAAAGTCAGAATTGACCGACGAGAAAAAAGCTGAACTTCGAAAAATGATTGATGAATGGCTGCACCGCAAGAATATTGGTGCACTCCATGCCGAACCGCAATATAAGGGCATGAAGCCTTGTGTTATTGCCGAAGAAGTGCTACCGCTTGACCCAGGTGCCTCTTCGTTGACTGACTATAAGATATGGTGCTTCAATGGCAAGGCCTATTATGTGTGGGTATGCAACGACAGAAGTGGTGGCGGTAACAGCGCCCATGTTATGACCTATGATTTAGATTGGAATGCCCACCCGGAATTTTCGGTTTTCAACTCAGATTACTTGAAGGGCGAAATCATGCCACGACCAGATAATCTTGACGAGATGCTTTCTGTGGCAGAAAAGCTATCAGCGGGCTTCCCAGAATTGCGTGTGGATATGTATAACGTACAAGGCAAGATTTTTTTTGGAGAACTAACCTTCACCTCACAAGGGGGATTCATGGATTTCTATACGCCTGAGTTTAATAAAAAACTTGGAAGCTATTTTGACATAAAGGATTTTCCAGTTAAGAAAAATGGATAAACAAGAGTTGGTTTCTATTATCATGCCCACCTATAAGTGTGGGCGGTTTATAGAAGAGAGTATAAAGAGTGTTCAAGCCCAGACCTATCAAAATTGGGAACTGATCGTTGTGGATGATTGTTCCGAAGACGGCACTTCTGAGATAGTTATGCGGTTAAATGAGCAAGACGAAAGAATCAGTTTGTACCACAATGCGAAGAACAGTGGTGCAGCTGTGACACGCAATGCCGCATTGCGTCATGCCAAAGGCCGCTGGATAGCATTCTTGGATAGTGACGATTTGTGGGAACCTACAAAACTTGAGAAACAAATCAAGTTTATGAAAGAAAACGGTTATGCCTTCTCGTACCATGAGTATGTTGAGATAGACGAGCAGGACAAGGAACTGGGAGTTTACGTGAGCGGCAAGGAGAGGGTGAGCAAGTTTGATATGTTTGCTTGTTGCTGGCCTGGTTGCTTGTCGGTAATGTATGATGCATCAAAAGTTGGATTAATACAGATTAACGACATCAAGAAAAACAACGATACTGCACTTTGGTTGAAAGTGGTTCGTAAGGAGAAGTGTTATTTATTGAAGGAGTGCCTTGGAAAGTATCGCCGTAGAGCCAACTCTATAACTCCTAAGCCTCTTTGGCAACGCATCTGGGCCCACTATCCGCTGTTTCATATAGGCGAAGAAATGAACCCTATTAGAGCCACATTCTGGGTGGGGATGAATGTGTTTGGGAATGCGTACAAGAAATCTAAATACGTAAAAAAATATAATGTTGAGTAATATGAACATGAAATTAAGAAACATACCCTTCTCGCCACCTGACATGACGGAGGCTGAGGTGACCGAGGTGCGCGAAGCTATCCTATCAGGTTGGATTACTACTGGCCCAAGAACAAAAAAATTGGAACAACAAATCTCGGAATTTGTGCATACGGAAAAGACTGTGTGCCTTAACTCGGCCACAGCATCCATGGAAATGGTGCTGCACTTGTTGGGCGTAAGTCCGGGCGACGAGGTGATTGTACCTGCCTACACCTATACGGCCACGGCATCAGTTACACAACATGTGGGGGCAAAGCTTGTGATGGTGGATAGCCAAAAGGACAGCGTGGAGATGGACTATGACCAGTTGGAAAAGGCCATTACCGAAAAGACCAAGGTGATTGTACCTGTAGATATCGCTGGTATTGTAGCTAATTATGACCGTGTGTTTGAGATAGTGGAACGCAAAAAAGCTTTGTTTCATCCTTCAAATGCTTTGCAAGCAAAGTTTGGTCGTATCATTGTCTCTGGCGATTGTGCCCACTCGTTTGGAGCTCATCGCAAGGGTAAGATGGCTGGAGAAATTGCTGATTTTTCATCTTTCAGTTTCCATGCTGTGAAGAACTTCACCACGGCTGAAGGTGGTGCAATGACGTGGCATCTGCCATTTGGTAAAGAGGTGGTGCCAATTGACATTGACTATATGCCAACGGTACCGAAGAAAGAGTTTGAGACATGGAATGAATTATTGTATCGCTTGTCACAATTGTTCTCTTTGCACGGACAGAACAAGGATGCCTTGGCAAAAACAAAAATGGGTGCTTGGGAATACGACATCATTGGCCCTTGGTACAAATGCAACATGACCGACATTATGGCCGCATTAGGTTTGGTGCAGATGCAGCGTTATCAGCAGTTGTTGGAACGCAGATATGAAATTGTGGCCAAGTTCAACGAAGGGTTGAAAGACCTGCCGGTAGCAATTTTGAATCATCGGGATGCTGACCATTGCTCTTCTCACCACCTGTATCTGATTCGCTTGCTGGGCAAGACACGAGAAGAGACCAACCAAGTGATTGAAAAGATGGCTGAGCGGGGTATTGCCACCAATGTCCACTACAAGCCTCTGCCCATGATGACGGCATACAAAGCACTGGGATTTGATATCAAGAATTATCCCAATGCCTATCATCTCTTTGAGAACGAAATTACTTTCCCGTTGCATACCAAATTGACCGATGAGGATGTGGATTACATCATCGAGAACTTTAGAGAAATCGTAAAAAGCCTGTAATGAAAAGACTATTTGACATTATAGCGAGCGGCTTGGGGCTCATTGCACTGAGTCCGCTTTTCTTGATTCTGGCTATTTGGATTAAGTTGGACAGCAAAGGCCCCGTGTTTTACCGTCAGGTGCGTGTGGGTTTGCATAACAAGGATTTCCGTATCTTCAAGTTCCGCTCGATGAGAGTAGGTGCCGATAAAGGCAGTTTGGTTACTATCGGAGGAAGAGATCCACGTATTACCCGTTCGGGCTATTTTATCCGCAAGTTCAAGTTTGACGAGCTGCCGCAGTTAATCAATGTCTTCGTTGGGGATATGTCGTTGGTAGGCCCTCGCCCAGAAGTGCGTCATTATGTAGATTATTGGACTCCTGAGCAGATGCACGTTTTGGACGTCCGCCCCGGTATTACTGACCCTGCCTCAATTAAGTTCCGTAATGAGAACGAACTGATGGAGCAAGCCGAAGACCCTGAGAAGTACTATATCGAAGTCATCATGCAGGAAAAACTCAAATTGTACTTGGAATATGTGGAGAATCATTCATTCTGGGGTGACATTGGGCTTATTTTCAAGACGTTTTGGGTGATCATAAAAGAAAGGTAAGAAAACGAACAGACAGACATGATAATTGATAAAGAATTACTTGACGAACTATCTTCCAAGGCCAAAGAATCACCAAGGTTACGGATGAACTTTGACATGCGCAACAGCACAGAGGATAAAAGCCAGCGTATGTTGAATGCCATTGAGCCAGGAACGATAATGCCTATACACAGACACATGGGGTCATCAGAAACTTGCCTATGTGTTCGTGGTCATTTTGTAGAGTATTTCTATGACGAGAAAGGGAACATCACCGACACCTTCGATATGGTGCCGGGAGGTTTGATCATCAGTGTACCTATCGGCCAGTGGCACAACCTGAAATCTTTAGAGAGCGGGACGGTATTGTTCGAGTGCAAAGACGGTGCTTATGAGCCGCAAAGCCCGGAAGATGTGCTAACAATTTAGAGTTTATGGAAAAAGATGTAGTAACCCGCTTGCGGGAGTTTATGGAGAACGAAGCCAAGTCCTGCTCGATGGACTTTGGGTGCATCACACCTGAGTATGTGTATAGAATGTGGGGCGGAACGGTAGCTTTGGAGGAGATTGAGAAGGGTTTATTAGAAATCAAAAGCTCTAATCCATAAGACAATAGTTTTAACGCGATTATAACTATGGCAGATAAAAAGCGAATTTATTTATGCTTGGCGCACATGAGTGAGTCCGGTCTGGAACAGAAATATATCCAAGAGGCATTCGACACCAACTGGGTGGTGCCGCTGGGACCGAATGTGGACGGGTTTGAGAAAGACTTGGAGGGTTTTGTGAATGAGATTGCGGGTCAAGGCCGCAATGAGGCTCCCCTCTCTAAGAGGGTTGTAGCATTGTCGTCTGGTACTTCGGCTGTGCATCTGGCAGTGGTTAACTGCGGGGTGAAGGCAGGCGACGAGGTGTGTGTGCAGAGTTTCACGTTCTGTGCCTCGAGTCACCCGATTACCTATCTGGGGGCTACGCCCATCTTCATTGACAGCGAAAAGGATACTTGGAACATGGATCCAGAGCTGCTTGAGGAGGCCATTAAAGACCGCATGGCCAAGACGGGCAAAAAACCAAAGGCCATTGTGCCCGTGGCACTGTACGGTATGCCTTACCATGTGGACCGCATCATGGAGATTGCCGATAAGTATGACATCCCCGTGATAGAGGACGCTGTCGAGGGCTTTGGCTCAAGATGGAAGGGACAGGTGCTGGGTACCTTTGGCAAATACGGTGCGCTGAGCTTCAACGGCAACAAGATGATTACCACCTCAGGCGGTGGCGCACTCATCACGAATAACGAAGACGAATGGCGTGAAATCATGATGTACGCTACCCAATATCGCGAATCGTATCCTTACTACCAACATGAAAAAATCGGTTTCAACTATCGCATGAGTAACATCTGCGCAGGCATCGGTCGTGGCCAGATGACAGTGGCAAACGACCATATTGCTCACCATAAACACGTGCAGAAGATGTATGAGGAGCTGTTGGCTGACGTTCCGGGTATCCACGTCCATGCCCAGCCTGCCACGGGTGAATACGACAGCAATTATTGGCTTTGCACCATCACTATTGACGAGAACGTGAAGATTAAAGGTCAGGAGAACGCCTATAAGACCATCGTGACGGATGCTGTGGGTGGTGCCACAGGTGTTATCCATGCCACCGTGTCGGCTGTGACGGATTGCCAGCCTAATGACAACGTGGAGGCCTTGCGTGCCTATATGGATGCCGCTGGCATTGAGGCTCGCCCCGTTTTTAAGCCGATGCATAAGCAGCCCGTGTACAAGAACTGCCCTGCATACGTGAACGGTGTTTCAGAGGCCATCTTCAAAGTGGGTATGTGCCTGCCTACCGGGCCATGTGTGAGCGATGAGGATGTGAGGTATATCGTGAGCTGTATCAAAGATGCAATAGTTTAGCGTTGTTGAAAGTTGATAATAGAGTGTGTCTATGGTAATCACTCAAGCTGTATTAGACGACTTAACGAGGCGGGCGCAAAACTCGCCTCGCTTGCGTATGAACCTCGATTTGCGCAATTCGGAAGAGGACAACTCGCAACGGATGTTCAACGCCATTGAACCAGGCTCGCCCGAGCGTATCCACAGGCATCAGCATACTTCTGAAACCGTGGTTTGCTTAAGAGGTCGTGTGGTGGAGGAGTTTTATGACGAGCTTGAACATATCTGTACCGATGCAATAGAACTGACACCCAATGGACCGAATGTGGCAGTCAACATCCCAGCTGGGCAGTGGCATTCAATCCGTGCCGTGGAATCAGGCTCAGTGGTGCTAGCGGTGAAAGATGGTAAATGGGAGCCACTGTCGGAAGTGGATATTTTGACGCTTTAGTTGACAATCACTAAACGATAGTTAACGGTTTATGCTCATCGAAACAAATTAACGAGGCGGGTTCCAACCCGCCTCGTTTGCGTTTAAGATGGTTCTAGATTATTATCTGTATCTTGCTTTCAACTCCGCACGATACTTATCAGCAATAGCCTTTGCCAAAGCTACACCATCGCCTTGAGGCTCGGCATTGAAGGTGTGGAGACGCTCCCGCCACCACAGGCCTTCGTATTTGCAAATGCGTTCGTGATAAGCTTTCTCGTCAAAAGGTTGACCAGCATCGATAGCGGCATCCACATCCTTGAAGAATTCCTTCCAGCGGTAGGCGTAGTAGGTGGCTGTGAGGCCTGCCCAGGCGCGGCTGGCGTATTCGTTCAGCAGCGCATCTTCCTCACCCCAAGTGGTGATGATGTTACGGGCATTACTCTCGAAGTAGTCCTTGTCTTCTTTCGTCGTACCGATAGCTCTCGCGTCGCGAATCCAACGACCCACGAGGAAGGCACTCTCTGTGGCCAGAATCGCATCCGTGTCATCGAGGATGGAGGTCATGGTCTGCTCAGTCTGGTGCAGTTTTTCATAGTCCTCTTCGCGGTAGGCCTTCACGTAATCGGCGTAGAGGTCGCTGAAATAGTTGCCTAGTAGTTGCCTTGTAATATTGACCACATCGAAATGGCGTGTGCGGGTGTTGCAGTCGGCGGTCAGCAGGTCGTCCAAGACGTCCAACAGGGTGATGTTGCTGTACTTATAGGTTGGGGCGACGTAATATTGGCGGTATTCGTTAATGTCGCCCATGGTCGGTCTTTGGTTAATGCGCACGGTCTGGCCTGGCGATGACACCTTATTATATACGCTGTCGGCCAGCAGTCTCCACGCGGCGCGCATGTTCGGGTCTTCTTTGCCAGCACGCTGGTCGGCAAGGCGTTCCACCCAAGCGTCCACATCCTGGGTGAGCGGGTCGTTCCAAGCCTTTTCGAAGACGTATTCATACATGAAGGGATTACAGTCGAAGCCCTCAAGCGTAGAGCCGATGCCGACAAAGTTGTCGCCACCCTTGGCAAAGGCGCGTTCAATCCTAACATTCACGGTATCAAGATTTCCCGCTAACATGGAGTTGCCACCGAAGTTGCCAAGGTAGCACCAGATGTATGGCACACCATAATAAGCGTTGGTGCGCTCCCACACGGGTTGTCTTTCGCAGTAGTAATCGAGCATGATGTGTCTGTCTTTCGGCATGGAGGTAATGTAGGCCTCGATACGGTTGTCGACTTCCCAATATTGACGTTCGTTCCAAAACAACCACGCCATCTCGAGCCATTTGGCATCAGGGTCAGCGGCCTCTAATGATTCGTACACCTGACGGCTCACGCGGCCGAGGTATTCAGGTTCCCAGCTGGGCGGAATCATCTCGTTGAAAATGTCGATGCCGTAGATATGGTCGGTGCCGTAGAATTCGATTTCCTTCTCAATGAACTTCTTTTGTATCATGGGATACAGCTCACATTCGGGGTCGAGGAACTTGCACCAGCAGGTGCTGTCGAAGCCGGCCCAGTCGCCTAAGGAAGCCAAAGGCGCATCGGGATAGATACGCTTGATGCAAGGCGGCACATGTCCTGCGAAACCAGGCAGCACAGGTTTCATGTTGAGTTCTCGCTCACGGGCAACGATTTGCTTTTGCAGTTCTTTTTGATTCTCGAGCCATGAGACGGGCAAAGGTCCGCCCCAACGGTCGATGTTTTGCATACGATGCCACGGCAGATGTGCTGGACCAGTGAAATAGCTGCGGATTTCCTCGTCGGTGAGGCCGAGCTCACTCCACACCTCATACCACACGCTTTCTTGTCCCGTGATGGCCAGTGGCAGGTTAATGCCATTGAGTGCCATCCAGTCGATAAAGTGCTCCCACTGCGACCAGTTCCACCAAGGTAAAGTGTAGCCGAAGGTGCAGTAATTCAAGAAGAAACGGTCGGGAACGCGGGCGCTCAGGCTGACCTTTTCGGTTACTTTCGGCATGGTGGTAGGAATCTGCAAAGGCTCTTCCATGAACCAGGAGTATTGCGCCATGCAGTAGTATTTTAGGTAGTGGTTCAGGCCGACAGCCATGCTGTTGGCGTTGTTGCCTCTGATAACGAGGTTTTGGCCTTTTGTCTCAATTTCGAAGCGGTCGATGGTATCGGCAAGTCGCTCAAGAACAATGTTTTGAGAATACTCTGGCACTACGCGGTTCACCAAACCGCGCATAGCGACGACTTCAGGGTCGGTTTCCTTTTTCGTGCAGCCGAAGCACAGTACGAGGCTCAATAAAGCGAGTAAATAGTATAGTTTTTTCATAGAAATGAATTTTGTTTGGGGCAAAAGTAGGGATTTTTTCCACAATTCCGCCTGCTCTTCTAAAAAAGTGCTATATTTGCGGCGGTTCTTTGGCGGACTTTATGCCGCCGACATTAAGAAACACGAAGCGTTATGCTCGTCTTGTAGTTGAAAACGTGAGAAACTTTCAAGGGATACAAGAGAGTGTAAAGGTTCGCGCATTATGCGTGGGCTGTTTACATCTTTTTTATCCCAAGGTTTTTCTCACGACCCTCAACTAAAGAAGTGGTATATCAGTGCCACGCTTCTTTTGTATCAATGATCCTTTGAGGTGCTGGAAAGGAAAAAATTAAAGGTTGCGCCCGATGACGTATTTAGGGATTAGAAAATGAAAAAACTTACTTTGATTTTGGCTGCCGCTCTTTGCCTTGCAACGGCTGCCGTGAACGCACAAACTTATGTGGGAGACATTGATGGCTCTTTTGGTGGTTGCATTCCTGGTGCTTTTTCTACCAATGGGCATCCATATGTGGTTTATACTACTATGGTGAATGAATATAATGACCATGATTTTAATGCCAGCATTTACCAAAGTGATTTTACGACGCATGTTATTGATATCAATAATGTTCGCGACGTTTACTTTATTGATTTGGATAATAATTCTGAATGTCCATGTATTACTCAAAATGTTTTCAATTCAGATGACAATTTTGAATACATAGAATATGAATATGAAGGAGAAAACTATTATTCTGTTATTGCTATCCATATCAAATCCTCTAATGGCAACACCTTGTGGTCTTTTAATGCAGAAGAAGGATTTCATTGTTATTGTGATGTCTTCAAATTGGATAACAAGTACTACCTGTTAGTGCGTGAATCTAGATACAATGGCTATGATTATGAGTATAGATATCACCTTTATTTCATCAGTCAAGCCCATGGTCTCACCGAAGTGGAAACGGAATTACCTATTTCAGTATTTCCGAGCATAGCCCGTCGTAACCAGCAAATTACCGTGGAATTGGGTGAAGGCAACAATGCCAAGGAAATCACCGTGGTCAATGGTTTGGGTCAGGTCATCAAGCGTATGCCCGTGGAAGAAGGGCAGCGGGAGATTACCATTCCCGCCCAAGAGCTAAACAGCGGTCTCAACGTGCTTAACACTCGCACGCAACAAGGTCAAGGCAGCTGCAAAATCATCGTGCAGTAAACACCAAAGGAAAAACAGTTTGTGCGTAAAAACGAATCAAACCCGCAGGAAAACCTCTTGCGGGTTTGGTTTATTATTCCAGCACCCATTTCCAAAGCGATACCACCTGAATGGTCTTGCCGTCCTTTACCCAAACGGCCTCTTCGTCTTTGGTAATAATCATCAAATCATTGACATTCAAATGTTTTGAAGCCTTAATCAAAGCCTCGGTTTCGCGTTCTTGGGTTTCGGCATCTTGCAAAGCGTATGAGGCTTGGATGAGTTTCCCTTGTTCGGAAAGATAGAAATCCACCTCCACGCTGTTGTGATAGAAACAAACCTCGTCGCCGTACTTTTTTATCAAGTGTATGGCTACCATGTTCTCCAACAGGCTGGTCTCGGGATCTGGCAAAAACAGATTGAGGATGCCGTTGTCAATGAAATAATACTTGCGTTGGGTGCTGCGCTCGGTCAGTTTGCCAAGGATGTTCTCCAACGGTAGCAACAGCCACGATTCGCACATGTAATTCACATAATCAATAATAGTGTCGGTGCTGGTCTTTTTCCCAGTCGAACTCACCACATTGGCCAAACGGTTGTAGGACGAAGGTTGCTTCACACTCTCCGCCAATTTTTTAGCCAAGATGCGTAGGCCGAAGTCGTTACGGATATCATAACGCGCAATCAGGTCTCCAAAGAAAATCTTGTTGAACAATCCACTCAACCACGAACGCTTGTCTTGCACATTCATTACCTCGGGCAAACCGCCAAAGCGGAAATAGGTTTCAAAATGCCTCAAAATTTCCTTTTTATATAAATGTAAGGCGTTCTTTTCTTTTACATCAATACCCGCAAACGACAGGTATTCAGCGAAAGACAGTGGAAACACCTCTTTTATCATATAACGTCCACCCAATGTGGTCGCAATTTCCGAACTAAGCATTTTGGCATTGCTGCCAGTGATGTAAACTGAATATTTTTGGTCGGCCAACCGCCGCGCAAACTTCTCCCAACCTTCCACAATCTGAATCTCATCGAAGAAGAAAAGAGGCTGATTGTCAAACATTTCCTCGTATGCAGACTTGATGGTGTCTAAATCGGCCAAAGTCATCATGCCCAAACGGTCATCCTCAAAATTGAAGTAACAAATTTCCTCAATACGATGGCCTATGTCCAATAATTGGCGAATACGTTGATATAACAAATACGACTTTCCAACACGACGAAGACCCACAAGCACATAATTCAAGCCATCTTCAAACGCATAATCACGATAGTGGAAACTTACAGATGATACAAATCGCTGGTTTTCAGAGATAATATCTTTTATCAAATCCTTGCTTACCATAGTTTTATCCTTTCTTTTGCCTGCAAAAATACAGTTTTATCGTTTATACACGACAAAATCTATATATTTTTATCGTTTATAATCGATAAAATTCAATTATTTTCATCGTACATAATCGATAAAACAGCGAGAGACAGGTTCTTTTATCACTCAAATCAAGGAAAAAATTACTGATAAAGCATTTTCCAAGCGGATTTATCGCTTTATTTCCTAAATTTGCAATGGATTATGTACTGCATTTTGTAAGAAATCAGAATTTAACAAACAGAATATCAATTAAATAAACAACAAATGGAAGAAAAAAAGAGACTCTTTGAGGAGTTTCCACCTGTCAGCACCCAGGAATGGGAAGACGTGATAGTGAAGGACCTCAAAGGGGCAGACTACAACAAAAAGCTGGTTTGGCGCACGGCCGAGGGCTTCAATGTAAGACCTTACTACCGCGCCGAGAACCTGGCCGACATCCCGTGGACGGGTCAGCAACCTAACGAGTTCCCGTATGTCCGTGGCAACAAAGCCGAAGGCAACGAATGGCTCGTCCGTCAGGACATCACCGTCAAGGATGAGAAGGAAGCCAACAAGATTGCGCTTAACGCCATCAGCCGTGGCTGCAACAGCATCGGCTTCAAATTGGAGATGGACAAGCCTTACGACACCATCGCCATCTCGACCCTGCTCAACGGCATCGACCAGAAAGCAGTGGAGATTAACTTCTACAACAACAAGTATCACCTGCCGCTGTTGGAGATGCTGTCGAAGATTCCGGACATCAAGGGTTCTTTGAATTATGATCCTTTGACCCGTTACCTGCGCCGCGGCGTGTGGTACATCAACGAGGGTGCAGACATGGAGTTAGGTTACATCATGGTGAAGGCCGAGATGCCTGGTTTCCACACCATCGGCGTCAACGCCCATGTGTTCACCAACGCTGGCTCGACCATCGTTCAAGAGATGGCATTCGCTCTCGCTGTGGGTGCCGAATACCTCGACAAGCTCACCGAGAAAGGTCTCACCGTTGACGAAATCGCTCCCAAGATGCGCTTCAACGTCG
>Ga0310690_10008140_pt1 | contig 13364 bp, 10 predicted proteins | sample AusTroGonzalo_MG_2_FD_207661 | JGI IMG/M metagenome (GOLD analysis project Ga0310690, IMG submission 207661) | Bovine rumen microbial communities from tropical cattle in Woodstock, Queensland, Australia - Gonzalo_04 (v2) (version 2) | ecosystem: Host-associated > Mammals > Digestive system >... | reverse complement strand
AAGTGTTCGAAGTCACCGGTTTCTCTGACATCCTGACCATCGAGGCATAAGAGGTAACTGCCGGTATGAAAACAGATGTCATTCGAGTCTCCTCCCGGGGCGCCCGGATGGAGACCGCGTTGAAGCAGGCCGAATTCGTCGCCGGATACAAGAACCTGTCTCCGAAAAGCGCGCTGCATCTGCGTCTGCTGACGGAAGAAATGATGGGCATCATCCGTTCCATCACCGGTGAGACGGAAGGTGAGTTCTGGATTGAAGACAATGATGACGTCTACCAGCTTCACCTCCGGGTTGACACTACGATGGACAGTGAAAAGCGGGAGCGCCTGCTTTCCACTTCTTCCTCCGGGAAGAACGAGTCCGCCCGCGGCTTTATGGGCCGCCTGCGGAATTTCTTCGATGTCGAAGCCGATGCGGACGTAGCTGCCAGCGCCGGTCCCCTCTTCTCCGCGATGTACTCGGATTCATCCACCGGTTCCGCCCTGGACTATGAATGGTCCATGCTGCGGTACCAGGAACAGCTCAATGCCCGCGGGGAAAACGATCCCATCGCCCGTGAAGCGTGGGATGAGCTGGAGAAATCCGTTGTCGCGCACGTGGCGGACGATGTAAAAGTCAGCATCCGCGGCCGCACTGTGGAAATGATTATCATCAAGAAGATGGCCTGATAATGATCCGACCGGCATTTCCGGGTTCCCCGGGAATGCCTTTTTTGACTCATTCTGCACCTTTTATTGAGGAGGATAACCTGCATGATCCAGTCCACCCCCGTTATTTCCCGTTCAGACATGATCCCCTGCGTGATGTGCGCGGACGCGCCCTGCAGCGCCGCCTGCAAGCAGCTGGATCCGGCGGGGCTGCTGCGCAGTATCTGGTTTGAAAACGAGCAGGTCGCCGTCGGCCGCCTGCCCGATGCCAATCCCTGCCTGACCTGCCGGGCTCCCTGCGAGCGCCACTGTGTCCGGCCTTCCGAAGTGCCGATCCGCGAGCTGATCAACCGCCTGTATTACCAGGTAAAGCCGGTCTGCGAAACCGCGCTGCCTGCGGATGAAAGCCGCCTGCGGAGCGAAATCTGCGGTATCCCGCTGGAGAATCCTTTCCTGCTGGCCTCTTCCGTCATCTCGAGCACGTATGATATGTGCGCCCGCGCGTTTGAAGCCGGCTGGGCCGGTATTTCCTTCAAGACCATCTGCACCCTGGATATCCGTGAAGTTTCCCCCCGTTTCTCCGCCCTTTCCGGCAGCGACGGGACGATCATCGGCTTCAAGAATGTGGAGCAGTTGTCTGACCAGAGCGTGGAAACGAATATGGATATCATCCGCCGGCTGAAGAAAAAGTATCCTTCCAAGTTCATCCTCGCCTCCATCATGGGGAAGGACGAGGCGGAATGGGGCGAGCTTGCCCGCCTGTGCGAGGAAAACGGCGCCGACGCGGTGGAGCTGAACTTCTCCTGCCCGAATATGGCGGAAAGCGGCCTCGGCAGCGATATCGGCCAGGTTCCGGAGCTGGTGGAACGCTTCACCCGTTCCGCGAAAAAAGCCTGCAAAATCCCGGTCCTGGCGAAGCTGACGCCCAATGTCGCCGAGATGAGTTCCGCGGCGGAAGCCGCGAAGCGCGGCGGGGCGGACGGGATTTCCGCCATCAATACGATCAAATCCGTCATGGATCTCAACGTGCATACCTATGTGGCGGCTCCCGCCGTCCGCGGGCGGAGCGCCTTCGGCGGCTACAGCGGCAGCGCGGTCCGGCCGATCGCCCTGCGCTTCATCTCCGAGCTGGGGCAGAACCCGGCCCTGAAAGGGATGCACATCTCCGGTATGGGCGGTATTGAAACCTGGAACGACGCGCTGGAATTCATCCTGCTGGGCAGCGGCTCCGTACAGGTCGCCACAGCGGTCATGCAATACGGCTACCGGATCATTGATGACCTGAAGGCCGGCCTGAACCTGTACCTGACCGAGAAAGGCTTCAGCAGCGTGAAGGAAGTCATCGGCCTCGGTCTCGATTCCCTGAGCAGTACGACGGAAGACCTTGACCGCGATTCCATCGTCTATCCCGCCATCGACCCGGCGCGCTGCATCGGCTGCGGCCGCTGCACCATTTCCTGCGCGGACGGCGGCCACAGCGCCCTGAAACTGGATGAGAACCGCCGCCCGGTGCTCAACGGCAGGAAGTGCGTGGGCTGCCACCTCTGCCGCCTGGTCTGCCCGCAGGGCGCCATCACCCCCGGGGTGAAGCGGGTCCGGAAGCGCTGATCCGTACTGCACCGTACAGCAAACAAAGGACGGGAACCGCGGTTCCCGTCCTTTTCCTTGTGCTTTTTTATGCTTCCTGTTCCGTATCGAGCCGCTGCCTTGCAACCAGCTCCGCGAAGTAGCCTTTCTTTTCGATCAGTTCCTCGTATTTTCCCTGCTCGATGATGGCGCCCTTGTCCATCACCAGGATCCGGTCGCAGTTGCGGATCGTGCTCAGCCGGTGCGCGATGACGATGCGGGTGCAGTCCAGCCGGTCCAGCGCGTCCGAAACCTGCTTCTGGGTCTTGTTGTCCAGTGCCGACGTCGCCTCGTCGAAGATCAGGATCTTCGGCTTGGGCGCCACGGCCCGCGCGATCATCAGGCGCTGCTTCTGGCCGCCGGAAACGCCGCCCTGGCCTTCGGAGATAATCGTCTGCATACCCATGGGCATCTCCCGGATATCCTGGGCGATCCCGGCGATTTCCGCCGCCTCCCAGGCCTGGTCCAGCGTCAGCTGCGGGGCGGAAATCGTGATGTTCGAGAAAATATCGCCCTGGAACAGCTGCCCATTCTGGATCACGACGCCGATATGCTTGCGCAGGGAACGGGGATCCAGGAATTCCAGATCCCGGTGGTCGTAGAAGATGGCGCCTTTCTCCGGCTTCTCGAAACCCAGCAGCAGGCGCACCAGCGTGGATTTGCCGCAGCCCGTGCGCCCGACGATGGCCACATATTCCCCGGGTTTTATCGTCAGGTTCAGGTCTTCCAGCACGTAGGGCGTGTTTTCGTCATATTTGAAGGAGACATGGCTCATCTCGATATGGCCGCTCACCTGATCCACCGCGGCCTTCTCCTCGGCCACTTCCGGCTCCGCCTGCAGGATTGGCTCCGCCATTTCCAGCACCGGCTTGATGGAGGCGATGGAAATCGCAATGCCCGCCAGAGAGGTGAAGGCGCCCATCACGCGGGCGTAAGCCGCGTTGAACGCGATATACTCGCTGCCGACCACATTTGTATTGATGGCCAGGTAGTACAGCACGACCGTGCCGATCAGCGAGATCGCGGTCGTAATGACCTTGTTGATCTTCAGGAACATCGGCGGATTGTATTCCAGCCGGCTGCTCCGGGCGTACAGGCGGCCCCACCGGGCAAACATCCGCTTTTCTGAACCGGCCAGGCGGATCTTCTGGATCCCGTTCATGATAGCATAGCTCATGCCGGACTCCTCCGCCTGCAGCTGCATCTTTTTCCGGGAGATGCCGATCTGCACAATGGAGGCCAGCAGGCTCACCACCACCGTCGACAGGATAATGAGTACGGCGGGAGCCACCAGGGCCGGCGCATAGCGGAAGATCTGTGTCACATACAGCAGGGACATCAGGCTGCTCAGGCCGACGCCCAGGATATTGCTGAGGATCATGCTGCACAGCGAACTGACGCTGGTCGCCCGGCTGTGCAGTTCGCCGGAGGAGTACTTCCGGAAGAAACTGACCGGCAGCGACAGGATCCGCATCATGACCGACGCCTGCACCGCCTGTGACGTCTTGGTGTTCAGCCGCGCCATCAGAAGCGACTTCACCAGTTCGATCAGCCGGCTCGCGAAGGCGCTGCTCAGCAGGAAAACCATCAGGCCGAGCATCAGGCTCGTGTTCTGGCTGTTCATAACCTTGCCGGTCACCAGGTTGTAGATCCGCGGCTCGATGAAGCCGATCAGCGTGCAGGCCAGCGTCGCCAGGACAATCTGGATCAGGTCCCCCGAGGAAATGCTGTTTTTCATATAAATCAGCAGATCCTTTACGCCCAGTTTCTTCATCGGGAGCGGCTGGTAGAAACACAGCGCATCCCGGGAGAACATCTTCGCGTTTTTCCGGGTAATCCGGATTTTCTGTCCCGTGGCCGCATCCTTGTAGTAATACCCGAATACCGTTCCCGGCAGCAGCGCCACCGTTTCCCCGGTTTCCTTGATATAGCCAAGCATCGGGCCGAACGCGTCGTTCTGCCAGTTCTCTTCCAGCTTTACTTCGCGGACCATCAGGCCCGTCGGCCGGAGGACATATTTCAGCTGTTCATGGGGATCCCGGATGTCTTCCGGGATATCAATCGGTTTATAGCGGTAGAACTTCAGGATATCATCCAGCGTTGCTTTCGCGATCAGCCGCTGGTCTTCCAGCCGGTCCGCGCTCCATTTGTCCATGACGACGCTGGCCATCCGGTAGAAGGAGTCTTCCAGGATGTTCTGGTCGCTTTCCATGCGCTGGCGGATCTGTTCATTAAACCAACCCACTCGGACTCCTCCTTTCTTACTCGCTGGTCACGAGCTCCGCATAGGCGCCGCCTTTTGCGTACAGCTCTTCATGCGTTCCGCGTTCGACGATATGGCCGCCGTCCAGCACGATAATCTCGTCGCAGTCGCGAATGGTTGACAGCCGGTGCGCCACCACGATGCAGGAAATCCCGCGTTCCTTGATGGCCTTTACCAGTTCATATTCCGTTTTGGCGTCCAACGCGCTGGTCGCTTCGTCCAGCAGGATCACAGAGGGATCCTGGGCCAGCACGCGGGCGATCTCCAGCCGCTGCCGCTGTCCGCCGCTCAGGTCCTTGCCGTTTTCAATCAGCCTGCCCTGGTAGGCGCCCGGCCGCTGCAGGATGTCTTCATGGATCTGGGCGTCCCGCGCTGCGAGGATCATTTCAAAGTCGGCAATGGACTCATCCCACATCCGGACGTTGTTGGAGATGGTATCTTCAAACAGCACGATATCCTGGTCCACCATGGCCACCGATCCGGTAAACACATTGCGCGGGATATCCTGGATAGGTTTCCCGTCAAACAGGATTTCGCCCTGCCAGGGCTGGTACAGCCCTGTGATCAGCTTGCTGATGGTGGATTTTCCGCAGCCGCTGGGGCCGACGATCGCGATCCGCTGACCGGGCTTCATGTGCATGGAAAAATCCGTCACGTTCGGGTTCCCCAGCCGGGAATAACCGAAGGTCACGTTCCTCAGTTCCACGTCGCCCGTCAGCTTGCTGTAAGCTCCTTCGCTGCTGCACTGTGCGCCGTACTGCATTACCGGGTCGTCCGGATATTCCAGCACGTCCTCCACACGTTCCATTTCCGTACGCATTTCCTGGATGGTCTGCCCGGCGGAGACCAGGGTTTCCGCAGGCCCCATGAAGGAGGTCAGCAGCCCCTGGAAGGTGGTGATCATACCGAGGGTGAACTGGCCTGCCATCGCCAGCTGAACACCCATGAAAAGCACCATATAGCCGCTGGCGGTATTGATGAACTGCGGAATCAGGCCGATCCGCTCGTTCAGCGTTGTATACCGGACTTCCTGGGCGTTCACCGACGCCTGGTATCCGCTCCATTTCCGGAAGAATCCGGCTTCCGCGCCGGAAGCCTTGATGGTTTCCGCCAAGCTGATACCGGCCATGGTGGTCGAAACCAGTTTGCCTTCGTCCCGCATCTGCACGCGCATCAGGTTTACGCGCTTCTTCGACAGGTACTGGGCAACCACCAGGTTGATCAGCAGGGAGGCCAGGCCGACCAGCGTCATCCAGACGCTGTAGCGCAGCATGATCACCAGGTAGAACACCATCATGATCGTGTTCAGCGCCAGCGGGGCCACGGTTTCCACCAGCGTCCCGGCGATGGAGGCGTTGGTCCCCTGCCGCTGCAGGATATCGCCCGTCATGCGCTGGGAGAAGAATTCCATCGGCAGGCGCAGCACTTTCCACATATAGGAGGCGTTCCCCTCGATGGCCATCTTGCCGCTGATCTTCAGGTTGTAGACCACCGTTGCCCACTGCACGATGATTTCAAAGAAGGCCAGCAGCGCCATGGCGAAGATAAAGGGCGTCGCCCAGTCCGGCGCCTGTTTTGTCAGCAGCTTGTCGTAGAAAATCCGGCTCATGACCGGTTTGATCACGCCGAACAGGTAGGTAATCACCGTGGTCAGCACGATAAAGACAACGGCCGGGCCGGCGCCTTTCAGCCGTTTCCGGGCGAAAGCCACCGTGCTCTTGCGCTTGCCGGAAGGAACAAATTCCTCCGACGGCGCGAAAGTCAGCACCAGGCCGGTATAGGACTCGTCGAACTCTTCCATCGAAACCGACACAAGGCCGCGGGCCGGATCGTTCAGGACGGCCTTGTTGCCCTTGAATCCGTCCAGCACCACAAAATGGTTGAAATCCCAGTGGATGATACAGGGAAAAGTCCCCTGTTTTTTCAGTGTGTCCACTTCCATCTGGTATCCGTGTACATCCAGGCCGTAGTTCTTCGCGGCCAGGTAAACATTCTTCATGTTGGATCCGTCGCGGGATACGCCGCAGTCCAGGCGCACCTGCTCCAGCGGAATCCATTTCTGGTAGTACGCAAGCACCATGGCAAGGCAGGCGGCGCCGCATTCCAGCGCTTCCATCTGCATGATCACCGGTACCTTCGCAACGCCTCCGCTGACGGGCTTTTTCTTCGTCTTTTTCACTGTTCTATCTTCCTTTTATCCAATGAGGTTGATTGGATAATCCAAAAATCAGTTATTCCAGAGGAAGCTGATCGGCGTCTTGGCTTCCAGCACCAGTACCGCCTCGTACACCCCGTCCCGCAGGGGCGGGGAGTTCTCGTCCAGGTCAAAGAGCACGCTCATGTAGTCGTCATCCTTGGTGGTGCCGATAAAGCTCACTTTCCCGGTGGCGCCTTCCCCGATCCGGATCACCTTCCCGGTGGTCACGCTGTCCTTCAGGGTAATCGGAACATCCGCGAAAATGGAGTAGACACGGACCGTCTGCGCGTCCTCTCCCTCCCCCTCCTTGTATTCAAACGCTTCCACATTCACTTTCAGCGGCAGCGTGCTTTCCATCGTCGTTGTGGAGGCATAGGCAATAAAGCCTGCCAGCAGGATCATGATGGCCGCCAGGATCATCCAGAGGCGCGGGCTGGTGACGCGCATATAGTCGTGCATTTCCTCCGGCGACTGGATCCGTTCCAGGCTTTTTTGGCGAAACAATTGATTTTGCATGTGTTTTGCTCCTCTCAGGGCGTTGCGATCTTCGCACACATCTGCTATTATTATGAATGGTAGTTGCGGAAATGTCCAGCAAAAAACGCAAAAAAATACTTTTGAAAACAACTGCCACCCTGCCGTATGGATCCGTATAAACTGTTGAAACCAAGCTGAAAGGAGTGATGATCATGGAGCGCAGACTGAAGAATCTCTTCGATTACCAGAAGTTCGAAGGGAATCCGGCGCTTCAGAGCGTCATTGATTCCGTCCATTCCCGTTACCCGGTCCGGGAGCTGGATATGGACGACATGGAATGGGTGAACGCGGCAGGTACGCCGAACGCCCGTCCCGAAAAGAAGGATGGCCCTGAACTGAATGGCATCCTCCGTTAACATCGAGCAGATTTATACGGAATACGGCGGCAAAATCATGGGATATATCCGCGCCCGCATTCGAAGTTCGGCGGACGCGGAAGATTTGCGTTCAGAAGTTTTTGAGAAGATCCTCCGCAAGCTCGACGAGTTTGATCCGGAGAAGGCCTCCCTGAACACCTGGGTTTTCACCATCACGCGGAACACGGTCATTGACCACTTCCGCCGCGCAAAGCCCACGGAGGAGCTGGATGAGAACCTTTCCGACAATACCGAGCTGGACGAGGACCTCCTCAGCCAGGAGAATATGTCCGAACTGGCCGAAGCCCTCCGGAAGCTCCCGCAGCAGATGATGGATATCATCGTCCTGCGCTATTACGACGGCAAACCGCTGACAGAGATCGCTGAGATGATGGGCCTCAGCTACGGCGCCGTCAAGCTCCGCCACCAGAACGCGCTCCTCATGCTGCGCAAGTCGCTGCACGCCTGATCCCCGCCATCCCCCGGCAGCCGCAGGGCTGCCGTTTTTTTGTTCCCTTCCCCGCCGCCGGCATACAGGAAAACCTCCCGCTTTCGCGGGAGGCTTCTTTTGTTACCGGAATTACTTGTCCAGGATGTAGATATAGTCGTCGTAGTAGATCTTGTTCCGGTCGGTGATTTTGGGATTCCAGCGCATCAGGTCGTTCACGGTGCAGCCGTGGTTCCTGGCGATCCTGCTCAGGTTGTCGCCCTTGCGGATCTTGTAGATGATGTAGCCGGGTTTGGCCGGGGGTTTCTTGTAGCCACCGTTGACATTTTCCATTTCTTCAATGGACAGTTCAGCCGCCATGTTCTCGAGTTCAGACATTTTCGTAACCTCCTGATGATTTCTTTCTGTTTTTTATCTGAGTGCCTTCCGGCGTTCTCACCTGTTTATACGCAGCTCCCCGCCGCCCTGGCAGCGGAAATTTACAGAAGTGTTAATTTTCTTCCGCAGGCGCGTCATCCGCGGGCAGCCGCAACGATAAGTTGTTCAGATTCATGGAATAAGTATAGCGCGCTTCTTCTGCCAATGCAAGTACCAGGTGGATTCCGATGGCGTCCTTGCCTTCCCGCGGGATATAGTGCACCGGGTCGAAGGCGCGGCAGTCGTCCCGGAAGCGGACCACCCAATACTTCGGCTTGTGCAGGATCCTGACGGAAAGATGGTGCGGTTTCTGGTCCTTGGTAAACCCGTGCAGGATGGTGTTGCCGGCCATTTCCTCGATACACAGGGCGATATGGTTGCCCAGGCGGCTGTTGTTGCTGCGTTCCAGGCAGAACCGCTCCGCCTCCTCCGCCACGGCCGTCACTTCCTCCACGGACCGGATCTCCGCTTCCATCAGTTCCCCGGGGCCGGCGCCGAAATCATCCTTCAGCAGCAGGCACGCGTCATCCTGCCAGATATGCTTCCCGGTCTTCCGGCGGGTATACACCGCAAGGCAGGCCAGCATAAGCATTTCGCCCACTACCAGGTACAGCCAGATGCCGGTCGATCCCATGAAACGGCTGCAGATGAAGGCAGCCAGCACCGGCAGCACCGCGCCCTCCCCGATGGAGGTAACGATATTGAGGGTAATCCGTCCGGTCGCCTGGTACGCGTTTTTCAGTGCGCTGATGATGCAGACCGGAACCAGGCCCGCCGCATAGATCCGCAGCCCCAGCGCGGCCATATCCTGCGTTTTTCCGGGCTCCGGAAGCAGCAGGGAAACCATCTGGTTTGCGAAAATCAGCAGGAGGATGTCCATTACTACGCCCATATACACCGCGTAGCGGCACAGCCGGCGGATCAGTTCCTTCAGGCTGCTCCGGTCCTCCTCATTGAAGAAAACCCCCGCCAGCGTCAGCGATACGCCGCCGGTACCTGTATTGATGCATTGCGCCACATTCCCGATGGAGGTAATCACGGAGAAGGCAGCCAGTTCCGTCTTTCCGCCGCCGACCGGATCGAGGGCGATGAGGATCCGGTTGATCAGGAGCACCAGGATCACCGCCGCCGCCATGCTGAAGCCGGCCGGTACGCCGCTGGTAAACAAGTCCCGGATTTTCTGCCGTGTAACCCCCTTCAGGGAGAAGCGGAATACGCACTTCTTTGAGCAGAAGTAAACGGCTGTCACCGCCATCGCCGCGTAATAGCTGATGGCGGAAGCCAGGCCCATGCCGAACATCCCGCCGTTGAAAACCAGCACGTTCAGCAGGTCCAGCGCGATATCCGCCACGGTCATCGTCAGCACGGCGACGATCAGCAGGTTGCTCTGTCCCGCCATCTGCAGGAACGGAATCAGTACCAGCGAGCCCATCGATCCGGGAGCGCCGATGCTGAAGCCCGCGATGTAGCCTTTTGTCATCCCATACAGGGTTTCGGTTTCAGCGCCCATTGCCCGGGCGAGCGGTCCCTGGAAAACCAGCGCGACCAGCGTAAACAGCAGCGAAATGCCGCCTCCCGCAATCAGTGCGGAGGAATAGCCCGCGTTCGTGTCCGCCTGGTCGCCCTTGCCCAGCGACCGGCTGCAGACCACCTGGATCCCGGCCGCCAGCAGGGTGCCGATGGCGCCGATAGCCAGCAGCAGCGGGTTCGCCAGTCCGTAGGAAGCGATACCGTCGTCGCCGATGAACCAGCCGATCATCACGCTGTCAATCAGCAGGCACAGGGAAACCGTCAGCGCCGAGAAAACCTGCGCCGTCAGCATCTGCCGTACAAGTTTGCGAATCATCTTACCGCTCCTTTATTCTGCCTCTTTATCCGTCCCGCCCAGGTACGTCAGCCCGAGCATCGTAATATCGTCAAACTGCTCCGCCTCTCCGGCAAAATTCCGGATATCCTGCAGCACGTCCCCCAGCACCTGCTCCTGGGAAGCGGTCTTCAGCCGGTTCAGCTTTGCGACCAGCCGGTCTGTGCCGTAGGCTTCCTCCCTCGTGTTGATCGCTTCCGGCACGCCATCCGTATATACAAACAGCCGGTCTCCCGGGCCCAGCAGGAGTTCGTACTCCCGCAGGCGGATATTCTCCATCGCCGCCAGCACCAGGCCGTGCTTGTCCTTTACCAGCTCATAATCCCCGCCGGCGTGCATCAGCACCGGATACTCATGTCCGGCGTTCGCGCACTCCATCTGCCCGGTTTTCAGGTCCAGGATACCGATCCATACCGTCACGAACATCTCCGCGTCGTTGCCTTCGCACAGGGTATTGTTTACGTGCTGCAGGATCTCGGCGGCGCCGCTCCCTCCGCGGGCGTAATTCTTGATGGCCGTCTTTGCCCGCATCATGAACAGGGAGGCCGGAATGCCTTTGCCGCTCACGTCCGCGATCACCAGGCACAGCCGGTCGATGCCGATGTAAAAGAAGTCATAGAAGTCGCCGCCCACCTGTTTCGCCGGTGTCATCAGCGCATGCAGTTCAACATCCTCTGTCGGAAGTTTGAAGTTCTTCGGCAGGGCGGCGTCCTGGATCGTTGCCGCCAGCTTCAGCTCTTCCTTCATCTTCTGCTCCGCCTGGTCGATATATCCCCGCAGGGCGGTCACCGTCTTATTGATATCCTCGCTCAGATCCGTGAATTCGGAGGATGTATGGACCCAGACGCGTTCGTCCAGCTTGCCGTCCGTAATTTTCCGCAGCGAATCGTTCACGCGGTGCAGGTTCCGCACCACCAGGCGGTCCGCAAGCATGGCGACCAGCATGTAGAACACCGTGAAAATCAGGATATCCGACAGCGTGCTTTCATACAGCGATGAAGCCCTGGCGTCGTAGATGGTCTGCATGTCACGCACGGCGAGCAGGTAGTAATCGTCTCCGATTTCCGCCGCGGCGATCATCGCGGTCCAGGGCAGGACATCCTCATACTCCGCGACATATGCTGTCATCCCCAGGTTTTCCTTGATCTGCGCAAGCTGTTCCGCAGTCAATTTCGCCGGATTCGACTCATCGGCGTATTCTGAATAATAGTCCACCACCAGCCCGGTTTTTTCATCCACCAGGATGTAGTAGTCGTCGTAGTTCAGCTGTTCCCGCAGATGTGCTTTCAGCTTTTCGATATCGTTGCTTTCGTAATAGATTGCCGCCTTCTCCTGGACGAGGAACTGGAGCCTCTGCTGTGTCGACTCCGTTGCAAGCCTGGTCTGCAGGTTATAGGACACGACAAAATTGAAGACGAACAGCCCGATGGTCACAAACAGCAGCGCGCGCTGGAAAAGGACCGTCACCGGCACCCGTTCCTCCGGCACCCGCCAGCCGATATCCGACGTTTCCCTGGAAAGCGTCATGATCACGGCGGAGCACAGGGTCATGCCGATAGCCGTAAAGACCACCATCGGCATCGCCGCGGTCTTCACGACATAGTAGGCATAGTTCATTTCATCCCGGTTGGTAAACAGCACCGCGTACATATGGAAGACTTCCATCACCGCGCCGAGGAAAAACGCATGCGTCATGGAGGGGCGCTTCCCCTGGTACACCTTCCGGTTCATGATTGCCGCCAGGATGCCGGCCAGGAAGGTGCTTATGCCGCAGGCCCACTTTGTAAAGACTCCGATGTTCCACAGTTCGGCGGCCAGGATCCGTTCCACGCCGCCGATCGTACCGGCAATGACGCCGCTCAGGGGGCTGAAGAACAGGCCCGCCGCCAGCGGCCCGATATCCCGCACGTTCAGCACCAGCGAGCCGTAATCAATCCCGATATGGTTCGCCAGCACGGCGCTGCCGCCGTAAATCAGGCCGATGATCACCTTCAGGCGCGTGCTGAAGGACTCTTTTTTATGGCACATCTTCCACAGGAAACCTGTGACAATGACGTAGATCAGCGTTGCGAGCGTCATCCGCAGAATCATGTTCCAGTCCCAGTCCATGCTCGGCTTTCCCTTTCCGCCGGAGGAGGGGATTTATATTTTTCGCCCCCCCTCGGCCACGGAGTATCACGTATGTTAAAGAATATTATAACATATTGTGTCCCGGATTTCAGCAAAAAGTTTCCGGGGCTCCGCCTTACAGCTCGATCTCCGCGGACACCTGTTCGTCCAGGCAGGATCCGCCGGCGTAGATCCGGTACTTCCCGGGCTCAACCACCTTTTTCCCTTCTGATTCCATGTAGATCTCCAGGTCGCAGGGATTCACCCTGAACACGGCCTTCCGGCTTTCCCCGGGTTCCAGCCCGTGCAGCCGTTCAAATCCGATGAGCCGCCGGACGGGGTGCACGGTTCCGGAGGGCGATACCCGCTGCAGGTACAGCTGCGCCACCTCGTCGCTCTGTACGCTGCCGGTGTTCTTCACTTCCACGGAAACCTCCAGCCCGGGACCGTTTTTCTCCGCCTTCAGCCCGCCGTAGGCAAACGTGGTGTAGCTCAGGCCGTATCCGAAGGGATACAGCACCGGCCCTGTAAAATACCGGTAGGTCCGGGGCCGGGCGATCAGGTCGTAATCTTCCATCGGCGGGAGGTCCGCGTCGCTCCTGTACCAGGTCATCGGGAGGCGTCCGGCAGGGCTTTCCTCGCCGAAGATCGCCGCGGCCAGGCCGTTGCCCAGGTCCTGGGATCCGGTAGCGTTGGTCAGGATCGCCGGCACATGCTCCTGCATCCAGTTGACCGCGTAGGGATAATTGGTGATCAGCACCACGGCCACGTTCGGGTTCGCCTCGTAAACCGCCTCCACCAGCTTCTCCTGCAGCGGGATCATGTCGATGGTGCTCCGGTCGATCTCCTCCTTGGCGTTCACCATCGGGTTACAGCCCACCGCGACGATCACTTTCTTCG
>Ga0310690_10008138_pt1 | contig 13364 bp, 7 predicted proteins | sample AusTroGonzalo_MG_2_FD_207661 | JGI IMG/M metagenome (GOLD analysis project Ga0310690, IMG submission 207661) | Bovine rumen microbial communities from tropical cattle in Woodstock, Queensland, Australia - Gonzalo_04 (v2) (version 2) | ecosystem: Host-associated > Mammals > Digestive system >... | reverse complement strand
GAAAGACATCAACGCCCGAAGCGAGGAAGCCGCGATGCGCGTCATCGAGGGTACTGCCCGCAGTATGGGTATCGAGGTGGTAGATGCCTAAAAGAAGCAAACTTTACAGAGCACAGCTGGAGCGTTTTGACAAGCTCAAACGCTACTCCCTGGCCGAGGCGGCCGCGCTGCTCAAGGAACTCCCGAGCGTGAAGTTCGACCAGACCGTCGAAATCGCGTTCAAGCTCGGCGTCGACCCCAAGCAGACCGACCAGACCGTCCGTGGCGCCGTCGCGCTTCCGCGCGGCACTGGCAAGGATGTGCGTGTCGTGGTCATCGCGGACGACGACAAGTTCCGCCAGGAGGCTGAGGCCGCCGGCGCGAATTTCGTCGGATTCGAAGACATCATCTCCAAGATCAAAGGCGGATGGCTTGACTTCGACGTCCTCATCGCGACTCCCTCCTCCATGTCCCAGATCCGCCCCCTGGGCCGTCAGCTCGGTCCCCGCGGCCTCATGCCGAACCCGAAGACCGGTACCGTCACCGAGAAGATCGGCGACGCTGTCCGCGAGGCGAAGGCCGGCCGTGCCGAATTCCGTGCCGACCGCGGCGCCTGCGTGCAGGTGCCCATCGGAAAGCTCTCGTTCGAGGCTGATGCCATCGTCGAGAACGCCGTTGCGGTCATCAAGGCTCTCATCAAAGCGAAACCGTCCTCCGCGAAGGGTGTCTACATCCAGTCGATCACGCTCAGTGCGACCATGACCCCCGGCGTCAAGGTGGACATTCGTGAAGCATCGGTGAAGGAGACAGCATGAGACAGGAACGTATCCAGCTCGGACAGGACGTCGCTGCCCTCCTTACAGGTTCCGATTATCTGTTCTTTGTGACCTACAAAGGACTGAAGGTCAAAGACGTCGACTCGTTCAAAAAACAACTGGCGCCGCTTGGCGCGGAGTGCCACGTGCTGAAGAACCGCTTCATCAACAAGATGGCGGAACTCAACGGCATGTCTGCTCTCGCCGAATTCAAACTCACCGGTGATACCGCTATGATCTCCGGAAAGGGCGATGCCGGTCCCGTCGCGAAGGCCATCAAGGCTTTCTCCGCTGAAACTAAAGGTGTTCTCTCCGCCAAGGGCGGCTACTTCGATGGTTCCATCCTGACTTCCCAGCAGGTCATCGAAATCGCCGATCTCCCCGGCAAGGACGCGCTCCGCGCTCAGCTGCTTGGTCTCCTCGTGGCTGTCCCGACCGGTCTCGTCCGCGTGCTGAACGCCAAGGCTTCCAGCATCGTCAACGTTATCAACGCTTACAAAAACAAACTCGAAGAAAACTCTTAATTCAACTCATATGGAGGTCATACAATGACTGAACAGGCTAACGTGGAAGTGACGCAGGAAATGGAACAGTTCATCTCCTACGTTGAAAAACTCTCCGTCCTCGAGCTCTCCAAGCTCGTCAAAGCTCTCGAAGACCGTCTCGGCGTCTCCGCCGCTGCTCCGGTCGCCGTCGCCGCCGCGGCTCCCGCCGCTGCTGCCGCCGCCCCCGCGGAAGAAAAGACCGAATTCGACGTCATCCTCTCCGATGTCGGCGCCAACAAGATCGCCGTCATCAAGGTCGTCCGCGAGATCGCGGGCCTCGGCCTCAAGGAAGCCAAGGAACTCGTCGAAGGCGCTCCCAAGGCTGTCAAGGAAGGCGCTTCCAAGGAAGAAGCCGACAAGATCAAAGAGCAGCTCACTGCCGCCGGCGCCAAAGTCGAAGTCAAGTAATGACTTCGCTTTGATTGAAGTACATTTGTTGACGGAGGGATTCCTTCACGGGAATCCCCCGTCCTTTCCTCGTTTAAATCCGCGATGGGCGACGCGGATTTCGCGGCGGACCCTCTCCAGCCGTGACAGTTTTGCCTTCTCAACCAAGAACAGGGTGGAATATGCCTGACCGACTGAACTTTGGAAAACTGGAAGAAGTGCTCGAAATTCCGGACCTTATCGGAATCCAGCTCAATTCATATGCTTCTTTCCTTCAGCTGGACACGCCTCCCGAAAAACGCCTGAAGCAGGGCCTTCAGGAGATTTTCATGGATGTGTTTCCGGTTATTAGCTTCGACAAAAACATCACCCTCGAATTCCTCTCCTACAATATTGGTACCCCCAAAAAAGAGATCGTCGACTGCATCAAGGACGGCGATTCCTACGCCGCTTCTCTCCACGTCGATTTCAAGCTGACGAACAAAGACACGGTCACCACGGAAACCGTCTACCTCGGCGAGATCCCCATGATGACCTCCCGCGGCTCTTTCATCATCAACGGCGCGGAACGCGTTATCATCAGTCAGCTGCACCGTTCCCCCGGCATCTGCTTCGAAAAACGTCACCACTCCACTGGCAGATTCCTTTATTCCTACCGCATTATCCCGGACCGTGGTTCCTGGCTTGAAGTCCAGTTCGACATCAACGGTCAGATTTTCATTTTCCTTGACCGGCGCCGCAAACGCCGCAAATTCCTCATCACCACTTTCCTCCGCGCCCTCGGTTTCAGCTCGAACGACGATATCGTCCGCGTCATGTACGACGTGAAGAAGATGACGCCTGCCCAGCTCATCAAGGCCGAAAACGTCTCCGACTACTACACCTATGAACCCATCCTCGACGAAAACAAGCGCGTCGTCGTGGAGCCGTTCATTTCCATGACCGAGAGCCACGCGAAGTCCATGGCGGCTGCAGGCATCAAGTCCGCCAACTTCGCCGTCGTCCCGAACAAGGAATCCTACGTCATCAACTGCCTGGCACGCGACCCGGCAAAGAACACGGACGACGCCCTCAAAGAGATCTACAAGCGCATGCGCCAGGGCGATCCGTCCCCCAGCACTGACACCGCCAGGGCACTGCTTCAGCACCTCTTCTTCGATAACGAACGCTACGACCTCGGTCTCGTCGGCCGTTACAAGATCAACGAGCATCTCGGCCTCAATATCGACGAGAACTGCCGCATCCTCACGAAAGAGGACATCATCGAGGCCACCAAACGCCTCATGAACCTTTACAGCCACAACGGCCAGACCGACGACATCGACCACCTCGGCGCACGCCGTGTCCGTCCTGTCGGCGAACTTCTCCAGAACCAGTGCCGCGTCGGCCTTCTCCGCACGAAACGCATCGTGAAGGAGCACATGACGATGGTCACGCCCGGCGATTCCCCGAGCAAGCTCATCAACCAGAAGATCTTCATCAGTGCCGTCCGCGACTTCTTCTCCCGCAATCAGCTGTCCCAGTTCATGGACCAGACCAATCCTCTGTCCGAACTGACCAACAAGCGCCGTCTCTCCGCGCTCGGTCCCGGCGGCCTCTCCCGCGAACGCGCCGGCTTCGAAGTCCGCGATATTCACACCAGCCATTACGGACGCATCTGCCCGATCGAGACTCCTGAAGGTCCGAACATCGGTCTGATCTCCTCCATGTCCCTGTATTCCCGCATCAACCATTTCGGATTCCTCGAGACTCCGTACCGCCGCGTCCGCGACGGCGTGGTCACGAACGAGATCGAATACATGACCGCGGACAAGGAAGAGGAGCACGTCATCGCGCAGGCAAACGCCCCGCTCACTCCTCAGCATACGTTCGTCAATCCCACCGTCATGGCGCGCCAGTACGGCGAATCCGCCGAGCATCTTCGCGAGGAAGTCGACTACATGGACGTCTCCCCGAAGCAGCTCGTGTCCGGCGCCGCCGGCCTCATCCCGTTCCTCGAACACGACGACGCCAACCGCGCCCTGATGGGATCGAACATGCAGCGCCAGGCCGTTCCGCTCATGACGACGGAATCCCCGTACGTCGGAACCGGCCTTGAGCACAAGATCGCCGTGGATTCCCGCGCTGTCCTCAGCTCCGACCGCGACGGCATCGTCGCTGAAGTTTCCGCCGACCGCATCGTGATCACCAGCGACGGCAAGGTCGTCGGCGAGACCGCCGACAAGAATCCCACGACCTACAACCTCATCAAATTCCTCCGCAGCAACGCCGGCACCTGCATCAATCAGGTCCCGATCGTGAAATCCGGCATGACGGTCCATAAGGGCGATCCCATCGCCGACGGCGCCGCCACGCAGGGCGCGGAACTCGCCCTCGGCAAGAACGTCCGCGCTGCCTACATGCCCTGGTGCGGCTACAACTTCGAAGACGCCATCGTGCTCAGCGAACGCCTCGTGAAAGAGGACGTCTACACGAGCCTCCACATCGATGAATTCGAGATCGAAAGCCGCGAGACCAAGCTCGGCAACGAAGAGATCACCTGCGACCTGCCGAACGTCGGCGAGGAAGCGCTCCGCAACCTCAACATGAACGGCATCGTCCGCCTCGGCACCGAGGTCAAGCCCGGTGACATCCTCGTCGGCAAGATCACCCCGAAGTCCGAGACAGAACTCGCTCCCGAGGAACGCCTCCTCCGCGCCATCTTCGGCGAGAAGGCGGCCGACGTGAAGGACTCCAGCCTCACGGTTCCCAGCGGCAAGGGCGGTGTCGTCATGGATATCCGCATCGAATACGCCAAGGAATCCGGCCAGCAGGCCATGACGAAGACCGAACAGAAACGCGCCATCAAGCGCGCCAAGGACACCTACCGCGAACAGTTCGGCGCTGAGATCGATTCCCTCCTGGAACGCCTTTCCGCCATGCTCCTCGGCCAGAAGCTCCCGAAGCCGATCTATACACGCAATGAGGACGGCGAGGAAGTCGTCCTGGTCACCTCCAACCGCAAGGTCACACGTCCCTCCATCGCCAAGCTCGCCAACGCCTACAACAACTGGAGCATGGACGATTGCGAGATCCGCGACCAGCTCAAGGAAGTCTTCGCCGAGTTCATTCCGCGCTTCAACATCATCGAGCAGACCCGCGCCGACGCCCTCAGCGCCGTCAGCGATAACAGCTCCGAGGAACGCGGTCCGATCAAGCGCGTCAAGGTCTACGTCGCATCCAAGCGCAAGATTCAGGTCGGCGACAAGATGGCAGGACGCCACGGCAACAAGGGTATCGTTTCCCGTATCGTCCCGATCGAGGATATGCCGTTTACCAAGGACGGCCGCCCCGTCGACATCGTGCTGAATCCGCTGGGCGTGCCTTCCCGCATGAACATCGGACAGGTCCTGGAAGCCCACCTGGGCTGGGCCGTCAGCATGCTCGGCGTCAAGGTCGCCACCCCCGTGTTCGACGGTATCTCCGAGGAGAAGATCATCGACATGATGCGCGAAGCCAACGCCAAGGTCGAACAGGAGACCGGCGAGAACTTCCACTGGGGCTTCAAGACCGTCAACGGCGAAGAAGTCTTCGACGGCAAGACCGACCTTTACGACGGCCGCACCGGCAACCGCTTCGACCAGCGCGTCATGGTCGGCGTCGTCTACATGCTCAAACTCGACCACCTCGTCGCCAATAAGATCCACGCACGCTCCATCGGTCCCTACTCGCTCGTCACCCAGCAGCCGCTCGGCGGCAAGGCGCAGCACGGCGGCCAGCGTTTCGGCGAAATGGAAGTGTGGGCGCTCGAAGCCTACGGCGCCGCGCATACTCTGCAGGAAATGCTCACGGTGAAGAGCGACGACGTGACCGGACGTACCCGCATCTACGAGTCGATCGTCCGCGGCCAGGGCATCCTGGAGCCGGGCCGTCCCGAATCGTTCAACGTCCTGCTCAAGGAACTGCAGTCGCTCGGCCTTGACGTCCGGACCGTGAAACGTTCCGAAAATCCGAGTAAATAACCGAAGGGGGAAGAGATACCATGATTGACAGCTCTTACAACCGGGACACCCGCGAACCCTACCAGCCGCTCAGCCAGTTCGAGGCGGTCGTGATCAAGGTCGCGTCTCCTGAAGTCATCCGCTCCTGGAGTCACGGCGAGGTCAAGAATCCCGAGACGATCAACTACCGCAGCTTCAAGCCCGAAAAAGGCGGCCTGTTCTGCGAGAAGATCTTCGGACCGCAGCGCGACTGGGAATGCAATTGCGGCAAATACAAACGCGTCAAGAACAAAGGCATCATCTGCGAACGCTGCGGCGTCGAAGTCTGCCATTCCAAGGTCCGCCGCGAACGCATGGGCCATATCGAACTCGCCGTTCCCGTGTCGCATATCTGGTTCTTCAAGTGCATGCCCAGCCGTATCGGCCTCATGCTCGAAAAGACCGCACGCGAACTCGAACGCATCATCTACTATGAAGTCTGGGTCGTCACCGATCCCGGCGATACCCCGCTGACCCTCGGCGAAACGCTCGACGGCATGCAGTACAACCAGGCACGTTCCGAGTACGGCGACGGTTTCCGCGCCGAAATGGGCGCGCCCGCCGTCCGGGCGCTCCTGGAGCAGATCGAGCTCGAGCCTCTGCGCGCCAAGCTCGAAGTGGACTTCGCGTCCACCCACAACAAAGCCACGCGCAAGAAACTTTCCAAGCGCCTCCGCCTCGTCGAAGGCTTCATCAAGAGCGATTCCCGTCCCGAATGGATGATCCTCGAGGTCCTCCCCGTCATCCCGCCGGATCTCCGCCCGCTCGTTCCCCTCGAGGGCGGCCGTTTCGCCACCTCCGACCTCAATGACCTCTACCGCCGCGTGATCAACCGCAACAGCCGGTTGAAAGGCATGCTCCAGACCCATACGCCGGAAGTCATCATCCGCAATGAAAAGCGCATGCTTCAGGAAGCCGTCGACGCCCTGCTCGACAACGGCCGCCACGGCCGCGCCGTCACCGGCGCAGGCAGCCGCCCCCTGAAGAGCCTCAGCTGCATGCTCAAAGGCAAGCAGGGCCGCTTCCGCCTGAACCTGCTCGGCAAGCGCGTCGACTACTCCGGACGCTCCGTGATCGTCGTCGGCCCCGAACTCAAGCTCATGCAGTGCGGCCTGCCCAAGAAAATGGCGCTTACGCTCTTTGAGCCTTTCATCATCCGTTATCTCAAGGAACGCGGCTTCGCGCATACGGTTCGTTCCGCCAAGAAGATGATCGAACGCGGCGCCCCCGCCGTCTGGGATATCCTTGAGGAGGTCACGAAAGGCCATCCGGTGATGCTCAACCGCGCACCGACCCTGCACCGCCTTTCCATCCAGGCGTTCGACCCGATCCTGATCGAAGGTTCCGCCATCCGCCTGCATCCTCTCGTCTGCACCGGTTACAACGCCGACTTCGACGGCGACCAGATGGCCGTCCACGTGCCGCTGTCCGCCGCCGCGCAGCTCGAGTGCAAGCTCCTGATGCTTTCCACGAACAACATCTTCTCGCCCGCCAGCGGCAAGCCCATCACGACTCCGACGCAGGACATCACGCTCGGCGTGTACTACCTGACCCGTCCCCCGATGACCCCGCCCGGCAGCGCGCGCCTCTTCCGCGACATCCATGAAGTCCTCTTCGCGCTCGACACCGAACACATCAAGATCCATGATGCGGTGAAGATCCCGAACCCCGACTACGGCGTGGAAACGCCCCGCGGCGACAAGGATTCCAAGTTCATCATCACGACCCCGGGCCGCTGCATTTTCAACGGCATCTGGGACAAGTCGCTCGGTTTCTACAACAATCAGGCCACGAAGAAAGAAATCGGCAAGCTGATCGCCGAAGCGTACGAGCACGTCGGTCACGACAGGGCGATCATCCTGCTCGACAAGCTCAAAAACCTCGGCTACGAATACGCCACCGTCGCCGGCTTCTCCATCTCCGTCGCCGACGTTCCCGTCCCGACCACCAAGGCACAGCTCATCAAGACCGCCCGCGCCGAGATCGAAAAAATCCAGGCCGAGTTCGACCAGGGCGCCCGTACCGAGGGTGAAAAGCACGACCGCATCGTCGAGATCTGGACGAAAGTCACGAACGACGTCGCGAAAGACCTCTTCGCCGCATGCGAAGCCGAAAACAAGGTCCGCATCAACCCGGTCTACGCCATGCTGGATTCCGGCGCTCGAGGCAGCAAGGACCAGATCCGTCAGCTCGCCGGCATGCGCGGCCTGATGGCAAAGCCCAACGGCGAAATCATCGAACGCCCGATCCTCTCCAACTTCCGCGAGGGGCTCTCGGTCCTCGAATACTTCATCTCCACCCACGGCGCACGCAAAGGCCTCGCCGACACCGCCCTGAAGACCGCCGACTCCGGTTACATGACCCGTAAGCTCGTCGACGTCGCGCAGGACATCATTTGCCGTTGCGAAGACTGCGGCACCATGAAGGGTATCTGGATCAGCGCGATCAAGGGCGACGACGACAAGCCGCTGCTCTCCCTCGCCGACCGCCTGGTCGGACGCTACAGCGCCCAGGACATCCGCGACGCCACGAACGACGGCCAGCTCATCATCGCCGCCGGCGAGGCGTTCACGCCTGAGATCGCCAAGCGCATCGAGGCGCGCGGCATCCAGCGCGTTCTCATCCGCTCCGTGCTGACTTGCGACGTCGAACACGGCGTCTGCGTGAAATGCTACGGCAAGAACCTCGCCACCGACCGCGACGCCGAAATCGGCGACGCCCTCGGCATCATCGCGGCTCAGTCCATCGGCGAACCCGGCACGCAGCTCACCATGCGTACGTTCCACATCGGCGGTGTTGCTTCCGCCACGTCCAAGCAGTCCGATATCAAGACGCGCAAGGCCGGCAAGATCTATTTCGAGAACATTCGCACCGTCACGAACGACAAGGGCGAAATGCTCGTCATCAACAAGAACGGGTTCATCGTCGTGTTCGACGAGGCGCTTGTCAGGGAAGCCGAGCAGAGCGCACGCGAACGCGCCAAGCAGGAAGCAGCCATCATCGGCACGTTCTACAACGCCGATTACGACTACTGGTCCGACGCCATGAAGGAAACCCCGGTCGACCGTTACCCGGTCGAAATCGGCGCGACGCTCTTCTGCCGCGACGGAGACACCGTTTCCGCCGACCAGCAGCTCGCCGTCTGGGATCCCTCCAACATGCCCATCATCGCCGAGGAAGGCGGTATCGTCGACATCCCCGACCTGATCGACGGCGTGACCTACAAGCGCGACCAGCGCCGCGGCAGCACGGAGCAGCTTACCGTGCTGGAACACAACGACGACCTCAACCCGCGCATCGTCATCAAGAATCCGGAAACGCTCGAGGACATCGGCGACTATCCGCTGGCTGCCGGCACCCTGCTCATGGTCAAGAAAGGCCAGCGCATCACCCCCGGCACCACGCTCGCGCGTATCCCGCACCAGCAGCAGAAGAACAAAGACATCACCGGCGGTCTGCCGCGTGTCGCCGAACTGTTCGAAGCCCGTACGCCGAAGGACATCGCCGAGATCGCCCAGATCGACGGCTACATCGACATCTCCAAGTTCAAAGGCAAAAAAGGCCGCGTCCTGTACGTCAAGAACCCCGATACCGACGTCATCACGGAACACCAGATCCCGAACAACAAGCACCTCATCGTCAGCAATGGCGAATACGTCAAGAAGGGCCAGAAGCTCACCACCGGCGCGGTCATCCCGCAGACCCTGCTCTCCATCTGCGGTCCGCAGGAGCTCCAGCGCTACTTGGTGAACGAAGTCCAGACCGTGTACCGGTCCCAGGGCGTCGAAATCAACGACAAGCACATCGAGATCATCATCCGCCAGATGATGCAGAAAGTCCGCATCCTCGACAAGCGCCATGACGATCCGCGTTCCACGGGCCAGGGCGATACCCGCTTCCTCGCGGGCGAACTCGTCGACCGTTACGAGTTCGAGCGCGAAAACAAGCGCGTCCGCGCCGCCGGCGGCAGACCCGCCGAGGCCGAACCCGTCCTGCTCGGCATCACCAAGGCCTCCCTTGAAACCGAAAGCTTCATCTCCGCCGCGTCCTTCCAGGATACCACGCGCATCCTGACCGACGCCGCCACGCTTGGCCGCGAAGACGTGCTGCGCGGCTTCAAGGAGAACGTGATCACCGGACATCTGATTCCCGCGGGAACCGGAGCCGCCGACCTCCAGAACATCAAGGTCAAACTTTTGGGCGAAGAGTTGCCGCCTGAGATTTCGACCCTCGATGAGCAGAAGGACGACGAATCCGTTTCCGATCAGCTCGATATATCCAGCATCGACTTCGGCGACGACGACGAATACCAGCCCACCGACGAGGAACGGGCCGAGTTCGGCGACTTCGACGATGAAGACAGTCTGGATTTCCCCGCAGAAGACATCATCCTTGACAGTTCGGAACTCTCCGAGGACGAATTCAGCGACGAGTCCCTCACGGACGAGGACGATGGGGAATGAACCTAGAAAAACGAGAAAAAATCAAAAAAAATAACGAAAAACCTGGAAATTGATTTGATTATCCGCAAGAATGCAGGTATATTATATGCTTGAATTTTTGCGAATAATCATCAACTAACCAGAATACAGGTGGAACTGAACATGCCGACAATCAACCAGTTGGTCAGAGCCGGTCGCAACCCGAAACCGAGCAAGAGCAAATCCAAAGCTCTTACCAAATGCCCGCAGAGACGCGGCGTTTGCCTCCAGGTTACGACGAGAACCCCGAAAAAGCCGAACTCCGCTATGCGCAAGATCGCCCGTGTCCGTTTGACCAACGGACTCGAAGTCACCGCCTACATCGGCGGCGAGGGCCACAATCTTCAGGAACACAGCGTCGTCCTCGTGAAGGGCGGCCGTGTCCGTGACCTCCCCGGCGTCCGCTACCACGTCGTGCGCGGCGCACTCGACAGCATGGGCGTCGACGGACGCCGCCAGGGCCGTTCCAAATACGGCGCCAAGCGTGCCAAGGACGACAAGAAGAAATAATCTCACGATAAGGTAACGCATACACCATGAGAAGACGCAGAACCACGAAACGGGAACTCATCCCCGACGTCAAGTACAACAGCGAACTTGTCGCTCGACTCATCAACACCCTGATGAAGTGCGGCAAGAAGTCCATCGCCCAGAAGATCGTCTACGGCGCGTTCGACTATATCAAGACCCAGAAGAAAGACATGGAGCCCCTCGAGGTCTTCATCCAGGCCGTTGAAAACGTCAAGCCCAAAGTCGAAGTCAAGTCCCGCCGCGTCGGCGGCGCCAACTACCAGGTGCCCATCGACGTCGCCCCGGAACGCCAGGTCGCTCTCGCCATCCGCTGGATCACCTCGTATTCCCAGGCCAAAAAGGGCAAGCCCATGATGATCGCCCTCGCCACGGAGCTCCTCGATGCGTTCGACAACACCGGCTCCTCCGTGAAGAAGAAAGATGATACCCACAAGATGGCTCAGGCCAACAAGGCTTTCGCGCACTACCGCTGGTAATCATCCGATGCTCTCCAGTTTTACTTTATGACGACGACTTCCCACACACTCAATCAGGATTACCACGAGGCTCCAGGCCGCAAGACCCCCCTCGCCGCCACCCGGAACATCGGGATCATGGCTCACATCGACGCCGGCAAGACCACGCTTTCCGAGCGTATTCTCTACTACACCGGCAAAAGCCACAAGATGGGCGAGGTCCACGAAGGCGCGGCCACGATGGACTGGATGGTCCAGGAACAGGAACGCGGCATTACCATTACATCCGCCGCCACCACCTGCTTCTGGCTCAAGCACCGCATCAACCTCATCGACACTCCCGGTCACGTCGACTTCACTGCTGAAGTCGAACGCTCTCTCCGCGTGCTCGACGGCGCCGTCGCAGTCTTCTGCGCGGTCGGCGGCGTCCAGCCCCAGACCGAAACCGTGTGGCGTCAGGCAAAGAAATACCATGTGCCGATCCTCGCGTTCGTGAACAAGATGGACCGCACCGGCGCGGATTTCTACCGCGTCGTCGATGAAATGCGCAAGAAGCTCGGCGCGACCGTCGTGCCGATCTCGCTCCCCATCGGTTCCGAGGCGAATTTCAGCGGCAACGTCCAGGTCATCGACCAGAAGGCCTACCGCTATGAAGGCTCGGACGGCGCGCAGGTCGTCGAATACGACATCCCCGAGGAATACAAGGAGAAAGCCAAGGAGGCGTTCGATTACCTCATCGAGTGCCTTGCCGAAGTCGACGACTCCATCATGGAGCTTTACCTCGACGGCAAGACGCCGGACAAGGAACAGATCAAGGCCTCTCTCCGTACCGCCGTCGTTGCAGGCAAGCTCGTTCCCGCGCTTTGCGGTACCGCGTTCAAGGACAAGGGCGTCCAGCTCCTCCTCAACGCCGTCGTCGATTATCTCCCGTCTCCCGTTGATATCTGGGAGACCAAGGGCACCGATCCCGACAATGAAGCCCCCATTTCCCGCCACTGCGGCGACGACCAGCCGTTCTCCGCGCTCGTTTTCAAGATTATGAACGACCCGTACGTCGGCAAGCTTGCGTTCATCCGCATCTATTCCGGCATGGCGGAAAAGGGCGCCACCGTCATCAATCCCCGCACGCGCCGTCGCGAACGCCTCGGCCGTCTGCTCCAGATGCACGCCAATTCCCGTGAGGAACGCGACGTGATCTATTGCGGCGACATCGCCGCATGCGTCGGCCTCAAGAACTGCACCACCGGCGACACCATCTGCGACGAGGGGAACCAGATCGTCCTCGAATCCATGACGTTCCCGGATCCCGTCATCTCCATCGCCGTCGAGCCCAAGAGCTCCGCTGCTCGCGACAAGCTCTTCGCCGCGCTCGCCGCGCTGTCCGACGAGGATCCCACGTTTACCATCAACAGCAACGCCGAAACCGGCCAGACCATCATCTCCGGCATGGGCGAACTCCACCTCGAGATCATCATGGACCGTCTGATCCGCGAGTTCAAGGTGGAAGCCAACTCCGGCCAGCCCGAAGTCGCCTACCGTGAAGCCATTCTCGCTCCGGCCACTGCCGATTCCAAGTTCGTCCGCCAGACCGGCGGCCACGGCCAGTACGGCCATTGCGTGCTGAACGTCACCCCGATGGAACGCGGCCACGGCATCACGATCGAAAACAAGGTCGTCGGCGGTGCGATCCCGAAGGAATTCATCAAGCCGATCGAGCAGGGCATCCGCGAAGCCGCGTCCACCGGCGTGCTTGCCGGCTACCCGCTCACCGATTTCCATGTCGACATCGTCGACGGTTCCTACCACCCGGTCGACTCCTCCGAAATGGCGTTCAAGATCGCGGCCTCCATGGGCCTGAAAGACGCTGCCCGCAAAGGCGGTCTCTGCCTGCTTGAACCGATCATGAAAGTCGAAGTCACGACGCCGGAAGAGAACATGGGCGACATCATCGGCGACATCAGCTCACGCCGCGGCGCCGTCATTCAGGTCGAGACCCGCGAAAGCACCGTCCAGATCATCGCCAATACCCCGCTTTCCGAGCTCTTCGGGTATGCCACGGCCATCCGCTCCCTGACGCGCGGCCGCGCCTCCTACACGATGGAGCCCAACCATTTCGAACGCGTACCAACTTTTATTCAAGATAAAATCGTGG
>Ga0310690_10008134_pt1 | contig 13368 bp, 18 predicted proteins | sample AusTroGonzalo_MG_2_FD_207661 | JGI IMG/M metagenome (GOLD analysis project Ga0310690, IMG submission 207661) | Bovine rumen microbial communities from tropical cattle in Woodstock, Queensland, Australia - Gonzalo_04 (v2) (version 2) | ecosystem: Host-associated > Mammals > Digestive system >... | reverse complement strand
CACACCATAGCACAGCAAGGCCCGATTGTTAACCTAATTATGTAATCGGGTGACAATAACAACCAGATCCATCGAGGGTAATTTATAGGACTCGATAATGTGGATAACTTTGTGAATAATTTTGTGTATAACTTTGTTTACAAAACATACCCGGAGTGATACTATAATGACGTAGCACATTTACAATCACATAACGAAAGAGAGGTAAAGACAAGTGATCTACATCAATAAGGACTCGATACGAGTCAAAGGTGATCCTGAAACTATCGGTGCGGAGTTTATGATAATATCAAATACTATCCGCAAGAATTACGGTTTCAAGCCTTCAGATCTGGCCTTCCTGGTACGCGCAGCATATGACCTGGAAGAAGACAAGAAAGCGGAACCGTTCACCGTGATCCTAACCAAGGGTAGAGGGATCTTTGATCTTGGTAACAATTAACCTACTATAAAGAAAAGGAGTAAAAGAAATGAAGGATTTTAAGAAAGCAGCAAAGTCAACCCAGGGTGAATCATTTATCATGGACGGGCGTGAGAAGATCGAAACCGCTTTACTGATCGCAACCTATCCGGATGGTGTAACAGTAACCGGTGCAGATCTGTTAAAGGGTGACAGCGGAAGTTTTGCAGCGTGCGTATTTAAGGAAGACCCTGATAAGTTTTTCTTCGGCGGTCAGGCCCTGACTTCCATAGTAAAGGAATGGGCCGAGGGTTATGATGATCTGGAAGCCATGAGCAAGGAACTTGCCGAGTCAGGTGGTGTTAAAATGAAGTTTGAGAAGACCAAAACCAAAGCAGGGCGGGACTTCGTAGCAGTAACAATCTTATAATCAAATAACAGGCACACACGAGGCCGGGGCTTACGTCCCGGTCCTTTTTAAAAGAAGGGAGTAAAAATGGGTTATATTTTAATTGTAAATAAAGTAGGTTCTTCAGGTGAAATTTATAATATAGAGTATTCCGGTGTTACGCATGAAACCAAAGAGGAAGCTCAAAAAGAATGGGATAAGGCTTTACACGCGACTATGGATGATGTATCAGTCAATTATATTAAAATAGTAGAGAGGTGATCTTATGACAAAGTATGATATGTTTATAGAGATGGTAAAGAACGCATTTAATATAGTAGATCTGGAAGATGTACCGGAGCTTGACTACAAGGAATTTTCCCTGCAATTTGACGAGTGGACGATAGGCCAGATCAAGGAAGATATGTATCAGTTTTATAAGTTTTTCATCCTGGTAAAGAGGGCTGCAGAGCAGATAAGCGAGGTGTAATATGAAAGCAGCAGAATTAACTATATTATACAATGAACTTCGGGACCGTGTGTCATATCTGGAAGACTGGCAACGATTATTAAAAAATGAAAACAGGATCCTGCGACAGAAAGTCGAAGATATGGAAAGTGATATAAAGCAACTACAGGCAGATATGGAACGTAAAAGGGGGTAACTTATGGCAATTGGAAAGCGTAAAGCAAAGAAGCACGTTAAAGTAACCGGCTGGAAGGCTATGGGCCAGGCAGTGAAGATCTACCGCCAGCAGAGAGCAGCCGGTAAGATAGGCAAGATACAGGCCCTGGAAGATATAGATAAATACTTTGGTGTAAAGGGCCAGTTATTAAAGCGTGAAACCAGATCCAACAAAGCAAAGGAAGCATTAAACAAGGGTATAAAGGCAGCACAAAAGACTGTAGGTAAAAAGCCCGGAAAAGCTACTTTTGAACGTATAGAAAAACAGCGGAGCGAAGCAACAAAGAAAGCTGCAGCTACCTGGGCAGAACGTAACCGGCCCAAAACACGGAAGGGTGATGTTGATAAGCGTTTTACCAGAGTAGCAAAGGAAAAAGCTAATCAATTCATGGAAGCTGTTGATGTGTTTGCCGGTGAAACCTATAACAAGCTGCGCGAAGATAGTTATGGTATCGGATCCGATTTTGTTCTGGCACTCGCGGAGTCAGGACTTACTGCAGAACAGATCGAGGAGTTTTTAAAGCAGTTCCGTGAAACCTGGGAAGATATCCCGGACGAAGCTAAAGCCCTGGCTGCAGATGATCGTTTATGGACTTCCCTCGAACTGATAGCAGATACATTAAAGGAAAGTGATAATGCGGTAGATTTTGCGGACGTTTTAAGCGCATATATAAAGACCGGCCCTGATATGATAGATTTTATCGGTGCGCTTGAAAATTACATAGAATACGGTGATACCAGCAAGTCATTTTCCGAAGTATGGGATTATCTTAAAGACACCATAAACCCCGACAGTATGGATAACTTAAGAGAGTTATACGAAGAAGGCGAGGTGGATGATAATGATTGATATCGAAACACGCCGAAAGCAGATCCGGGAAAGCCAGCGTAAGAGAAGGGAAAGATCCCGGCTGTTGGGACTCTGTACAATATGCGGAAAAGTAAAGGCAGATCCCGGTAAAGTAACGTGTAGTAATTGCAGGAAGATTATAGTAAATGCGAGGTCAAAGCATGATATGGTATGAGGATTATATCAATAAAGATATGTTTGTACCGCAACTGGATATCATTAAGAAAAAGAAGCTATGTGATAATATCATATGTTTTGATATTGAAAGCTGTAACTATTTTGTAAGGAATAATACAGCCTATTCTATCAATGAGATATTATCACTCTGTAATAATGATATAAAACGCATTGATGATTTTTTTGATAAATCTACTGCCGGATCCGTGCCGTATATCTGGCAATTTTGCATTGACGGAAGATGTATATACGGCCGGGAACTTCCGGATATGATGAAGCTGCTTAAGTATATCATAAAGAAAACAAGGGGGTATGAGGTCCACATATTTATACATAATATCAGTTTTGAATACGCCTTTCTGCAGGAGCTTATTAAGTTTGATAACATATTCTTTACCGAAGCCAGGAAGCCATTATACGCTAAATACAAAAATATTACCTTCAGATGCTCTTACCGTTTAACTTCCATGTCCTTGGCAAAATGGGGCAAAAAGTTAAAGATCCAGAAAAAGACCGGACAGCTTGATTATCATGAGATGTTCAGTCCGAAAACAGAGTTATCAGAAAAAGAGCTGGAGTACTGCGAGTATGATGTAATAATAATGTACTTCGGCATACTTAAGCAGTATCTGCCTATTTATAAACACATAGCCTATATACCATTGACACAGACCGGTATTCCCAGAAAAGAACTAAAGGCCGAAAACGTAAAAGTCCGTGGCTGGTGCAGCAAAGTAGCAAAGATGCAGCCGAGGAACCCTGAAGAATGGAAGATCCAGAACCGCTGTTTTAGTGGGGGTCTTACATTATCTAATCCTGTTAACTGTAATAAGGTCCTGGAAGGTGTTGGAAGCATTGACAAAAAATCGGCATACCCTTTTACCTTCCTTTGTAAGTTCCCCAGTACGCCCTTTGAAAAGTCACCGGCTCCGCCTGTATGGGATGACGGAAACCATCACATATGCCTGGTAGAGTTTATAAACCTTCAGGCAAAGTACAATATAACACCGCTTGCCGGCAGTAAGCGCATAATGGGCGAGGGTATGGTATTCAATACTGATGATCCGGGAGCAAATACCATTTCAAAGAATAACGGTAAGGTGATATCTGCTAAACGCTTTGCATTATATATCTGTGAGCAGGATTATCTATGTCTTATCAAAGAGTTTTATACCTGGGATAAAATGATAGTACACAGCCACTGGATAGCACTTTCTGATTATATGCCGGCACACGTTGTCAAATATATGTTAAAACGCTATGAAAGTAAGTCCCTGTTGACGGGTATTGATGAAGACTTAAGGAGCATAGAGAAGATGAAACTCAATGCGCTGTATGGTCTTTCTGCAACGGCCTTATGTAGGGATCTGATAACAGAGGATGAAAACTACCAGTTTCATAAGACAAGGCCGGATAACGCGCAGATACAGGCGGAATTAAATAAGTATAAGAAGAACGTATATAAAAACGTGCTTCCATACAGCTATGCGATTTACATTACTTCTTATCAAAGAAGGTTCCTGCTTGAAATGATGCTCAAATTTTCTGCCGGTAAAGGCCTTAAGTCAGATCTGGATAAGATCTGTTACACAGATACCGACAGCTTAAAGGGCTTTTTTACAGAGGAAGATTTTAAAATAGTAGCCATGGAAAACCAGCGTATTATCGAATGGACCAAAGAAAGACTTAAACTGCAGGATATCCCGGAAAATATGGCCTATCCTCAAGCACCGGATGGTAAGTATGAATACCTGGGAATATGGGAAAACGATGCCAATTATTACAGGATAAAGATATTAAGAGCAAAAGCCTATGCTTATCAATACGATGAAAAGGACTACACCCACATAACACTGGCCGGCGTACCAAAGGCTGCAGCTAATGTTCTGCAGGATCCGGATGATCTTAAAGACGGCCTGTATTTTGACATATTCAACAGCCGTAAAAACCTGCTTACCTATTTAGATGGTGATAACCCTTTAGTTACGCTACCGGATGGATATAAAGTAAAGAATACCTGCGGATGTAACATAAGACCAACAAGCTACAAACTATCGTTAACTGAAGACTATAGGGAGTTATTAAAAAAGTATCTTTCACAAAAATATCATTAAAGAGGTATATTATGGATAATGGATATCAGATAGCATACTGGAAGAAAACAGCATACCGTACCAGATATTATAACAATCTGACAACAGCGGAAGCTGATTATATGACACTGAAGGAAGATCCGGAGATATTGACTATCTGCCTATACTGGGCCGGGATCTTAATACAAAAATTTGAGAGGGATTAAGTCCCTCTTTTTATTTACAAAACAAGTGTAATATGTTATATAATAAGTAGAAAAGGGGGATTTAAATATGCATAAAGAAAACATATTTGATCTGTACAACCAGCAGAACCCGGCACCGGAAAAAACTGCAGTTCCTGAAAATGTAGTGACTGCAGATGAAGCAAAGTCAGATCCGGTACCGGCAGAACCGGAAACAGCAGCGGAACCGGAAGCACCGGCACCGGAACCGGAAGCAGAAACAGCCGGTGAGGAAGGGGTAGAAAATGGCAGCGAATAATATTCCATATAATAATTTTCCGGGACTTCCCAAAGAGCTTGACACACTACAGGCAGAGATTGACGAACTGACACCGGCCAGCCTCGAAAGCCTGGATGACAGAGTAACGGCAATTGAAACGTGGATCGAGTCCGTAGCACCTACGGAGTAAGGGGGTATTATGAATATGTTACCCTACAGCGGTATACCCGCTTTACCCAAAAACATAGAAGATATGCACAACCAGCTCGTAACCCTGGGCCTTAATGATGTGGAAGCGATAACAAAGCGGATCCAGAAATGCGAGGTTTGGGTTGCCAGCGTGGAAGAAACAGAACAGACCGGTAACCCGGTAGAGTACCAGGATGCCCTCGCCCTGCCTGCAAAATCTCTCACAGTAGAGCTTGAGCCTATACAGGACTTGCACGGATATGATAAGCCGTGGGTAGGGGGTGCCGGGAAGAACAAATTGCCACTTACTCTTGCCAATATAAAGACCATAAACATTACAGGCACATGGAACGGTAATGTATACACGGTCAATAGCGGCACATTTGAGGTGCTTGTTGATAGTGCTAATAATGTAACAGGAATAAAAGTAAATGGTACATTTACGGCTAATTCCGAGATTAAATTAACAGTTGCTACATATGCTAATAATGATTACAAAGGCAAAATTATAAACGGGTGTGCTAACGGAAGCGCAGATACTTATAATATACTAACTACTTACTCAAGCAATGGTACGAGTTGGGCGGCTGAAATGTCACAATATGGCAATACAGACAAGACAATATCATCAGATTATGATTATATTCGTTTTTCTGTTTTTGTTAAAGCGAACACTGAGGTCAGTAACATAGTTATATATCCGATGATACGCAACAGCGGAGAGAGTGCCACCTTTGCCCCCTACAGCAACATCTGCCCCATAAGCGGCAGGACAGACACAACGGTTACAGTTTCAGACGGTGACGAAACAAGCGCAGATTTCACAATCTCCCTTGGTCAGACCGTCTACGGCGGAAGCGTTGATTTTACTACGGGGGCGGCGAGGGTAACGTGGGCGAGTAAAACGCTCGGCAGTGATGCAGGTACTGCCTACGGTTTTAGAAACTATTGGGAAAGCTCTACCACATGGACTAAATATATGGGTAGAACGGGGCAGAATATCGGAAACGCTCTTGAACCGTCACAGACAAGTATGGGCGTTGTTATGAGCGACTGTTTCCACATGGCAAGCGATGATACCCGTAGTGTTCCCAATAGTGTATCAGCGTCAAGTTCAGTTGACGATGCTATATATCTCAATTTTGGTGAAGATAGCGGACTTGATACCACAGCAAAACAGCTCGCTTGGCTTGCACAGCACCCCGTTCAGATTTGTTATAAGCTCAAGACTCCCCTCGAGCTTACCCTCACCCCTACCGAGGTGCAGATGCTTAAGGGGTACAACAGCGTGTCAAGTGATGACGGAGATATCACATTAACAGCTTATACCGGGGATCCCTGGGAAGCAGTAACAAGAGCAATTAAAAAGGTAACAAAGAAAACAGCCAATAAAAAATCTAAAAAGGGAGGTAAGTAACTATGGCTTATAATCAGATTTACGGTATTGTTAACGCAGCAACAAAACAGGCCCTGGGTAATACTGCAGTGGCAGCTATTGACGCCAGCACTTTGGCGGAAGTAGGCGGACAGATAGTAGACAGCTCAAACCCTGCAGCTTTTGGGGCTTTTGTCTATGGTCTTATGGGCGTCCTGAATGAAACCAGGATCAAGGCAAAGAGCTATGACACCGGCAGTAAAATTTCTATGTGGCGAAACAATGAGGACTTTGGCCTTTACCGCCGTAAGATCCAGCGCAACAACGTACTCACTGCAGTAGAAAACAGCTCCTTTAAGAGTCAGGATGCAGACTACTATGATGGTGATCTTACCGCAAACTGGACCGACAGACTTTTTGGTCTTATCGCCGGCTTTGAAAGCGCACCGGAGATCATAAGCAGGAAGAAGCTCGCCAGATGCTTCCATAACCCTGCAGAAATGGCTGCTTTTATCAATATGCTTGATGTTGGCCGTATGAATGATATCAAGTGCAATATGGAGTCCTGTGAGATGCTGGCACGAGCTACTGCTATGGGTTCCTGCTTCGCTCATGCAGCTACTGCTATCGACCTGGGCGCACTCTATAACACCGCAACCGGCAAAGCTACCGATAAAGCAAACTGGGTATACGATGCGGATCTTATCAGATTTTGTGTGGTAGAAATGAAGCGTATCATAGGCCGTCTTAAGAGCATGAACCAGATATACAACAACTTTGAAACCGACACCACCACCCACGTTAAAGCTGACCGCTTCACCAGGGACGATGAACTCGTTATAGATATCCACTCTGACTTCGTAGCAAGCATGAATGGATACTTGCAGAACAGCCTTATATCTGATTTCGTCAAGCTGCCCGGATTCAATGAAGTTTCAAGATGGCAGGGAACCGGCACAAGCTACGGCGATAATCATAAGATCGTCATTACCAACGATAATCTTAACGCTGATACTACCGATAATACCCATGTATCAAACAGCGGTAAAACCGTTACCTGCGATGGTATCATAGCCTTTGCACATGACTATGATAAGTTTGGCCTCACAATCGAAGATCTGCGTACAGTGACCGGAACCAACACACTGCAGGAAATGGTTACCACCGTAACCAAGTACGATGTGGCTTACGCTGTAGATCCTTCAGAGCAGGGTATTGTATTCTACATCGGTGACCACAGCGCAACCTGATAACCGCTGGTTGTCTTTACTTCTTTCGTAGTTTGGGCCTGTAGTGATACAGGCTCAAACATTATATAAGCAAAGGGGGATAATAATATGCAGGACAGTATGTTTCCACTTTGGAGCAGGTCAGATAATTTCTATATAAAATATATGTCCGGTGCTTATGCCGGCCGGCGTTTAAATGTGTGGGATATGATGCGTAACTACTTTGAAGAGTTCCGTTCTATTGGCACACATTTATTTTACTACGAGGGCATAACAGAGGATCTGCAGAAGCAGATAGAAAAGCGTATGTTTTTCTTCGGGCGTTGTGGCCTGGTAGAGCATAACGGCAGCTTGACTGCAGTTAACGCAACACCCAATGGCCAGAATATATACGATGAGCCGATAGCATTTAATTTCTGTTTTGGGGCCGGTATCCCGGATACGGATAAAAGCAGTCCAAACTACCGCATAATCGGCGAAAATGCGGTCCTGGGAAGGAATACACAGAGTTTCTACCCTACCGCGATGATAACAGAGCAATACGCTTTAATGCTGGCCCACTGTGACATGAGCATAACTGCAGAGCTTGTAAATGGGCGTTTCATGGACGTACTGAAAGCACATAATAACGCAGATGCAGAGTCAGCGGGGAAGTTCTGCAAGGATCTGTATGATGGAAAACTTACCTATATTACAGATAAAACAGAGGATCTGGAGATAGACAGATCACCCAGAGCCGTAAGCCATTTACGCGAGTTGATAGATACAAAGGACCGTATTTTACGCGACTTTTACAATATCTTTGGCATCAATAAAGCAGCGGAAAAGCGCGAGCGTATGATAACTGAAGAAGCCGAGGCTAATGAGAAGCTGCTTAATTTTAATCTTAAGGATATGCTGGATTGTCGTATTAAGATGTGCGAAGAGATAACCAGGGTATTTAATATTCCGGTCACTGTCAAGAGCCATATTGATATTGATAAAGACGGCAAGCTCGAAAATGAAAAAGAAATGGAAGGGGGTAACGGCGATGATAGCGACTCATGAGGTTTTACTGTTTTCCCGATTTTTTAACGCTTATACTACCGGCGGAGTGCAAAAGACAGGCTTCTTTCAGTCTTTAGATTTTACCGGATATTCTGAAGAACTGGATATATTACAGGCCGTGTCAGGTCCGCTGGTAGATGCCTACTTAAGAAATGAGTACAGCCGGCGTTATACCGTGTCAACGTGGTCCAGATATATGACCTGGGATAAGACCAATAAGCGTTACAATATAGATCCTGATTTTTATAAGGACTTTGCCGAGGCATTGTGTGGTAATCTCTTAAGTGCGGAAAGCTATTACCAGCTGCTGCAGATAGATTTTTCTGACCTTCCGGATACTATCGTTAAGGAAATGGAAAGAGATAAACGCTACACCAAAACAGAGCGCGGTGATGATAGCAGAACTGCAGATGCTTATGACGATGTGACAGAGTATGATAATAAAACGCACACTGATACCCTGACTGATAAGTATCCGCAGTATACAGTAGAGCAGGATAACAGTTACGGTATAACCCAGACTACGGAAACCAACACCACAAGCGCATATAATAGCAGCAACTACGAACCGGATAATAAATCAGTAGTTGATACTACTTCACATAGTGATGATCTGGACACCAAATACACAGCTCATGATGATGTGCATGAAACTGTTTTCGGTGCACATAAGGATGAAACTACTTATAAGAGTGCAGAAAAGGTTGTCACTAATACTTTCGGTGATATTGAAGTATCTGCCGATGATTATAAGGATACGGACACAACTACAATACATAAGGCAGAAGACCGCGAAAAGCTGCTTCGGATCCAGACAGAGCTTGCACAGATAAACGCTTATAAGCTAATAGGCGATGCGGTAGCTGCTACCATGTGCAGGGCAGATTTTGACAGTTTTATCAGTCATGCCGGCAATTTCTTTCCGGTTTAAGGGGGTGTGATATGTATTATTCATGGAAATGTAATGATTTAGGCGGTCAGACATTATACGCCGCCGAAAGAATGTTAAACCCGGACGCAGCTGCCGGCTATCCGCAGCGCTGCTCGATGGTAGACAGGGCACAGTCTTTTGATATTGTGGGCTATTTCTGGATGCATTTGATCGCAGCCTTAAATCATCAAACAGATTATAACTCCGGCATAATAAAAATATGTCGTATACTTTCAAACGGCACTCCCACCGATCGTTATTTTCAGTGGCAATCACTCGTTTCCGGCACTAATCAAACTGTCACAATACGTTTTGGTTACGGTGACGGCAATGATTTTACATACACTCCCACATCAAGAACTTATAATTATGATGCTTTTAGAAGTATGCCGGATGCAGAACGTTGTATATCTGTTATATATAATAAAGGTCGTAACAATTATACAGAAGCAGGCAGTCCCGGCTGGAGTGGTTCTACTATGTTGATAATTGTTTGCGGTCAGGTATCAAAACAAATAGGCACGTATCAGCAGCCGTCTTTACCTTCTTATCCTTACGGAAGAATGTTATATACTACCAGTAGTTACGGTAATATATCAGATGTTCCCGGTGGCACTGTTATGTGTTACTTCGATAACGCAGAATCACGCGCTAATCAGTCAGAGCTTGTCGCTTATCTTGTAGGCCCAGACAACACAGCTGTAAGTCAGGATTATAATAGTAATGCAACCCTTATACCTTGCGCTTATGATGGAAGTTATGACCAGGAAACGGAAGCCCCTGATCCTAACGAAAACGATCCCGGCGGCAATTCAAAACCGGGTGGTGGTGACGGTGGACACAGCCAGGCAGACGATAGTATACCGCTTCCCGATCTTCCGACTTTAGGCGCTGCAGATAGTGGTATGCTTACATTATATAAAATGTCACCTACTGATATGCAGTCCTTTGTAAATTATCTTTATTACTGGGATCCTTCCGACCCTTTACATAGTGCTTGGCACTGGATAAAAACCTATCTGGGAGATCCGATGGATTTTATAGTAGGTATAAGAGCTATACCCTTTTCACCCACATCAACAAGGACAGCTTCACCGAAGTTTGGTATCTTTACCTGGCCCCAGGCTTATGACGTCATAAGTCAGCAGTTTGCAAGCGTTTCTTGCGGCAGTCTTACGATACCTAAATATTATGGCAGCTGCTTTGATTATAACCCTTATAATAAGATCCAGATCTTTTTGCCGGGTGTGGGATTTAGAGAATTGCCTACTGATGACGTAGTAGGTAAAGCCATAGAGGTTACATATCACTGTGACTGTTTAACAGGTGATTGTGTAGCTTTTGTGCATACTCCCGCAGTTGGTCCGGTAGGACCGCAAAAAACACAGATAATAGCGCAGTTTGGTGGCAATCTGGGCGTAACTGTACCACTTGCTAAAGTTTCTTATGATGCTACAGTGCAGGCCGGTATTACTTTAATGAGCCGAAGTTTAGGTTTTGTGGCCGGTGCTTTTAATCAGTCAGTAGAAACAAACGAAAGCTCGGTTGATGTGGGCAGCATGGTAGAAAATACCACTATGCAGGCCGTTAACGGCATGAAGCGCACAACCGAAAGATCAGGCGCAGCAGGTAGTTCCATAGGCTATATGTCAAGCCAGACGCCATATATTATAAGAACGTTCCCGAGGCAGTCACTTCCGACAGGGTATAAGGATATAGAAGGTTACCCCGCAAACCTGGCCGGCCCACTTTCAACATACAGAAACAGTGGTTTTACTACTATAGAAAAGATAACTCTGACAGGCTTAAGCGCTACGGAAGAAGAAAAGCGGGAAATTGAAAGCTTGCTTAAAGGGGGTGTGTTTATATGAGTTTAACAGTGCAGTTACTTAAAACTTCAGATGCAGCCAATAAGATAGACAAGGCTTTTACAAATCTTTGTCAGTCTGATCCGCAGTGTAATATAAAAGACGACTGCAGTATTATGGATCCTGCTATCCTTCTGGATCTGACAGCAATAACCTTTACAACCGGCGGTAGTTTGTTTGACTGTAATTATATTTATATACCTGCTTTCAAAAGGTTTTACCAGGTAAGAGATATTACGACAGTTACAAACGATATTTTCCGGATAAGCTGTCATGTAGATGTATTAAAAACCTATATGTCTGCTATATATTCAAGTCCCTGTATTATATCGAAAAATGCAAATAATTATAATCTATATCTTAACGATAGCAATTATAAATGCTATCAGGACGATATAATCTTAAAGCATAATTTTCCTGCAGGGTTTGACGATCAGACATCATGTTATGTTATGGGCCTTATAGGTGATAAAGTAGCAGGATCTTAAGGGGGTAAGATGAAAAAAACGGTTATAGATAAGGTTGCAAAGATACAGCATAAACTTAAAAACTATACAGGGCAGCAATTTTACAATGGTGGTCCGTTATGGACCGCCAACGCGCCCTGGAACGTAGTTCTTTCAGAAAGATCTGATGGTAAAAGCTTATGGTTCCTGAAACAGTGTGTTATCGACTTTCTTGATAACGGCCATAAGTTCGCATATGTGCGCCGGTATGAGGACAATATAAAACAAAAGGACGTTAATCTTTATTTTAAAGATCCGAATTTTCTTTCCTGGCTGCAAAAGGGTTCTGACTATACCGGGATCAGATGTATAAGGGGTGAGTTATGGCTTCAGAAGGCCGGTGACGATGGTCAGAATTACGATGCGGATCAAATAGGCTTTGTATTTGCTTTGAACGTCCAGGAAAAGTATAAGAGCTTACATTATGACGGTGTATATAATATTATCTTCGAGGAGTTCATCACAAATAAGGTATATCTGTCTAATGAATATATGGAATTCAATCATTTAATATCTACTATTTGCAGATCCGGTAAATATCGCGCTATCCTTCTGGGTAATACGATAAGTCGCGATTGCCCTTATCTGCTTGAAATGGGCATAGACTTATTTAAGACGCAGCCGGGCCGGATCTATGAAAATGAAATGGTCAAGGCAGACGGTTCTACGGTCAAGTGCGTGTTTGACTATGTGCAGCCGGGAACAAAAAACACGTTCTTTTTTGGCAAAGCCGAAAAGAATATAGTGGCCGGCGAGTGGGACGTGGAAGAACAACCGCATATATTCTTTGACCAGAAGAAGGCAGAGGTTATTTATAAGTGTGTTTTTCTTACGAAGTTAAGACAGGCTTTCAAGCTGCAGGTGCTGCTTTATGAGTATGATAAATATCTGTTTGTTTACCCAGATAAGTATGATAATGCGGTTACCAGCTTCGATGATATCTTTGTAGATACACCGGACTTTAAATCAGGGTTTTTTGTTAAGCCGGAAAAGAAACGACACGCGAAGATCTGGCCATTGATAAAGACAAGAAGGGTTTTATTTTCTGATAATCTTACTGGTACGGAGTTCTTCCGGGCCTTAAAGAGATACAATCCCTTTGTAATGTAATTGAGGGTGATTTATAGGACTCGTTTATTGAGTCCTATATTTTACCCTTTGCTGTTATAGTATATATAGAACAATG
>Ga0310690_10008133_pt1 | contig 13368 bp, 13 predicted proteins | sample AusTroGonzalo_MG_2_FD_207661 | JGI IMG/M metagenome (GOLD analysis project Ga0310690, IMG submission 207661) | Bovine rumen microbial communities from tropical cattle in Woodstock, Queensland, Australia - Gonzalo_04 (v2) (version 2) | ecosystem: Host-associated > Mammals > Digestive system >... | reverse complement strand
TCCGATTTCATCTCGGTAACCCGCATCAATGAGTCCCGGAGTGTTTGCAATTCGGAGTTTAGTTTTGACCGACTGACCACTCCGCGGTTGTATAAGTAAAGCATATCCCTCTGGGATTGCAACTTTAAGACCCGTTGGTATAATAATTGTTTCTCCCGGTCCGATTGTATATTCAGCTGGTGAGTATAAGTCCACCCCAGCATCCGTATCGTGGGCATAAGTTGGTATAGGAATGTTTTTTGCCATTTCGCAGGGTATGCGAATTACATCGCCGACAGTTCCGATTATTTTGTTGAGTTGATTACTTGACATTGTATAGATTTCTTTGAGGAAATCTTTCTTGGACTCGCTAAGGAAGTCTATTTCATTGATTGCTGCAATAGCAAGGTCAAAATCTTCTTTTGCGGTCTCTTTTGTATATCCTTGTGCAATAGCAAGCGTTCTAAACTCGGTTATGCTCTCTGGTTCTTGAAGCGTTTCTGCGAAGATTTGTAGGAATTGAGGTTTAAGGATATTGAACTCCTCATCTTCAAGTGCCATGAGTGATTCAAACATGTCAAGGCCGCCAATAAGGTCGATTGCGTCGCGATTGTCTTCGTAGAACTGTTCAAGTTCCTCATCGGAGATTTCGTATTCTGCGGCGGTGTCATCGTTTTGTATCATCTTAATTTCTTCATCATTCATAATTGTCCCATACACCTCCGAGTACCTTCTTTATTGTTACTACCCAAACTTCACCGATAATTTCACCTTTTGCTTTCTTTGTTTTATAGGTGTATCCGCTTGAACCAAGAATATATCCTTTGTCTTGTGCGTTTTGTTTAAAAGTTTGGACTACTTTAAGTGCTTCTTCTTCTGAATCAACTACATATTTTTCAGTCTGCTCTATCAGTCTCATTATTAGCCTCCAGTGTTATTAAGTCTTTACTATATGGAAGTGTGTTTATCCACTCACAAAATTCATGCCATTCATTTAGTTTATGATGCTGGCGCTGAAAGTATATATTGCGAAGGTTTGCATATGACATTGTGACGGTGCGTGTTTGTAAATATGCGCTTGGAAGTATTTGTATGAGTGCGCGCCAGTAAGACTTATCGCCTGTTTCAATGAATTTAAGGCGAAGTTCTTCACATATATGAATTATATCATCAATATAATCACTAAAAACATACTCCCATTCACCACAAATTGATTTACCTTGACTAACTACTAAATCATCGGCATTATCATCAAACGCAAACATCTCTTTAGTAATTGGCGCTGATGAAAGTTTATGCATTGTAGAGGTTGAGTTTGCAACCGTACCAATTTTATAAGTATCAAATTCTTTCCACCACAGAAGTGGCGCAGTAATATCAACAGACACGAAAATCTGTCGTGTGAACTTTGCATGTTCTGAACCTGCAAGAATTAGTTGCTGCGCGAGTTTCATGTCATTCGGTCCAATAAATGCTACATCAAATAATCCATCGTAGGCATCGCTGGCCCGCAGAACTCCGTTGCGTTGTAGCCATACATATCTACTTTCATCGCCCCATTTCTCGGTCATGTCATTTAAGTCATTTCCATCATATAAGTCAACAATCCCATAAAAACTGTCTGACTTATCCCATGAGTTCATAGGGTTACGCATACCCTTCAATGCACCTTCAAAGTTATAGGCTCTTGTGTTTTCAAATTTCATAAGTGAATAAACTCCTTTCTTATTCTATATATATTATACCAGAAAAAAATTTTTTTGTCAAAATTTAAAACGGTCAGCTATTACGCTGACCGCTTAAATTATTCATCGTCATCTCTATCACGGTAATAATTCCAATCTTTTGGATGACATTTCTTTCCTACGAAGTAGTCTGTAAGTAATTCACCTATTAAGCACATTGCTAGAACAATTGTCCATTTATCTGCCACTAACATGTGTTCTCCCATTGGTCGTTCACTAAAAAGACAAATAAGACAAGCAACTAAACCGACATATATAGCAATACTCTTTGCTAAATATACCTTTCTTTTTTCAAAAGGTTTTAAGTTGATGTCTTTATGTCTTGAAGCAGATATAATGGCAATTAAACCGGTAGCAAATGCTAATAAAATGTTTAATAATGCCCACTTAATCATTCTTCCCTCTCCTTTAGTCCTGCTGTGTATCCCATTGTATATTGTCGTCTCATTTCTTCTTTGATGTTGTCAAGGGCTTTTGGGAAACAACTTCCAACAAGAAACTCAAAAGAAACTTCTTTCATTTCTGTTTTTCTAATTGCTTTGACCACTTTATTGAACTTTTCAATATCAATTTTTAAATCATCAATCATTTTCTATCTCCCAAACATCATCATGATGCACCCAAATACGTTGATTGCGGCTGCCCCTTAAACGAAGTGAAAGGTCTTTCTCTTCTTCAATAAATGGGCCGTCAACCAATACATCAATTTTGCTTAATATATTCAATAATGTCTCGTCAGGCCGCACCATTAGTTGCTCATAGGTATAACCTGTCCACAAAGTAATTTCAATATGTGGATAAGCATGTCGCACTGCGTCAATAACTTCCCATGTCATATCTATATTCTGTGGCGCTAATGGTTCACCTCCTAATACAGAGAAATTGCGAGTGATGTTGTTGGCTGAAATTGCTTTAATGATTTCCCACTTTGTTGCGGGAGTGTATGGTTGGCCGCCATTAAACGGCCAAGTCTCTTCATTAAAGCAACCAGGACAATGATGCGGACATCCTTGCACGAAAAAGCTAACGCACACTCCGCGTCCATTAACAACATCATTCGGTATTATTGCACTATATCTACTCATAATTTTTTACTGTGTTTAAATCTGTCTTCTACTTCCTTTTGCTTTCCATAATTGAAAGCAGTTGTGTAGTTGCCGGTTAAGTAACCAGTAACACGCCTGAGACGTTGAATATTTTTGGAACCACACTCTGGACATTCGTTTTCAATTTCGCCTGTCCAACCACAGTCATTACACGTATCGTTTGGAACGTTAATGGCGAAATAAGGTATATCTTTATCCATAGCATAAGTAACGATTTGTTCTAATGCTTCAAGATTTTTCAGAACAGCACCTTCAAGTTCAACATATGTGATACATCCAGCGCCAGAATAACCAGTGAGTTCAGACTCAATATCAATCTTGTCAAATGGAGAAACTTCTTTCCATACTGGCACGTGCATTGAGTTTGTAAAGTAATCACGGTCGCTTACGTTTGGGATTTCTCCGAAGTCTTCTTTGAACTTCTTCATAGCTGTGTAGCAGAGATTCTCTGCCGGAGTGTAATAGACACCGAAGTTTAACTTATAGGCTTGTTTGAACTCGGCGCATCTGTCTTTGAAAAGTTGTTCAATGCGCTTTGCCAACTTCATTCCTTCTGGGTCTGTGTGGTCACAGCCAATAAGTATTTGCAGACATTCTGCAAGTCCAAGCTGACCGATTACAATTGTTCCATGCTTGAGCGCGGAACGAATACCTTCTTCTGGGATATAACCCTTCATCGTTCCATTCTCATACATAAATTTCGCGGAGGATGGGCTTTGAGAACATATATACTCAAACCTCTCAAGTAACATATCTTTAGCTTCGTGAATCTTCTCATCAAGTAGAACCATAAAGTCTTCAACATTCCCTGCCTCCATTGCAAGTGTTGGTAAGATAATAGTTACTGGGCAGATATTGCCACGTCCATCCTTCAGTTGTCCAAAACCGTTAATATCATAGCCATTCGCGGTTCTGCATCCCATTGTAGAGAAGTAAGTGCGTGGGTCGTCTCTATCGTATCCAGCGTTACCTGACCAATCTACATTAGCATAATTTGGGTATAAACGTTTTGCGGTTGATTCAAGAGCAAGCTTGAATAAATCGTAGTTTGGAGTTCCTGGTTTATCATTTACTCCTTTCATATACTGGAATATTCCGCAAGGGAATATAGCAGTCTTGTGTAATTTGCCTACTCCTTTGATTGAACCATCAAGGAGAGCTTTTATAATCATGCGGCCCTCTGGAAGAGTGCATGTGCCGTAGTTGATGGATGTGAATGGTAATTGCAATGTGTTATCGTAAAGGCTTTTTATCCTCTACTTCTTATAGTTTCCTATAAGTTCAGCATACATCTTCTCCCTCGACTCTACGTTAGGGAGTGGACACTCGTGGATGGATTATATTTATTCACCATCTATGCGTTACGGTACTGCGCGGCCTTGCGTAATCTGCGCAGTTGCCTCGGTATTACCTTATTTTAAATTATAATGTGTCTTAAATTGTTCATATATGTCTTTTTTTCTAGTTAAATATATTGTTGCATCTTTATATATCCATTCACCAAAAGTATATATATCATCAATATTTTGAAATTTAATTTCACTTAATTGACGGTCTTTATAATCATATACTGTTGGTTTGACTTTTAAAGTGAGTTGTTTATTACAATAATCGCTTAAATCTTCCATTAATTTATGGCTACCGCAAAAACTAATTCCATGAAGAAAACGAATTCCATTTTGACGAGCAATTATGTGTCCATCGCCATCTAAAATACCGCGAATTACATGTGGCATCCACTTATCTTCTATATTAGTTGGTAAATATGTAATATAACTTTTTCTTGGAACTATGCCATATGTTGCTAAGTCTTCTGCCATTTTATCACTGCGCGCGGCGATTTGACCACACCCACGTCCATCTTTTGTAATTGAAGTATTTGTATTTAATACTTCTTTAAATTTAGCTAACATATATTCATCTTCTAAATCTAATGTAATAGATATAGAAGCTTGTTTTGTTCCATCTTTAAAAACATTACCATCACTAATTAATAGACCGATAAAATATGCTTTTTCTTCTGAATCAATAATATGAAAGAAATCTTCTTTTAGGTTTGGACTATTAATTTTTGCTTTGCTATACTTAGGTATATCTTTAAGTATTTTACTAATTGTTGGATGACTTAAATTAAACTTGTCTTCAACTTGTTTTAAAGTCATTGGATAAGAAAGATAATAATTTATAATTTCTTGTTCTAATTGAGGTGTAATATTTTTTCTCATTTCCTTTTCCTCCATCTCTTCTACTTATAAGTAGACTTTTGTTTACAAGAGTAAAATAAAATGAGACACATTTTTACAATTTAAAACTTAGGTTTCACCGATTTTGCCCAATTTTTTACTGACGCTTTCGCGCCAGGGAAACCATTGTGTTAATTTCCTGACCTTGATTGGAGTGTATTGAGGTTATGATACATTCCTTCTACTGCTTGGCGAATTTCCTTTTCTGTCATATCCATAGCATAGGCATAGGCTTTTGGATAGGCTTTATATTCTTCGGCTTCAACTGACATTTGGTCGTTTCCAAACGGGAAAGTCATTGCCATGTCAAGTCCTTCAATGTATGTCATGCCGTCGCGGAAATGTTTGTAGAACGATTTGCGAACGTATGGAACCATTGTCCAATCAAGGTGCGAAGCACTTACTCCACCAAATTGTTGGAGTGATTGAAGCTGGAACAGCACAGCGACCAGCTGAAATGCGGTATTGACCGAGTTTGCTGGACGCACATCGGTTTGACGTGTGTTGAAGCCGTTGGCAAGTAAGTCATCAAATGGAACGGTTAAGCAGTTGTGCATACCAAGAATGTATGCGTCAAGGTCATGGATATAGATTTCGTTATTGAGGTGGTTGTTGCGTGCCATTTTTGAAACAAGATTGTCTAATGCATATTGTTTGAAAATGACCGAGTCTGCTTCACCTCTGCGGCCGCCGAATGAGTATTCATCAATGTTTGCGTTCTGGTTTTGAACGTTGGTGGCGGCGAGCTTCTCACCGACCTTATCCATCATTGCTGTGTTCCAGTTTCTAACTCTTGCCCTGTCTTGTCTGTAACGGATATATGCACGAGCCACATCTTTACGTTTCGTGGACATAAGTCCGTTTTCTACGAGGTCTTGAATCTCTTCTACTGTTAAAATGTCATTGTTGTCTTGCTCAATAAAATTAGCTATATTATTTGCCTTATCTATTGCGTAAGTTGAAACTTCTCCATCAATCTGTTCAAAGGCTTTTAATATAGCATTGATAATTTTATTTTTGTTAAATTCAACTATTCTACCATCTCTTTTCTTAATATATTGCATTATATCCCTCCAAGTAATTATATATATTAGGATTGATTTTTTCCGCAATAAATACAAATACCATTTTCGTATTCATGCGGGCAGATGGACTTGAGATATTCATTATCTTCCATATATTTTTGAACCTCTGGTTGAAGAATGAATATGGATGGGTCCATCAATGACTGGATTTTGGAATTGTTGAAATTGATTTTATCTCTAATTTCTTCACCTGTCATTCTTTACTTCACCTCCACGATATTCATAGAAATCTTTAAATAAGTCGTAGTCGTTCTCTCTTACAAACTGAAATATATGTTGTAGAGATTCTTTGGTAAGTATCTCATCTTTTATGCGAGGTTGTTTAATTGCAGCCTTGCAATAGCTATACATTGTTTCATATGGTTCAACTTGGTTGAAGAAAAACGTGGAATAGTTTATTACTAGATGTTGATTGTAACGTGCAATTAAATCCATCACAAGTTTCCAGTCACTTCCGATAAGCCAATTCTTATCATATTTAAGTGGAAAAACTAGCCGATAGCTACGCAAATTTATGATGTTGCGTAGGATGCGTTGGAGTCCTCCGTTGAGGAGTTCGTTGTCTGTAAATGAGTTTGATATGTTGACGCTTGACTGTCGTATCGCGCCGGAGCGTGCGGCAACATCAACAAGCTCTGGGATATAGGACTCATCAACGAGGCCATTGTGGTAAAGTGAGAAATAAGTTCCCATTGGTTGGAAACTCAACCAACTTACCATGTCTTCTTTGTTATTTACTTGAACTGGAAACTTCATACCTATGCGGCGGCCGAGTGGATTCTGTATCGACCGCGGCAATAGGTCTGTTATTATCTCTTGAGCATTTTCAATTGAGTTTAAGTTATAGTCATGGAAGATAATTCCCCATGTATCAGAATCATGACGTAATTGTTTTTCAAAATCGTTCCAAACAGTTTTACTATCAAGGGAAAGGCGTATATGTTCGGCTCGTCGCATTGTATTAAGGGCAGTAATGTTTCTTCCACGAACTTGCTCTGGTTTAATGCGGCTATAGAGTGAGATGTCTGCCTTCATACACTCAACTTCTGGCGGTAGTGGTTTATATGTTTCTCCATCAAAGGCGCGGCCGCCGAAGACGATATGCTTGGACGGTTTCCAATGTGCATATGGATTGTAGAAGTCTTGACGCACTATGAAGTTGCTATAACGCTCCGGAGAGAAGCTGGGCGCAAGCCCAACTATCTCTCGTTTGCGCTTATAAAAGGAGGACAATTTCATGAGTTCAAGATTGTAAAATGGGATGGGATAGTATGGAAGGTCAGCATCATAGAGTCCGTAACTCATGCTTCATCACGCTCCTTCTTCGTTTGAATATATCCATTTTCATCTATTGATGTGATAAGTTCTACAAGATGCCACGGCGTGTTCTTGTACTTCTTACAAATGTAATCTGAATCTCTTCTGATTCCAGTTACTATAATTTTATTACCACGTGAAAGCCAGCTACGCTCTAATACTTTTTTAGTACCATCTGGACGCTTTTCAGATATTTGTCTATCATAATGCGTGAATGCATCACCAAATATTTTTACTGTGACTACACTATCATTTGTAAGAAGTGTAATCATTTTTTTATTTTTGTCTTTGTCTAAAACTGTTCCTGCAATTCTATTTATTTTGAATAGAGGAATCTTCTGTCCTGTTTCTTTTGACCTAAACTCATAACTTACTATTGGATTTTCGGACAACTCGGAGAAGTTAGCTAATCCATAAAATCCATTTTTGATGTTTTTCAATTCGTGGTCATGGATGTAACATGAGATTGAATCCATTTCCCACTGACTTATATTACCAAGACAATATTTATCCCATAAATCTTGTCTTAATTTGTTATTTACTTTATCAAGAAGTTCTTGGTTATTCTTTTGAATAAATGGACGGATAATGTCCATTTGTTTCTTATATATTTTATCCCAATCTGTTTGTTTGATTTGAAAGATATAGTTCGCATCAAATAAAGGTTGTGATACTGGGATTAACAAATCCATATCAAAATGTTGTGAGTAGAAGTTTAATGCGATGTTGTCTATTCCATAATATGTATCTACTTTATTTTTCTTGAGATACTTATTGAAGTTATATACTTTACATTGCAACTCATATTCGTCTGGGATAAATCCAAAATTAATTAACATCTGCATATTCTGCAATGTCATTCTTTTCTTTTTATCTGCGATAAGATCAATATATGTATCCATCGCCTTAATGCGGTCGCCGCCGTATAAATCATCAAATGCGCCTGACTTAATCAAGTTAATCATTTGAGGTTTATTTATTTTAATCTTACCTATGAAGTCTTCAATCGACTCATAAGGTCTGTTATCCATAATCTGACGAACTAAATCATCACCAACACGAGTTATACCGCTCAATCCATAAATAATTCTATGGTTTTCTATATCTGGCGCGAATGTATATTCTGACTTATTTATGTTTGTTGCTACAATTGTTACACCCTCATGACTCATCTTGCCAATCGCTGTAGCAATCTTGCCATAGTTTGCACTTTTCGTAGTTTTTTTCTTCTTTTTTGTATCTGCTTCATCGTCTTCATCATCTTCATCATCGGCTTCATCATCAAAAATACCAATAGAAGAATCAAAAGTTTCTTCCACTTCTTCTGTTTCAATTTCTTCTTCCTCTTCTTTTTCTGCTCCGCCGCTGTCGGAGATAAGACACGCACAATCCCACAAAATCGTTGGATAACGATATGCGAGATTTAATTCCTGCAGACCAATTAACGAATATGCTAATGTATGTGAGAGGTTAAATCCATAACCTTTACTCATTGCAATTAAGACATTCCACACATATGTGCATAGACGTTCATCCAATCCTTTTTCTTTTATTACTTTAAAATATTCTTCAGTTAGCTTCTCATATTCTGCTGGATTCTTCTTCGCAATTGACTTTCTTAATTTATCAGCCCATGTTAAGTCAAATCCACCAAGTTCTGGAAGCTGAACTAACTGCATGAACTGCTCCTGCGCGATACACAATCCATATGATACATTAAGAACTGGTTCAAGGATTTCTTTTGCATCTTCACCTAAACCATATTTCCTGAGTTCATAATCCCAATCATCAGGATGTGCTTTGAATCGCGCGAGCTTGTTGACTGGCATTTCTCCACCCTTTTCTGTCGCCATCAGACGAATTGCCGAGTTAAGAATTGCCAAGTCATCTACTGATGTTGGTTTCATTGCCGCGATGCCGCTTATACCAGATTGTTTCTCCATCTGGAATAAACTCATTACCTTGTGTTCCCAACACATCTTCCACATTTCTGGGTTATCTCGTTCAAGATTATAGATACCTATAATTTTTTCATAGGTTTCTTTTAATGTTGGTTCTGCTGTTTCATATCCATATTTACATATAAGGTCAATACAATTATGAATCTTATCTAATGCTTCAATTGACAGGATATCATATTTGATAAGTCCCGTGTCTTCTGCGTCGTGAAGGTCAAACTGTGTAATAATTTCTCCTTTCGGTGCTCGCATAAGTGCAGTTGATTCTGTGAATGGTTCATCAACAAAGATTACACCGCCTGCATGGATTCCACAACCATTTATAAGACCTTCAATTCCTTGTGCGACCCTCCATACTTCTGGATAGTTTTCTTCCATTTCAAATCGGAACTGACTTGATGCTGGCATACCATTATCTGGGTCGCCATAAAATGTTTGTTTGAGAGTTCGAAGTTGTCCTCTATCTGCTTGGATAAATGAGGAAAGATACGCTGCTATGTCGTTGTCTATACCTAAACCGCGGCAAGCTGTCTGAATTGCTGACTTTGACTTCTCTGTTTTCAATGTTAATACATTCGCAACCCTATCTTCACCATAAATCTTTCGGAAGTTCTTCAATACTTCTGCACGCCGGCCGCCTTCGATGTCAATATCTACATCTAATACCGACACACGCTCTGGATTCAAAAATCTCCAACGCTTTGTCTGACTTTTTTCTCTCAATGGATTAATCTGTGTAATACCTAATAAATACAACAATATGAATCCTACTCCCGAGCCACGGCCACAACCTACGAGAGTTCCTGCGTCCCAACATGCGTCAATTATGTTTTGAAGATTTAAGAAATATGCACTCCACCTACTTCCATTTACTTCCGATGAAATCCATGTATCTTCAAGACATGCATTTATTTCATCTAATGTGCGTTTGCTTTGTAATTCACGATAATTGCTTATTTTATTTATAATTGCTTCTGCTAAACGACGGTCTTCAGGATATTCAGAATCCCAAAACTTTTTTAAATATGGAACTCTTGCTCCCCAATATGTTATGGCCCACTCCCAATCTGCCATATTATAAGTTTTCCAATTTAACTTTGGTATCTTTAAAGGCTTTATCAATGAGTAGTCTTCACATTTATCTCTTATTTCTTCAATTGTTTGATATGCTTTCTGTATTACTTCCTCACCTAATGATTCTTCCATATAATGATATATTTCTTCATCACTCATCAAAAAAGTCGTTGCATAAAAGTCATCAACTTCTCTATCACCCTGTTGTGAGTTAAGAAAAGCTTTGTGAATTGGTCTATCTTCCTTTTTAAGATAATGAGCATCATTCGTTATGATATACTTAATACCCATTTCTTCTCCAAGTTCAACCAATTTCTTATTTACATATATCTGTTCTTTATTGAAAGATGGTTGCATCTCAAAATAGAAATCTTCTTTACCAAAGATTCCTTGCATTTGTACAATCCATCGTTTAATTAAATCTATTGACGGCGCGCCACTCTCTGCGTTTCTCATGAGTTGAGTTGGCAGACATCCACCAAGACATGCTGTGCATCCAATTACATGGCCTGGGTTTGCTCCAATTATATCAATAAGGTCTTGATAATATGTTGGAACACGTCTCATGCGCCGCGCCACATAACTCCTCATCCATGCACGCGTTGAGATTTCTCGGATTTGTTCATGTCCGATTGCATCTTTTGCGAGAAGAATGAAGTGGAAATATCTATCTGTTTCCTTTTTATAGTTCTGACCATTTAATCCATTTCTTACGAGATATATTTCGTTACCTCTGATAAGCTTGAACTCTGGATGGTCTTTCTTAATTTTATTATAATATTTTTCCGCACGAATATGCGATGCTATCGTGTCATGTTCAGTAATTGCTACTCCACTATGACCTAATTCGATTGCATAATCAATGAGACCTTCAACCGTGTTGATGCTATCGCGCAATCTAAAGTTGGAGAAGTCGGTGTGATTATGCAGAGAAAGAGGATATCTTAGTTTATCCATTCGCATTTACTCCTTTTCCTTTTATTCTATATTATAATTATATCAAAATTTTATTGATTTGTCAAATTAACCCCATTGTTCTGCCATGGCTTCTGCAATACCCCAAAAAGTTTTACTGCGTTCAATGCTAGATCCTTTGCCAGTATACCAATGCCATTTTGTATCTGTTCTGGTTTGACCGTTCTTATTGGTGTAAGTAATTAATTCAGGTTCTACTATATTAGTTGGTTTAAGTTTTGGTAACCCCTGAATCCAAAGACCAGTTTTCTTTCGTGTCGGTTCGCCAAACTCATATGGTTGGATGTATTGAGTTGGTTTGCGCGGTAGTTTATACTTATTGGCTAGGTCTGGAAACCATTTTAGACAGTAATTTCCACTAATTATATTTACAGGATTTTCAATTACAACTTTTTCACAATTAGTCATAAAGAATTGACAGAAAAATTCAATACCTTCTTGCTGTAATCCATTTTCACGCTTTTTTGCGAATGAAGGAGCTCCACTTGTGGCTAAATGAGTGCAAGGTGGAAAAGCCAAAATTATATCCCAAGGTCCATATATAGAATGAAGTTCTTCATCTTGTGTTTTAAAGGTTACATTACCATTTAAAAGAGGTGTAACATCACCACAGATGTGCCATTCTGGATGACCACCAGAGCATTCAAGTATGTCACAACTATATGCTTCATGTCCTTTATTGCGGAAGGCTATACAAACTCGTTGTGATTCTTCACATGCTACTAATACTTTCATATGACCTCCTTATTGATAAGAAATTGTGAGGTTTCTGGACGTAAATCATCTATTGTAATACTATCATAATGCCAATATGGGATACGAATTAATGGAATGTTATGAGTTTTACAATATTCATTTTTAACTTTATCGTTTCGTTGGGTAATTTCAAAAGATTCTTGCCCAAAAGCTGGTTCGGTGTGTTGTATTCCATCATATTCTATAAGGTAAGTATTATTAACATAAAAATCAAAAGGTATTTTGTAATCTTTAATACTTTTACAATTACTAAAACTAAATTCTCTTATATAGGATATATTGTTTTTTTGTAATAATGATATTATTTTTTCTTCTCCTTTAGAGAGTCTAATGCATCCACAAGATTGAGTGTTGCCACGTTTTAAAGCATTACTGCTGACAATAGTTATATTCCCACAATCGCATCGACATTTATAAATGGCGCGGTTATCTTTTGAACCTTCTCGCTGCAAAACAGTTAAATGACCAAATCTTGTACCTGGTAAAATTAATTTTACATTTTGAATACCTTTCATGCAACCACAACTAGTGGTTTGTCCAGTTCTCAAGAGTGTACCAGATGTAATTTTTTCATTACCGCAATCGCATTTACATCTCCACAATGCTTTACGTTGTTGATTGCTACCAACTCGCTCTATAACAGTTAACGAACCATATCTATTTCCAGTTTCATCAATTATTTTTGCATTTTCTGGTCGGGGTCCTTTGGCACAACCACAACTAGTACAATGTCCCTTTTTTAAACTATTGGCTTGAGTAATATGTATTTTTCCACAATCGCATTTACATTTCCAGTAAACCGCTTTATTCTTAACATGCTCTGGTGGTTTTACCCTATATAAAGCTGTTAATTTACCAAACTTTTGTCCTTTTAAGTCTTCTGCTTTTCCAAGTGGTAATTCATCTATTTCCATTTTAATTTTTGTCCCTTTCATCTTCATATTCATCCATCAAGTCAAATATATTTACGCCAATATTTTGTGAAATACTGTGAATATAATTATTAATAGAATCCCATTCTTCTTGAGTTGGATCTCTCATTGATTTTATCCATTCTTCAAACACTTTATCAAAATTATCCATTTTTAAACCTCTTATTGACTAACACCAGTCCATCCACATTTTTCACA